>Ga0335072_10015905_pt1 | contig 10668 bp, 9 predicted proteins | sample Lox_Sample_21_FD_206725 | JGI IMG/M metagenome (GOLD analysis project Ga0335072, IMG submission 206725) | Soil microbial communities from Loxahatchee National Wildlife Refuge, Florida, United States - Lox_Sample_2.1 | ecosystem: Environmental > Terrestrial > Soil > Wetlands | place: USA: Florida... | reverse complement strand
ACCAGCGTGGACTTGCCCGCGCCAGGCGGCGAGTCGACGACAACCGCGCGGTGCCTCGCGGCCAGGTCGGCGATGACCTCGTCGGCCGCGCGGGCGGCAAGCTCCGCAGCGGTGGCGGTGGCGGTGGCAGCGGTGACGCCGGTGGAAGTACTCATGACCAGTCCTCGACAGCGTCCTCGTCGGCGGGCAGAGCTGGCACCGGCGGTCCGCCGTGGGTCCAGGGAGTCTCGTTGGTTGCCGGGAAGTCGGTGACTGGCTGGTAGCCGAGCGGCAGCGAGCAGTAGCAGAGCCACTCGCCGGTCTCGGGCACTGTGCCCGGCTCGGCAACCAGCGAACGGCCCATCCCGCCCGCCAGCTCGATGACGACGCGGATTGGCTCCCCCGGCCCGCCCGGCTCGACAGAGACGATCGTGGCACGCTGGGTGAGCCGGGTCACGGCGCGCAGTTCGGTGCCAGTCTCGACCGTCAGCGGATCGGTCGTCTCCACTGTGATCCGGGGCCGCAGCGTCCGCCGCCTCCCGCTGGTGTCGAGCCGGTCTGGCTCGGCCGCGACGACGCGCCCCGCGAAGGCCTCGCCCGACATCCGGAACTCGGCCATGGCGAGCGGGTCGTCGAACGCCCGCTGCGCCGCGTAGCTAGCCTGGGCTCGCTCCAGCCAGCTCAGCCGCCGGGCAGCGGCCACGGCACCGTCCCGCCGCGGCTGCGGCAGCCCGTCGCCGTCGCGCAGATAGCTGACATAACTGGTGAACGCGGCCCGGTCCTCATCCCAGCGCTTGCCGACATGGCCACCAGCGGGCAGCGCCCGCAGCAGGGCAATGGACCGCCACATCAGACCCCAGGTCGGCAGCAGCTGAGCCGACAGCGCGCGGGCGAGCGCCGCCTCGGCACGCTGCAGGGCGGCGGCACCGTCCGCGCGCCCGTAGGCGTCGATCAGCGGTGCGAGGACCTCGTTGTCGAAGCCGGGATCGGTCGCCGGCCCGGCGGGCGGCCACTGCAGCGGATCCTCCGCCGCTGCGGCCGCCTGCAGGCAGGTCAGTCCCCCGGGCGGCTCAATCCACGCCATCAGCGCCGCCAGGTTGAGGTCCTCCAGCCCGCTCTGCCCGCTTGCCCAGTGCAGCGACAGCACCTCAGTCGCCGCCACCAGCAGGCACGACCCCGGATGCTCCGCCCGCTCGGCCAGGAACGACAGCCACCGCCCCAGCACCGGCACGGCCGCGTCGACCGCGTATTCGCCGTCGGTCCGCCGGAACCGCGTGGACCGGCCCAGCAAGCGCGCGAAGCCGATGCTCGCGCGACTCGGCATGAAAACCTGAGGGGCATAACGGAAACGAGGTCGCGTCTCCCCGCCGCCCGAAGCGACGTCCTCGGCCTGCGTCGCAAAACCCTCAAGGTACGGCACCACCACCCGCGCCAGCTCTGCCGCGAACGCGAACCGCTCGTCCCGGTTGCGCGGCTGGTTGACGACGAGCAGCCGGGGCGAGTCTGCCTCGTCGCCGATCATCGCCGCGAGCGGCGCGTTCGCCTCGCCGGCCAGGGCCAGCGGAATGAACACCAGCGGGCGCTCGGCGATGTGCAGGTGCCTGACGAGAGCCAGCGGCTGGGCCTCACCGCCTGCGCGAGCCTGGGCTCTGGCCAGTGCAGTAAGCGTGCTCATCCGGCCGCTCCCAGACTCTCGGCCCGCATCCGTGCAGCGGTCTGCAGGATCGCGGCGGCATCCTCGGTGTCGAGGTCCGGCTCGAGATCGCCGCTTGCCAGGCCGAGCGCGGTGTCCACGTATTCGACGCCGCCGAGATCCTCCCGGACCGTGCGGCCGAGTGCTGCCGTGGTCGCCTGTGCCTCGTTCCGGCAGAACCGGCAGACCTCGCAGCTTGCCAGGCACTCGGGCATGTAGCGGGCGGGGAGCATCGCGAGCGCGTCCGCCAGCTCGGCGGCTGGCCGGCGCGGCACGCCGGCGTCGTCGGCCTCGAGGTCGAAGCTGATACCCGGCGGGAACGCCTCGACGAGCTCGGCGATGAAGTCGAGCCGGGACAGCTGGCGCCGGAGCACAGTGAGCTCCTTGCGCACGTCGAGGCGGGCCGCCATGGGTTGGTTCGAGAAGTTCTCGGGGCAGATGAGAAACACCTCGTCAGCAACCAGGCCGGCGCCGCCGACGTCGGCAAGCAGCTGGCGAAGCGCGAGGACGTAGACCGCCGACTGGATCGCTGCCGCGGCTACCTTGCCGCTGTCAGCCTGGCCGTCGATGGCGGCGAAGGACTTGATCTCGACGACATGGAACTGGCCCCGGAGGCGGAACGCGATGAGGTCGGGCTCGAGATACGCGAGTCGGCCGCCGACTTCGAGCGCGAGCAGCGGATGGTCGAACAACGTCCCGGCATCGGTGCCCGACCCGGCCGCTCTTGTCAGCAGCTGCCGCGTCCGGGAGTGGCGAAGCTGCAGGCTGCGACTAGCGGCGACTTCCTCCAGGTCGTCGTAGGAGACCTCGGGGACGGGCAGGCCAAGCTGCTCGCGGAGCAGGCGGAGGAGTTCCGCGCAGCCGTTCGCCTTGACCTGCGCCTCGAATGCGTTGCCCCGGGTGATCGCGAACCGCGACTGCCCGAACGGTGCCGGGAAGCCCGCGGCGGCAGCCAGTTTCGGCTTGTCGACGCCGGCGGCATCCAGAATGGCCCGGCGAACGCAGCCCGGGTTGCTCGTCAGGGCCGCGATAGTCCGCGCGTTATGCGGGCGCGGCGGCACCGCGCCGCGCATCTGGTCCAGGCGAGCCTCAGTGTGGCTCACGGCATTTCCTTACCTTGCTGACGATGGGTCAGGAGCTAGCGCTCATCGCGCCGCCGGCGGCCTGCAGCCGGCTCCCGAAGAGCTGCCCGGCGTCGTCGAGCTGAGCCCGGGCGCGCGCCGCGGCAGCCTGCCGGTGCGCCTGGTCCTGCGCCGCGTGCACGTCGAGTTCGGCGCAAGCGGCACGTGCCACGGTCTCGGGGTCAGCGCGGCGACCGCCGGGCTGGGCCCCCGGAATGTTGACAGCGAATCTCCACAGCAGCCGGTCAGCGTCCGCGCTCGTGACCGGGAGACGGCGCACGCTGCTGGCCACGGCGATAGCCGCCGTCAGGTAATCGACGCGCGGGGAGAGCGGTCCGATGACACGCCGTTCGAGCGGCCACGTCGAGACGGCGAGCAAACCGCGCGCCGGCGCAAGCAGATCTGCGGTCAGGGCCGCGGTCAGGTAGTACGCGCGAGCGTACGGCGCGGACCGGAACGACCGCTCCTCATCCCGGCGGAGGCTGGTCAGCCGGGCGGCGATCAGAGGCCCGGAGAAGAACGCGTCGTGTACGGCGACGATCAGCCGCGGCGCGGCGGCCACGCCGACGAGCGTCAGGGCCTGATGGACCTGCTCGCGCACCGGGAGTAGCGGCCCGCCCGCCGGTGCGGCTGAAACCTGCTGGGCAGCAGCCCCCGCCGATTGCCGCTCGAGCGCGGCAACGGCGCTGTCCCAGTCGCTCTCCGCTGCTCGCAACTGAGCTCGGAGCTCACGCGCCCGCGCGCGGTCCCCGGCCGTCGCGGCGTGCCGGATGGCGGCGCGCAGCTCGTCAATGCGCTGCTCCAGGGCTTCGGGGGAACTGGCCACAGCGCGACGATACATCTTCCAGTGTTTTCCAGCAACTTCCAATGAAGTGGGCGAGTTGACGGCTGCTCGCTTCATATGTAAGTTTCATCTAACAGGTGAAAGAGAGGGAGCGAGATCCCTGACTACCGAGGAACTGCTCACTGAGCTGACCGCTATCGGGCACCCGCTGCGCCTGCGGATCATCGCCGAACTGGCGAATGGTCGCGTGCACGTCAGCGAGCTAGCCCGGCGGCTCGGCATGTCGAGGCCGCTGCTGTACATGCACCTCGACCGGCTGGAAAAGGCCGGGCTGGTGGCGGGCAACCTCGAATTGTCCGGGGACGGCAGGGCGATGAAGTACTTCGAGCTGGCCCCCTTCGAGCTGTGCGTCACGGCCGGCACGATTGTCGACGCGCTCCGCAGGGACCAGGAAAGCGAGCGCGCCGGCATGACGTCCGGTGACCAACCGCAACCCGACATGGAAGACACGGAAGAGGACGGCAGATGACTGGAGTCCACGTGGCCGCGGCGGCGACCGCGCTTGCGTCAAGAGGCACGGATTTCACCTCCATCGGGGTGTGCCTGGCGATATTCGTTCCGATCTGCACGGCGATCGGCGTGATCGTCTGGAGCTACTTCCGGCTGCAGCGCCACCGCGCCGACGCCATCGCCATGGCGTCGTACCGCAAGCTCGCCGAGGACGCGGTAGAGAACATGAGCGAGATGCGCGCCGAGATGGCCAAGCTGACCGAGCACGTCAGCACGGTCGAGCAGCTCATGCGGGACGTCGGGTGACCAGGCTCAGCCTGCGCCACAACCCGCTGGGCCTGCTCATTTCCGGCAGCCTGTGGGCGGCGGCGTGGTACCTGCTCAGCTACCTGTTCACCGGGAGCGTGCTGTTCGCTGTCGTCCTCGCCGCTGCCGTGCTGGGAATGGGCCTCAGCTTCACACTCATCGGCCTCGTGATGCTGGTCGTTGCCGATGTCGTGATCCGGGCATGCGCCGAAGTGGAACGCGTGCGCCTCGCCATCGTGAGCACAGAGACCGTCCGCCGCGCCTACCGCGACACAGCCGGGCAGACCTGGCCAGCCCGACTCAGGACGCGGTGGACCGATCCCGCGTTGTGGCGCGACATCGCGTACCTGTCCGGGCTCTACCCGCTGCTGCTCGCCCTCGACGCGGCAGTCCTGTGCATCTGGCTGACGTCCCTGGCCGGGATCACGATTCCCGCCTGGTATGCGAAGATCAGCAACGGTTGCGTCGGGGTGTGCCTGCACGGTGACACGGGCGTCCGTTTCGGCACGGTCTCCATCGACACGCTGTCCCGTTCGCTCGTGCTCGCGGCTATCTGCCTGGCCGCGTTCCTGCTCTTCAGCTACGTCGTAGTCGCGACCGCGAAGCTACACGGGGCCATCGCCCGGTCCCTGCTCCGCCCGCCCGCAGACCCGCTCCGAGGGGCACGCGACGTACTGCGCCGGCCCGGCCCGCTGACGTCCGCCGGGCGGCTTCAGGCAGTCGCCGGTCCGGACCAGCGGTCAGGCCCGCCAGGTCCAAGCTGATTGTCCCCGCCCGTGAGGGTCCAGCTCACGGGCGGGAACCAGATCCGACCATCCGCATAGCCAGCCGAGAGAGGCAACAATGGGACAGTCGCAGAGTTCAGTATTGCCTGAAACAGCCCACCGAAGCGATCACCAGCGCCATCGGACCAGGGCGCCGGTCACCGAACGGGTGGCCGGCTGGAGCGCGCGGCACCGTAAGACCGCCGTGTTCGGCTGGCTGCTGCTCATCGCCGCAATCTTCGTGGCCGGCCAGGCGCTCGGCAGTAAGAGCCTGCCCAGTTACGACTGGGGCCAGGCCGGGCGGGCCGAGCGGGTGTTGCATCAGGCTGCGCCTGCGCAGTACGACGCATATTCCGAGGCCGTGCTGATCCAGGCCAGGGCACCGGGGGCCACGTTCGCCACCGACCGGGAGATGCGGCAGGCGGCGTCTTCGGTTGCAGCCGCGCTCGCGACCCGGCCGAAGTATGCCGCTGACATCCGGACCCCGCTATCGGCCGGCAGCAAGTCGCTGGTGTCCAAGGACGGCCGTAGTGCACTCGTCACGTTCGAAGTCCCCGGCAATGTCGCCAACGTCGACACCGCGGCGATCACCGACCAGCACGCGGTGGCTGCCGTGCAGGCCCGGTATCCGGCGCTGCGGATCGCCGAGTCTGGTGACGCAAGCCTCCAGCAAGCTGCCGACAGCTCGCTGAACTTCGGCAAGGCGGAAGCGACCTCGATACCGATCACGCTGATCCTGCTGCTGATCGTGTTCGGCGCACTGGTCGCCGCCGGTATCCCGGTGCTGCTCGCGGTGACCGCGCTGACCGGCGCCCTCGGAGTGCTGACGATCGCCAGCCACTGGATCCCGGTCGTCAGCTCCACGCAAGAGGTGGTGGTCGTCGTCGGGATGGCGGTCGGCGTCGACTACTCGCTGTTCTACTTGCGCCGGGAGCGCGAGGAGCGGGCCAAGGGCCGCTCGCATTCCGAGGCGCTCCGGGTCGCTTCCCGTACGTCTGGCCGCACGATCCTGGTGTCCGGCCTGACCGTGATGACCGCACTGACCGCGCTGTTCCTGACCGGCGGCGGACCGTTCCTCGGCATGGCGGTCGGCACGATCGCGGTAGTCGGGATAGCGGTGATCGGTTCGCTCACGGTCCTGCCCGCGCTGCTGTCCTGGCTCGGGCCGAAAGCCGACGCCGGCCGGCTCCCGTTCCTCGGCCGCAACCGCGCTGCCGCGCGTCCGTCCCGGTTCTGGGGAGCGCTGGCTCGCCGCGTGGTGGCCAGACCCGTGATCTGGGGCGGACTCGCTGCGGTCGCGCTGCTGGCGCTGGCCGGGCCTGCGCTCGGCATCCGGCTGGGCCAGCCCGCGGTCGACACGCCCCGCGACACTCCGGCCGTGCACACGATGAGCGAGATCGAGCAAGCGTTCCCGCAGGCTCCGGGCCCGGCGGAAGTGGTGGTCAGCGGTTCCGATGTCACCGGCCCGCGGGTGCTGGCCGCGGTGGACGCGCTGCGGTCGCACACGTCGGCCGACGGCCCGATCCGCCAGCCAGTGACGGCTACCTCGATCGGCGGCGGCCGCGCGCTGATCGTGGGCGTGACGCTGGCCGGCGACGGGGCAGACTCCGCCTCCTACAATGCCCTGGCAACGTTGCGCGACCGGATCCTGCCCGCCACGCTCGGCAAGGTGCCTGGCATCAGTTACGCGGTGACTGGCGACACCGCGACTGACCACGACGACATCGGCCACGTGCGCGACGTCACCCCCGCTGTGTTCGCCCTGGTGGCCGTGCTGGCCTTCGTGGTGCTGATGATTGCGTTCCGGGCGATCGCGATCCCGATCGTGTCGATCATCCTGAACCTGCTGTCGGTGGCTGCGGCCTACGGGCTGGTCACGCTGATCTTCCAGGACGGGCGGCTGCAGGGACTGCTCGGCTACACCTCGTTCGGCGGGATCGTCTGGTGGGAGCCGCTGTTCATGTTCGTCTTCCTGTTCGGGATCAGCATGGACTACCACGTGTTCATCCTGAGCCGGATCCGTGAGCTCTGGTCGCGCGGCTCACCCGCGCGGGAGGCGGTCGTCGAGGGCGTCGCATCCAGCGCCGGGGTTGTCACCAGCGCCGCGCTCATCATGGTGGCGGTCTTCTCGATCTTCGTGACGATGCCGCTGATCGAGCTCAAGACACTCGGCGTCGGCATGGCCGCCGCGATCTTGATCGATGCGACGGTAGTCCGCGGCATCCTGGTCCCGGCAGCGCTTGCCCTGCTCGGCGACAGCGCCTGGCGCCTGCGCCGAGGGCGGAACGCGGGCGGTAACCCTACCGCGGGGTCTGCGGCTCCCCTCGGGGAGATGGCCCGGGGACCCGTGAGAGTGCCCCCGGGCCCGCCCGCCACCTAAAGGTCTGTGGTCGCGGGTGGTTCGTGGTGAGAGTAGCCCGAACTGCCCGCGATCGCGTCGGGGCGGCCATGTACGGGCGCCATGGCCGCCCCGTCATACGCGGAAGCCGAGGCCCAGGCTGAGCGCGCCGAAGGCGAGGTAGAGGCCTGCACCGGCGGCCGCCAGGACGAGTCCCGCTACAGCTGGCCCCATGCCGTCGCTGAAGCCCAGCCGCGAGCGCAGGATGCCGATCGCACCGAAGGCTACGGCCAGCACGATCATCGCCACCGCGATGAGGCCGAGCCAGCAGAAGAAGATACTCAGCATGCCGAACACCAGACTGGCTACCGCCTGGCCGTTGCCCTCGCCGGCCGGGGCACGCCACTGATCCGATGTCCGCCGCTGCCCCGATGTCCGCCAGGCCTCCGGCTGCCGCCAGCTAGTGGACGCGGTAGCCGAGTGATAGCCAGCAAGCGCCGGGGCAGGAGCCCGAGTCACCGCGGGGTCGGGCTTGCCGAGCGGCACCGACCCGTCCTTCCGGCGACGCACGGGCCGATGCTGCGCGACCGCCGGCCCGGTGCCACCACCAGCTGCGGGACCACCAGGGCGCGTGCCCGCCAGCCCGGCCGGTGACGCCGCGGCCTTCCGCGGGCACCTGCCGCGAAGATGTGCCGAGTATGGCGCTCCGCACGTGCCGCACGATGAGGTCTGCTCAGACTGCGCTGCCAACGCCGCTCTCCCATCTCTTTGCGCGCACTTTACGCCGCGCTGGCCGGCACGCAAGTGGCAGTCCCTTTACGTGCACATGACCGAAGGCGTCTTGCCTGGTCAGCCGAACCCAGCAGTGGTCACGGCAGGCATTCCCACCGCCACGCAGAGTGATGCCGCCAGCGCAGAAGTGATGCACGACGGCCTGGCACCAGCCCTTAAGCAGCCGGACAGCCAGAGTCAGCCCTCGATGACGTCGGCCAGGATCTCGATCGCCCTTCGCAGAACCGGGGCCTCCTCCCCCGCGAAACTCAGCCGCAGATAAGGGGCGGGTGCCTCGCTGGGGAAGCAGGCTCGCCCGGGATAGACCGCGAGCCCGCGCGCGAGTGCTGCCTCGGCGACATCCCCGTCGCTGAACTGGTCCGGCAGCCGCAGCCACAGATGGACGCCGCCGGCCGGGATGAGCTCGAGCCGGCACGACGGCAGCTGCGCCTCAATGGCGCTGACAAGTCCGTCCCGGCGGTCCCGGAGCTGGCGCCGCACGCTGGCCAGATGCCGCGGCCAGCCCGGTGCGGTCAGCACGTCGACCGCGATCTGCTGCAGCACCGGCGCGACGAACAGGTCATCGCTGATCCGGCCGCGGCGCAGCCGCGACAGCACCGGCCCGCGCGCTGCGATCCCGGACACGCGCAGCCCGGCCGCGATGGGCTTGGAGACCGAGCGCAGATAGATGACGTGCCCGTTGTCGTCCTCGCTGATGAGCGGCGGCGGTGAGGGCGAGCCCAGGTCAAAGTCGCGCATCCAGTCGTCCTCGAGAAGAAACGCGCCCGCACGGGCAACAGCCTCCAGCACAGGCTGGCGGCGGTCTCGGGCGAGCAGCGCGCCCGACGGGTTGGCGTAGCGCGGCTGCAGGTACGCGAGCCGGGCGCCAGTCCGGGTCAGGGCGTCAGCGAGCACATCGGGCAGCACGCCGCCCGCATCGCCCGGGACCGGCACCAGCACCAGACCGGCCGCCCGGGCCGCCGCGAGTGCCCCGACATACGTAGGCGACTCCACGATCAGCGGATCGCCCGGCGCGCACAGGTGCCGGAACACCGCGGACAGCGACGACTGGCCGCCCGACGAGATCAGGACGTTCGCCGCCGTGAGTCCGCCGCCAGCCTCGTCCGCCAGGTAGGTGCGCAGCTCCGGCAGCCCTTGCGGCGGCAGCCGATTCCATGCGTGCGGCCGCCGAGACGCGCGCGACGCCGCAGCACCTAGCAAGCCGAGCGGCTGCAGCCCGTCGTCGGGAAACCCGCTCGCCATCCCGATCGCATCCGGCGGCAGCGGATCCACCAGCCGTTCGAGATCGGGCCCGAGGCCTGCGCGGCTGCCGAGCGCCAGCGTCTGCCAGGACAGGTCAGCCGCCGGCCGGGCCGCTCGCCGCGCCGCCGTGTAGGTCCCGCTGCCCGGCTTGGTGACCAGCAGTCCGCGGCGGGACAGATCAGCCAGCATGCGCTGCACAGTCGCCGGGCTGACGCGGTAGTGCTGCTGCAGCTCCCGGTAGGACGGCAGCTTGCTGTCGGGAGGCAGCGAGCCGATCAGCGCTTCGATGCTGGCCAGCGCTGAGCCATTACCGCTATCGTTGTTCATGAGAGACAATAGAAGCACTTCTCGGTTCCGCTGGGAAGCGTCACCGGTGCTACTCGGCTGCACCGGCGTCCTCTGCTTCAGCCTTACTCTCCCGGCCACCGACCTCGCCGAGTCCTGCTTCAGTGCCGTCACGGTCGGCGTCGGGCGTTCGGTGATCGGGGCCGCGATCGCCGTCCTCGTGCTGCGCCGGCAGCACGAACGGCTCCTGCCGCCCCGCGCCGCACTCGCCCGGCTGCTCCTGGTGGCACTCAACGCCGGGATCGGCTTCGGCCTGCTGTCCGCACTGGCGCTGCGCCAGGTCAGCAGCGTGCACGGGGCGGTCCTCACCGGTCTCATCCCGGCAGCCACTGCCGGGATGGCCGTGCTGCGCGCGGGCGAGCGTCCGCGGCCCGCCTACTGGGCGGCTCTCGCCCTCGGCCTGGCCGCCGTCATCGGCTTCGCGCTCGTCCAGGGCGGCGGACGCCTACGGGCCGGCGACATACTGCTGCTCGCAGCGATCGCGGTCGCAGGCGTCGGCTACGCCGAGGGCGGTGCTCTGGCCCGCGAGTACGGCGGCTGGCGCGTCATCTGCTGGGCGCTCATCCTTGCGCTCCCGGTGAGCCTGCCGGTGACGGCGGTCGCCCTGGCGGTCAGCCCGCCGCACCAGCTCACCGCCAAAGCGCTGGGCGGCCTGGCCTACGTGAGCATGTTCTCGGTCTGCGTCGGGTTCTTCGCGTGGTACGCGGGCATGGCGCGGGGCGGTGTCGCCCGCATCGGCCGCCTGCAGCTCGCTCAGCCCGCGCTGACGATGCTGTGGTCAGTCCTCCTGCTCG
>Ga0335072_10015904_pt1 | contig 10669 bp, 4 predicted proteins | sample Lox_Sample_21_FD_206725 | JGI IMG/M metagenome (GOLD analysis project Ga0335072, IMG submission 206725) | Soil microbial communities from Loxahatchee National Wildlife Refuge, Florida, United States - Lox_Sample_2.1 | ecosystem: Environmental > Terrestrial > Soil > Wetlands | place: USA: Florida... | reverse complement strand
CACCACCAGAAAAAGCCTATAATGTTGGAATCACAGCTTTAGGGGCTGTCCGTTAGGGTCGACGGGCCCAGACGGGCCCAGACTATCGATCAACAGATCTAGATCTAGTGGTAATTCGGAGACCCCGAAGTACTTGGAGAGCCTAGTATCTGAAGCGTGTAGATATAGGGGACTTGCATCTCACAGAATTGTGCATTATCAATCAATTCTATTCTATGCTGCGCACACAATCACTATTCTATTCCCGTGATTCCAACATAAGGCCCTAAAAAATTACAGTTCAACACTGACTATACCAATTGACGAGTGAACCGCTGAATTGACCAATAAACCACTAGTTGTAGTGTTGAGCCATAACTCGAGTTGTTGATGAACAACACAAAATTGATGGTTGAACAAACTTGACTAATTAGCTCGCCAAATTGACCAATTAGCGCCATTAAATCATCGCAGAACAAAGTCGGTGTATAGATCGAGGTTGGGGGCTTGGTCTTAGAGCTATTAATCAATGTTATGAACAAATCTTCGCGAAAGGAGAAGAGACACAATTACCATGGAATCCCATGCGGCCGGCCAGTCATTCTCACCCTGAAACCAAGTATCTCCATGACTTGTGGAGGCCTTATTAAATTGCTGAACACTGTCCCCTGTCTGAGTTTCCAGAATTCGGCAGCAAAGGCCCAAGCTGGACTTAGCCGCCTCCGTTATTTTCCCCTCCGGTGCTTTTCCCGCTTGAATAGCGTCGGCCTGCGCTAGGGCACAGGTGCATAGCACGTAGGCTTCAATACTCGTATCTCCCGCTCGGATACGACGGTCTAGAATCTCGGCAGATTGTTGTATGACTTGGTAGAACTTCTCGCGAGAGAAGCTATGCATCATGGGGAACGAATCTTCCATCAAATCATTGATCAGCTCCACACAGATCGTGGCAGTCGCGTGCCACAGCGCGTGCTTGAACATGCCGCAGCCAAGCACGTTCAGACGAGAGTAATCCTGCGAAGGCCCCATATGGCGTTGTGACGAGAATGGGTTGGACAAAAACACAAGAGATATTTCAGTGACGACCTTTCGGCTGAAATAGAATGATGAGTCAGACTTTACCTTAGCAGCGAACGGAACATGTAGCGCCAATAGAAAGCGGCGCGTCAAGATGTCTAGAAGCTGCATCTGGAACTCGGTGGGCTTTGCCTTGTCTGTCGAGGGCAGGGAAAGATATGACTGGATGAGGGCGCTATGCGAACGGACAGCAGCATCTAGTTCGGAGCCTAGTTGCAGGGTTTCCTGGTAATTTTGGCTGGGAGTCAAGGCATTGAGCAATCGGACAATCTTGAGTCTAATGCGCACAGTCCTCATGAGCATGATCAGGATTGTACTTTGTGTAAATGTTTCCAGGGACTCCGTGGGGACGCAGCCGACTACGTGATCTCCAATCTGTATATCGTCGAGGTTTGACGGAGGCTGGCAATCGAAATCCTCACCAGATATCGGTGCCGGCATACCAGAGTCAAGGCTTAATTGGACAGAAATCTCTAGTATTGTGGCCCACAGTCTTTTCCTCATTTCCGCCTCAAAGACTGGGATTTCTCGGAAATTATCCCGCGGCTCTTTATGAAATCCTAGGCTAATTGCTATTCGAAGCGGAAAATCTGCTGATATCCAGATCAATTCTGATGCCATTACGTCGGTTTGGCGGGCCAAGAGGAGGAGACAGGACACCTGAAGTGCATCGATGTCGATTTCGGATATCTCGCACATATAAAGTAGCCACTGCTGGACGCCGTGAACCCATTTGGATGCGAGGGGTCGTAATGAACGCGTTTGGTCCTCGGATTCCCCGTAAAAGCATGTACCAATAGCCATGACGAGGAGAAGCTTTCGCAAAAAGGCATCGCTTGAACTCAGGGGGTTATTCCAATATGCCTGATACTCTTGCTGAAATGATGGAATATGCAGAATCCTGAAGACGGACTCGAATGTGTTAAGATAGAGATGAACGAGTCGATCACAGGTTGTCTTTGGGGGCATTTTGTGCATGAGATGTGGTCCGGATGAGCCATATATTCGATCACTTGATCGTCTGGCCTTGATCATTTTTGAGAGCTGCTTGCACTTCGTGAGGAGCGGCAGGATTTCGGAATACTCGCCTGAGACGTGGGATTCAACGTCGCAGAACAGAAATTTCATTTTGTCAAGCTATGTAATATTAGCCGTTCCTATAACAAAACTTTTCTAAGAATGCTTCATAGCCTACCGTTGTTTGGATATAATGTTGGTTAGGTCCGAAGCTTGATATCCTCAAAAAACTGCATCCGATGCGTCCAGAAGGTGCCGATAGGCTGCCGTTGATTGAGATCTCCGAGGAAGGCGCGGTGAATATGGACAACTGATCACTTTCACTGCCTGGCGGACTGCGTGCTGTGTGATGCATCATATTTGACCCCCCTACCTGGCTCTTTCCATAGCCCTTGACCTGCGGAGCGTCTAGAGGAGCCACGATACCTGAAAGACCCCAGACTGACATTGGCCCCGCTGAGCAGAAACTCGAATTTAGCTCTCCAAACTGGTCGGCGGTGGTATTGAATCCAGATGCAGAAGATCCTTGGCCTGCGTAATTTAGAATTGGTTGGTATGTGTTCTGATCAGGTTGCAGGTTCGCAGTTGGCAGCGGACGGTATGCGCACATTAGCGAGGATTGAGTGCATGGCCCGCATGGTAGATTGCGATCACACTTCACCTTTCGTCGTCGACATTCAGTACAGGCTACAGCCGGTCTGCGGCGTTTATGTACTGAATTTTCCATGCTAATAACTGGAATGATGCGCAGACAATCCTTTGTGGCGTTCCAAGATATCGTTACTTGAAAGCGCTTCAAGGAGTAGCAATCACGCCAGTTGAGATATCAACAGTGCCTCAGAAAAACAATTGTATGGAAAAAACAGCTTAGTGTAAGGTGATTCTGTTGTGAAGCTGTAATATATTAGTGCGTGCTGCCAAGGATCGAAAAACGATATTTCAGGGGTAGATATTTGTAGCCGGTTAAATCAAGCTATGCAGGACCCGTTTAACTCCGACCAATACTGCATCTCTTGGTATATAAGACCCCCATCTCCTGTGATACCACCTATGCATATAAGACCAGTCCTTTTACTGGTTCCCGTGGGTAAGGGTTACCTGGTATATAAGACTTACTTAAATACCTGCTTTTTTAAGGTAAAATAGGTCATTTACAGACCAAACTACGCTACAAACAGTAATACATTCAAGTACACTCATCGCCTGATTCCGCTTCTACTTCATCGTCTTGATCAAGTGTCTAGTCCTCCACTTCTTGCACGGTCTGGTTCGTTATAACAACGTTTTTCCTGCTACGGTTAGTAGGAATACCAATGCTAAGCTGTCCAATGATTGGATATCGGGTTAGAGGTAGTCCGTACTAGTTTATTTGATGTAGTACATGTTACGGCCTCAAAGCCTTCCGCCACACTCTAATAAAAAGCATTGCCCACTCTCTGAGGATCTGCAACAGCATTTAAGACTTATGCTTAGGTTCCTACTTCTGGAAAGCATAAGCTGACGAATGTAAGTATTAAAATTGAATCTACTTTATTATAACATTAGTATTTACATGAGATTTTGGATTAAAAGCAACAACAACACGTGGACCGTACTGTTTGTACTCGTTTTTCAAGCGACTGTTAGTTAGTTTGCCTTTCTATCGCCTTTGCCATGAATGATTAATAAAGGATTATATCTAAGCTCTTTGTCTACATGTAATATGATTTGTAGTGTGGCTTGTCTTTTGTCCTACCCACTTCGGGCTGTTTTTACCCATACTGTCTTAGAGCTAGATGACGCATACATTTTGGGGTCGAGGAATTCGAATAATATTAGTGTTAGTCTATGCTTGCAATCTTGGATAGCTTGAATTGCTTACGGTTCTGCATTCGACAATTGAATTGAAGCTAGTTTTGACACTTTTCGTAATAGTTTGAGTATAGTTTGAGCTTTCTTTGTTAGAACTTATATATTATTAGTTTATATACAATAAGCTTTCTTAAGCTTAGCTAAGGAAACATTAGACCTACTCTAAATGTAATTGTATCTCTTCTCAGGAATGCACTGAACTAGCCACTAAAGAACGAAAATCTAATGTATTTTGTAGCTTTGCCTTCTGTATTAAGTACTTGATGTGAGTATGTATTACTGTAAATGATTCGAGATTGCCGATTTATCTATCTTACCTTGATTTTACGGCCAATAGCGCGCTTTTGAAGGAATGGATTATGCAACTCTTGCTCCATTTGTGGTTCTTTTGCTTCAACATTAAGCCCAGCTTTTCGACAGCCTCTAGCACCAGCATTAATCTCATCGTACGTTTGGATCTAGGTCCGTAACATCTTTGCAGTGCAGCCTACATTTATTGCAGCAGCATTAGTAGGAATCAGCTTGTCTCTCCCATTTTTGTCTGATACAAGCGTCCATAGCGCATAGTGGATAGCTCTAAGCTGTTGCTCTCGAGTCCGGCCCTGGAGCAGTGCATAAATAGCCGTCAAAGCTGGCAAAAAAGGATCCAAATCGATGTTTATAGGGATTGTGATAATGTTTTGCAACTGTCTTGAGTTTTGGGCCATGTTTAGCCATTTCGTCGCTGGAAGAAGAAGGATGCAATGATTGTGTGCAGTCAGAAGCTAAAAGGGTTGGAAAGCATACAAAGTAAGGGTAGATTACATTAGCGTGTCTGAATTAGATTACGTATGTAACCTGGAAACCACCTTTTCTTACTCGCACGGGCCACGACATGAATCTTATAAGCTTCGCGGTCAAAAGCTTAGAGATTACAGGGCATTTAACCCTGTAAGTGCCAAGCCTCCACCCTGCAATCCTAAGTCGCATGACCCTGTAAGTGCCTAGGGAACCCTGCAATACCCCCACAACTTCTCAACCACTAAGAAAGGTTCCTAAATATGAAGATATATTCATTTAATAGACTCTAGCCTTTGATTTACCTTTTAATGGGCCTTACTGATACAAATTGTCCCCATTACACTTAATAACTTCTTTAATATGACTCAGAATCCTCTCTATCCAAGTCTGAATCTTTGTCACGAACTCAGTCAAGCTGTGGCACAGGGATGCCAGCGAGTGAGCAAAGCCAATGCAATTGGTAGTTCCAATTTACAAGAATCCAAAGCTAGGGAGAGAAGAGAAAGAAGAAGGGGGAGTGCCAGCAAAAGGACTGCTTTTAAAAGGGGTGATTAGTCACGTGTATTAGCTAACTAGTGGTAATTGTCAGGATTACGTGGATTAGCGGAAGCAATGACGACTGAATAGGGGATACGTAGGTTGTGTTGTAGGCTCAGTAGTGATGATGAATATGATGCTTTTATTGACTGCTTCAATGCTGTATGTGAAGCTGTAGATGCTCCCCCATAAGTACGGCTTCCCAGCCTCCCTATTTATTACTGTAGATAATCACCAATTACGTAAACACTCTCTGACAGTAATATCGATTAACTAATGGTCCGAAAAAGTCGTCCGTAAACCTGCGAAGCTATCCGTAAACCTGTCCGCAATGGCTGTAATAGTGCCTGTAATAACTGCGGTTATCATGGCCGTAACACCCCGTCTGTAAGGGCAGTTTCCAGCTGCCGATAAGGCAGTTTCGAACTTTTATTTGACTTAAGGTCCGTAACGATCTTCTCCTGAGGCAGATTCTCTCAACACTTAATCTGCTCTTTCTTTAATTGCATATTAGAATGGATAGAGCCCTTCTTGGTGGTCTCCCTTTTCATCCAGAGCCAAGTAGGCTCAATAGCAATGAGGTCGGGTGAGTTCCCTGTCCACAACAGCCTCTGGATTTCCCAAGCATCAAAAACCTCTTGCTGATATCTTGACGAGTGGGCAGGAGCTTTATCTTCTTTTACCTAAGTCTTTGGCATTTCCTTAGTACACTTCCTAGCAAATAGTAAGAGAAGAGGCTTTAAAACCACTTTCTGATAGCGGTACCAATTAATGACCCCTTTACCTTTATTCAAAACATATGCACCAGTCTCTTCTGTATGCTTGAATTGAGTCCTTAGCCCAGATTGATTCTTGGTTATATGAACTCTTCTTATAGCATACTCAAGCTCCTAAGCTTCTTTATCCTTCTCATACCTCTTATCATTCCTTTCCTTTAAGTCCTTTTTGCAAGCTTCCTTTTTAGCTTTTATCTCTTCCTTTTAAATGTGATATAGCCATTTTGCATTATATAAAAACAACTCTACTACAAAAACTCTAAAAATCCTTTCCACCTTCTTGCAGTACAATGCTAGTAGTGTGTTTCATCCCTTTTTTCTCCATACACGTCTCTCGCCCCTTACAGCTCCTAGTTGTACACTTCTCTTATCAGAGAAGATCACATTCTTCCAATCCTTAAAAGTCTAGTGCTTATACTCTAAACATCACTTTAAGCGAGCTGGCTTGTCTTCTTCCCTTAATCCTAGCTTCACAGTCCTCTTAAAAAACACTATATCTCTTTTAAGACCCTATAAACTGTACTAGCAGAGACAGGCTATCGTCTAGGAGTACTAGAGGCTTCTTGTGCAATTCTAGCACATGAGCTTCGCCAACATGCTCAGTCTCAATCATGCTCCCTTTTTTCCAACCATGTGGTACTGCTTTAGTCCCAATCTTGTAAACGCTAGCCCTTAAGACTTTTGTCTGATCTCAAATCTCTTAGAAGATTGTTGGTGTGTTGCCTTTTATAGTAAAGATAGCGAGAGCTTGGATCCAAGCCCCTATAGAGTGGTGAGATTTGTCCCCTTTCTTTTTAGGGCGAAGAGGATGTGCAATTGACAGTGGAGGAGAAGGAGGGGCTTCAAATCAGGCTCAGCGTTAGACAAACTGTCAGTTTCCCACCCATTTTCGTCACCTAGTATAAAACCTAAATCCGTAATGAAAAAGGCATATTCTAATGAGAAAGTGGGAATGTGTGAATAAGACCACTCATTAGTGGGTTTCTGTAACTGAAACAGACGGAGACACACCAAATGTATTAGCTTAATTCCAGGTAGAAGCAGTAGAATAAATAGTCATAGTGTACCACTCAATTTAGTTGGTAAACCTATGCGCCACTTACCAGGATAAATCTTGTTACTAAGCATTACCCATTAAAATCTGGTGATGTTTTTGCCTTTGGTTTTTTGGTGTTTTCGACGATTGCCTTTCTGCTCTTTGCCAGAGCGGTCTAGCCGCAATAGACAATTATACACTGATCAGTTTTTATTGAGGATTCGTGCGAGTCGGCTGGGTTCTGGCGATTTGAGCGATTTGCCTGGGTCCTGGGCTATATTACTAGCACTTCCACGCGTACAACAACGCCTACAACAACATCACCAACTATCCTCCTCTCTATGGCATGCTTCTTATTCTAGGAGCAGCTACCTTCTAGCAAGCTTAGTATACTCGCTGGAAGGGTCCTTATATCAATAAGGACCCATTTTTGTATAGGCAACAACGCTTTAAGCTGCGTTTAATGCCTGTGCAGAATCAGCAGCGAATATTTCGCTTTACAAAGCTAGAGATCAAGCTTCTAGCACGTCCCTTCTAGCTGGACCAGATTAAGTGGTCTTATAGCAATAAGCCGACGTCCAGTCACAGCTCTCTGTGTAGTTCTAGCCCGTTTGGCCCATCCAAACTGCTGGATTATCTGCTGTGGGATGCTTAGGAAGTCTTAAAGCTGGTTGTCTGCGGTTTTTAATGATGCTATACGTTATTTGGTTAAGGAATTTAGTGTCATCTTAGAGCACTTACAGCTCAACGACTATATTCGTTTAATAGCTTCTAGAGCTGCTATTGAGGCAGCTGGTGGCGGAGGCAATTGGCGCGTCTAGGGGTTTATAGATAGAATCTTTTGTGGGTTTTAGAACCTAAGCATTTTACAGCTACAAACCTTTATGTATAGTAGCAAGAACAAGGATATTAGTATGAAGTAGCAGGTGATTGTTACACTAAATGGCCTCTTATCTTTAATTATTAGTCCTTTTAAAGGTAAGGCTAATAATTAAAAGATATTTAAGGTCTCTAGCACTTAGCAGCGAATTCGAAAGCTGTTTGCTGGCTAACAGCTTCTTTATTTACATAAGGATCTATCTTATAATTGCATATATAGCATTTTATCTGCTTATAAGTATAAAGGCAGGCGTTTTATGCTTTTAAAAGAGCAGTGCGAAGCTAACCGCCAGCTTGCAAATGTACAAGTGTCTGTTGAGCATGCCTTTAGGCATATAGCTAAATATTAGACATATCAGCTTTTGTAAAAGGCTTATGTCCTAGCAATTAGCTAGTTACTGTTTACTTATACTAGTTTTATTAACAAATTGTTATAAATGCTTTTGAGGCTGTTAAACAAGTAATAAATTTGTTTATAGTCCTTTATCTATTTATAATTATTTATTTGGCCTGCAGCAACTCTCACCTCCCCGTGGTGCAGGCTGGGAACCTGGAAGCATTGCTTTCAGAGCTAAGAGGAGTCCACTGCCTTCGGACGATTACGAATACTCTTATGTGCGCAGTGCAATTAGTGCGGTAACATTGAGGTTATTCAAGCCTCCGACTTGGCTACAGCAACGCAAGGTCCTTGCCCCTAGTACTTCCAGGCTATACTTTGGCTGGCAGGTGGGGATAGGGTTCGATTTTGGGGAAGGGGGACGCGAACGTGAGGGATTGGGGACCCTAATAGTTTGAGCACGATTCTCCGGCATTATTTGACACTTTTAACATCTGCCTGTGAAGTGCAGTTGCAACAACAATTCACATCGCTTGATGGTGGCGACTATAGGACGATCTAATTACACCTTCCTTGTACCTATACGACTATTCGAGATGGTTTGTTCAATATAGGAGGATATGGGGATATACTACAACATCCTGTTTGAGGACCTGCATTGTTCTTTTAGCTGCGCTACCTACCTGCTAGACGTTTTATAGTACGACCCTACAGATCTCGAAGCCGCATCGCTTTATGGTTACAACATCAAGTCATATTACTAGTTGTATAGGCAGCAGGGAGTGTGAGGAGGACCCGTTTTTACTTGGTTTTGTGGGTGGGCCTTGGTTGTGTGCCCTATTCTGCTAGGGATTAAGCGGGGTGGTTTTAGTCCCAGAGTTCCTCGAGGTTTCCATCTTATAGCAGATTAGCAATGCTCTTTATAGCTACTTTGGCATGGCCTTCATGGCCGAAGCAATAAATGACGAATCAATCAATCAATCAATCAATCATTTATTTAAATCTACATTGCTGCTACTCTTATCTAAGTTCAAGTCTAATTCAGATTCAGCAGACTCTGTTGACTCCGTTTTTCTGTGAGTCTTACCTTGAACTGCTTAAAGGATTGCTAACAGCATAGTATTAATAGAATCCATCTGAGTCTCCAGCTTCAACAACTATTCCTTCATTTGGCTGTCCTATTCAGTCTTAGGTTGATTTATAGCTTGGGTAAGCGCATTCAACCTAACTAAGCTATTGCTAATAGCACTAGCTAGCTTATCTGTCTTGTCCGCTCAAGGACGTTGTTGTTTTAGGGCTGGTCTGGCTGGGGATAAAGGAGGATCTTGTCATTTTTTTCTTTAGTTTTAGAGAGGAATTTAGAGGAGCAGATGCTAGCTGTTAGGGAATAGAACCTGATCTGTGGGGATCCTTAAGAATCCTTACAGATTCATTATCTAATTAAGCGTGTTTTGAATTAGAATTAGAACTTGTAAAGGAGTTATTAGAAAGGCCATTCAACTTTCTTGGAAGGAGTAGATTATCCCTGGACTTTAAGGCCTTTTTAACATCTCTTGAAAGCGAGTTGACCTCTGTTTCTGTTTCCTCCTTTTCCTTTCTTATATCAATCCACTTGTCTATTAAGGCATTTAACGTGTTTTCAGAATCCTCTTCTCTTATACCACATTTCTCCAGATACTTCTGCCGTGCTCTACATTCCCTATCAACTACCCTATTCAATGTCTTGTGATCTTTCTTCGTTTCCTTCTTAAAAATACCCTTTATCTCGTTCCGAAAAGGCTTCTTTTCACGGTATTTATATACTAGTTTAAACCCGCAAAGGATCTTGAATAAGATGATTTTCTCGTCTCGATTAAGTTCGTTGGATGACGTCGCTGCTGGTGTTTGAGACCTAAATTGGATTTGTGGGACAGTTTTATTAGTCTGGGAAGTGGCTAACCGTCGAAGCAAAAGAGTAGTGGGGCCAGGCTTGGATTGGGGTTAGGTTTCTACAGTAGGCTTTGTAGGCATTCATTGGATATATAAAAGTAATAATAACCATCAAAATCCTCATCAAAAGCTCAAATGGGGAGGTCAACTGCTAACAAGGATTATGTAATTAAACTAACAACGCCATGGCGTCTATCTAGGCTATTTACGGATAGCTTCTGTCCGAAAATAGGCCCGTATCAAGTGGACAGGTGTCCGTCAGCTTGGAACAGACGCCTTACCATTTGCAGTTCGGCATATAACCTAATCGAACCATCATGTCCAGAACGGGACATCTGTTTTTGTTACAGAAACCCACTCTTTAGCTCTAAATTGACAGAATGCACTTCACTGATAAGCTGATAAGGGCCCTGTAAATTACTGGGCTTATAGCGTGGGGGGCCTTATAATTCCAGGGGCTGATAGGGATTT
>Ga0335072_10015903_pt1 | contig 10669 bp, 8 predicted proteins | sample Lox_Sample_21_FD_206725 | JGI IMG/M metagenome (GOLD analysis project Ga0335072, IMG submission 206725) | Soil microbial communities from Loxahatchee National Wildlife Refuge, Florida, United States - Lox_Sample_2.1 | ecosystem: Environmental > Terrestrial > Soil > Wetlands | place: USA: Florida... | reverse complement strand
AGGAGGTTGATAGAAGAAAAGTCGATGACTGAAGGAAAGCGTCGATGATAAAGGGAAAGCCACATGACAGAGGGAAAGCGTCGACTCGACGCCAAAGCACGGTACGCTGAAGCTAGGAAAGACCCAGGTTGGAAAGGTAACCCATGGTTTCCTAAGCGCGGTTTGGTATGTGAGCTATGGGACCAGAACTCCACGATACCTCATGTGTCCTTCATCCAAAATCTTCATAGATTCTTCAATACCTTCCTTGTTCAAGGGAAATTTCATCATTATGGGCTTGATCCCATGCTCCGCTGCGAACTCCAGCATCTTGGTATGCTCGTACCTTGTCGCAACTACCGTGCCTTGCACTCTGAGTCCACTTTGAATCAGCGGCAGTGCAGGGATCCTAAAGTCACCAAAATCCACCGTGATAGGGAAGATGATCGCCTCTGCGTGAAGAATGGGAAGGTAGAGATCCCACTCCAAAGGTACGGAGCTGGTGATGATTAGAGCATCGAGCTTCGACGGACCGATGTCAAGCTTCGTCGCGTCCTTGGTGGCCACAAACCGATGTGCACCCAACTGCAAGGCCTCGTCCTTCTTCGCGTCGGAATGCGATAGTACTATCACATTCATGCCCATCTTCGCTGCAAACTGAACCGCCAAGTGGCCCAAACCGCCAATACCCAGGATGCCGACTGTTGCCGACGGCGACACACCGTACTTATGCAGCGCGGTCCACACCGTCGCACCACCACACATCAGCGGCGCAGCCTCCTCATCAGTAAGCTCGTCGGGGACTCTGAAGAGGAAAGCCTCGCGCCAGACGGCAGCCTCCGCAAAGCTGCCCTGGTCGAGGTCAGCCTCGCCGTACAGCTTACGCTCGGGACAGTAGGTCTCCTGGCCCTTGAGGCACTCGTCGCAGTTGCCGCACGAGTCGTGCTGGTAGCCCCAGCCGACGCGGTCGCCCGCCTTGAGGTGTCTGACGCCCGGCCCGGTCGCGTCGACGAGCCCTACGCCTTCGTGCCCCAGCGCGATGTTCGCGTGCTTGTAGTGCATGTCGGTGCCGCATAGACCGGAGGCCGTGATTTTGACGAGCACTTCGTCGCCCGTGAGATCTGGCTTGGTCGTTGTTGACTCTTTGATGCCGTCTGGGGTTCCGCGGTAGACTTTGAAGGTCGGCATGGTGAGAACAAATGGCTTTGAGGTAGAACTGAGGACTGAGAATTGAGAATTAGAAGCAAAATGAATCGCTGACGTGAGAATGAAATGAATGAAACGGATATCAGTCGGTGCACAAGCTCTTGTACCCAGCTGCAGCTCCGGTTCCTTGCTCGCCGTTCTACGTTTTCGTCATCCTTACCAGTTGGAACCTTGTGAACATAATGAACGGGTCCGGAATTTGCTTTTCTGGCTACTAAACATTAGAGTACGGACCGCATGAACGTCTTGCATCTACCAATTGGACAGGGTTGCTGGCTAGACGCCAAAGCTCATCGCGTGAGGACCGAAGCTTTTTTTCGATGTTGACATGCAGTTGAAAGTCGAACAGCTTGATTACAAAGAAACTCATGGCTTGGCAAGCTAGGAAATGTCTCGGCGGGCATGCACAAGATAGCGTTTGTCGTCATGGTGTTTTTAGTTGGTCGTAGGTTTGCATGGGAATGCCGGCTATCGTACTCTACCGTCGCTAAACTCGCTTGTTCACGGTTCTATGATGAAGTAGCAAAGCCTCCGATTTGCTCGGTAACTTTCTTAACTAAATGCATCAATGTGATGGCTCGATCGAGGGTGTGTCGTGTTGCCTGCGATTATTAAAGCTTTGCTGCTCTTGGCCCTGCAAATTGGCACCTTCTGTCAAGGATTTGCAGCAACTTACCAGCGTCAGTCACAATTGGAGTTATGTTATCGGCGGTTTGGGGATGTTGCACTTTCCTCATTGGCGCGGCTTAGGTACGATAATGTTCCGGAAAGTCTCAACAATTCATGATCAAATCTTTTGTCAGAGCTAGGAGCTACATGCATTCCGCTTCTCCTTCGAGTCATTTACTGCTGCATTGTCTTATACAAACTCCACCACAATTCGCATCTTGACTCGGTGGTTTGATCAATTTGCTCCATGCCATTATCGTTCGTCTGTATTCTCAACCGCACTCCGTTTCCGATACCAAAACTGTCCCAATATGGCGCCGATGGATCTTTCCGTATGTTTGGATTCAATGTTGTTACGAAACTAATATAGTAGTCCTGAACGACAGGCACAATGGGAGCATTTGTGGTTTGCAACGATGTGCCAGTGCCTCCAGCGTAACCTACTCCGAAAATCGCTGGAGTCTCCGAAGTGTGCGGAACGCCTAAACCAGCAGCGATGTTGGCAGGATCCTGAACATTGTATCTGTAGTTCCAGATCCGCGCTGGCGACACGAACTGCGACACCATTTTCGAGATGAGAATACCTCCGCATGTGAATGTTGCGTCTCCATATGCAGCTGCTGCGGAAGGGAAATATGCAGCATGCTTTGGCAGTGGTGGCATCAATGGATACGCCTTGTTGATCGCCGTCAAATCGCTACTGGTCAACTGCGGATAATCACTCTGCAAGAACGAAGACACTTCTGCCGGCGTGGATGCATTCTCCGCAAAGTCTGTGCCTTCGTTGGTATCTCCCGCTACCATGATAGGTACTCTGACCAATTTCCCTTGTTCGAACTGGAAGTACAAGTAATCCACGGAGAAGCTGCCATCGATGCAAGGCAAGAAGTACCATTCTGGAACCGGATCGTCAGATGCACCGAGAAACGGCGATGGTACATTTGCTGCTTGGATCGTTTTGATATCAGCAGACCGGAGACATGCCATTGAATCCAGAGCATTGGAGTAACCGGTGTTCTCCAAAAAGCGGGTGAACTGGAATTCCATTTCAGGCACTGTGCGGTGGGTTGGGAAGAACGGAGATTCCGGAATAGCTCCCACAAAGAGATGGCCATTTCTCCCGCCATAAGCAGTGAGTTGGAATGCCACAGATCCTCCTCCAGCAGATGCCCCATGAATCACTACATGAGATGGATCTCCGCCGAACTGAGACTCTGTAAGCCAACTCTCAATGACGTTCCAGAGAAAGCTACCTGTATTCACCAAGTGGATGTATTGCTGCACCCATTCTAGTGCTTTGCGCTGGTCAAGTAATCCTACATTTAGATCTTCATTCTTTCTTACCGTCTCGCTTGTCAAGAAACCAAGTGCGCCTACGCGATAGTTAAAGTTAACAAGAACCAGGCCATAGCCAGAATTAACGACAACATCTGTACCATTGTAGTTGGCATTCGAATTCGTTGCGTATCAACCACCCTGAATATAGAACCAAACAGGCAGCTTGGAGTTCGGGTTGGCATTAGATGGTGCGAAGACGTTGATGAACAAGCAATCTTCGGCACGGCTACTCGTCACGGTTTGGCTAGCTCCAACACAGATTGGTCCAAACTTGCTCATGCTCAGTGTATAGTACTCTATAAATCGTACAAGATACTCACGGCAGAAGCGTCTTGAGGTTAAGATTCGTGGACGGGATCTTCTGGTGCTCTCCATCTCAAGTTTCCAGTTGGAGGAGCAGCGTATCGCATGCCGAGGAACTGATTGACTCCGTCATCAAGAGCAACGCCTTGGTATGTTGCGTATCCAAGGTTGACAGTCGGAATATTATCAGTAGTGGAAGGTTGCGGCACTGGGAAAGCAAATACCATGTGCCTAGCACATAAAAGCAAGATAAGCAAAATCTGAACGGCCATCATGGATGAAGCAGTTCAACTTGGAGATAGAGGCTCTGGCCATGATTACCTACGTACCTTAACTTGCTTATAATTCTGACTATCGCAAGTCACTAAGTGTTTGTCTCCGATCCTGGTGATTCCGCAACTCCTAAACTTGGGCAATAGAAATTGTCGAAAAAGAGGGGAAGAATCGATTCATTGAATATCCCTGTCGGCTAGTCATGCTCCAGTGACGATCCTAGGGGCGGAATATTTTATGATGCTTGTATCGGTCTAATCGGAACTTCGTAATCTCGACCCCACTGTTGATCGTTAGAGTACCTAGATGTAATAAGGCTGAATTGACGTTCTACGGTCCATAATGAGACCGGTTTCATGGTTTCGAGTCTACGCAAAAGAACTCAGCCTCATCAGTTGTAGGGATTGGACCTAGGGAGAATGGCAAACGCCTTGTGGGTGGTAAATGGTGGGCTCGTCATAAACAGGTGACTATGGTTCATCCGCGCAGAGATCAAAGAGCCGTGGATTTGTTGGCATGAAGCGAATTTAGAACAGGGCGGAATATGTTACTGACTCTAGGATCTGCCACAAAGACAAGCTATTCGACAGCTTTATATGCGTTGTCAGGAACGTCTCATGCAGCGAGGCACTCGTTTCGTCAGCACCAATTTGGTGGGCACGGCCTGAACCGACACACTTCGTTTACTTTATAATCAATCAACTATAACCTGAGACCGCCAATGCTGATTAGCTTCAAAAACAGTAGCTAATGAGAGGCTTGACAACATAAGATCGTGTATATATAATAGAAGCAATAGGCATGTCTGCTCCAACGCCGTATCTAATGAATCCTTTTCAGTACGGAGTACTTTTATTATTAATCAGACCATCAGACGTAGATCTACCGGCCTGTTAACCCCAGACTGACCTAGATTGACAGACCGAGTTCCTATATAAATCGAGAATGACAAACCGAAGAGACAAGTCTGGGTCTCACGGTCTATTATATACATTGCAGTTAAATGGTGTCGACGTGCTCCTTGCCTAACACCTTCCCTCGTCATTGTGCTAATTGGAGGCGTACTTCTGCTGCTTGTGAAGTGTCTTTGCCAGCCAATCTTTGCTATTAAGCGTACGGACGTGCTCCTTGCCTAGCACCTTCTCTCGTTGTTGTGCTAACTCCCGAAAGAGTTCTCCCGCCTCTGTGTACTTCTGCTGATGGTAAAGCGTCTGTGCCAACCAATCTTTGCTATTAAGCGTGTAGACGTGCTCCTTGCCTACCACCCTTTCGTCTTCTTGTGCTAAGTCCCGAAACTGTTCTTCGGCCTCCATGTATTTCTGCTGCTTGAGAAGCGTACGTGCTAGCGAGTCTTTGCTGTCAAGCGTGTGGACATGCCCCTTGCCTAGCACCCTCTCTTGTTCTTGTGCTGATTCCCGAAGGAGTTCTTCGGCCTTTGTGTACTTCTGCTGATGGTAAAGCGTCCTTGCTAACCACCATTTGCTGGTAAGCGTGTCAATGTCCTCCTTGCCGAGCACCTTCTCTCGTCCTAGTGCTGACTCCTGAAAGAGTTCTTCGGCCTCTGTGTACTTCTGCTGGTGGTAAAGCGTACATGCCAGCCAGAATTTGCTCTCAAGCGTGTTGACATGCTCCTTGCCTACCTTCTCTCGTTCTTGAGCTGACTCCCGAAAGAGTTCTTCGGCCTCTATATACTTCTGCTGCTTGTGAAGCCTCTTTGCCAGCCGGAATTTGCTGGCAAGCGTGTCGACGTGCTCCTTGCCTAGCTCATTCTGTCGTCGTTGGGGAATTACTAGGTCTTCTGGTAATGGGACAGCAGAACTGGTCTCTTCTTGCTGAATTGCGACCTCTTTGATGGTCGTGGCATTGGAGGAGTCAATGACATGACTTTCAATGGCTTTGACATCGCTAACCATTGTTTTCGACATTGCTTGTGCCAACGTCCGTCTGTAGACCTTACTATTGACAATTTGATCGTCGAAATCGAACTCTATATCCGACGGAGCAACGGCAGATACGGCAGATGGATATATACTTCGTTCTCCTTTATCTCCATCGTAGATAGAATTTGGAACATTCATTGTAGCAATCGATTTTCGGAAAGATCGGGTTCGCTCGGTCGTTGTTACAAAGATGTCCTTGTTTTGCTGGAGCATCTGTTTGAGATCTTCGAGAGAATCCCTAAAGATATTAAGCAAGCCGATGAGCAGAACCATCCTAACACTTACACTTGGAGGAGGTTTATAATAGTACTTATTGCAGTCTGTTGGCCGCGGAGACCTTCCAAAAGCTCTTTCAATCGATCATGGTTCCACATTACCTTCGCTTTCTTCCACCACGTATATTGGCTAGGCTGCGTTGAGCTTTGAGTCATATGTTGCGTCTCCTCATGAAGGCACGAAAACAACACCGCGCATCCTATCAATGTAGTATCCAACGCTGCGGCAAGATCTGGTCTGGCATTTAACACGTTCGTGAGGTCATGTCGTCGGAGGACTAGTTCCTGAACTTTGGACAGAGAAGCGCTGATGAGTGTAGTCTCGGAGCAGATGGCAACAATGGTCATAGGAGCATCATTGTACTTGGTTCGAAGTTCGCTCAGGCTGAGAGAGGCGGAGACACAAGTCGTAGTTATCTTAACCTTCATCAAGCGTTAGCTGTGAGTGGTTCGTAAGGCTAAGAGACATACCACAGAAGCAATGATGGTAAGTGGGTCCATATCTAAGATAAGTGAGCAATCTAGGTACAGGAAGTGTATTAACCATCGCAAGAAGCTGTAGAATAAGAGGAGGGTTTCGCCGCAAAGGCTCGATAGCTTGTGGGGTGGAGGAACCCGACGCGTCTATCTATGATACGTATAAAACAGAAATTGAAATGAAAACGTGTATAAAACGGAACATATCTAATGCTAATAAGGTCGTGCTTTCTACCGTACTCTTGGAATACTAGCTACTGAGTAATAAAATATTGGCGAAGCCTATTGCGATACTCATTTTAGGTATGGCTTTCATTATCTGATCCTAAAATCGAAGAGTTTCTGATTTCCATGATGTAGTACGCGAGTCAGCTCTTGCACATCTTCGTCTGATGAGAGAGCCGACCGAGACGACAAAATCACACGTATTTTTGCCATTGCAAGTATGTATCATTTTGATTAGAGACTGAAGAATGCATGAATATCATTTCTAGGGTTTGAAAGGAAAAGTGGAGGACATAAGACGATCGATTAAGTTATTAGTCAAGATCTCGTATGATGCACCGATCAAAGAGCCAAGAAAAATTACAAAACAAGCACAGCGTCGGGTCAAGTACACATGGGACCCGTGGCCACTTTGCTAGCTATTTATAGCCTAATCCAAGTTCAATCCCAAAACAGAAAGGCTTAAACTCTAAAATCGATTTCGTTGGCGTGTAACGTGGGTCACCACGTAGCGAGAAACACCACGTGCAGAGAAAATTGATGGGTACTTTCACTTCAAACAATTCAAACTTCGACCAAGATTCAATATTTTCCAAAATTCTGGTTGAATAATATGATTTAGGGCTCGTTTGTGCGCTGAACTTATAAGTTATGAGTGAGCTAATAAGTTCTGCTTTGACCACTCGAAGGCGTTTTTTAGCGCGCCACTCTAGTTCGCTAATAATTTTGCTGGTCGTTCGAGTGCAATTGCAAGAGCTTCATTTTCACTTCTAACGCGATCGAAATATCGCGAAATTTATGGTGTTGATTCTTCCTCTACTGCTCAGAAACCGCCTCTTTCACCACCCAGATGTATCCCTCGCCCTCGCAGGCGTTGTTACCAGCAAAAGAGGTGGTTTCAGAGCGCACTCATAAGCTCAGAAAAGCACCTCCAGACCACCTTATTTTTGATCGGCAAATTATCGACGAAACGAGCTCTAGTAACGCTATTTCTGGCTAGCAATACTGTGGCTTACTTTTAAGGCCTTATGAGTACTCAATTCACGAACATCACGAACTTATAATGATGCATGTTGATGATATGGGTTTGTGGAGTCATTATAAGTACTCATAAGTTAGCGCACAAACGAGCCCTTAACCATTTCTCAATGCTCTGAACGCCCTCAACCATGAAAATACGTTCTGGTTGTCGCTGTCGAGCCTCATTTGCTGAGAGCTTTGGTTCATGGCAAAACACAATTCCTTAATCACAGCACCACCACCAAACTTGAACGACTCTTCAAACTCCTGAATGAACCTCATCCCGTTCTCAGAGCATTATTTTGACGCGGAAAAACCATCATCGGCCTTGTGGCTTCAGTGATGCGCGGATTCACGCAAGATTACCACCCCTGTCGGTACTTCGAGCCAAAGCAATCGACTATTCTGGTTAGCGTTAAATGGCTCAGCATTTCTCATACCGCCACATAGCTTAATAATCATTTGCAGTTTAGTCCTGCGCCTGACACCTGTTTGGGCCTGAGGCTTCCCAAGTCCTGCATTTGGCCTGAGACTTTTAGGTTTGTATCAGCCACAAGTACGGAACTATGGCTGTAGAGAGCCGCAAATCTTCCCTGCTTACCGGAACGACGAACATTGGACTGGACCACCTGTTCATCCGGCCTTGGTCGACGGTGAGAGGACGGTGAGAGCACGGTGACAACAGCCACCACCGCCGCCGCCGCAGACCACTGCAAGCAGAATCGATCCCACCCACTTGTGGCTCCTCAACACGCTCGACGAGCTGCTGCCGCTGCTCTCCCTTTGCGCGAATATGCCTCCACAGCTGGTGAGCCTCACAGGGCTCCCGTCCTCACCGCAACACTTACCTCCATTGCGCCTGCAATGTTTGTTCACGATATTTGATCTATGTGGGCTGTCGTTCTTCCATTCTTCATTCCTCCAACTCATTCCGAACGGTCGCACTGCAGCATGCACCTGTTCCAACTCCATAATTAGCGGCGGGCAACATGAGTGTACGTTACCATTTGCTGCTAATTATCTAAGCTGAGTTCACTAAAATACAGAGCTTTAGTTCCTAGACAACACCCTCGGCCAGATTGACGGCTCGAGCACTCAATCTGCGCCAGCCCTTCCAGCACATTCCGCCTCAAGAACCTCCCACCGCAAAGTCATTGTGCTGCGGCACTGCTAAGTCCTCATCGACCGCATCGAAACTCCCACCACCACGACAGTCTCTGAGACCTCCCGCTGCGTCCGCCCGTCCACCTCAGCCAAGGACCCATCGAAAGACTCCTACGCCGAGGTGCTCGCCCGAGCCAAGGCCTCACAACCGAAGGTCATAATGAAGATTCAGAACAAGAAAGCACTCTAGCCGATGTTGCAACGCCGCCGCCGAGATCTCGAGATTCAGTCCGCCGCCGCCGCCAAGCGCAGACCGGATGCGTACAAGGACAAAGCTCGGTCATCGGTAGCGGCGTCGACGAGATCTGCGAAGCCGGCGTATTCAGGCACTGCGGGATTGAAGAGGCCCAATGGCTCAAGCGGACCGCCTTCGAAGAGAGCGCGGTATAATGGATGTGTTAACTGGGATGAAGATGATGATGAGCTTGAAAGGGCGGATGATTACGACTCTGAAGCTTCCAGTGCCAATTTGGCCTTCGCCGACTCTGGTGCAGTTGTCTCATCTGCGGGACTCTTGCGCTTCCGATTACTTCTCTTGTCCTTAGCGGCTTGTTCTTTTGCGGCACGCTTCACTCGTGCCTCATCAAGCTCCTCAAAGCTTATGACCTTCGCCTTCCCGAGTACCTCTGACTTGGTCGACCGGCGAATTTTGGCTTCGTTGTTCATCTTGGTCAAGAATCGATTTTCGTCTCGAAGGAGGGCACGCTCGGCAAGAAATATTTGAGCGGCATCGGCGAGCTTCTGTAGTCGCCTCTGTAACCGCAGTTTGCTCTTCTCATCAACGTTATGATCACACGCCCACAACACCTCCAGTTCTCCTCTTCCTCCCCTTGCACGAGCGTACCGCAGAACCGTCCACCCTAAAGCCATTTGCATCCAGGGCGACCCAAACCTCGCATACACTATCCTAATCTCTTGCCTCAAAGATTTCCAATTGCTGCCGTGATCCGCTCGCACCGCTCACATCCACTTCCTAACACTTCTTCTATGCCAATTCGAGCACGTAAGTACATCTCTCTCGCAGCCTCACGTCTGCCAGTCTCGGCATAGAGAGCGGCGAGATTTTCCACAGTGTTCAGTGCATTCATAAATGTGCGTACTCGTCTAGGGCCAAGGGCATTCTCGTACCCTTGCAGCGCTCGATTGTACATCTTCTCCGCCTCTTCCAGCTTGCCCTGGCGAGTGTAGAGAAGACCCAAGTTGTTGACCGTGGAAAGCGTCGATGTGTGGTCAGGGCCCCACGCCTTCTCGTACCCTTGCAGCGCTTGATTGTACATCTTCTCCGCCTCTTCCAGCTTGCCCTGGCGAGCGTAGAGGTTGCCCAAGTTGCCGACCGTGTCTAGCGTCGATGTGTGGTCAGGGCCCCATGCCTTCTCCTTCCCTTGCAGCGCTCGATTGTACATCTTCTCCGCCTCTTCCAGCTTGCCCTGGTCGGCGTAGAGAAGGCCCAAGTTGTTGACCGTGGAAAGCGTCGATGTGTGGTCAGGGCCCCACGCCTTCTCGTACCCTTGCAGCGCTCGATTGTACATCTTCTCCGCCTCTTCTAGCTTGCCCTGGTCGGCATAGAGAAGGCCCAAGTTGTTGACCGTGGAAAGCGTCGATGTGTGGTCAGGGCCCCACGCCTTCTGGAACCCTTGCAGCGCTCGATTGTACATCTTCTCCGCCTCTTCCAGCTTGCCCTGGTCGGCGTAGAGAAGGCCCAAGTTGCCGACCGTGTTTAGCGTCGATGTGTGGTCAGGGCCCCACGCCTTCTCCTACCCTTGCAGCGCTCGATTGTACATCTTCTCCGCCTCTTACATC
>Ga0335072_10015902_pt1 | contig 10669 bp, 9 predicted proteins | sample Lox_Sample_21_FD_206725 | JGI IMG/M metagenome (GOLD analysis project Ga0335072, IMG submission 206725) | Soil microbial communities from Loxahatchee National Wildlife Refuge, Florida, United States - Lox_Sample_2.1 | ecosystem: Environmental > Terrestrial > Soil > Wetlands | place: USA: Florida... | reverse complement strand
TGTCGTCGACGCTGCCGGGGCCGGGGCCGGGGCCGGGGCCGGGGCCGGGGCTGACGGCGACGCTATCGACGTCGATGTGACCTGGTTGTCCTGGACCGGCGAAGGACGCTTGTGGCTGGCTGGCTGGCACCACCTCGGCACGGCCTGGGGCTGGGCCGACGGGGTCGGCAGGACCGGGGTCATCTCCGCGGCCGAGCTCGCCGTACAGGCCGAGGAAGCAAGCTGCCTCAACTCCCGCTGGCACCCTGAGGTAGTCCCGCTCCCGGACGCGTCGGTGCTCACCGCATTGTCCACTCCCGGGCAGCCGCCCGAGGTGGTGCGACTGCGCCCGGGCGACGCACCGGAGCGGTGGACCGCACTCAACCAGGGCCTGGCCGCCTCGCGGCAGATGGTCGTGAGCGAGCTGCGCTGGACGGCGCCGGACGGGACGACGATCGAGGCCCTGCTGGCCGAGCCCGCAGGCCCGCGCCCTGGCCAGCCACGGCCGCTGGTCGTCGACATCCACGGGGGGCCCAGCCTGGCCTGGCATCACAGCTGGGACCTGACCTGGGCGGAGCTGCTGACCGCCGACGGGTATGCCGTGCTCATGGCGAACCCGCGGGGCAGCGCTGGCCGCGGCCAGGAATTCGGCCGCGCCAATCTCGGGGACCCCGCGGGGGCCGAGTTCGCGGACCTGCTGGCCGGAGTCGGCCATTGCGTTGCGGCCGGGCTGGCCGACCCGGGCCGGGTAGGGGCCATCGGCGCGAGCTACGGCGGCTACCTCACCGCCTGGACTGTCGCCAGCGGACAGGTGTTCCGCTGCGGCGTGGTGATCGCCGGGATGAGCGACCTGGTGAGCTGCTGGGGAACGGCCAACAACGCGCCGTTCTATGACTACCTGCTCGGGGGGCGGCCGGACGAGCGCGGCGGCCTGTACCTGGACCGCTCGCCGGTCACGCGGATCAGCGCTGAGTCGCTGCCCGCACTCATCCTGCACGGGCAGGAGGACCGGTGCGTGCCCGTCGGGCAAGCGCACGAACTGCACGCCGGGCTGCGCCGGGCCGGCGTTCCTGTCGAGTTTGTCAGCTACCCGCGGGAGGGTCATCAGGCCCGCGAGGCTGCGCACGTCGCGGACCAGCGAGAGCGCGTCCTAGGCTGGTTTGCGACTTACCTGAAGGGATCGGCGTGAAGTTCGGCCTGCACCTGCCCAATTTCGGCGCACTCGCCGACCCGGCCGCCGTAGCCGATCTGGCCGCCAGGGCCGAGGCGGCGGGCTGGGACGGTTTCTTCCTGTGGGACCACGTGGCTAGGCCCGAGGGAGAATTCCCGATGGTCGACCCGTGGATCGCTCTGGCGGCGGTCGCCCTGCGTACCGAGCGGATGCGGATCGGCCCGCTGATCACGCCGCTGTCCCGGCGCCGCCCGTGGAACGTTGCGCGCCAGGTGGCCAGCCTTGACCAGCTGAGCGGCGGCCGGGTCACGCTCGGCGTCGGGCTAGGCGTCAGCCAGGGCCCTGAGTTCCGCGACTTCGGTGAGGTGTCCGACCCAAAGGTCCGCGGCGACATGCTCGACGAGGGCCTGGACATCATCAGGTCCGCGTGGCAGGGCAAGCCGGTCAGCCAGGCCGGCGCTCATTACCGCCTGGACTCGGTGGCCATCCTCCCGCCGCCGGTGCAGTCCAGCCTGCCGATCTGGGGCGCGACCGAGCGCACGGGAGGCCGGCCGGTGCGCCGGGCAGCCACGCTGGATGGCGTGTTCCCCTTCGGGCTGCGGCCCGATCAGCTCCCGGAGTTGCTGGACAACGTGTCCCGGCTGCGTCCTGGCGGCCTGGACGGCTACGACGTGGTGATCAGCGGCACCGATGACTGGCGCGAGTGGCAGGACGCGGGCGCGACCTGGTGGCTGTGCGTCCTGCCGTGGTCCCGCCCCATTCAGGAGTCAGCAGGCATAGTCGAGTCGGGCCCGCCAAGCCTGCGGAGCACGGGTTCATGAGCTCGGGGCGCTCCTACGACGTCGTCGTGGTCGGCGCCGGCATTGTGGGCTCGGCTTGCGCGTACTTCCTTGCCCGGGCCGGCCTGACGGTCGCGGTGGTCGAGCGCGGCACGGTCGCGTCCGGCACGACGGGCGCTGGCGAGGGCAACATCCTGGTCTCGGACAAGGCGCCAGGACCCGAACTGGAGCTGGCCCGGCTGTCCAACCGCTTGTGGCGCGAGCTCGGCGACCAGCTAGGCCCGGCCGCTGAGCTTGAACCCAAGGGTGGCCTGGTGGTGGCCGCCGGGCCGCAGCAGCGCAAGCAACTCGATGCGTTCGCGGCAACGCAGGCCGTCGCCGGGGTGCAGACCCGTCCGGTGGCGCCGGACGACTTGCCTGAGCTGGAGCCGCACCTGGCCGCAGGGCTTGCGGGAGGCGTTTTTTACCCTCAGGACATGCAGGTGCAGCCGATGATGGCTGCTGCGCTGCTGCTGCGCCTGGCCCGCAATCTCGGCGCGGACGTGCACCTGCGCACGGAGGTCACGGGGGTGCAGACCGCGACCGGTCGGGTCACCGGCGTGCGCACCAGCCGCGGTGCGCTCGCCGCCGGCCAGGTGGTCAACGCCGCCGGGCCCTGGGCGGGCCAGCTCGCCTCACTGGCCGGGCTGTCGCTGCCGGTGCTGCCGCGCCGCGGGTTCATCGTCGTGACCGAGCCGCTGCCCATACTGATCCGGCACAAGGTCTACACGGCCGACTACGTGGCCAATGTGGCCAGCGGATCGGCAGAGCTGGAGACCTCGACGGTCATCGAGGGAACCGCCGGCGGCACCATCCTGATCGGCGCCAGCCGGGAGCGGGTCGGCTTCGACCGCAGTTCGTCGCTGCGGGTCGTCGGAATGCTGGCCGGTCAGGCGACCCGGCTGTTCCCGGTGCTCGCTGAGGCCCGCGCCATCCGCTTCTACCGGGGTTTCCGGCCGTACTGCCCGGACCACCTGCCGGTGATCGGCGCCGACGGCCGCCTGCCGGGCCTGCTGCACGCCTGCGGCCACGAGGGTGCCGGCGTCGGGCTCGCCCCGGTCACCGGCCAGCTCATCGCTCAGGTCGCTGCAGGTCAGGGGCCGTCCCTGCCGCTAGGCCCGCTGCGGCCGGACCGCTTCGAGGAGCTGGCCAGTGCCTGAGCAGCCGCGGCCCCGAATCGACATCACGGTGGACGGTGCCGCCTGGTCAGTCCCGGCGGATTGCACCATCGCCGCGGCCTTCACCGAGCACGGTGAGCCCGCCTGGCGCCGCACGCGGCGCGGAGCCAGGCCGCGCGGACTGAACTGCGGCATCGGCGTGTGCTTCGACTGCCTGGTCACCGTCAACGGAATGCCCGGCATCAGGGCCTGCCTTGCTGACGTCCGGCCCGGAGATGTCATCTGTACCGAGGAAGGGTCGGGATTTGGTGAACACAGTTCCTGACCAGATCCCGGTGCCAGCACCGCCCGCCCGGACCGACGTGGCGATCATCGGGGCCGGGCCCGCCGGGCTCACGGCAGCGGTGACGGCGGCCGACGCCGGCTGCGCGGTCTGCGTGCTCGACCTGGGTGAGCGGCCCGGCGGGCAGTTCTGGCGCTGGGGCCCGGCTACCGGCGACGGGCGCTTTCACCACGGGTGGCCTGCCTTCACCGCGCTGCGCGACCGGTTCGCGGCACACGTAGCCGGCGGGCGGATCGACTACCGGCCGGGGCATGCGGTGTTCCACGTCGGGCGCCCACGCTACGGCCGGATGTTCCGGGTGCACGCCGTCGCCGATGACCGGCGGCGCGAGCACGCCGCCGTCGAAGCTGCCGTCGTTGTGATCGCCACCGGCGCCTACGACCGCCAGCTGCCGGTGCCCGGCTGGACGCTGCCCGGCGTCATGTCCGCTGGTGCTGCCCAGGCCCTGCTCAAGGGGAGCGCCGTCGTGGCAGGCCGACGGGTCGTCGTCGCAGGCAGCGGTCCGTTCCTGCTGCCGGTCGCCGCTGGCCTGACGCAAGCGGGCGCCCGGGTCGTGGCCGTAGTCGAGGCCGGCCAGCCGCTGGACTACCTGCGCCACCCCGCCGGCGTCGCCGCGGCGTGGCGCAAGCTGCCCGAGGCCGGCGGCTACCTGGCCCGGCTGGCCCGCCACCGGGTGCCGCTGCTGTCGCGCCACGCCGTGGTCGCGGCACACGGTGATGGGCGGCTGCAATCGGTCACCGTGGCCAAGGTCGGCCCGGCGTGGGAACGGGTGCCGGGCAGCGACCGCACCCTGGAGGCTGATGTCCTGGCGGCCGGATACGGCTTCGTGCCGCAGGTCGAACTGCTTGCCGAAGCCGGGGCCGGGCTGCGTGCCGTGGCCAGCGAGGGCGGGTTCGCGGCGGTCACCGGGCCGGATCAGCAGACCGCGGTCCCCGGCTTGTTCGCCGCCGGGGAGACCACCGGGGTCGGCGGCGCCGACCTGGCCCGCATCGAAGGCCTGATCGCCGGCCGCGCCGCCGCTCGTGCCGTCGCCAGTGTGGTCGGCCGCGATTCGGGCGGTGCCGCGGGCAGTGCTCGCGGCCCGGTCGTGCCGGACCGCCGGATCGAGCGGCAGCGTGCCGCGCTGCGCCGGTTCGCGGCGGTCATGGACCGTGTGCACGCCGTCCAGCCAGGGTGGACCGGCTGGCCGGACGACGACACCGTCGTGTGCCGGTGCGAGGAGGTCACCGTGGCCCGCCTGCGCGCCGCTATCGATCTCGGCGCGGATGACGTTCGCTCGGTCAAGCTGCTCGCCCGGCCGGGCATGGGCTGGTGCCAGGGCCGGATCTGCGGCCAGGCGGTGGCCGCGCTGACCGCCGCGCATCCGCGCGACCGGGATGGCGCGGGTACCCCCGGGCACGACGAGACGGGGCACGACGAGACGGGGCACGGCGACACAGGGCACGACGACGCGGAGCGCGCCGTCTCGCGACCGCTGGCCCAGCCCGTCCCGCTCCGCGTCCTCGCCGAGCTGGGCCGCGATGATGAAGATGATGCAGTCTCGGTCGATTGAGAGGTTAAATCACATGTCAGATGTCACTGGAGGTGATGCCGTGCGGACCAAGCCGTGGCACGGGGTCCTGGTCGCCAACGCCCTGCCCTACGACAGCGAACTAGAGGTCGACTTCGATCGCTACGGCGAGCACGTGGCGTGGCTGGCCGCGTCGGGATGCGACGGGATCACGCCCAACGGGTCACTCGGGGAGTACCAGGTCCTGACCCCCGAGGAGCGCACCCGCGTGGTCCAGACGGCGATCGACGCGGCGCCGGACGGGTTTTCCGTGATTCCCGGCGTGGCCGCGTACGGGGCCAGGGAAGCGGCAAGGTGGGCCGAGGCTGCGGGCAAGGCCGGCGCCGCCGGCGTGATGCTGCTGCCGCCGAACGCCTACCGCGCTGACGAGCGCAGCGTCCTGGAGCACTACCGGACGGTGGCGGCCGTTGGCCTGCCGGTCGTCGCTTACAACAATCCGGTCGACACTAAAGTCGACCTGGTCCCTGCGCTGCTGGCGCGGCTGTTCGACGAAGGCCTGATCGTCGCGGTCAAGGAGTTCACCGGGGACCCCCGCCGGGCGTACCAGATCGCCGAGCTGGCCCCTGGCCTCGATGTGCTGATCGGGTCGGACGACTCCGTCCTGGAGTTCGCCCTGGCCGGCGCGAAGGGCTGGGTGTCGGGCTACACCAACGCCTTCCCGCGCTCCTGCGCTGAGCTGTATCACGCGTCCGTAGCGGGAAAACTGGACGAGGCCGGGAGCTTGTACCGGCTGCTGCACCCGCTGCTGCGCTGGGATGCCAGGACCGAGTTCGTCCAGGCCATCAAGCTGTCGATGGACCTGGTTGGCCGCTACGGCGGGCCGTGCCGGCCGCCTCGCGTGCCACTAACGGCTGAGCAGGAGGCCGACGTTCGCCGGGCGACTGAGCAAGCACAAGCGAAGGGCTGCGCCTGATGCGCTCCCGGCGGGTGTTCCACGCGGTCGACTCCCACACCGAGGGCATGCCGACCCGGGTGATCGTCGGCGGCGTCGGGGTCATTCCGGGCGACACAATGTTTGACCGGCGCCGCTATTTCATGGAACACCTCGATGACATCCGGACGCTGCTCATGTACGAGCCGCGCGGGCACAGTGCGATGAGCGGTGCGATCCTGCAGCCGCCTACCCGTCCGGACGCCGACTGGGGCGTGCTCTACATCGAAGTCAGCGGGTGCCTGCCGATGTGCGGCCACGGCACCATCGGCGTGGCGACGGTGCTCGTCGAGACGGGAATGGTCCCGGTCACTGAGCCGGTCACCGAGATCCGGCTGGACACGCCCGCCGGACTGGTCGTCACGCGCGTGGAGGTTCGCGACGGGCGTGCACAGTCGGTGACGCTGCACAACGTCCCGTCGTTCGCTTACGCGCTCGGCGCACGGGTCGACGTGCCCAAGATCGGTGAGATCGAAGCGGACGTGGCCTTCGGCGGCAACTTCTACGCAATCGTGGACCTAGACGCTCTCGGCATCGAGTTCGCGCCGACCGACGCGGAGGGCCGTCAGCGCATGCTCGATGCCGGACTGGCGATCATGGATGCTGTCACCGAGCAGGTCGCACCCAAGCACCCTGAGCAGCCGGACATTGTCGGCTGCCACCACGTCTACCTGGCCGCGCCGGGGTCGGACGCCGTCCGGTCCAGGCACGCGATGGCGATTCATCCCGGCTGGTTCGACCGGTCGCCGTGCGGTACTGGCACGTCAGCGCGGATGGCGCAGCTGCACGCTCGCGGCGAGCTGGCGCTGAACACCGACTTCGTCAACGAGTCGATCATCGGCAGCAGGTTCGTCGGTCGCCTCGTCGACACCACATCGGTCGGCGGCCTGCCGGCGGTGGTGCCCACGGTGACCGGCCGCGCCTGGGTCACCGGCATGGGTCAGTACCTGCTCGACCCCACCGACCCATTCCCCGCCGGATTCCAGCTCTGACCTCAACCCCCGCGAGCCGAAACGGAGATTTTTCGTGACCATCGTCCAATCCACCTCTCCACAGCAGCCGAGCGACGTCGTCGTCTCAGTGCCTGCGGCGGGCCCCGCGGAGGTGGCGCGCGCGGCCGACGAGGCCCGCGCTGCACAGCGTGGCTGGGCTGCAGGCCCGCCAGCCACGCGCGCCGCCGCCCTCGATGCCGCCGCCGCCGCGATCGCTGCCGCCGCAGACGAGCTGACGGCGCTGGTCGTCCGGGAGGTCGGCAAGCCGCGGGCGGAGGCGGCCGGAGAGGTGGCGCGGTCGGTCGCGATCCTCAGGTACTACGCCCAGCAGGTGTACCACCCCCTCGGCGCGGTGCACGCGTCGAGCGCGGGCGCAGGCCTCACCTACACCCGCCGCCGTCCGCGCGGTGTCGCCGGACTCATCACGCCGTGGAACTTCCCCCTCGCCATCCCGCTCTGGAAGGCCGCGCCGGCGCTGGCCTGTGGCAACGCCGTATTGCTCAAGCCGGCGCCGCAGTCCACGGCGTGCGGTCTGCGCCTCCACGAGCTGATCGCCCCGCACCTTCCGGACGGGCTGCTGCACGTGCTGCCGGGTGACGCCGAGGCGGGCCGCGCTGTCATCGATATCGCCGATGTCGTGTCATTCACCGGGTCACGCGCGGTGGGCTCGGGCGTGGCCGTTGCTGCCAGCCAGCGCGGCGTCCCCGTGCAATGCGAGATGGGCGGGCAGAACCCGGCGGTCGTTCTGCGCGATGCCGACCTGGCATCGGCTGCCGGGCAGATTGCCGGCGCGGCGTTCGGCTTTGCCGGGCAGAAGTGCACGGCCACGAAGCGCATCGTGGTCGTCGGTCGCGCTGCCGAGTTCACCGGCGCCTTCCTCGACGCGGCAGGGAAGCTAGCCGTCGGCGATCCCGCTGACGCGGCGACGGTCGTCGGACCGGTCATCGATCAGCCGGCCCGCGACCGGGTGCTCGCAGCCGCGGCTGGTGCCAGGGAGGCGGGCGGCCGGGTACTCGCGGGCGGGGCTGACGACGGGCATGCCGGGTGGTTCGTTGCACCGACCGTCGTCGACGGACTGCCCGACGGGCACGACTTGCTGTGCGAGGAGGTGTTCGGCCCGATCTGCGCGATCGTGGCTGTCGACTCAGACGCCGAGGCGGTGCGCGTGGCCAACAACGTGCGCTACGGCCTCACGGCGGCGGTGTACACCAGCGACCTGGACAGCGCCCTGCAGGTCACCGGAGAGCTGTCCGCCGGGCAGCTGAAGGTCAATGCGCCCACAACGGGTGTCGATTTCTACCTGCCATTCGGGGGCGAGCGTGACTCCAGTTACGGTGAGCGGGAGCAGGGCACTGCCGCGCTAGAGTTCTACACCTCGCTGCACACCGTGACTATGGCGCCGGCGGGCCGAAGCTGACGGCGCGCCGGTGCGACGACGCGGCCGGGCTGTGCTTGCTCAAGACAGCCGGCCTCGGAGAGAAGGTTCTGGAGATGACAGCCGCGCTAGTCGATGAGTTGGGCAAGCAGGAATGACCGAGTCGCTGGACCTTCCGTCGCTGGGCGAGCGACGCAGCGTCCGGAGCCAGGTCATCAACGCACTGCGCGCCGCTCTTGTCGCGGGCCAGATGCGGCCGGGTGAGGTGTACTCGGCGCCAGCGCTCGCGGCGCGCTTCGGGGTCTCGGCGACCCCAGTGCGGGAGGCGATGCTCGAGCTCGTTAAGGAAGGCCTGATGCTGGCCGTCCCGAACAAGGGCTTCCGAGTGCGCGAGCTATCCGACACCGAACTCGACGAGATCACCGAAATCCGGCTGCTGCTCGAAGTGCCCACGAGCGTGAAGGTCGTCGGAATGGCCACGCCGGACGATCTGGCGCGGCTGCGTCCGATTGCTCGTCGCATCGTGGCCGTGGCGGAAGAGAAGGACCTGATTGCCTACATCGAACACGATCGGCAATTCCACCTCGAGCTGCTAGCACTGGGTGGTAATGAGCAGCTGCTGGCCCTCGTGACCGAACTGCGGGCGCGCTCGCGTCTGTTCGGGCTAGGGTCGCTGGCCGAAAGCGGCGAGCTAACGAATTCGGCCAGGGAGCACGTCGAGATGCTCCGGCTGGTAGAGGTGGGGGACAAGCGCGGGCTGGAAGAGCTGATGCGGGTGCACATCGGCCATGTGCGCGGAAGCTGGGCCGGCCGCGCCGAGTCGTAGCGGCCAGGATCGCCCGGACCGCTAAATCACTAAGGTAGCCAGCAGGTCACTGAGGTAGCCAGCCCTGGCGGACTGGGACCGGACCAGGACCTGGCCACCAGCGGGCCAGGATGATCGCGCCGAGCCTGCCGAGGATCTCGTTGCCCTCGGCCAGCGCCGTCATGCTCCGGTCGGCGAGCCGGTCCGCTGCCGCGCAGTAGGCCACAGTCCCGCCGTCGCCAGGCAGGTACAGCAGTCCCGTCTCTACCCGGCAACCGCCGACGCTGCCGGTCTTGCTGGCAATGGCAGGCCCGTCCGGACCAGGTTCGTCTAGCGGCTCGGCAACATCAAGATAAGACCGGGGAACGAGCAGCTGCGACTGCTGATGCCGCAACGTCCTGATCATCTCGGCTGATGCAGCAGCGTCGACGACCGTCCCGGCGTGCAGGTCCGCGAGCAGACGACACAACTCGGCGGGAGTGGCGGAGCCCAGCGGCTCAGCGCTTGGCTGCGACGGCCGCGGGTCCGCCACCACGAGCGGAGGTGGCGCATAGCCGATCTTGTGGTTCAGGCGGATGCCGTGATAGCCGAGTTCGTCGAGGCCCTCGTTGACCGCGTCGGCCCCGCCGAGCATGTCGATCAGCATGTTCGTGGCGGTGTTGTCGGATATCACGATCATGAGGGTGCACAGATCGGCCACGGTGCAGCGCAGGCCCGGCCGCAGGATGCTCAGCACGCCCGAACCGCCGGCCAGGTCGGCCTCGCGGGTGATGACCGCCGCATCGAGATCGATCCGGCCGAGCCGGCGCTGTCGCATGACCTCGGCATAGATGGGGACCTTCACCGCGCTGGCGGTGCCGATGACCTCGTCAGGCTGCCAGGCCAGCTGCTCTCCGCTGTCGAGGTGCCGCGCGAGCAGGCCGAGGTGGCCGCCCGAGGCCGCGGCCCGCTGCGCGAGGGCAGCCACCGCCTGGCTGGCGGCGCCGTGATCGATGCTGGTTACCAGTTCTGCCGCGGTCACCGGCGGACTCCGGGTCCGGCCAGCGCGCGGCCCGCTAGCTCGCCGGTGAACGCTCCGCCGGAGATGGTGATCTTGCCATTGACCAGGACTTCGCTGACGCCCGTCGACAGCTGGTGCGGGTCCGCGAAAGTAGCGCGGTCGGCGATGGTCGACGGATCGAATACCACGACGTCGGCAAAGTAGCCTTCGCTGAGCCGGCCCCGCTGCCGCAGACCGAGCGTCGCCGCGGGAAGCCCGCTCATCCGGTGAACCGCGTCCGCGAGCGTCAGCACTTTCTCGTCCCTGGCGTAGTGGCCGAGCACCCTGGCGAAGCTGCCGTAGGCTCTCGGATGGGTTGGTGCCCGGAGAAACGCGCCCTCCGGCGCCATCGATGCACCGTCCGAACTGACCGCGACCCAAGGACGCTGCAGCGCCTTGCGGAGGTTCTCCTCCGACATCGAGAAGAACGCGGTTCCCACCCGTGACCGATCGGATGCGATCAGATCCAGGGCTGCGTCGACAGGGTCGATGCCACGCTCGGCTGCGATGTCGGCTAGCGTCCGGCCC
>Ga0335072_10015901_pt1 | contig 10670 bp, 6 predicted proteins | sample Lox_Sample_21_FD_206725 | JGI IMG/M metagenome (GOLD analysis project Ga0335072, IMG submission 206725) | Soil microbial communities from Loxahatchee National Wildlife Refuge, Florida, United States - Lox_Sample_2.1 | ecosystem: Environmental > Terrestrial > Soil > Wetlands | place: USA: Florida... | reverse complement strand
CGTTCATGACCGCCCATGGTCCCGAGGAGGCCACCTATACCGGCGCGCTGCTCTGGTCGGTGCTCGAACACGCAGAAATGCTAGGTGGCGATCGCCGGGCGCGCGTTCACCGCACAGTCATTGTGACCGGGCGCGACGGCTACACCGCGGTGCTTGCGCTCGCGGAGATTGACCCCGAATTCGAGGGTAAAGAGGCGCTGCTGGCCTATCGCCGGAACGGTCAGCCGATGGCAGGACACACGCTGCGGTTGGTGGTTCCGGGTGACCGCTACGGCGGTCGCAGTGTCCGCGATGTCGTCCGGATCGACCTCCATTGAGCTCGATACCGCACCCGACATCCTCGATCGACGCCCAAATGCCTGGCGCCAAATGGTTGGACGAATTTCGGACTAAGTCCTTAGCCGCTCCGACAGGGATATCGGCGCTCGACATGCTCGGCCATCCGCCGGAAGCGCTCGGCCAGCTCCAGTAATTCACGGCGCACTTCCGGCAACTGACTTCGCTCTGCGAGCTGCCTGATCTCATCGGCAACGTTCCGGTAATATTCGGCCGTGGGTAGCTGTTCGCCGCTCATTCAGCTCGCCGCTCATTCGGCCCAACACTCGGAACCAATGCCGCAATAACGCCGCGATTTGGATCTCAGTTCCTCAACCACCGCCGAGGTTACGATATCATACAGTGCATTAAATTAGTGTTGTCAGCCTGGTTGATTTAAACGGCGCCTCGTAAAACAACGGAGAAATGCATTACAAAATGTCACATGACGAGAGGAAATTACGATCGTTGATTATACTATGGAAAGACATATTAAGTTCCTGCGCGACCAGGCAGCATCGCTCCGACGACTGGCCCTGCGCGCGTCACCAATCGCCGAGGCGATTCGCCGTATTGCTGACCAACTCGATGCCAATGCCAAGGAGCTGGAGGATCATCAACAGCGGTCGGGGTCCCCACCAGGCGAGGCGTGACGCCACTCGCAGCGATGTGCCGGCGGATCCGGTCATCTTTGGCGCGGATCAACCCTGTTGCGTCGGGGCCCCTCCGGCCGGCCGCGCCCGCGGCCATCGCGGAACGCCCCACAAATGGGATATTGCAGGCGGGCTTGGCGATTCGCTCGCGACGCGTCGCGATCTTGACTCGATCGGCAGCATCTGGCTTGGGCTTTCAGGATGCGGCAAGTGATGACGCCGGTTCGATAAAAGATCTGGTGCTCGCTGTTTCCCTTGATCCGCTTTGGACGATCACCTATTGGGGATGGACAACCTGTTGGGATAATCAGCGGCCATATGAATGAAGGAGCCGGCCGGCTCCGGGCAAAGTAGAAGCCTTTATTGTGTCACGGATTGTCAGCCCCCTCCCCTAGATCCGCGGGTCATAGGCGCGTTAGTGAGTGAGATGAAGGCTCCTGCCCTGCTGATGGCACATCTCGGCGGGACGCAGGTCGACGCCGGTCTCGCCGGCCAACACGCCACGCAAGGCGGAGCAACGGAATGCCGGCAAGCAATGGCAAGCCCGAGCGTGATCGGCCAAATCGCCGGTTCGCCGACGCCGCGCGGCGAGCATCGCGTCAGCCGCGGGCTGGTCATAGCCGTCGCGGCCATGGCTTTAACATTCGCCGCCCCCCGGTCGCAGGCCGCGGATCCGCAGCCCTATACCGTCAATCTCGGCAAGACCGGCAACGGCGCGCTCGACCAGGCGCTGCACGATTCGTCCGACCTGGTCAGCCTGCGTGAAAGCGCGCCCGCCGGGCCTTTTGCCCTGATCGAACGGGCCCGCACGGACGCCGGCAGGCTGGTGGCGGCGATGCACAGCTTTGGTTACTATAAAGGCAGCGTCAGCATCACGATCGCCGGTCACGGGCTCCAGGACGGCGATCTGCCCGACCTGCTGCGCCGCGCGCCGGCGAACCCGCCGGTCACCGTGACGGTCGCGCCACAGCCGGGTCCGCTGTTCCACATCCGCAAAGTCGAGATCAAGGGCGCCCTGCCGGCACAGGCGCGGGTTCGGCTCGGCCTCGCACCCGGCGCACCGGCGCGGGCTCAGGATGTGCTGATGGCACAGACGCGGCTGCTCGACGCGCTGCGCACAGAGGGCTACGCGCTTGCCAAAGTGTCGGCGCCAATGGTGATCGAGGATCCGGCCGCCAACAGCCTCGACGTCACCTATACCGTGAACACCGGTCCACGGGTCGATTTCGGCGAGATTTCGATAAAAGGGCTGCATGCCGTCAACCCGGACTTTGTCAAAAAGCGTCTGCTGATCCGGCCCGGCGAGCAATTCAGTCCTCAGGCGTTGGAGAAGGCGCGGGCGGACCTCTCCTCGCTCGGGGTCTTTGCGTCGGTGCGGGCGACGACCTCCGATAAGCTCGACGCTGCGGGCCGCCTCCCGATCGAGTTCGATGTGGTCGAACGACCGGCGCACAGTGTCAGCTTTGGCGCAGCCTATTCGACCGATCTTGGCGCCGGTCTGACGACCACCTGGTCCGATCGTAACCTGTTTGGCAATGCCGAGCAGCTGAACCTGTCGGCCGGCGTGCAGGGCGGCGGCACCGTCGAGCACGGTCCTGCTTACGATGTCAGCGCTCAGTTCATCAAACCTGATTTTCTCGACCGCAACCAATCGTTGCAGGCGGATCTCGGTGCGGTCAAGCAGAACCTGCTCGCCTATGATCAAAACGCGCTCAGCGCAGATGTCTTGCTCAAGCGCACATTTCTAACGCATTGGAGCGGCTCGATCGGCCTGTCCGGGGAAGCGGAACGGATCGCGCAGGAGGGGATCACGCGCAATTACACGCTTATCGGGCTGCCGCTGACCGTGAAATACGACAGCACCAACAGCCTTTTGGACCCGACCAGCGGCGTGCGCGCCGCGGCGTTGGTGACGCCGACCTATTCGCTCGGCGGCTCCAACGCGACTTTTGTGCTGATGCAGCTTTCGGGATCGACCTATCTCGACATGTCGTCGTTGTGGAACAAACCCGGGCGCAGCGTTGTCGCGTTGCGCGGACTGCTCGGGACTGCCGAGGGCGCCAGCCAGTTCGAGTTGCCGCCCGACCAGCGCTTTTATGCCGGCGGCAGCGGCACCGTGCGCGGCTACAAATATCAATCGATCGGTCCGCACTTTGCCGACGGAAACCCCGAAGGCGGCACTTCGATCGTCGCCGGCAGCCTCGAGTTCCGACAACGCATCTTGTCCGATTACGGGTTTGCCGCATTTCTCGACGGCGGCCAGGTCTCCGCCAGCGGCTCGCCTTTTGACGACAGTCTCAGATTTGGAGCCGGCATCGGCGCCCGCTACTATACCTCGTTCGGCCCGATCCGGCTCGATATCGCCGTCCCGCTGACACGGATTCCCAATGGCGGTACGTTCGAAATCTACCTCGGCATCGGGCAGGCTTTCTGATGCGGCGGCGGCTTCTGCAGTGGATCGGGTGGAGCGTTGCCATCCTGGTCGCGGGACCGGTGGCGCTTGTCGTCCTGGTGCTGGTTGGCGGCAACACCGCGCCCGGACAAGCGCTGATCGCTCGGCTCGCTCCGCAATTGACCGCGGGGCTCGTGACCATGGACGGGCTTTCGGGCCGGTTTCCCGATCGGCTGCGCGCCGCCCATCTGGCGCTTCATGACAAGGACGGCATCTGGGCGACAATCGACGATCTGAAGCTCGACTGGTCGCCGCTGCGACTCCTCGCCGGCGAGATTGCAATCCGCCGTATTTCAGCGACGGAAATCGCTGTCCGGCGTTCCCCGGCAAGCTCTCAAAGCAGTTCATCGGGTTTACGGTTTGCGGTCGATATCGACAGGCTGCATGTCGCTCGCTTGAACATCGCGGCGGCGGTAACCGGAACCGCCACCTCGCTGGCTCTCGACGGGTCGGCTGCGATCACCGCGAGCGAGCAAGGGCAGGTCATCCTGGCCGCAGAGGGGATCGATGCCGCCGGCAGCTACCATCTCGATGCCCGCCTCGACCCCGCCGATCTTCACATCCGGCTGATCGGGCACGAGCCATCGCACGGTTTGATATCGAGGATCGCCGGCCTGCCCGATCTCGGGCGGCTGGAAGTGGATGCAAGTCTTGACGGACCGCGCTCAGCCGCCGTTGTGAAACTGGCGTTGGCCGCCGGGGCATTGCGGGCGGCGGCGCAGGGGACGATCGATCTCGAACATCGCTCGACCAAGCTTGCCGTCACCGCGACCGCACCGGCAATGGCGCCGCGACCGGATCTGTCATGGCAGTCGATTGCGCTCGACGCCAAGATCGATGGACCCCTTGTCCGACCCGCGGCGTCGGCGATGCTTGATATTGCGGCCCTCAGAGCCGGCGGTGCCTCCGCCGCGCGGATTACGACCAAGGTCGAGGGCGATTCCGGCGCGGTGCGGCTATCGGCATCGCTCGCCGGAGTTCGCATTCCGGGGCCCCGGCCCGACCTGCTGAGCGCAGCGCCGGTCGAGGTGACGGCCGAGATGCGGCTCGACCAGCCGGACCGCCCGGTCCATTTCTCGCTGGCGCATCCGCTGATCACGGCTGACGGGAACGCGACCACCACGGCCGGACAGCATGGTCAGCTTAAACTCGACCTACCGAACTTGGCGCCGCTGGCGTCGCTGGCCGGGCTCGATCTGCAAGGCCGTGCGGCATTGGACCTGACTGCGGCGGTGCAGAATGGCACCACCCGGCTCGGCGCCAGCGGAACCGTCGCGATTACTGGCGGGCAGGCTCCGGCCCCGGCGCTGATCGGCGACGACGCCCATCTCACGTTGTCGGCCGCCGCGACGGGCTCGCAGGTGACCCTGTCGCGGCTCGAACTCGATGGTCGCAAGCTCCATGCATCGGGTGCGGGCAAATTAGGCCCCGGCAAGCTTGCGCTCGACTGGCAACTGGCTCTGCCCGATCTGACCAGCGTAGTTCCGACCCTGGCGGGCGCGATCAAGCTACAAGGATCGGTGGCTGGACCGGCCGACGATCTCGCCGCGACAGCTGATCTCTCAGGGAGGCTGGGGCCGGTCGGAAAGCCGCAGGGCCCGCTCAGCGCGCAGGCGCAATTGAACGGCCTTCCCGGCAAACCTGCCGGCCGCATCACCGCACAGGGTATGCTGGTGGGATCGCCGCTCGCACTGACCGTCGCCGCGACCCACACCGTCGCTGGCGGGCTGAAGGTCACGATCGAGCGTGCCGACTGGAAGAGCGCGCATGCCCAGGGCACGCTCGCCCTGGCGCCCGGTGCACGCTTCCCGCTGGGCCGGCTCGACCTGCGGATGTCGCGCCTCGCCGATGTCGGTCCACTGATCGGGCAGCCGATCACCGGCGCACTCACCGCCAGCGTGGTCACCGACGAAGCCGGGGGCCATCAACGAGCTGATTTGCACCTCGCGGCGCATGATCTGGGGCTGGCCGGAGCTGCGTCGGCCGGCCATGCTGAACTGGCGGCGGTCATCGTCGATCCGCTGACCCATCCCATGCTCAACTCGCGTATTGTTGCCGGCGGCAAATCGGCGAGCGGCGTCGCCGCGTCGGCGCGGATCGAACTCGCCGGCCCGGAAGACGCATTCCGGCTGAACGCCGCGGCCGAGATCCGCACCCCCGGGAGCGGCGACGCGCGTCTGGCCGCCACCGGAACCGTCAATGCCGTAGCCCGCCGGGCCACGCTGTCCGCCTTGCAAGCGGCCTGGAAGGGCCAAGAGGCGCATTTGCTGGGGCCGGCCGGTGTTGGCTTTGGCAACGGCATAAGCATCGACCATCTCCGGCTGGCGCTTGGGCAGGGGGAGATCGATGCGAACGGCCGGGTGTCGCCGAGACTCGATCTGAGCGTGGCAATGCGCAACCTCTCCGCCGGTGTGGCCGCCGCCTTTGCCCCGGGCTTTGCCGCCGACGGCGTTTTGCACGGTGACGCCAAACTGACCGGAACACCAGGGCGCCCGGAAGGCAGGCTCCGGCTGGAGGCCAGCGGTCTGCGTTTGCGCAGTGGTCCGGGTCGAGTGTTGCCCGCCGCCAACGTGATCGCATCGGCTGATCTCGCCGGAACCGGTGCGCGCATCGCGGCGCGCCTGACGGCCGGGCGGGCGGCCACCTTATCGGTCGGCGGGCAATTGGCGACCGCACCATCGGCGCCGATCGATCTTCGGGCCGTCGGCGCGCTCGACCTGACAATGCTCGATCCGCTGCTGAGCGCAAGCGGGCGGCGGGTAACGGGGGAGGTCTCGCTTGACGCCCGGATCGGCGGATCGTTACGGGCGCCGCGGATCAGCGGCACGGCGCAGCTGGCGAACGCCACGATCGAGGATTTCTCTCTGGGCGCCGACATCACCGATATCAGCGGGCTCGTCGAAGCCGACGGAGGCACGATCAGATTGACCCGCTTGCAGGGCCGGGCTGGGCCGGGGACAATCGGCGCAACCGGCTCGGTCGATGTCTCGGCGCCGGAATTGCCGGTCAATCTGCAAATCACTGCCCGCAATGCCCGCCCGATCGCGAGCGACCGCCTGACGGCGACCCTCGATGCCGATCTGCAAGTACGCGGTGAAGCCCTTGGAAAGCTTGCCGTCGCCGGCAAGGTCGATGTGCTGCACGCCGAGATCGGCATCCCAAAGCGCATGCCAGTCGCAGTACCGAACCTCGCTGTGCGTATCGCCGGCCAGCCGCCGGCCCCGCCACCGGCACCGCCGCCGGCGATCGCGCTCGATACGACCGTCGCCGCGCATCAGGTTGTGGTGCGCGGCCGCGGCTTGTTTGCCGAACTTGCCGGCACCGTAAAAATTTCCGGCAGCACCGCGGCGCCGCAGCCGCTCGGCAGTTTCCACATGGTCCGCGGCAATCTCAGCATCGCCGGGCAGACCCTGACCTTCGACAAGGGAGAGGTTGGCTTCAATGGCGGCAGCCTGACCGATCCGAGCCTCGATTTCGTCGCGACCAGTTCCACGACCACGACCAGCGCATCGCTGGCAATCACCGGCACCGCGAGCAATCCGCAGATCAAGCTGACCAGCATTCCCGAACTGCCACCCGACGAGGTGCTGGCGCAAGTGCTGTTCCACCGCAACGCCTCGTCGCTGAGCCCGTTCGAACTGGCGGGAATTGCCAACTCGCTGGCTGAGCTCAGCGGCACCGCGTCGGGGGTCGGCGATCCGCTCGGCGGGATGCGCCAGCGCTTGGGTCTGGAGCAGCTGTCAATCGGCACCAACGCCAATGGCAGCGCCAGCTTGCAGGCGGGCCGATACGTCGCCCGCGGCGTCTATATCGGTGCGCAGCAGGGTGCGGGCGGCAACAGCAGCCAGGCAAAGGTCGAGATCGACATCGCCAAGGGGCTCAAAGTGGTCGGGACCGTCGGCACCGGCGCCAATGCGACACCCGGCGCCACCCCGGCGGACTCCGCCGGCACCAGCCTCGGCCTCAAATATCAGTTGGATTACTGATGGATTACCGAATACCCGATGCCGATCAGGCCGGCCGTCAGCTCAATCCAGTCATCGTAAGCAAGGGTTCTCGAACCGGGCGGGCGGGCGGCGTTGACCGGCATGCTGCCAGCAAGCAATCGCGAAACTATGACATTTCGGGCCCACGGTCGGTGCCGAGTGCCGCCCGAGGACAGGTTCCGTAAAATCTCCATGCGCCGGTCTGATGCGGGCCGGCCACTCGTCATGGCACGAAACTTTCGCCCTCTGTCAATCGTTCGGGAGGGCAAGATTTATGCTCGGGGGAGATATGCGAGCGTTTATCACCGCGGCACTAGTGACGGTAGCCTTCACAAGTTCCGTCGTCCTGGCGCAAGCCCGCGAGCCGAATGCGGCTCACGGTTCGAGCCTGATCCGGGATGGCCAGGCTATGGAGATTGCTGCGAGCGGGAAGGAAAGCACCATACCGCAGCAGCAACCTCAATCCGGGTCAGGGAAGGCGCCGGGATCCTTGAGCGAGGAACTCAGCCGCTCCGGCGGTATCATTCATCCGCCGGCGAGCGGCGATGGCAACGTCGTCTTACCCCCGAACCAGCGGACGAGCCGGACGCCGATCATTCCGCCACCCGGCACTCCCGGTGGAAATCCGTTAGTACAGCCAAAATGACGCGGACAACGGGCGGCGCTTTCAGCCAACAGCGGCGCTTCCGGCCAACGGCAAGGCAGCATTAGTCCCGCCGGCGGGATCCACTCACGATTCACGATCATGCCGCGCATCACCACCAGCAATACGATGCCACCCTGTGATGAATGGTAAGAAAGGAGCCGAGTTCGCTCGAGGCCACCTGACCTCGCCATGGACGCCGAGGGCCAGCCGGCATGTCGTTCCGGGTATTGGCCGGGGATCAAATCCGGTGGACTTGCGGACGGGCTGAGGCTCGGCAGGGGAATTTAGAGCCTCTCTTGGCAGACTAGAGAATCCTGTTTCCACCCTATTGACACCAGTCCATCATCAGTCACACAAAAGGGGGCTCGCGTGCCGAAAAATCGATCTTCGTGGCTGTACCTGCCGTTCGACATGTGGCGGGCGAGCCTTGAAGCGCAGCAGGTGATCGGTTTGCGGCTGGCGTTGCTCGCCGGCGGCATGGCCGGCGCGGCCGAGGTGAAGCGCATGGTGACGGAAAAGATGTCGGCGGCATTCGAGGTTCAGCACATGGCGGCGGCGGCCGCGCTGACCGGCAAGGCCGCGGAAATTCCGTCACAGGCGATAGCATTTTATCGAAAAAAGATGCGTGCCAACCGCAAGCGCCTCAACGCCGTGAAATCGCCGGACGTGCGGCGCGGCCGGAGGGCCAAGAGAAGCCGGCCGACGTGACTGTGGCGCCTGGCAACCCGGCGCCGATCTTGGGCGCGCCGGTCCCGGAGGCGATCCGCGCCCGGCTCGCACGCCCGACCATCCGGTTGTCGGGATCGGTGGGTCATCCGATGGTGGCGAGCTTTTTTGACCAGCTGCTGCCGGTCCTCGAGGTCGAGGGTGCCATTCTCGTCGAGCTTTTTACCGACGGCGGCGACGCCGAGATCGGCCGCCGTCTCGCCGAGGAGATCCGGCTGCTGCGCCAGCAGCATGATCGCGATGTGTGGTTTCTCGGCAAGACCCTCGTCGCTTCGGCCGGGGTGACGGTCATGGCGGCGTTTCCCAAGTCAAAGCGCTGGCTGACCGCGGATGCCGCCCTGTTGATCCACGGACGCCGCATGACCAAGGATCTGCATCTCGAAGGTCCGTTGGGCAGTTGCCGGCGCGTGCTCGAGGAGATGATCGCCGACATTGACCATGGCCTGAGCCTCGAACAGCGCGGCTTTGCCGAACTGATCGACGGCTCGGACGTCGATGCGGAAGAGGCAGCGCGCCGCGCCTATGGCGGCTGGTACCTGTGCGCCGAAGAGGCCCTCAGCCGCGGCCTCGTCGCCGGTCTTGTCTGACCGGGACATCTGCCTGCCGGCTGATATGCGTATGGCCCGTCCCGGGCGCTCATGAAACAAGCGAAGTCCCGAGCCTGAACGACGATCAGCCGCGCCTTTGCCCGGTTGATCGGCTCGCGTTCACGCAAGTGTGTCTGCCTTGGTCGAATCCTCGGCAAGGTACTGACATTTGCGAAAAAGCGGTGACCCATCACGATCGGCCGGATCGCTCGCGGCTGACCCGCCGCAGATCGTCTGGCGCCTCATGATCCGGGCGCTCCACGCGACGGCGATGGCACCGGCGCCGTTGCTGTGGCGGTGTCCTGTCGATTGCAGCAGGCGCCGCTCGATTGCGCAATGAGTTAGTCCGGTGCGGCCGAACGAGCCTATCCTGAACACAGCTTGGAAAAGGGGGCGGCGATGACAACGCGGGACACCGGATTCGACCTCGAACTCAGCCGGCGCAAGCTGCTGGCGGCGGCCGGTATCGGCGGCGGGACGGCGATTGCGGCGTCGCTGATCGGGACCGGAGCCGCCCGGGGCGAATCCGCCGCATCCGAGCCACTGGCCGCATCTCCGGAAGCCGTTCCACCGGTCGCCGGACTGCATCTGCAGTTCGGCGCGGATGCATCCGCGCAGATGGTGGTGTCCTGGCACACCCTGCAACCGGTTCGTGATCCGCGCGTGCTGCTCGGGCATCTCGATGGCGGGCTCGAGCGCGTCGCTGCCGCCAAGGAGACCAGCTACACCGATGCCAAATCGGGCCAGGTCGTCTACGCCTATCATGCGCCGATCAGCGGCCTGCAGGCGGCCTCCAGCTATCTCTACGCGGCACTCCACGACGGCGCTGCGCCGGAGTTTGGCACCTTCCGAACCGCCCCGCGCGGGCGCGCGCCGTTTACTTTCACCAGTTTCGGCGATCAGGGCACGCCGACCCTGGGCAGGATATACCGGCCGCCAGAGGGCGTGACGATCCCGAACGCGCCCTATGTGAACGACAATCTCGGCTCGCCCTGGGCGGGCGATACCACTCTCGGCGTGGAGCGGCTGCAGCCATTGTTCCACCTCTTCAACGGCGATCTCTGCTACGCCAATCTCGCCGATGACCGGGTGCGCACCTGGGTGGATTTCTGGGAGAATAACAGCCGCAGCGCCCGCAACCGTCCGTGGATGCCCTGTGCCGGCAATCATGAGAATGAGCTGGGCAATGGACCGATTGGATATCGAGCCTACCAGACCTATTTTTCGGTGCCGGCCGCAGCCGGCCAGACGGATGTGACCCGGGGGCTGTGGTACGCATTCACCGTCGGCGCGGTGCGCGTGATC
>Ga0335072_10015900_pt1 | contig 10671 bp, 10 predicted proteins | sample Lox_Sample_21_FD_206725 | JGI IMG/M metagenome (GOLD analysis project Ga0335072, IMG submission 206725) | Soil microbial communities from Loxahatchee National Wildlife Refuge, Florida, United States - Lox_Sample_2.1 | ecosystem: Environmental > Terrestrial > Soil > Wetlands | place: USA... | reverse complement strand
TAAATCAACCTGAAGGGAAGAGCATTTGATCTTAAGATCTTCGTGCTCGACAGAAATCATCTCCAAGTCTCCCCTAAGTTTCTCTACCGATTGCGCTCGGTTTGATTGAGATTTCACTTCTTGTTCTAACATGGCTACCTTCTCCTCTAGAGCCTCTTTCTCATCTTGCAGCTCCTTGATCCTTTTCTTTGCTTCAACGTGCTCTTGCCCTATAGTTAGAAGATTTTCCTGCATATTTTCGATTTCTTCTCGGAGATCCTCCTCAGTCTTCCGCTTAGACTGCAGGTTTTCGATCTGTACGTTACGCGTCGCCACCTCCTCCTTGAGTTTCACTATCTCGGCGAGTAGCTCAACTGTAGTAGAACCATCGGATGGATGTTCTGGTGTATCATTTATATCATCCGTTTTCGAAGCACCTGAAGTGTCCTTTATACCCTTCTTCTTCTTCTTGTTCTTCCTTTTTGAAGATGCCGTGGCAGTATTCGGCTGATCTGATGGAGTGGCAGGCTCTAATTGGTTCGTTTTGCCTTCGTCTTTCTTGGAGGACGTCTCTTGGGATATTTTCTCAGCCTCAAATACTCCTAACTTTCCCTTTAGCAGCTCTACCTGTTGCTCAAGGTGCTTGATCTGTGCTTGATCTTCGTTTTTCAAAATTTGTAGATCTTCCAATTGCTTATTCAGCTTGCTGATAAGGTCCTCAGAGTCATTCAGAGCTTGTGACTTAGAAGATAATGCCTCATTGGCCGCCGTCTCCTGCTCACCAACCCTGACTTTCCAGTTTTCTATTTCTTTTGTTGTCGTCTCGAGTCGTTGCTGTAGTTCGTTTATTTGTTCCTTTCGAGCTGCCTCTTTATCAGGATCCTTCGCCTCACTCAGTTGTTGCTCAAGAGACTGCAGACTTTCGGATAGAGACTCGTTGGTCTCCTTTATCGCGCCTAAATTTTCTTGTAGTGTCTTAACTTCCGCTTTCAGATCAAAAATCTCAGCTGATTTGGCTTTCGAGTCGGCCTGTAGCTGGGGGATTTCTTCATCGTAGGAGAAGAAGCTTTCACTGGCATCTCGGTTTTCTTCTGGGATTACTTGGGCGCCTTGCTTCGGGGAGAAGATGCCAAGAACTGACGAAACCGGCGACTTTATCGATGCTGGCTTAGGCTCAGGGCTTCCTGCATCTGTAGACGAAACCGTAATAGCCTCGCCACTAGGCTCAATCGGCGATCTGGTCGCATCGGACTTGAGCTTGGTAAGCTCTTCCTGTGCCGTGGCCGCCTGTTTCTGTGCCTCTTCGAACTTTTTCTTGTAGTCATCTCGGTCACTTGTGACACGTTTCAATTCGTCCATCACCATATCTCCCCGTAATGTTAATTGATTGAGATACTCCACAAAAGCACCAGGCTCGCTGATCGATACCAAAGGGGTATTCTCTTTCAGTGTCTTTTCGAATGGCTCAATTGATACTGCGCGAGCATGGGCAATACGGTAGGAACGTAAGAGTTCTGTGCATAAATGTAAGCATCCAAACCCATGTATTTATGATGTCTTTATCTACCTTGGTATCTTGCTTCCAGTTTATCGAGCTTCCGCAGTTTAGACCGTACATCTGGCGGCAAATCCGTCGTTGTCGAAGGTTTTGGTAAGATTTCAGCCTTCTCGTTAACAACTTCGCCATCATTTACTCCCGTAGTCTCAGCCATAGGCCATTTCTCTCCAGTTACTTCTGGCTTCATTTCTGGTATTGCAGGTGTTCCGCTTCGTGAAGGCTCCTCAGAATCGTCTTCGATCACAAAAGCTCCCTCAAAAACGGAGGGGTCAGGCCCCTTTGCGCCATCGTCCACCTCCTTTGGCCGTGCTCGTGATCTTTTCGAAGGTGATTCATTCCTAAGTGAAGCTGACCTCCTTGCTGAGGCAGTTCTTGCCGGTGACGCTGCTGCAGCCTTTGCTTTGGCTTGCTCTTCGGCGATTCTGGAGTCAATCGCGCCCTTTATACGCTGTTATGTGTTAGATATTTGGGAGGAGAAATGAGAAATAGGGGCGTACTTGAAGTCCCTGGAACATGATGGGCACTTATGAAGGTTAATATAATAGGGATCATGGAAGGGAATTAGAAATTAGTGGCATCTTGTCGTGCTGCCGCATAGAACATCTGCAATGTTTCATGTGCAACTTTAAAGTTGTTCGGCGAATGCTAACCTCCGTCCGAGCATTAAAATAGTGCACGGACCCATCATACGTAGTTGTTACTAGCACACGACTCTTTTCCCAGCCGCAACTCACTGTACCGGCTTTGCCTTTAGCTTTACTCGTTATGGCTTGACAGATCCTGCACAGATAAGTACCTTTGAGCTTCACCATGGTCTCACTCTGGCCATGGAGGGTGAGAAACTCCTGCATAAAGCCAAGGATTATTTACTAAGAGTTTATGCTAGAGTGACGATACCTCGCCAGCTTCCTTCGAACGAACTCTTTCTACCTTGTCAACTAAGATCTCTAAATCTCAGCAGCTGCTGGACCGACTCCGCCAGCGTTCCCGGCGGTTCAAGGCTTTATGGACGCTGTACACCAGCTTCGCATATCTGCTATGTGCTATAATTCTTGCTCTGGTAGTGGGGTGGAAGAACTGGGGGCCTTGGGAATACAGTGCTATAGCCGGCAGTCCGTTATTGTGAGTACAGGAAAGCATCTGTAGTCGCGGGGCACACAAGCTAAACGAAACAGCATATATCTAGTCCGGACAGGAATCACAGCATATTACACATATCGCATAGATGTTGTGACGTATCGATTAGAGGAGCAGCAAGCAGAGCGGGTGAAGACAATTGATAAGCTTAAGGCTGCCACGAAATATAACACCACGCAGGAACTACTTGAGAAATATGGTGGAGTGCCACCTTCGCAAAAGCCCAAGGGTCAAACTGGGACAAAGGGAACGCCACAGAAGACCCAAAAACAGCCTCAGAGGACGAGTATTGGTCCCCCGGCAACAGCAAATATTCCCCAAAATCGACCCATAATTTCTCAACCTGCCACCCCACAACCGATCCCTTCATACGTTGCAATGCACAGACCCCCAACATCAGTCACTAACTCACCATTGTCGAGCTCGCGGGTTGGTCCACCGGAGTTTGCGCCCAACGCCTTTGGGTCTGTCCCGCAGTACGACCGAAGCTCCGAATCAAATATTGAGGGGAAATGGTATGACAGGATTCTTGACTTGTTATTAGGTGAGGATGAGACATCTCCGAAGAATCGCATCGTTTTGATTTGCAAACATTGTCGGCTGGTGAATGGCCAGGCGCCACCAGGCGTCAAGCGTATGGAAGAGCTTGGAAATTGGCGTTGTATCGGCTGTGGGGGATGGAATGGTGAGGTTGATGAGGGAGCAAAGATGGTCGAAGAGATGAAGGAAAGGGCGGAGATAGAAACACGGGAAGAGCCTGAGGCGTCTGGCCCGGATAAGAAAAGCGCTGACGGTGCATTGAAAGATGATGAAAAAGACCCAGGTGAGAAGACACTAGAGGAGGAAGAATATGAGGAGATTAGTGAGGAGGTTGACACCGAGGAGGAGACAACTCGGAGAACTCGCAGTGGAAATCGAAGTGGCACTGGCCATACGAAATCATGAATAATGATACTATTCCATGAGTTTTCATTAATGTTTTCCAATGCTATTGGGAATCAATGACTTGGGGCGAAACCGAACTGGGCCACTTCCAGAAGAAGAGGTGCTCAGGCTACTGAACTCTAATTATCAACCTACCTGCTGGCTGGATACCTTACCTTCAGGCTCTTGAGAGCATATTGCCGAACATGGCAAATTCCCGACAGGCTTCGAAAAGCAATTACATGTAGTGGAGATCTCATTGATCCTCTGGTGTGGTACCACCTGATTTAGTGAGAGCTAATCACCGTGAAGAAAGATGTCCGTGGCAACTCTCCTACTTGCAGAAACTTTGCCTGTCAGGATACATCTCCTTTGTAGCACGCTCATACACCAGTCCTTTGTCGCTCTTATCGCCTATGTTTTCCTTGCCTACTACACAAAGAAGCGCGCTATAAGGAAGATCTTAAGAGACCCTCTTGTAGCGGGTGGGAAGTCATGTCGACAGTAGTCCTGTCTTCATGAAGAAGAAATCTTATCGTGACTATCGAGTTCATCGAGTAAATGGAAATTGTGAAGATCCTTTTTGGTTACGTGAGAGTGCTTTATGTTTCCTACGCCTAAGAAGGCTCTGCGGGGATGCGGGGTTGCTATTGGAGAAAAAGTTGCTTCTTCAACAGCCCCACATGGGTGACTGACCTCGTCCCATCAGAGCTTGTAACTCTATCAAGCCCAAAACCGGCCCGGAAACTAGGACCGTGAACGCGTCTATGGATCTTTCGTTCCATGTTTTTGTACGCCGATATCACAAGTATAGGTATTTAGGCTGAATCTTTTCAATAGCTTCACCTATAACACTCGCGGAGCTGTACTCATCAATGGACTATGCTTATCAATATTCTCTATTTAACTCTTTCCTATGTCTAATTTCTATTCCCTGTTTGCCGTTGTGCCGTTTGAGTCATAAATAATGGTTCTGGCATACTGCTTGCATTCAATTTCCACAAAATTTCACAAATTGAGTAGGACAAGTGGCCGGACCCAAAGGAGCTCGAAGGGTGGCATGTAGATGGGGATTTCTTTGTCCATTTTTTGGATAGTAGGGAGCAGGCGCTTTTGGTTATTCTGTTGTTTACGGACATTATGGAACACGTCGGAGGACGATGATTTGTCCAGATGCGGTTCCTGCTGTTGCGAGGCATTTGGTGAGTAGATATTTATTGCTTTTACCTGACTTATGTGAAGGGTTATGCTGATTTCTTCCACAGTATGATCACCCTGAAGGCGTCTCCCCTCGAATGGTCCCCCGTGGCCAACAAGCCAAGCACGAGGGATTAGGGTTCTACTCCTCGATCATCAAGCAATGCAAAGAATTCCACGAAATGACTGGAAATATCGGAGATGTGATTCTCATGCACCCGCTGATGGTACTTTCAGCCTCACGCAATAGTCTTCGTATTCCGCGCATCATTACGAATCCACCCGTGGCATTGAAACAACCGTTTAACTTTGATCGGGAGAGACAGGAGGATTATAGTCTTGTGGAGTTGAAGACGTTACAGGCACTTGGGAAAGAGCGGTTGGAGGGTTGGAAGATTACTGCTCCTAGGGAAAGGATTGTGCCCGATGCGTGGAAGATGAAGGATGAGATGAAAAGGTTGGAGTTGGAGAGGTTGGCGAAGGCTAAGGAGGTTAAGGTTTATTGATGTCGGTCAAAGGCGAGCTATTCTAATATTGTCGATTTTGTATTACACTCCGTTCAAGTGCCTCAATTACCTTAGACAATACGTAGTAAGTTTTCGCTAGCTCCCTTCGAGAGACCAGAACGGATGCGCGGAATCCGTTCTCAAATGTTGCAATAAGTCCCAGACCGCTGTTTAAAATGCTCGGAGAAGATGCTATTTTGTGTCGGTCAAAGAGCTGCTCGAAGAGTACACAAAGACGACTAGTAGCCATGTCTTCAGGTCAGATGAACCTGAGGGCACTCCTGAGTCTGATAAGATACTCTACGTGAAGAGTTGAAGACGTGTTCTCAATTCTTGTCGCCCCGATTCTCGCCGCTGTTAGCTTTCTTGTCGTCCTCTGATATGATCTGTTTTAACTTCTCATTCTTTCGTCCTATTGCCTTAAATCATGAGACTAATGGATCTGCCTTCTGCTTATGCGGCTTTGGGAGATATGTATCGTTATGGTCGACCTCTTCAACTGCCTGATCGAAACTCGAGTTTTTCTTATCGGATGGCATTTATTGAAGTCTAGTATTCATAGTAATTAATGCACTTCTTGGCAGAGTTGAAGAGGCATTTAGTCATATTAAAGTCATCCACGGCATATCTACCAGCTGACCACTCGTCACATGGCTAGCGCTTATATATCGAACGCCTAACAGTATAAAATGGCCTTCAAATGGTCCTCCTGAGGATCAACTTTCCCAATTCGAAGCCATGAAAATCCAGCTTCAAGGGCGTTTCGAAGAAGAGCTTCAGCAGCCCTATTGGAGGCACGCTGTGTTGGCAAGTAGGAAGAGCATATTTGAGGTTACGTATACCTGGTCATTCCTGGGAAAGGCTGCTGTCGTTTTCCCACCTGCTGTCGATGGCTAATCATCTCGTTGCTAAGGCATACATGGCAATCAGTCATTGTAGGTGGTACCTCTCCATGACCGTATAACACTCGCTGGAAGCAGCCGAGTATTCCACCTCTCGGTCATTTGCTGAGACGCAGTACATTGAATAATACGGTAGAATCCCTCGGCTCTAGGGGTATGCAGTTTATATTAAAATATTTCCCTTGAACTGTTGTAAGATTAACGTATATAGCCTCTCCTAATGGTAACATAGAAGAATTTGCAACATTACAGCCCTAACTCTCCAACATCCGCACTCGTCTTCAACCCCATCACCATCTCCGCAATAACCTTCCCCGTCCCCAAACTCATACTGATTCCCCACGGCCCATGCCCAGCCGCTAGAAACACCCCACCATCACCACCACCCCTCGTACTTATACCCTTACCCAGCACTTTATCCGGTATCCGCCCCAGAATCGGTGTTCCTCTGTCCGTGACCGGCCGAAAACAGAGTCCTTTCCTGACGAGCTCAAGATCTTCCACGTCACCTGGCTGACCGAGTAGTCGCTTCGAGGTTGTCTGCAATTGCTTGACAGCGTTTTCCTCGATCTTCGACTCAGTAGCTAGAGCTGGCAGCGGTATGGAAGAGGAATTCAATCCAGCGATATAAATCTCCCCTCCCATTCTCGAGAAGATCTCCGGCGAGTACCCTGCCTCATCCGTTGTGAACACAGCATGGCAACCTTTCTTCTCATGCTCAGTAGTCCATCTAGGAGACCGCAAAACTAAAGAATGTCCTGCCAATGGCGAGATAGGGAGCTTGGTCTTCGCACCTGGAAATAGTGTCTGAAAAACCTCGGGAGACCACGCTCCAGCTGCGATAATCAGACGCGTACAAGGAATATCCATCTCATGGCTTGAATCTGTGTATGCGATGCGCACGCTGGAGAGCTCGTCGCGTATGTCTTTGCTTACTGAGGCTCCCTTTGCAGGGTGGTGGAGCTGGACGCCACGTTCGAGACATTGGGAGAGGAGAAATTGAGAGAGCCGTAAAGGATCACTGTTGTTAGATGGTATCAGTAGAAGCAAGACGCATGGATTGAGGCGTAATGACTTCAAACCCACACTTGTGCCGTGCTGCCTTCTTCACCTATTACCTCCACTCTATCACCTTGCCCTCTTCTCAACCATGTTGGCCCTCCCTCCTCGGACTCATTAACAAACTCACTCACGCCTACGACTGCCGCCTCAGCTCTACTGGCTCCGTGTCTTAGCCAGTCGGTTCCATTCTTCCCACCCATCGTCTTCCCTTTCCCAGGAGTATAACTTGTCCCTGTACTCCTTGAATATCCCCACTTCTCCCACCCATTATGCTCTTTCGCCAGCCGCCGATGCTCCTCAAAGCTCAGGGCGCCCAGGGATGCCACAGATGGAGAAAACCAGTCTTTCGCTAGGAAACCACCTGCGTAGCCCGATGCTGATGCAAAAAGAGTAGGTGATGGTTCAACTAGATGAATGGACGAAGGAGCCTGCGATTGGGATAGGTAATAGGCGGTAGAGGTGCCAATTATTCCAGTGCCGAGTATTATAATTGTCATCTTGAATAAAGTGAGAACGCTAGACTCTTATATATCCAAAAGAGAAAAAGAAAGTTTAGTTATAGAACGAATGGACTTGGAGAATTGGAGAAACCATTTGCCCCGCACTGTAACGGCAGTGGACTACAGGGGTCAAATTGCCCCACCATCGAAATTATCAACGATATTTCGGACCAGAGATTGAAGCTCCACAGCGCCTCTAATTATCAGAAATTCTTCGAGAAGCTAACAATGAAATCCTCCAAAGTCATCATCCTTACTGGCGCATCGCGAGGCATTGGCCTGGCCGTGGCGGAGTATCTTCTCAAGGCGTCCCAAAGACTTGTCCTTGTAGCAAGATCTGCCGAGCCTTTAGAGAATTTGAAGAAGCAATATCCAGGGCAGGTTGAAGTGCTGGCTGCTGATCTCTCTGATCTTTCTGTATGTACTTGCTCTTTCAGTTAACTATGAACTAGTATACAGCATTTGGCTGTGTAAGGAGCTTCTTAGTGCATGTATTTACAGTCTGTGAAAGAAATCGATGGGACATCTTTTAGCATTGTTTCAGCTTCAGTTAAAAGACTTTGCATGCCGTAGAGTAATCTTGTAGCCTCAAGGCCTTTCGTGGTGTTCTCCGTTCCTGGCTGTCAATAATGCGTGGCTAAACTGACTACAATGCAGGTCGGCCAACAAGTGACCTCCATTGCGCTTAAGACATTCTCTCGCATCGACGGCCTCATAATCAACCACGGTACTTTGGGAGATGTCAAGCGGATCAGTGATTCCACAGCGGAAGAATGGCGCTCTGTTTTCGATGTCAATTTCTTTAGCGCGGTGTCTCTGGTAAGTCAGTATGGCAATCGGCACCACGGTTTACTCAGCCTCCTGACTGAGTAGCACTGGGTGTCTTGACAAGCAAGAACCTAAGTGCTCCAGATTACGAATTGAAAGACTAATGTAAGCCACAGGTTCAGGCATCTATTCCTTCACTTCGTAATAGCCATGGGCGGATAATATTTGTCTCGTCCGGCGCTGCAACTGGAGCGTACGGCACTTGGGGAGCTTACGGATCCTCCAAATGCGCAATGAACCATCTGGCTCTCACATTGAATGTCGAAGAACCATTGATCACAAGCGTCGCCATTAGGCCCGGGACTGTAGACACTGCTATGCAAAAAGCAATACGTGAAGAATACAGCAAAAGGATGGAAAAGAAGGATGTTGACAAATTTGCGGGTCTATACGGGAGGGGAGAGTTACTAAAGCCGGAGCAGCCCGGGAATGTAATTGCGAAGCTGGTGCTCAACGCGCCAAGGGAGTTGGGAGGAAGGTTTTTGAGGTTCGTCATTTATATCCACGAGATCAAACATCCATAAAGGCGACGGCTAACGCTGACACAGCTGGAACGATCAAGATCTAAAAGATTTCCAGGACTCGTGAGTCATAGATGTCATTTATTACATACTAAAAAGACCTGAGGTTGTAGACATGTTAGCAATGCACTTTCAAAAGTATAGATTGAAAGATTGCTAGGGTGGAAGCTTCAGTTGAAAGATGAAAAGTCTCGTTGTTTTCAGCATCCAACACAAGTGTCTTCAGCATTAGCATGGATATGTTGCATCATAAGCAGAACAGGAGAGTACATGGGATGTATGAAGAGCAATAAGTACCTTTATTTGCAAAATAGCTTTAGAACAGGCGACCGCAAAAACACTACGAGGATCTCATTAGCTTCTTCAACAGATTAAATCACAAAATTTCCAGCTAAACATAATCCACGACAAATTATCAGGTAATCGAACCGGTTTGTTCGTCATTGAATATCGGCATTTGATAGTATATTTGCACATCATTTTATGCCGTGGATCGGAATGCATAGGGCGAGAAGATATAGCTTACAGGAAAGAGAGGCCGAGGGCACTACCCGTGAATCATACCTGCGCCTATGAAGGGTCAGCATATGCAAACTGTGAGATTCATATGATAAATAAGAAGGAATATACAGTTCAGATAGTCCGTTTGGTTAAGACAGGTAAATCACCACAGAAGCTGAAGCCTTTGTAAGATAGGGGCGACACGAAAGTTCATCATTATAAGAGACCAAGCCGGTAGGAGATAGAAGCTTACCAGTGGTTGCATTGGAATCTCTTGTGGGTGATTTGAAGACACTCACAAAGAAAATTCCCATAGACCCTAGCTCTTTGAAATTCACTAACCTAAGGTTACTTCCTGCCTTCGGCATGTTCCGCAGAATTGGCTCCAGCCTTACACTTAGCCTCGACTCTTCCTACCTCATCCAGCTTGCAATTTGAACCGCTCAATCGCACCCACACTATATAATTAGGGTGCGTACGGAAACATCCCCACCGTAAGACAGAATGTCCGACCGAGAATTTGGAGGTGAGAAATCCCCTATAACATTGTGGGCTGCGGGGTATGATTGAACGAACTTTGAAGTATACAACAGTCTGTCACCTCTGGGCACGACTGATGTTTACATTCAATGCGATGGCTACTTTCGCCGCTCTAATTCTGTCTTTTGTGATATTATCCCGGCGCTGACATGTTATTCTGACAGGCAGTGACGACCTCTCCCTCCCTAAAGGTACTTAAATGAACACTTTCTTACGCACAGCTTCCTACATCCAGGTTTCATAACGTACTATATCTCCTTGTCTTCAAGACTGTTCTCAGAGTTGCGCTCCGCAGGGCAGCAGATAATACGGAGGGAAATCCCCGCTTGAAAATACCGCGTTGGGGAAAGGATCAGTCTCTGGTAATACGGTCAAGGGTATCTGAATTGACTCATCCTACATTACCCCGTCGCAAGTGAATCCAAGGTATAACCCCAGGGAATTTCCTAAGGAAAACAACATGAAAGCTTCCAGCAATGATTCTCAGAGTATGTAACTGGAGACTGATGTCTAATT
>Ga0335072_10015898_pt1 | contig 10673 bp, 9 predicted proteins | sample Lox_Sample_21_FD_206725 | JGI IMG/M metagenome (GOLD analysis project Ga0335072, IMG submission 206725) | Soil microbial communities from Loxahatchee National Wildlife Refuge, Florida, United States - Lox_Sample_2.1 | ecosystem: Environmental > Terrestrial > Soil > Wetlands | place: USA: Florida... | reverse complement strand
GTACCAGCATCCGGGCGGGGAACCCGTGCTCGACCGGCAGTGGCTGGCCGTTCAGGCCGACGGCGAGCAGGGCGTTCCTGCCGTCGAGGATGGTCGCGAGCGGGGTGGAGATCGTCATGCCGTCCGCGGCGGCCGACAGCACCTGATCGGCGCCGGCCAGTGGCCCGGCCCGGCGGAGCAGGGCGGCCAGCGGGGCGCCGAGCCATCGGGCGTTGCCCGCGTACGGCCCGCCGACCTCGTTGGACACGCACACGAGGGTGATGTCGGCCTCGGTCAGCGGCACCCGCAGCAGCTCACCGAAGGTGATCTCGAGCTCCCTGCGGACCATGCCGTCGATGCGCAGCGTCCAGCTGTCCGGCGCCACCTGCGGCAGCACCAGGTCCGTGTCGACGCGGTAGAACCGCGCGTCCGGCGTGAAGAACGGCGTCAGCCCGCTGATCCGCAGGTCCGCTCCCGGCGGCACGCGCGGCGCGGGAACGGCAGGCGCGGGAAGGCGCACCTGGGCGCGGGACGAGGCGACGCTGAACCGGTCGAGAAGCAGCCGCCCGGACAGGCCGCCGGCCACCGCGACCGCCGCCGCGCCCGCCCCCGTGACCAGGAACCGCCTGCGTCCCGGCCACGTCACGGCACCTGGGCTGGCCCCGGCGGGGCCGGCGACCTGGACCGCGCGGGCCAGCGCGGTCAGCGCCAGCGCCGCGGCAGCCACCCCGGCGAGCGTGGGAAGCACGTCGGGCGCGGTGGCGTCCGGCTGGCTGACGGCGGCGGCGGCGCCCACCGCGCCGAACACGGCAAGTACCGCCAGCCCGGGCCAGGTCCGCCGCACAGCGAGCAGGCCGGCCGCCATCGCCGCCACCAAGAGCACCGCGAGCACCCCGGTGAGCAGCGCGTCCTTGTCGTGGGAGCCGAAGTGCGCGATCGCGAACTCCTTGAGGGGCACCGGCGTCAGGTTGATGGCGACGTCGCCGACCGCGACGACGGGACTGCCGAGCGGCCCGGTGATCCCGGCCGCCAGCTGGGCGACGCCGAGCGCCACGGCACCGGCGATCAGTCCGGAGACAGCCCCGGCGAGCCATCGGGTCCAGCGTTCCCTTGTCGTCACGGTCAGCGATTCGGGGCGGCGATGATCACAGATTGGGACGTCATCGCATCCGGTCACTGTGACCTGTCACACCCAATCCGGCCGATGGGCCGCTTCGAATTCCCTGGCGTGAACACCCCATCGACGGCCCCGCGGCAGCCGGGTCCCGGCCGCGCAGAGGAAAACGGCCGCGACCTCGAGAGCCTGCTGACCCGGGTGGCCCGAGGGGATCACGCGGCATTCGAGACGGTCTACGACCAGCTCGCCGGCCCGGTGTACGGGCTGGTCCGCAAGGTGCTCAGGGATCCCGCCCAATCCGAGGAGATCGCGCAGGAAGTCCTGCTGGAGGTGTGGCGCACCGCGTCCCGCTTCGACGCCGCCAGGGGCGGCGCGGCAGCCTGGGTGATGACGATCGCGCACCGCCGCGCGGTGGACCGGGTCCGTTCGGAGGCCTCGTCCGCGAGGCGCGAGCGGAAGGTGCTCCCCGGCCCGGTCAGCGGCGACGATGTCGCGGAACTAGTCGAGACCGCCCTGGACAGGCAGCGCGTGCGCCGCTGCCTCGGCACGCTCACCCCGCTGCAGGCGGAGTCCATCAAGCTCGCCTACTACGGCGGCTATACCTACCCCCAGGTCGCCGAACTTCTCGGGGTCGCGCTGGGGACGGTCAAGACCCGCATCCGCGACGGCCTGATCAGGATGCGCGACTGCATGGAGGTGACCTGGTGAGCGCCCAGCGTCATGAGCTGCACCTGCTGACGGGCAGCTACGCCCTCGACGCCCTGCCTGCCGCCGAGCGTGCGGCGTTCAGGAAGCACCTGGCCCAGTGCGCACCGTGCGCCGACGAGGTCAGGGGGCTGCGGGAAACCGCCGCGCGGCTGGCGATGGCCACCGCCATCGAATCGCCAACGGAGATGCGCGCGCGGGTGCTCGCGGCGGCGCCGCTGACCAGGCAGCTCCCGCCGCCCGGCCGCGTCCCGCTCACCCCGGCCGGCCGGCGACGCGGCCGAGCAGCCCGCTCGCGGCGTATCAGGCCGTCCCAGGCGGGTATCGCGGTGATCCTCGCCCTCGCGGCCGCCGTGGTTTTCCTGCTGGTCACGCAGGTCACCACCCGGCAGGAGCTCCGGCAGTCCCAGTCAGCCAGCCACGCGATCGCCGCGGTGCTCGCCGCGCCCGACGCACGCATCGAGACGATGCCCGTCACCGTGGGCGGCAGCGTCACCGCGGTGCTGTCCGTCCGGCAGCACGAGGCGGTCGTCACTACCGCCGGGCTGCCCGCCCCGGCGGCCAGCCGGATCTACCAGCTCTGGGTGATGAGTCCCGCGGGCGCCCGGTCGGCGGGCCTGCTTCCCGTCAGCCACGCGGGCTCGGCCTCGCCCGTACTGGCCGTGGCGGTGGACCCGGGCGACCGTCTTGGCATCACGGTCGAGCCTGCGGGCGGCACCGCCCAGCCCACGACGACGCCCGTCGTGGTGATGCCGGTGCCCGCCGTCGAGTAGCGGAGGCTCGGGAGTCGCAACCGTCCGTTCTGGATAAAGAGCTTTTTCCCGAACGGACTCGTGATGGCTCCGAGCCGTTCGCAGTCTCGCCGGTCGTGGGCACCACCAGCTCGAACGTCGAGCCGCGGCCGACGCTGCTGGTGACCCGGACCGAGCCGTGGTGCGCCTCGGCGATCGCGGCCACGACCGGCAGCCCCAGCCCGAAACCGCCGCTCTCGCGGCTGCGGTAGGGGGCTGCGCGCGAGAACCGGCTGAAGATCCTGGCCAGGTCCTCTTCGGGGATGCCGCAGCCGGAGTCGGTCACGGCGAGCACCGCCTGGCCGCCCTCGACCCGCGCGCTGAGCTCGATGAGGTCGTCGGCCTCCGTGTGCGCGACGGCGTTCTCAATCAGCGCGTCCAGGGCCACCGCGAGCCGGTCGTGATCGCCGAGGACGGTCGCCTCGGCCACTTCTCCCAGCCGCCAGCGGCGCGGCGTGTAGCCCCACCTGCTGAGCGCCTCCATCAGCACCGTGTCGGCCGCCACCGGCGCCAGGTCGAGGAAGCCGGGGGTGCCCGCCGACGTCAGCAGCAGCAGCCGGGACGCCAGCCGCCGCATCCGGCCGAGCTCGCCCACGATCACCCGGGCGTCCTCGGCGACCAGCTGGTCGGTGACGGCCTGCTCGATCAGCTCGGCGTGGCCCAGCGCCACCGTGATCGGCGTGCCCAGCTCGTGGGCGGCGTCCAGCAGGAACAGCCGCTGCTGTTCCAGCAGCCGCAGGTTCTCCTGGGACACCCGCTGCACCTCTTCCATCGCCGCGAGCCGGCCCTCGACCGCCGACACCCGCCGCCGCCCGTGCCAGACCATGACCAGGAACATCAGCGCGATCAGCGGGACCTCGGCCAGGTAGTCCGCGTCCTGCTGGCCGTTGATGACCTCGACCCCGATGATCGCCCCGGTCGCGAGCGTCACCACGGTCAGCGTCAGGATGGCGGGCTGCAGCCGCCACAGCCGGAAGCCGTAGATCACCGTCAGGCTCACCCAGATCGCCAGGAACGGCACGGTTCCCCACTGCGGGACGAGCCTCATCACGGCCAGGTTGATGACGACGAACGCCGCCCAGACGAGGTCCCACCGCGACGACCGCGCCCACCGCAGCGCGCGGTGCACTCCCGCCGCCAGGCCCTGCCGCCATCCCCGCATCCCGACCCTCCAGCTCCTGTCCCGCGCCAGGCGTGCGCGAATAATCAGCTACTCCACGGTACGAGCCGGGCGGTTCCGGCACCAGCGACTTCAGGTTACGGCCACCGCCTCTTTGCCTGGCCCGTCAGCCCATCACCTGGCGCACCGAGTCGGCGAGCAGGCCGGCGAACGAGGACCGGGTGGCGGCTGTGCCGGGGCCCGGGTCGTCGCTGATCTCCTGCCGGAGGCGGCCGGTGGCGCTGATCACGAAGGCGAGGTCGTTGTGCGCCGACATCGCGCCGGCCGGCAGGTTCTGCACTTCGATCCCGTACTGGTGCCAGACCGGCGCGAGCTGGCTGAGCGAGCCGGTCAGGTACAGCCAGTTGGGCACCTGGCTGAGGCCCTCCTGCCGGGTGAACGCCGCGGTGAAGGCCGTGGAGGTATAGGTCGGGTTGGCGACGACCGCGACAAGCTCGGTGCTGTCTGCCTTCGCGCCGAGCATCGCGTCGGCGGCGCGCAGCTCCTGGGCGATGATCGGGCAGTCGGTCGTGCACACCGGGTCGAGGAACGTCAGCAGCACGACCTTGCCGCGCAGGCTGGACAGCGACACCTGATGGCCGTCCTGGCTGGTGAGCGTGAAGCCGGGCGCTGGCTCGTTCAGCTGGCCTGAATCGCCGGCGAGGGCCTGGGCGATGATCGGGTCCGCGTTGCGGTTCGCCGAGGCGAACGCCATCGGCGCCGCGCCGACCACGATCACGGCGATCGCGCCGAGGGCGGCGACCGACCGGCCGCTGAGCCCCGCGAACCCCCGGCTCGCGGTCGCCAGCCAGGCCGGAAGGCGTGACGGCGGCGTTGCGGGGGCGTCGGGCTGGGCCTCCGGCCCGGGCTCGGCGCCCTCGTCCGCCCTCGCTGCCGCCTCCCGCCCGGCTGCCGCGGCCGGCTCGGGCCGCGGCGCGGGGGCCATCGCCAGGTAGCCGGCGGTGAACAGGAGAATCAGCGGAATCATGCTGTTCGGGTCGGTGCCCAGGCCGCCGAGGAAGCCGAGGTCCTCGATCAGCACCCAGTCGGCCAGGCAGAAGACCGCGGCGACGAGCACCGCGAACCGGGCGAGCCGCGCGTCGCCGCGCCACGCGCTCAGGCAGAACGCCGCGCCGATCGCGGCGAGCGCGATGACCGCGACCAGGTTCACCGCGAACCCGTGCGCGGCGGTGAAGTTACCGAACGCAGAGACGATCGAGGCGAGCACGTGCGGCTGCGACGTGCCGGCCATCGACTGGACCATGCCGGCCAGCCCGCTCGCCTGCCCGCCTGCGGTCCCTTGCCAGAAGCCGCGCCCCGGCCACGCCTGGAGCAGCGCCAGGCCGAGGAAGAACACGCCGGTCCCCGCGAGCGTCAGCCGTCCGGTCCGCGGCGACTCCCAGGCGCGCTCGGGCAGCGCGATCAGGGCGCCCGCGACCGCGTAGATCAGCACGGCTCCCGGCGCGCCGAACAGCACGGTCAGCCCCGGCGCGAAGATCCCGCCGAACGCCTCGCCGAATGCCCAGACGACCAGCCCCCACCCCACGCTGGCCAGCCCGGCGAGCCGGGACGACCAGCCCCGCGGCGCGAAGACCAGCCACATGCCGATGCCGACCTGGATCCAGACGGTCGCCGCGCCGGCCTGGATCGGGTGGTAGGTCCAGATGGACCCGCCCCAGTTCACCAGATGCTGCACCCAGGCCGGCGAGGTCGCCGCGGCGGGCTTGATGACCTCCTGCGGCAGGCCGCCCGCCATCTGCGGCTGCGCCTGCAAGATCCCGTCGAATACCCAGAGGATCCCGAAGCCGACCCGCAGCAGGCGGCGCGCACGAGGCTCGTGCCACGGGGCGGGCGAGCCGGGCGCCCCGGCCGCCCCCGCGCCGTGTGCGCCGGCCCAGGCCCTGGTCGCGCCCCACACCACCAGGAGTAGCACGAAGATGAGCGCGACGATGGCCCACTGATGCACCAGCGCCGACCGGAAGGCGGCGACGATCGTGGGGTCAGCGGGATTGAGCCCCGAGTTCATGCCTGGCACGGCGCAAATCCTCCGGCCGCGATAATCGTGCGGTTAAGTCTTCCACAGATGACGCAAGAAGCCAGGGCCGGGAACCCGGCCGTTCCCGTATCGATAGTCTCGGCACAGGAACGCTATGGAGCGTGGCCTAGGACGGAGGACATCATGGCGGCAAAGGGAACTGCCGAATGGAAGGGCGGCCTGCAGACGGGCACCGGTACCTTCACCGCGGGAGACTCGATCGGCGGAGGGTACACCTTCAAGTCCCGTTTCGAAGACGGTCCGGGCTCGAACCCTGAGCAGCTGATCGCCGCCGCCCACGCGGCCTGCTTCTCGATGGCCCTGTCGGCCGCGCTGGAGCGGGCCGGCACGCCGGTGGAGTCGGTCCAGACCGACGCCGCGGTGACCTTGCGGCTCGTCGACGGAGCACCCACCATCACCAAGATCGAGCTGGTCACGCGGGGCCGGGTGCCGGGCATCGACGAGGCCACGTTCGTCAAGGCGGCCGAGGGGGCCAAGGCGAACTGCCCGGTGAGCCGGGCGCTGGCGGGCGTCCCCGAGATCACCCTGGAGGCGTCCCTCGCATGAACGCTGGCGCGCTGACCGCGGACGGCCGGGCCGTCCAGCTTCGCGACGGCAACCAGCTCCCCATGCTCGGCCTCGGCGTCTGGCAGGTGCCGGACGGGCCGGTCTGCGTGAACGCCGTGCGCTGGGCGCTCGAGCTCGGGTACCGGCACATCGACACCGCCCAGGCCTACGGCAACGAGGCGAGCGTCGGCAAGGCGCTGCGCGAGAGCGGCGTGCCTCGCAACGAGGTGTTCATCACCACCAAGTTCTACCCGGGTCGTCAGGACCCGGTCATCGAGGCAGAGGCCAGCCTGCGGCGGCTCGGCGTGGACCAGGTGGACCTGTACCTGGTGCACTGGCCGCAGGGCGGTCCGCTCCGGGCCTGGCCGGGAATGGAGCAGGCGCGGGTGCGCGGGCTGGCCAAGTCCATCGGCGTCTCCAACTTCGGCGCGGACGACCTCGGGAAGGTGATCGCCGCGGCCAGTGTCCCGCCGGCCGTCGACCAGATCGAGTTCAGCGCCGTGCATTACCGCCGCGGGCTCATGGACGTGTGCCGGAGCGCGGAGGTCGTGCCCGAGGCCTACAGCCCGCTCGGTACCGGCCGGCACCTGTCCAACAAGCGAGTGACCGCGATCGCCGCGCGGACAGGCCGGACCCCGGCCCAGGTGCTGCTGCGCTGGTGCCTCCAGCACGGCCTGCCGGTCATCCCGAAGTCCACGCACCGCGAGCGGATCGAGGAGAACGCGCGGATCTTCGACTTCACGCTGTCCGGGGAGGATATGGCCGAACTCGACGCTCTCGACCAGACCCACGGCACCGACCGCGCCCTGGAACGCCACTGGTGGCGGTAACCGGGTTACGCGGGCTCCTCCGGCGGGACCGCGAGCCAGTGCTCGACCGCCGACGCGATGAACTCGTCGGTGACCTCCGCGCGGTCGAAGAAGACCCGGGCCAGCACCGGCCCGGACAGCACGGTGTACTCCTCGGCGGTGACCTGGGTCCCTGAGGGCTTGAGCAGGTCGTTGAACGCGGCGAGACGGTCCGCCATGAGCTGGGCGAGCGCCTGCGCGCTGTCCGGGTCGGTGTCTGCCTGGGCGGTGACGGCCAGCACCGCGGCCCGCCGCGCCGGGTCGCGCAAGCCCGCGCGCAGGCTGGCCAGCCACTCGGCGGCCACCACGGCGGGGTCGGCGCCCGGTTCCGGGTAACCGCCGTCCGAGCCTTCCAGGATCAGGTCGACGAGCAGGCCGGACTTGGCCGGCCAGTGCCGGTAGAGCGTCTGCCTGCCCGAGTCCCTGCCGGAACTGGCCGCCTTGGCGGCTGGCGGCCGGCTCACCGTTCCGGTGTGGCGGACCTACCCGCTCGCCGAGGCCGCGCGGGCCCACGCCGACCTGGACGCGGGCCGCAACCACGGCAAGCTCGTGCTGCTCCCCTGACAGGCGGGTGGGGCGGTCCGCTGCCGCGGACCGCCCCACCGCCGTCCGTGTTACCCCACTCCCCAGAGCTTCGCGAAGTCGTCCTCGAACGAGGTGTTGCCGAACCAGACGCCAGAGGCCTGGTCGGCGGTGGTGATCTGGATGGTGCCGATGTTCTGCTCGGTGAACAGGCGAGTCGGAATCGTCTCCTGGACCGGGGCGATCCCGGTGGCCATCCGGAGGATCTGGTCGGTGAGCGCCCACCCCTCGTACGCCTCGTCCACGACGACGACGGCCTTGAGGAGCGAGCCGCTCTTCAGCAGGCCGAGCCCGTTCACGGTGCCGGCCGCGACCGCCAGCGAGATGGCGGAGGCCTTGCCGTCCTGCTGGATGCCCTGGATGGTCGGCTGAAGGCTGTCCTCGAATTCGGTGTAGTAGTAGGTGGCGTCCGGGTGGGTCTGCAGGTTGGAGCTGGCGGCGGCCGCCTCGAGGGCGGTGGTCGACGCGCTGATCTGCTTGACCGTGATCACGCAGGCCGGGCAGTACTTCTTGTAGATCGCGAGGGAGTCGGTCACCTGCGCGATGGACGAGGGATTGTCGATCTCCTCCGCGATGATCGCGTTGGCCTTGCCGTTGGAGTCCGCGATTATCCACCAGGCGATCTGGCTCGCCTGGTCCTGGGCGCCTGGCAGGTAGCTCACGTGGTCGGTGTTGGGTGTGCTGGCGGGCTGGGGAACCTGGTCGGCGACGAGGACCGGCACGCCCTTGGCCACGGCTGCGTTAAGGGCGCTGTAGGCCATGCCGTAGGGAATGGCGTCAAGGACGATCCCGGCAGCGCCCGCGCCCACCGCCTGCTGGACGCACGAGGCGACGGCCGTCGGCTGAGCCTGGCCGTCGCAGACCTGGAGCTTGAGTCCGGCCCTGGCGAGCGCCGCCTTCATGGTCTGTGCCGCGACGGCGAAGGTGGGCACGTCCTGGAGCAGCGGAATGTAGAACACGGTCCGGCCCTTGAGCTTTGACACGCCGGGCACGCTCGCCGTGGGGACCGGGTAGCTGCTCGTGGTCGCCCCGAGCTTGGTGACGGTCGCCTGGGCGAGCGCCACGCCGGCGTCAGCGGGGCTAGTCGCCGACGCGGAGCTGCTCGCCGAACTGGTGCCGCTCGTGGTGCCCGTGGTCGAACTCGAGCTTGAGCTGCAGGCCGCGAGCAGTGCCGCGGCGGCGAGCGCCGTCCCCGGCACCAGCCATTTCTTCCATATGAGCGTCATTGCCTTTACTCCCGCATATCCCGCCGGTTGGGCTGGATCGGTCCTATAGATCGATCTAGCCGCGACTGTAACCGCAAGGTTTTACCTGCCGTAACCGGTCGAGCCGGAATGCTAAGGTTGCGGTTTAGGCGATCCGGAGCGTGGTGAGTGGCCGAAAAGCGCGTGACGCTGCGGGACGTGGCCGCGGCCGCAGGGGTGTCGCGCGCCACCGCGGGATTCGTCCTCAGCGACGCCCCCGGCATCTCGATCTCCGCGGCGACCCGGCAGCGTGTCCGCGAGACCGCGCAGGGGCTCGGCTACGTCCCGCACTCGATCGCGCGCGCCCTGCGCGAAGGGTCGTCCCGGGTCATCGTGCTCAGCATCGACTCCGGCTACGAGGGGAACTACCTGCGCACCTTCACCCAGGGACTCGACGAGGAACTGTCCGCGCACGATTACGTCCTGCTCGTCAGGCACGGCCATTCCGCCCCCGGCTCCCAGCAGCGGCTCATCGAGGCCATCTCGCCGCGCGCGGCGCTGCGGATGCCGGACTACCTGGCGCCCGGTCACGAGTTCGACGACGGCGGCTGGCACGGCGGCCTCGCCGGGAACGTCGAAGTGCAGCTGCGCTACCTGGCCGGCCGCGGCCACTCCGGGATCGCGGTCGCGATACCGGACGGCGATCCGCCGCTGGGACCGATCCGGCTGCGGTTCGCCTGCGAGGCGGCAGCCAGGATCGGGCTGCCCGCGCCGCTGCCCCTCACCGTGCCGGGGGACCGGCGGCGCACCGCCGGCGCGATCCGGGCGTTCCTCGACGCCCATCCGGCGGTGACGGCGGTCGCCGCCTTCGATGACGACGTGGCGCTGCGCATCCTGGCCGCAGCGCGTGACATCGGCCTGAGCGTGCCAGGCGAGCTGGCCGTCATCGGGTTCGACGACACGGCCTACGGCGCCCTGTTCTCGCCCACGCTCACCACCGTGCACATCGACGCCGAGGACCACGGGCGCCGGACGGCGCGCCTGGTGCTGGGACTCGATGGCGACGGGTTCACCGCCGGGCCCGCGCAGGTGATCGTCCGCGAGTCCGCCTGAGTCCCGGCGCCAGCCGAGCTATCCGTCACAGGATCTTCCAACTGGCTTCCCTGCCTGTTACAGTCACCGCTAGATCGGTCTAGTAGATCGATCTGGACAGGTCACGTCCCATTCGATGGCGAGAGGACGCGTGATGGCGGCGCCAAGCCTGCAGGACGGTATCGACCAGGCGGGATCGCCGGTCAGGCTGCTATGGAAGCCAGGCTCGCCGCCCTGGACCCCGGAGCTGATCGAGCCGGAGTACGCCGGGTGGCGGCAGGAGCAGGCCGCCTGGCACGAGGGCGTGAGCATCGCGGACCTGTCCCACCACATGTCGGACACGTTCATCGAGGGGCCGGACGCGACCCGGCTGCTGGCGGCCGTCAGCGCGAACAGCTACGAGAACTTCGCCGTCGGCCAGGCCAAGCAGTTCGTCCCCGTGGCGGCAGACGGCAACATCGTCACCGACGGCATCCTGCTGCGGACCGGCGAGCGCGAGTACATCCTCAGCGGCGTCTCCGCCGCTGAGGAGTGGGTGAAATACCACGCCGAGGCCGGCGGGTACGACGTGACGTACGTGACCGATCCGCAGTCGCTGTTCCGCGGTGGCGCGG
>Ga0335072_10015897_pt1 | contig 10674 bp, 7 predicted proteins | sample Lox_Sample_21_FD_206725 | JGI IMG/M metagenome (GOLD analysis project Ga0335072, IMG submission 206725) | Soil microbial communities from Loxahatchee National Wildlife Refuge, Florida, United States - Lox_Sample_2.1 | ecosystem: Environmental > Terrestrial > Soil > Wetlands | place: USA: Florida... | reverse complement strand
ATTGTGATGGATTGCGCGATGCCGGGGATGAATGGGTTAGAAGCGACGCGTCAGATTCTGGCAAAGGAGCCGAAGGCGCTGGTGCTGATGCTGAGTATGCATCCGGAGGAGACGCTGGTGAAGCAGGCCATGGATGCGGGTGCGCGTGGGTATGTGCTGAAAAATGCCGTGGATCTGGAATTGGGGGCGGCGATACGGCGAGTGGTGGCGGGCGAGACAGTGCTGGATTCGCAGTTGAAGAGGGAACCGGTGCTGAAGGGGAAGAGGAGCGCGGCGCTGACTCCGAGGGAGCTGGAAGTGCTGCAGATGATTGTTGAGGGGAAATCGAATAAAGAGATTGCGACGGCGCTGGACCTGAGCGCGAACACGGTGGCGGTGCATCGCGCGAACATGATGGACGCGCTGGGAGCGCACAAGACTGCTGAACTGGTGGTGTATGCCATCCGAAATGGGCTGGTAAATCTTCCGTGAACCGGCGGTCCTTTCTTTGGCGGATGGCGGGGGGAATGGCGGGGCGGGGGGCGGCCGCGTCGCTCGAGTTGGGTCCGGGATTCTTGCTTGATGCGCTGGCCGCATCTGCACAGAAAATCGACGCGGGATTTCGGCTGGTGGATGTGACGAGCCAGGCCGGGATTCATTTCCATCACAACAACGGCGCGTATGGCGGCAAGCTTTTGCCGGAGACGCTGGGGTCCGGCTGCGCGTTTCTGGATTACGATCGCGACGGGTGGCAAGACATTCTGCTGGTGAATGGCTGCAACTGGCCTGGGCACGCTCGCGAACGGAAGTCGGAACCGAGCACGCTGAAGCTCTATCGCAATAATCGGAACGGAACATTTTCAGACGTGACACACAGGGCTGGATTGGACGTGGAGATGTACGGGATGGGCGTGGCGGTGGGCGACTATAACAATGATGGGTATCCGGACATCCTGATTACGTGCGTGGGGCAGAACCGGTTGTTTCGCAATACGGGCGAGGGAACGTTCGTTGATGTTACGAAGGCGAGCGGGTTGGGCGGGCGAGCGGCGTTCAGTTCGTCGGCGTTGTGGTTTGATTATGATCGCGACGGGCTGCTGGATCTGTTTGTTTGCAACTACGTGAAGTGGTCGGAGGAGCATGACGTTTTCTGCAGCCGGGATGGGAGGCATAAGTCGTATTGCACTCCAGAGGCGTATCGCGGGGAGACCTGCTGGCTGTTTCGCAATCGCGGTAACGGGACATTTGAAGATGTGACGGCGACGAGCGGAATTTTCGATAGCAGCTCGAAGTCGCTGGGCGTAGCGATGCTGGATTATGACCACGATGGATGGCCCGATCTGCTGGTGACGAATGACACGCAGCCGAACAAGTTATATCGGAACCAGCGGAATGGAACTTTCAAAGATGTGGCCGTAGATGCGGGCATTGCGTTTTCGGCGGAGGGGAAGGCTCGAGCGGGGATGGGCGTGGATGTAGCCGCATTAGATAGTTCTGGAAGTCCGGGAATCGCGATTACGAATTTTGATAACGAAATGATTGGGCTCTACCGTTCTTCGGGTAGCGGAAGTTTTGGCGATGTGGCCTTGCAGAGCGGCGTGGGGATGGCATCGAAGGACAAGTTGGGATTTGGTTGTGTTTTTCTTGATGCCGGCCTCAGCGGCGCGCAGGATCTGGTTGTGGTGAACGGGCATATCGATGATACGGTAAGAAATGTGAATGGCGTAGGGTATGCGCAGCCTCCACAGCTCTTCCTGAACAATGGAAACGGATCCTTTGTCGATGTGGCAGCGGAAGTTGGAGGCGACTTTAACCAGCCTAAGGTGGGGCGTGGCCTGGCTTATGGAGACTTCGATCGCGATGGGGATCTCGATCTGCTGATTACGACAAACAATGGTCCAGCATATCTTTATCGCAACGATCAGGCGACGAAGAATCGCAGTATTCGATTTCACCTGCTGGGAACAAAGTCGAATCGAGACGCCATCGGCGCGCAAGTCCGCATTTTTGCTAGTGGAATGAGCCAAGTGCGACTGGTGAAGGGTGGGTCGAGTTACTTATCGCAATCAGAATTACCGCTGACATTTGGACTCGGAACGAGAGATCGAGTGGAGCGGGTGGTGATTGAATGGCCGAGCGGGAGAAATGAGGAGTTCAAAAACGTGGCCGCCGGCCGAGCGTATGAATGCGTGGAAGGGAAGGGAATCAGCGAGGGCGGCGGGTAATCGGGCGATCGTGGGCGCAAAGCAGGATTGACGGCCGTCAATCCTAGGCAGGGAATGTTCTGCCCGATCTAGCGGCCTGCTTCAAAACGATAACCGATTCCGCGCAACGTCTTCAGGTAGCGAGGATGGCGTGGGTCGCGCTCAATTTTCTCGCGAAGGCGACGCACAAAGACATCAATCGATCGCGGCGTGACGAAAGAGCCTTCTTTCCAGACAGCATCAAGGAGTTGATCGCGGGTAAAAACGCGCCCGCGATGATTGGCGAGATATTCGAGAAGGCGGAATTCGCGGACGGTAGTCGAGACGTTTTTTCCGGCCACGCGAACTGTCATGGAGGCGGCATCGATTTCCAGGTCTCCTACCTGTATAAGTTCGCGATTGGGAGGCTCGGTCTGGGTGCGAAGAACGTTGCGGACCCGCGCGATCAGTTCGCGCGGGCTAAAGGGTTTGGTGATGTAACCATCGCCGCCAGCGTCGAAAGCCTGGATGCGATCGGGCTCTTGCGTGCGAGCCGAAAGAAAAATGATGGGAGTTTTGCCGAGATGCTCGTGCTGGCGAATCTGGCGGCAGAGATCGAAACCGCTGATTCCCGGCAGCATGATATCGAGCAGGAAAAGCGAAGGGTGGGCCTGAGCGGCTGAGGGAACGACGGGCGCGCCGGAGTAAAAAGTAGAGACATCGTATCCGGCAGTGCGAAGGTTGTGCTCGATGAGCCGGGAAACATCCATATCGTCTTCGACAACATAAATCAGGTCAGTGCGGCGCGAATTGTCGGCGACGTCCATTGAGTGCATGGGAGAAGAAAGAGCCTCCACTTATCGGAAGATTCTATTGAGTGGAAATCTCAGGGTGAAACAGTAGATGGCGAGTGTTGCAGCAATGTTGCGTTCGTATTAAAGGGAAGTTAATTCGCAGACCTGCACAGGACGCAATCGTCGCTGGTTTGCCGCGCCAATCCTGCCTCGGAGCACTCTTAAGTCACTTCAACAATCCGCTCGCAACCTCCCTCGAATTTGGCTTCGCGCCGTACCGCATTTACCAGAAAGAGCGGTAAATATCGCCAACTATTCTTTTGTGGGTCATGCAACTTTTACAAAGGTTTTCTATTATCGCCGCACTTGAACTTCAGTGTTCGGTTGGTACCGCCGAAATAGAAAGTTGATCTCTCGCACGGGAGATCGTTGGGTTCGGGTGCTGTTGCGTTCCGATTCCGACAGTTCGGCAAGCAGGTGCTCCTCGTCCTGAGATATCTCAGAGACGAAGAGAGCTGAGCCTGCATTTCGAAGTTCCGCTTCTGGAGCCAACCGAAGTCGCATCACGCTTGGCTTGCAACGCTAACAGGTAGTAGGGCCCCAAGCCGCGACAAGGAGTTTCAAGTTGAGTCAGACCGTAGCTGTTTCCCCACCAGCTCTGGACTACTCCAAGAGCCAGCGTCCCTTTAAGGGTTCGGCATTGGGCATGAGAGCGTCTGAGGCCAGGGTACCAAGAAGCAGCCTGGTCGATGGCCTGAGTGTTGATTTGGAGGATTATTTTCACGTGGAGGCTTTTGCTTCCCGTGTTTCCCGCTCTGACTGGACGCACATTCCGCAGCGAGTCCGGCAGAGCGCAACACGCGTGCTGAACTTGCTGGAGAGGAACCGCTGCCGCGCGACATTCTTCGTGCTCGGCTGGATCGCCGAGCGAGAACCCGCACTTATTCGAGAGATCGTAGATGCGGGGCATGAAGTGGCATGTCACAGCCACCTGCATCGTCCGGTATACCATTTGTCGCCGGGCGAGTTTCGAGAAGATATTCGAAGGTCGCGCGCTGCCATCGAGGACGTAAGCGGCAGAAGGGTCGTGGGATTCCGCGCCCCGACTTTTTCGATCATCGACCGGTCGATGTGGGCACTGGACATTCTGGCCGAAGAGGGATTCGAGTACGATTCGAGTATCTTTCCGATCCGACATGACCTCTACGGAGTGCCGGACGCGTGTCCGTGGATTCACCAAAAACAGCTTTCATCTGGCCGAAGTATATGGGAGCTGCCGCCTTCAACGGTGCGACTGGGCAAGATGAATTTCCCGTTCGGAGGCGGCGGCTATCTCCGGCTGTTGCCGATGTCGTTCACGCGCTGGGCTATTCGCACGACGCACCGACGCGAGGGGCGGCCAGTCATGGTGTACTTCCATCCCTGGGAACTTGACCCGGACCAGCCGAGACTTGAGGGAAGCTGGAGATCGCGCCTGCGGCATTATCGCGGATTGGAAAAGACCGAGTCGCGACTGGAGGAGATACTGGCGGCGGGAACGTTCCAACCATTTATCAGTTTCGTGCGCGGGTTGCAGGAATGCGTACTGGGGACGACGGAAGGTGTGTTGGCGACGGCGACGGCAGCGAGCTGATGCGAAGATGCTGTGCAAAATTCTTTACGATGTTTTCACGTGCGTGTCATCGCCCGGTGACAAAGCCCTGCGAAATTGTCATCGGTGAAGGCACGTAGCTCAGCGGCAGAGCGCTACCCGTACACGGTAGAGGTCTGGGGTTCAAATCCCTGCGTGCCTACCATTCCTTTCGCGCGGTCTCAGGAGAGGCGCGATTCCCGGCTGGTTCGTGCAACGCTTGATGCCGTTGCGCGAATCTATTTTCAGTTAGTCGGAGAGAATCGCTGTTCCGGCAATTCCTAATTTCCTCGAACAGGTCTTGACCACGACCTGGATGAGAAGTACTTTGCCGTTATCCGCGACCGTCGATCTGCCTCGAAGGCAGGGGAAAGGACCGCATGAACGCTGCGGGCATCTTCGCTCTTGTACTGTTTAGCTTGTACGGGCTATGGCTGGTCATCGCGCCGAGGAGCGTGGTTGATTCTTACAGTTGGATTCACAAGAATCGACCATTTTTCCGTCGCCCCAAGCCAGTTGTCATCCGCGCGGTTGGGATTTGCTGGATAGCGGTCGTCCTGATCATTTTTGCTCACAGTGGTCAGTGGTAGCGGCGCTGCACCGCTTATGGGGTCGCTTGGCTAGCTTGTAACTGCATGGCTTTTTCATAAGACGCCTGCGCTTCCGAAGGCCGATTCAACCGTTCCTGAGCACGGCTGAGCAGCAGATATGTCTTGGCGGTGGGCTGAATCTGAATGGAGTGCTCGTAATCGGTGACGGCGTCGGCGACGTTCCCTTCCTTTTCAAATGTCAGGCCCCGATTCATGTAGGCCACGGCGAGGGTAGGATTGTATTGCAGGGCGCGGGTGTAGCTGTCGCGGGCGGCAGCGTAATCGGAAAGGCCGTCGTAGATGACGCCGGAATCGAGATAGGCGGAGGCGAGCTGTTCCTTGTCAGTTGACAGAGTGATTGCCGTCTTGAATTGGTCGAGGGCTAACGCAGGGTCGTGGTTCGCGCCCAAGCAGATGCCCAGATTGATGTAGTTCGTCGGATCGCTGGGATCGAGCGCGGCAGCCTCGCGCAAGTGCAGCAACGCTTCTTCAGGCTGGTTGGAAACCATCAGCGCCCAACCGAGCTTTCCCTCTGTGAAAGCATTGTTTGCCGTGACCGCCAAGGTGTGCGACCAAAGGGTGACGTCACTCGACCAGAAGTCAATCTGACGATTGGTGGCATAGGCGAGAGCCAGTAACGGCAGGACTGACACAGCCACGCTCACGGTCCGCGAAGCTTTTCTCGAGTGGAGAAAGTCGGCCACAGTCCACACAACCATGAGAAAGATTCCGATCAGCGGAACGTAGGCATAGCGGTCAGCCATCGCCTGATTTCCGACCTGCACGAGGCCAATGACTGGAACCAACGTCCCGAGAAACCAGCACCAGCCAGTCAGCAGGTATCTTCTGGCTCGAAACGCCAGGCAAAGACCGGTGATTGCCGCGAGCGCGAGGGCCGAGAGAATGACTCCCGCTAAGCTCACCGATGTGCCGGGGTGCGGATAGAAAGGCGCCAAGTTGACTGGCCAGATCGTCTTCCAGAGATAGAGACCGTACGCCAAAATTGCGTTTTCAAGTCGAGCCACAAATGGTAGTCGCGCGGTCGAGCCCATCGCGTGGCCGGCCGCTTGCACTTGATAGGTAATTACGGAGCTAATAACGGAAAGGGTAAACAGAGGGAGCTTTTCGAGAACGAGACGAGCATGGTTCGTCTTTTGACTGAAGCGGCCAAGCGGCCAGAAGTCGAGCAACAAGAGGACGAAGGGGAGTGTGACCAACATCGGCTTCGCCATCAGGCCGCAGGCAAACAGCGCGACCAGCAACAGGTAGCGAGTCCAATGCGGCTTACGCGAGTACCATCCGTAAGCACCCAGCGTCAGGAAGAAGAAGAGCGTGCTCAAGACATTCTTGCGCTCGGCGACCCACGCGACGGATTCAACGTTGATGGGATGAATTGCAAACAGCATGGCCACAACGAGACTTGGTCCGTAACGCCTGGTGGCAGAGAAGGCAAGCAGGAAGAGGAGGACAGAGTTGAGAGCGTGCAGGATGACGTTTGTGGCGTGGTGGCCGCCGGGCTGCAGTCCGAAAAACTGAACGTCAAGGGCGTGGGAGATCCACGTCACCGGATGCCAGTTGGAATCCTGGGAGGAGGCGAATGCCCATTTGATTGAACTGAAGGTGAGGCCGTTTCTGATGTGAACGTTTTCGGTTACGTAGTCTGCGTCGTCGTAATTGATAAAAGGATAGCTGAAGACGGGATAGTACAAGACGATGACTACGGCCAGGATCAGGGCGCATGTCGCAGCAATTCGCATTCTTTTCGGAAATGAAGGCAAAGGGTAGCACGAGAACTTTACAGGATTGCAACAAAGTCGCTGATCTCCACTGCGGCTCATCGCAATTGAAGCGAGGATCGCAGATTCGAAATGGGCATTGAGGGACGTTAATTCCGCGCCCCTTCAATGGGAACCGAAGAAAGCGTCAAGTCACGCGTCGCAAACAAGCTACCCGGAATGGCATTCACGACCGAAGGACTTGAAACCGCAGCACTCTTCTGGCCTCTCGACCAAAGTGCAAAACTGAGGACGATGCCGAAGAGATCGCCAAGGTGATCCTCTCCGCTTTGAAAGCCATTCCACAACTGACGTGTGGCGGCCGTATTGAGAAAGGACGGCGAATGGGTATTTCGAAACAAGATATCCTCTGCCCAATGGCGCAGCGATCCTCGCATCCAGGGAATGAAGGGAATACGAAATCCCATTTTCTTCGCGTCAAGAAAACCGTCGGGCAGCAGCGGGCTGATCGCTTTGCGCAAGAGGTACTTTCCTTTTCCATCGCGCAATTTCATGTGCACGGGCAACGAGCAGGCGAACTCGACCATGTGGTGGTCGAGCAGGGGCACGCGCACTTCGAGAGAGTTGGCCATGCTGGCACGATCGACCTTGGTCAGGATGTCATCGACCAAATAGGTCTTCAAATCGAGGTAAGAAATTTTGGAGAGAAAATCGGAACCGGGCGCCCGATTGTAGACATCGCGAAAGCCGTCGAGCGGATCGTAGCCGGCGAGTTCGTGTTTGAGATCTACCGAGAATATGCGGCTTCGCAGAGCCTTATCGGCGACGGTAATGCCGTGTAGGTATGCATCGCGAGTTCCGAGGGCGGTCTGGTGCAAAACTCGGCCGAGCCGCTCTGAGAGGGCGCCATTCTCACGATTTCCGACTCGTGAGCGGAAAGGCGATAGAAAGACATCTGGCACGGAGCGGCGGATGCGTTCGAGGGCGTGGTGTCGGCGGTAGCGGCTGTACCCGGCAAAGGTTTCATCGCCGCCGTCTCCGGAGAGAACGACCTTAACGTGCTGGCGAGCGAGACGTGAAACGTACCAAGTGGGAATGGAGGAATGATCCGGGAAAGGCTGATCGTAGAGGTCGATGAAGTTGGCAAGCAATTTCGCGGGCTCGGCGGTTACGATTTGCTCGCGATGAGAGCAGCCAAAGTTTGCGGCCACAGTCCGGGCCCGCGCCATCTCGTTATACTCCTGTTCTTCGAAGCCGATGGTGCATGCTGTTACGGGCTCAGGAGTGAACCCGGACATCATCGCGACGACGGAGCAGGAATCCACGCCTCCGCTAAGGAAGGCGCCGACAGGAACGTCGCTCAGGAGGTGGGACTTCACGGCGTCGCCCAGCAGGGCGAGAAGCCGCTGGCGATATTCCTCTTCGGAATCAAAATTGGGCCGGTCGAGATTGAGCTGGTCAAGATTTGGTTGACCTCGCTGCAGATCCCAGTAATTACGCTGAAAAAAACTACCGCTTCGATCGACTCGCAAGTACGAGCCGGGATTCAGGGAATAGACATTCTTGTGAATCGTCTTCGGTCCTGGGATGTAGAAAAAGGAGAACAGGTCGGCGATCGCGGTTGGATCGATTTCGAGATCGACAAGGCCGGAAGCTTGAATGCATTTGAGTTCGGAGCCGAAGACGATTCCGTGGCGGCCGACACCATAGAACAACGGCTTGATTCCGATTCGATCGCGAGCGAGGAGCAATCGCTGCTTCGGCTCATCCCATAGTGCGAGAGCAAACATTCCTCGCAGCTGTTCAAAGCAGCCTTCGCCGAGATCTTCGTAGAGATGGATGATGGCTTCGGTATCGGAGTTTGTGCGGAACTTGTGGCCCCGTTGTTCGAGCGAAGGACGCAGGTCAGGGTAGTTGTAGATTTCGCCGTTGAACACGATCCAAACCGTACCATCCTCGTTGCACATGGGCTGGCGGCCACCCTCAAGGTCAATAATGCTGAGGCGTCGATGGCCCAGGCCCAGTGCTTGCGAGGTGTAGAAGCCTTCCCCATCAGGTCCGCGGTGCGCAATAAGGTCGGTCATTCGGCGCAGTTTGTCTGCGTCGACCGGCTGGCCCGATTTGTGGTTCCATATTCCAGAAATTCCGCACATTGTATTTCCCTAATTCGAGTGAAACCTATTCCTGCAAGACATGTTCGCCGCCGGACCTCACAGGCCGGGGAGAAGACGGCCAACTGACGCCCGGCGGAGGGCCGACTTCCGAAATCACATGGCGCGTCTTACCACTGGCCGTGGGCGCGATCGAGTCCCGATAGACAATGTTTACAGAAACAGGAGCGCGCAAGCGCCGAGTGAAGCCCTCACAAATGAGGCGCTCGCCAGCAGGATCGTATTGCTGGTTGCGCACAATTTCGACTTCAAAGGCGGTAAGTCTTTTTTGCGTGATGCGGAAAGAAACGATACCGGGGATCTCGCGAACGACGTAAATCAGTGAGAGTCCGTGCATTACGCGACCGTCGGGGGCAACGACGAAATCGGTTTTGCGTCCATCGACGCGCTCGAGAAGTGGAAGGGTGCGGCCACAACTGCAGCTGTGCACGGAAAGAGCCCCGACGTCGCCGGTGCGGTAGCGGATGAAGGGCATCTCCGGCGTATCAAGGTTGGTCACGACGATCTCGCCAGATTGGCCCGGGGGCAGCGGATGTCCGTCGTCACCCACAATCTCAACGATGAGCCTGTCAGCCGTGATGTGCATTCCGCCGGCCGGACATTCGTGAGCGACAAAGCCGCTATCGCGAGCGCCGTATCCGTTGGCGACCGGAGATCCGAAGGTTTCGGAGATCGCGGTTCGCCAATGGTCGAAGAGATATTCGGCGGTGACAAAAACGGCCTTGACCTCAAGTTTTCTCAAATCGCGCTTTTCACAGCGGGCGTGCTCGCATAATAAGAAGATGGAGCTGGGGTAGCCGAAAACGCGGCGGCATCCAGTTTTCTCAATTTCGTCGAGGTAGCGCGTCATAGTTGCGGCATTCATTTCGAAGGCCGACAAGAGGCGAGTGCGAAGGATTCGATCGCGAAGGTCACGCAGGCGATCCTGTTTTGTCAGTTCGACCGGCGACCCCCAGATAGCGAATTCGGGATCGGTTGGTGAAACTCCAAACCAGCTTTCGGCGCGCATGCGGGCGGCCACATCGCTGCTGACTCGAGTCGCGCCGAGAAGGAATGTGAGAGGAGCGCCGGTGGAACCGCCGGTCGAGAACTTTCGCACGCGGCGGGCGGTTTTGCTTTGCAAGCGAGGGAGGTTCCGGCGAATGATGTCTTTGGTCAAGAACGGGAGCTTCTCGAAATCGTCTCGTCCAAGTTGATCGCGCGCGTCCAGGAGCAACTGCCGAAATACATCGGCATAGTAGGGGACGTTGACCGCGGCGGACTGAAGAAATAAGGAGAGACGTTGCTGCTGGATTTCTACAAGCTGGTCGCGCGAAACCCATTGCATCTTTTCCATATCGCGCAGAACGCGAAAGGTCCGGTGGCCTTTGGCGAACTCGTGCGCTCGGAGAACACCAGCGGCGACGGCGCGATGCGAATGATCAAGTAGAGACATGGTGAATTCACGACTGAACGCGTTGGACGAGAACCCTCTCTCGACTCGGTGACGACAAGTTCTCCGTTTCGGCAAACCCGTAACAGCGGAGCAGCTTAGGAAATACGCTTGACCAGGCGAATTGCTCAGCCCACGAACGCGCCGACCGGGCGAGCT
>Ga0335072_10015896_pt1 | contig 10674 bp, 7 predicted proteins | sample Lox_Sample_21_FD_206725 | JGI IMG/M metagenome (GOLD analysis project Ga0335072, IMG submission 206725) | Soil microbial communities from Loxahatchee National Wildlife Refuge, Florida, United States - Lox_Sample_2.1 | ecosystem: Environmental > Terrestrial > Soil > Wetlands | place: USA: Florida... | reverse complement strand
CGCCGCCTTGCGGTTTGCCATGTCGTCGTGGTTGTTCCGCCAGCCATTTCGACATGTGATCATGATCGGTCGGCGGGTGGCTGGATGAGCTCGATGAGGTTTCCCTCGGGATCCTTGACGTAGGCGAACCGCGCGCCCGGCGTGACGGCTTCGGCCGGAGGCCAGACGGCTTCGGCGCCGCCGCCGGTCAGCCGCGCGTACGCGGCGTCCAGGTCGTCTACTTCCAGTGCCCAGTGCCCGTAGCCCTGCCTGCGGGTCGTGTCCAGCGGGTCGCCGAGCGCCTCGCCCCTGGCCGAGCCGGCCCGCTCGATCAGCTCGACCCTGACTCCGCCCGCGGCCTGGAGCACGGCGGTTCGCACGGGGGGCTCGGGCAGCTCGAACTGCTCGATCACCTCGGTGAAGCCGAGCGCCTCGGCATACCAGCGCCGCTGGGCGGAGAGGTCGGCCACCGACAGGCTGACGTGGTGAAAGCGGACCCGCAACGGGGATGTACTGGTCATGGTGCTGCTCCGATCTGGCTAGGGCCGCATCACGGCCTGCTATCTAGACGTTAGCTACATTGTAGTCATTGTCAAGAATGTGGTCAGCGACTAGACTTAGTTCATGGACGGAGCCCCCGCGCCGTATCACCACGGCAACCTGCGAGCCGCCCTGCTCGAGCAGGCCGGGCGCAAGATCGAGGAGGCTGGGGTGGCCGGCCTCTCGCTCAGGGAGCTGGCCCGCGAGCTCGGCGTCAGTCACGGCGCCCCCAGGCAGCACTTCCCCGACAAGCAGGCACTTCTTGACGCCCTCGCGATACAGGGCCTCGAGCGCCTCGGGGACGAGCTCAACGCCGGGCTTGGCCGTGCCTCCGGCGGCCTGGAGGAGCGGCTGACCGCCTTCGCGCGGATTTACGTGCGCTTCGCCACGCAGCGACCGGCCCTGCTCGCCCTGATGTTTGCCCGCAAGGACGATCCGGGCCGCCCGGAACTGCGCGCCGCCAACGACCGCGCGTTCGCCGCGCCATCCGCGCTGATCACCGGGGCAATCGAGCAGGGCGAGATCGACAGCGCCGACCCCGACCGGATCGCGATGGCCGTGCTGGCGACCTTGCAAGGCCTGGCCGCCGTCATCGCCAGCGAGATGATCGGCGACCGGCCCGCCGAGCAGGTCATCTCCGGCACCATCCACACGCTGGCCCAGGGACTGCGGCCCCGGCGCGGGCCGGGAACCAGGGCGGTGCCTTCGGGCCGCCGGTCAGTATCGTTAGCTGAATGTAACGGCTCAGGCCCGCACCGTGTGGGCCATGGCGAACCGCGTCGTCGAGGGCCGTTCCGTTTCCATCAGCAAGGAAAGCGAGGGTGAGGCGATGACCTCCCGGCGGGTGCTTATTACCGGTGCTTCTCGCGGCATCGGGCTGGCCGTGGCAACCCGCCTGGCTGAGGGCGGCCATCGTCCGGTCGGCCTGTCGCGGCATCGCCCGCCGGACTTTCCCGGGGAGTTCCGCGAAGTGGACCTCTCCGAGCGGGACGGGACAGGGCGAGGCCTGGCGGCCGTGCTGGAGAGCGAGCCGGTGGACGCGGTGGTCAACAACGTCGGCCTCGTTCGGCCCGCTTACCTGCCGGATGTCAGCCTTGACGACCTGCACGACGTCTTCGACATGACCGTCCGGGTCGCGGTCCAGGTCACGCAGGCGGCCCTGCCGGGGATGAAGGCCAGCGGCTGGGGCCGGGTCGTCAACGTGTCAAGCCTGGTGACCGTGGGCAAGCCCCAGCGAACCGCCTACGGGGCAGCCAAGGCCGGACTGGACTTCTGCACCCGGGCGTGGGCTGGCGAGCTGGCCGCGAGCGGGATCACCGTGAACTCGGTGTCCCCGGGCCCGGTGGAGACCGAGCTGTTCCGCGAGAACAACCCGCCGGGCTCACCCGGGGAGCAGCGCTACCTGTCGGCAGTCCCGGTTGGCCGCGTCGGGCAGCCCAGCGAGCTGGCTGCCGCGATCTGCTTCCTGCTATCGGAGGACGCCGGCTACATCACCGGCCAGGTCCTGGGGGTCGACGGAGGCGGCAGCGTCGGCTGACGGCGCATCCGGCGCACTGGAGCCCCAGTGCGCCGGATGGCGACGGCGGTGCGCTCGGCTGGTCAGTCGTTAGCGCACACGCTGCCGTTGAGGTAGAACGCCGCTGGGGCGGGATCCTGGCCGCTGTCGTTGGCGAGGAAGCCGAACGTGGCCGTCCCGCCGCTGGCGCCGATCGTCGCGTCGTAGCTGGCATTCGCGGCCGTCGCGGCCGTGCCCGTCTGCGTGTAGGAGGCGCTCCACATCTGGGTGATCGCCTCGCCACTTGACGGCCAGGTCCAGGTGAGGGTCCAGCCGTTGACGGCCGTCGCGGCGTTGTTCGTGATCGTCACGCCGCCCTGGAAGCCGCCAGGCCAGCTGCCCTGGACTGAGTAATGAACCGCGCAGCTGGCGTTGGCTGGCGGCGGCACGGTGAAGGAGACGGGGGGAGACGGCAGCGAGGGGTTGCCGTGGCTGTCTACCGCCACCACGTCATAGGTATAGGTGCTGCCGATCGTGAGCCCGGTCAGGCTCACGCTGGTCGCGGTCGTCGTGGCCACCAGGGTGGTGCTGCCGCCCGTACCGACCTGGTACACCTGGTAGTCCGCGACCGGGTAGGTGCCGGCGGAGGCCGCGGGCCAGCTGAGCGTGGCGGTCCCCGACGTGCTCGATGAGGTACTTGAGGACAGGCCGGAGGCGACGGGCTGGCCGGGGGCGCCCGGCGCGGTCACGCCGGTACCGCCGCTGCCGGGGATGTGCACCACGGTCAGGGAGTAGGGCGCGACGGTGACCGAGGTTGAGCTGCCCGCGGCGCTGGTGATCGAGGCGGCGTTGTTGGCCAGCGTGTACACGGTGGGCGTGCCGGCCGGCGTGAAGCCGTTGTAGGCCAGGCTGACAGCGTAGGAGTTCGACGGGTCCTCGTTGTCGATGAGCAGGTTAAGGTTCCCTGAGCTGTCGCGGACCGCGTGGACCCGCAGCAGGGCCTGGCTCGAGGTCGAGTTGACCATGGTGCCGCCCGGCGCGGCCAGCTTGGACAGCATCTCGATCCCGTAGTAGGGCGCGAACGGCGTGTCGGTGGCTGGCTCCGTCGTGCCACCGGAGTTGGAGTTGTTGGAGAAGATCCCCTGGTCGCCATAGTCGGTGGCGCCGTCCACGGTGCTGACCGTGCCCTCGCCGTTGTGCTCGTTCCACCAGTCGACCGTGCTGGCGCCGTTCTCCAGCCACGTCATGTACATGTCCGCGGCGAACAGTGCCCCCGGCTGGGTGTCCATGTCGATCGAAGAGTTGGTCTCGGTCACCAGGACCGGGACGCTGGCGGCGTTGCTGATCCCCGCGTACTGGCTGATCTCGCTGTGCAGCGTCGACACGATGCCGGCGATGTCCTGCGGATCGGTCAGCATGCCGGCGGTTGATGACCCGCCCGGGTAGTAGTGCACGACGACGCACTGCGTCTGGCTGCCGAGCGCGGTGAGCACCGTCTGGTTCCATGACTGCGGGTACTCGGAATTGGTTACGCCGTCCGGCCAGAACCCGGGGGTGGTCAAGATGGCGCAGACCTTCGCGTTCGGGCTCGCGGCGTGAATCGCGGACTCGAACTGGGCGACGTTCGCGGCGTACTGCGTGGGCCCGCAGTCATAGGTCTGCGACGGCTCGCTGCCGATCGTCACCGCGGGGCCGTTCAGCGAGGTCTCGCAGTGGGCATCCGATTCCCAGTTGGCCCCGTAGGTGCCGTTTCCGTACGCCTCGTTGCCGACTTCCCAGTAGCCGACCGAGTCGCTGGCCGCCACCTGGACCCAGGCCGCGGCCAGGCTCGGCGTCCCGGTCCCGTAGTTCACCGTGATGATGGGCTTGGCCCCCACGGCGTTCGCCGTCGTCATGAAGTCCGCGAAGCTCGTGTTCGGCGCCACGTACCCGCCGTCGGTTGCCGTCTGCGTCTGCCAGTTGTAGATGTCGGAGTACGACCCGCCCGGGTACCTCAGCGCGTCGATGCCGGCCGCCTTCAGCAGCGGCGGTATCGCGGCGTCGTTCATGTCGCCGTCGTAGACGGCGGTGTTCAGGCCGATCGCGCCCGCGGGGATCGTGCCGAGCCCGGCCGTCGCGTTGACCGTGACGCTCGCCGAGGATGTTTGCGCGCTCGCGGGCAGCGCGGGTGCCGCGGCGAGCAGCGCGGCCCCCAGCAGCACGGCGGTCGTGATCGCCGCTCTCTTCATGGCCATGGCCAGCCCTCCAGGAATCGCCGGATTGCGTTCATTAGCCGCGCTCCGGCGGCTCGCAGTCCAGCCGTCCCGCTGGCGCTGCCGAAAGTTTCGGGAAGACCCGCAGGTCACTAGCCAGCGCCGCGGCGCCATGAAATGAAAGGGAAACGGCCCGCGGCGTCAGGCGGTGCCGCGCTGGATCACCTCGGTGCCCAAGACGACATGAGATGGCGCCCGGCCGGGATCAGCGATCTGGGCGAGGATCTCACTCACCATGCGGCTTCCCATGGCGTCAACCGGCTGGCGCACGGTGGTGAGCTGCGGAGTGGTCTGCTGCGCGACGGGCAGGTCGTCGAACCCGATGACGGCGATGTCGCGCGGGACGCGCCGGCCCAGCCGCCGCAGCGCGTGCAGCGCGCCCGCGGCCATCAGGTCAGAGGCGGCGAACACCGCGTCGATGCCGGGCCGGTGGTCGATCAGCCGCAGCATCGCGTGCTGCCCGGACATGGTGGAGAAGTCGCCGTAGGCGATCATGCCGGGATCAAGCGCGCCGACCACGCCCAGCCCCTGGCGGTACCCGAGCAGGCGGTCAATGCCCGGTGCCATGTCCGGCGGCCCCGCGATCGTGGCGATTGCCCGGCGTCCGCTGTCGAGCAGGTAGCGGACCGCTGACCTGGCCCCGCCGATGTTGTCCGCGTCCACGTAGGACAGCGAGGTGCCGCCGGCCACTGGCCGGCCGCACATGGCCAGCGGAATGCCAAGGCTCTCGTAGTCGAAGTCCGGCCGGTCGTGCATGGAGACGAACAGCGCACCATCCACGTGGCCGCTTCGCAGGTACCTGGACACGGTCTGGTAGTCGCGCGGCGAGTGCAAGGTGAGCATGACGAGCTGAGAGTCGGCCGCGGACAGTTCCTTGCTGACCGAGCGCAGCAGGCGGGCGAAGAAGGGGTCGGCGAAGACCCTGACGGTTTCCTCGCCGAGGACCAGCGCAATGGACCCCGCGCGCCGGCTGGCGGGCGCGCGGGCAGCCCGGTTACGCACGTAGCCGAGCCGTGTCATCGCCTGCTCGACCTTGTCCTTCGTCTGCGGCCGTACCCGGGCGGATCCGGTCAGGACGCGTGACGCCGTGGCCGACGACACGCCGGCCAGGTGGGCGACATCAGCGAGCGTCGGGAGCCCTGTCGGCTGCGTCATTGATTCTGTGACCGTCACCGTGCCTTCTCCTCAGCAGTTTTTCAGCGAGCCCCCTGCGCGTTCCAATGGTGTTGTGGCAATCATTTTGAAACGTGGATGAAACGTGCGCAATAGGTGTGCCGTTCGAAAATGTACGATGACTACTTTCGAAGCCGTTCGAATGCCTTGATGTGAGATGGCGGTAATGTAAGTTTCATGATCGTGGCCCCGGACGTGCTGCCTTAACATCACCCCGCCGCGCCATCCCTGGGCATGCGGTCGCACCTGGCGTAACGTCACCGCCCATGAGGCACCGAACGGCTCGAGCCGTCGTGGTACTGGCGGCCAGCATCGCCCTGGGTGGCTGCACTGCGGCCACCGCCACCGGGGTCGCCTCCCGGGGGTCCACCTCCTCGGTCACCCCCTCCGCCGCCCGGACGAGCGCGGCTTTCAACGGGCCGTTCGGCCCCGACCAGGCGTGCCTGGCGGCGCTCAAGGCCGAGCAGGCACTGCAGGCGCGACAGGGCAAGGACGCCGGCAGCGAGTCCGCCCTTGACCAGGACTTCACGAACTTCGCCAGCGCGCTCAACAGCGCCGCGCAACGGGAGAAGGACCCGGCGACGGCCAAGGCGATGACCGACCTGGCCAACGACTACACCGCCCTGGTCCAATCACAAAGCGGCGCGGCCCAGCTCCCGGACATGAGCTCGGTCGACAGCGATGGCACTGCGTTCGATAAGGCCTGCGCTGCCTCTTAACGCGGCCTTTTTCCTCGCCGGTAAGGTTTCCCCACTATCCCATGGCCTGGTATTTGAGACCGGAAAAAGTATTCGGACTAATGCCTGTAACGGCAATGCACGCCAAAGGCCCGGGTCACTGGTGGAATCCTGGTCCCCGGGCGGGCCGGGGACCAGGATCGCCTGCTAGGTGCAGGTGGTGCCGTTGACAGCGAACGACGTCGGCGAGGCGTCGCTGTTGGTCCAGGTGCCCTGGAAGCCCAGCGTGGTGGAGCTGCCTGCCGCGATCGAGCCGTTGTAGCTCTCGTTCGTGATCGTCACGGCCTCCCCGGCCTGGCTCTCCACGCCGTTCCAGGTGTCGGTGATCTTCTGGTCACCGGGGAAGGTGAACGCCAGCGACCAGCTGCTGATGGCCGCGCTGCCGGTGTTCTCGATCGTGACGTTGGCGGTGAACCCGCCCTGCCACTGGTTGGGTGTGTAGGTGACATGACAGGCCCCCGAGCCGGTGCTGCTTGAGCTGATCGTCCAGGTGAAGCTGGCCGTCCCCTTGGCCCCGGTGCCGTCGGTGGCGGTCACGGTGACGCTGGAGCTGCCCGCGGTGGTGGGGGTGCCGGAGATCAGCCCGGTGGTGGAGCTGATCGACAGGCCGGCGGGCAGGCTGGTGGCGCTGTAGGTGAGGGTTTGCCCGGATGCGGAGTCGGAGGCCTTGACCTGGAGGCTGGCGGCGGTTCCGACGGTGCCGGTCTGGGCACCGGGGTTGGTTACCGTGACCGTGTTACCGGTGCCGGTCGCGCCGATCGTCCAGTCGAAGTTGACCGAGGACGCGCCGCTGCCGTCACCCACGGTGACGGTGGTGGTGTAGCTGCCCGCCATCGTCGGGGTGCCGGTGATCGCGCCAGTGGACGAGCTGATCGACAGGCCTAGCGGCAGGTCGGTGGCGCTGTAGGCGAACGTCTTGCCGGTCGCCGAGTCCGACGCCTGGACCTGGACGGTCTCGGCGGTTCCCACGGTGCCCGTCTGGGTGCCTGGGTTGGTCACCGTGACCGTGGGCGTCGCGCTGGCGGGCGGCGACACGTTCGGGAACAGGTAGGCGAACGAGTCGAACGCCGTCGCGATGTCCACCTCGGCCCAGAACCGGTGGTAGTTGAACACCGGGGCGGCCCCGCCGTTCAGGTAGTTCTGAACCTCCGGGTAGTCAGCGACGCTGGTGTACCACGGGCGGATGGACAGGAACGTGTTGTCGGCCGAGGTGATGTTGGCCCCGTTGAGCCCGGGGTAGCTCCCGGTCCAGCCGGAGGGGATGTAGAGGCCCTCGTAATTGGTGGTGTTGAAGGCGGACGTGAAGTTGCTGTAGTCGGTCCGGGTCTCCGGGGCCGAGAAGCCGAGCGAGTCGCCGTAGAACTGGTGGATGATGTCGATGATGTTCTGGGCGTCGGTCTCCGCGGTGGTGTTGCCGGACTTGGCCGCGTAGTACATGTACGTCTTGGCCAGTGAGGCGGACACCCCGAGGTCGGACGAGCATCCCGACACCGAGACGTGCAGGCCGGGGTTGGCCGGCGGCTGCGACGAGCTGGACGTGCCGGTCGTGAAGCTCTCGGCGGGCTGGCCGGACCAGGTGAGCGTCCCTGGCAGGCAGATCGCCCCGGTCGTCGTATTGAACGTGGACACCGATTCTGCCCACGTCACCCACTTCGACAAGATGGCCCCAGCCTGGGCGTTGCCGGTCACGTAGTAGTACTCCGCGACCCGTTCCATCGGCCAGGTCTGGTAGCCGAACCACTGGTTGGATGGCGGGTTATGGTAGACGGGCTCGAAGTCGTAGTACATGCCGTCGAAGGTGGGGTCACCCGACGGTGGCTTGGACACGTCGCCGTAGTTGCCGCCCCAGTTGTTGGTGACGCCGCCGGCGATCCCGCCCTCGTTGGACTGTAGCCACTGCATCAGGTTGAGCTGCGTGGTGAGGCTGGTGGCCCAGTCGGACTTGGCCGACGGGGACAGCGGGATCAGGCTGGTGGTGTTGGACAGCGCGTAGGCCGCCAGCGGGTTCTGGTAGCCCTCATGGATCTCGGTGCCGCTGATCCGCCAGGACCAGGCGCCGGAGGTGGAGCCGCCCCAGGCGTAGTACCAGGACAGCAGGTAGGTGTCCTCGTTGGACTTGGATGTGCCGGCCGGGCAGGATACTGAGCCATCCTGGCTGCAGGCCGCGCTGATCTGCTTGAAGTACTTGTCGAACATCGAGTAGCGCACGTAGTCGCCCAGCTTGGCCGCGTCGGACAGGGTCGAGGCGATCTCCGACTGGTTGCCCTGGGCGGTGGCGTACTGGTCGGCCCAGTACGCGGCCTGGACCAGGCGCGCGTCGGCGTCCGGTGCATCGGTGTACTTGTACTGGGCGGCGAAGCTGCCGCCGCCGTTGTTGAACAGGCCGAGGTAGCCAGATCCGCTCTCGCCGTCCTTCAGCGTGTCCCAGTCGGGCTGGTCGACGGTGTCCCATACCGACTCTTCCGAGCCGCGCTGGAACGTGTTGATGAAGCTCGGCGTGGAGGTGCCGTCTTCCTGCTGGCCGAAGCCGTACCGGTTGTCGGTGTCCATGATCCACATCGGCGCGTAGATGTCGCAGTTGCCGTAGGTCGAGTTCAGCTCGCTGGACAGCGGGTCCGAGCCAACGGGGACCGAGGAGTTGAGCGCAACCGGGTAATCGCTCGGGGACGGCTCTTCCGGCCCGTACGTCGCCGGGGAGGAGGCGTTGTAGGCGCTGCATCCCGGCTGGTTGGCCGCGTTCGGGATCATGTACTGCTGCATGTTGGACCAGGCGGTGTTGAACTCGGTCCAGTCACCGCTGACGCGCCCATAGTCGGCGGCCAGCCACAGCCAGTAGCTGTAGGTTTCCGAGGTCGTCTCGTGGCCGTAGTCCGGGGCCTCCACGATGAGCTCCTCGACCGAGTGGTAGGGGATGCCCAGCGGACTGAAGTAGCCGTTGCTCGGGTTCGTGATGTCGTCGTAGAGGTTGAGGAACCACTGGTCATAGCCGGTCGCGCTGGCCGCGGCGGTCACGGCGACCGTGGCGTTCCCCAGGCCGGCCGCTGACGCGGTGACCGTGGAGTGACTGCCGGTCTTGGCCTTACCCGCGGCCACGGTGACCTGCTGCGGCCGGCTCCAGTCCGCGGGGGTGAAGGTGAGCGCCTGGCCCCTGGACACCGTCGAACCGGTGCCGGCGTCGTTCAGGCGGACCGTGACGGGCTTGCTTGGTGCCGTGGACAAGGAGACACCGAACGAGGCGGCGTGCCCCTGCGCGACCGTCAGCGACGACTGGTCCGTCACCACGCTGGGCTTCTCGACCTGGATGGCCACCGGGTCGGACGTCGTGCTTCCCTGCTTGTTGTAGGCCACTGCGGTCAGCGAGTAGTCACCCGCTGGCACATGATTCCAGTGCACGGTCCACGGCGCCGCCTTGGCCACTCCCACCAGCACGTTGTTGGTCAGGTTGGAGCTCGCGTAGAACTTGATGGACGTCATGGGACTGCTGCTGAGCCCGTCCTTGGCGGCGTCGCTCACCAGGAAGGGAGCCGCCGACAGGGGGATGTCCGAGCCGGGCGTGAACACCTCGCCTGGGGTCGGGCTGGTGATCGGCGAGCCGGCGGGCGGCCCGACGTCCGCCTTGCTCGATGAGGCCCCCGCGGGGTGGGCGGGGGAGGCGGACGCGCTGGCGGTGGCAAGCATCCCGCCAACCAGCAGGCCGGCCGCGGCCAGGGCGCTGGCTAGTGCGCGCGTACGAGGTCGATGATTGGTCATCGGCATCTCCTCGATGGGACAGTGGGGAAATCTGAGGTGGCGGTGATCGCTCGCACATCAGATTCGCAAAGTAACCCCGGGCGCGATGAACGGAAAGCACCCGATCGGGACGCAGGGAAAACCATCGCGAAGCCCAGCGAGATCCAAATACCGCGCCGAGCCAAACCCGGCAGATGCCATTACGGCTACCTGCGCAAAGGCCGATGCCGGCGGGCCGGCGGCTCATTGGCGAGGTCCCGGTGTTCCGCCCGGGCGCGACTAAAGCCCGCCTGCCATCCGTGAAACTCTCATGGCGTGCCTGCCGCCGGTGGCCCGGTCGTCTCTCGCCTCCGGCCATCGCGGCCGCCCGGCCGTCACGGGCACCACGTGAAAGTTCCATTTCACGATAGCCGTGCTGCCTCCGCTTTTACGGCCTGCCGAAACGCGTTTATTGACCCTTATAGGCACCGGCCTTAGCGTCCGAACCGGCTTACCGGAGGCGCCCGCCCGCCCGCATCGCTGGCCGCGAAGCCCTCCGCCGACGCACTCGGAGATTCCTATGGAGGTGCCTGACGATGAGACTCCTGCCGAGAAGGGCGCGCAGCGCTATCGCGGCGATCGCCGCGGCGCTGCTAGCGGCATTCGGCCTGGCCGTGGCCGGAGGCGCGGGCGCCGTCCCGGCGGTGGCGGCCACCACGTCCTGTAGCGCGGCCTACAGCGTGCAGACGGACTGGGGCAGCGGGTTCACCGCGTCGCTGGCCATCACGAA
>Ga0335072_10015894_pt1 | contig 10675 bp, 7 predicted proteins | sample Lox_Sample_21_FD_206725 | JGI IMG/M metagenome (GOLD analysis project Ga0335072, IMG submission 206725) | Soil microbial communities from Loxahatchee National Wildlife Refuge, Florida, United States - Lox_Sample_2.1 | ecosystem: Environmental > Terrestrial > Soil > Wetlands | place: USA: Florida... | reverse complement strand
AGTTTAGGGAATGTTGTGTTCGTATATTCTTAGTGCTGAACACTACCCTCAGGCACTGTTTTTTGTGTTGTACATGACCTCTAATATATGTACATTCACCAGAGTGTTTTGATTCCCTATGCGTCCGCCTTGACCAGCTCTGTGACTTTGGCCTCAATCTCCTTGTCCGATAACCCTACTTAAGTTAGCCTCGTTGCAAACATGTTGTGTAGACTGAGTGAACTCACCAACCAATGATTCGCTTTTCTCTCTGCCAAACTCTACTCAACGTCAGCAAACAAATCTAGGTCTTTCCAAGCTTTGAAGTGCCACTCTTTCACTCTGTTGAGTGGTGTCCAACTCACCATAACGTGCGTACACTTTCGGTTGTGTACCTGCCGCTTCTCGCAGCATGATTGGTGTGTAGGGGTTATTCTTCTTCATTGTAGGGTACGCGCGGGACAGAAACGATCTAGAATCTCATTAGCAATTATCTTCTCCCATGCCTTGAGCCGCAATTGATTGCCAATCCTCCAAACACATGCCCCTTCCAAACTGACGACAAAACTCACCTCGTCGGCCCACTATGCTCCGAAGTCTGGCAAAACAGAAACCGCACCTCTTTCAGCGACTTTGTAAAGGCATATTTGCCAGACATGATGGCTTCTGTGTTGATGCTGCGGCGTGAAGCTGTCGATTGCAAATCTAAGCTTTAAATCATAAGTCGTCAAGCAGTGCACATTAATGCTATGCATAAAGCTCGGTTATGCACAGTGACACCCTTTGCACAAGAGGCCTGGTCGCGTGCGGAGATAAACCTACCCACCGAAACTAACCTTCAACAATTCTGGTGAACCCTGATATCAGCCTCACAACACCGCTTCTTCTCCATTGACTCTCCACTCTGAGTGCAGTGCGAACCTGATCTCGACTCCCGTCAACCTGCTTATTTAGATTCGTGATCTACTCATCCTCCCAAATGCCCACGACAAGAATCATCTTCCGCACTGCGCGGCCGATCTTCCAAACCCGCACTCCCTTTTTCGCACAAACGCAGAATGCTTTCTCACGCTCCACGGCACGCGCTGGACGCAGATTCCAGAGCACGAATGCGCCAGCGGCAGAGGCGGCTACAAAGTCTTGGGTGGCGCAGTTCTGGTCGAGTCCTGTGGGCCCGAAAACGGTGCATTTCTGGTATGTGACTCAACTTGGGAAAATTGATGGTCTTCCACTACCCTCTACCACGATTTTTTGTCTTTGATGTTATGAATGGGTTTATCTGGCCGATGGAGAGAATCTGTGCTGACGCTACTATATTATAGGGCCCCTGTTATGAAGGTATATATCCTATTCTCAGCCATCGCGGCCCCAATATTCTGGCTGTGGTTTCCAAATGCGGAAGGATCTATTGATGGGCTTGGTGTCCGTTGGAACAATGACTGACCAGATCACAGTGGTGTATCGTCCTCGCTGGTGTATCTGATTTCTACCGCCCAGCCGAAAAGCTTTCAGTGACTCAGAACCTTGCCCTTACCGCCACAGGCGCAATCTGGACCCGGTGGTGCTTGATCATCAAGCCTAAAAATATTCTGTATGTTCAGCCTTTCCGTCTTTCCTGGATCCAGGACCAATTTCCTTTATCCCAGCCTTATTGATTACCATTGCTGTGCGGTTATCTCCGAAATCGGGACTTATGGTACATCGTACAACTTGTTGATACTTTTGAATATAGACTCGCATCAGTGAACTTCTGCCTCGGCTGTGTGGGAATCATTCAGCTTGGCCGCATCTATGCCTATAACCAGACAGTTAAGAAACAATCACCAGGTCAACAACTTGAAGCTGCAAAGGACAACATTGTAGCCACGGCTGAGGGTGTTAAGGATGATGCGAAGGCTTCGTAGAGCACGGCTAGAGGAATATTATTTGCGGAGTAATTGCTTTTGAACTAGCGGCGAGCAACAGGCACCTTGTATCACTAAATCATCGAGGGAAGGATACTAAAAAATCACAAAAATACGGTTCCAACTTCTCATTTACAAACATTAGAACGCCATGTAACCTGTCCAGGCCCTTTTCCTACCTAGCCCAAGCATTCAAAGCCATATATGCATCGCTAACAATAATGTACTGTCCTCAATCCATAATAACGAATCAAGTCAAGTCACGCATTTCAGAATAAACATTCAAGGAGGCCCAGCCCCTTTCTTTCGAAAACCCCTTATATACCAAGCGAAAATGTAAAGCTCATAGAAATTTACATCACAATGCACTCGCCCTCATTCTGTTTCCCGATCTTGGACCGCGAGACGCGCTCTCGGGATCTTAGTTGGGGCTTTGAGCCGCCTTTCTTGAGGTCTTCGAGCCGTTCGCGGGCTTTAGGGAAATTTTGAGCTGTGAGAGAATGTTAGTTTGATCAACTGGGTCGTGGTATGCAAAGGAGGGTAGAGTAAGTTTGACAGTACAGCAGGGGAATACGAACCAGCAGCTCTCCAATACCACCTCTTCGCGCCCTCCAAGTCCGCAGGAGCTCCAATTCCCACCTCGGTGAAATAACCCATTGCGTACTCTGCCTTGGCCAGTCCGGCCATCGCAGCTTTTCGAGCCCAGAGATATGCCTCGGTATCACTTTGCTGCAGAACACCTTCGCTGCCGGTCAAGTACCAGCCGCTAAGAGCCAGCTCGCTTTGATGTTCTTCCTGGACGGCTGCTTTTGAATACCACATGATGCTCTGCCTTGCATCAATCGGGAGGTTGAAGAGCCCATATTCGTAGGCGCAGCCAAGTCGGAATTGTGAGAACTTGTAGCCAAGTTCGGCAGCTTGTTGGAAGAGGGAGAGGGCATAGGCTTCGTCTCGAATAACGGGACCTGAGCCGTCGGGGGGTTGTTGTGACTCGTATAGGAGGCCAAGCTCATGCAGTGCGTGAGGGTTCTCAGCGTCTGCGCGCTCCGCTGCACGTTTGAGCCATCCAATTGCTTCACGAGGATTTTTAGGCTGGCCGAGAAGGCCCTTGAGCTGAATCATGCCCATCTTGTACATTGCAGGTGGATCACCAAGCATCGCGGCACGTTTATACCATTGGATGGCCTTGAGAGGATCTTTTCTCGTGCCACCGCCCTCTTCGTTACCAAGCTCGCAGCAGACAGCAGTCCGGTAAGCAGCAGCAGCATGACCAACTTTGGCAGCGGATTGATAGAGAGAGAAGGCTTCTTTATTATCAGGTTCAAGACCAAGAAAGCCGCGCCCATAGCAGTCTGCCATATAAAACATTGCGTCTGCATTTTGGGCTGCAATGAGCTTCTTGAGAGTTTTGTGAGCATCGAAGATATACTTTTCACGAGTTTTGGTACGGGACTTTTGATCTGGGAGCAAAGGAACTAGGACATCCGCTGCTTCGATCCATTTCTTAGCTAGAGTGAGTTGGGTCGCTTGGTCATTTGGATTATTCCTAGCCATGATTTGAAGGCGCTCTATCTCTTCCAAGGTAACTGGGGTTAGAGAATCCTTGGCTGAAGTAGCAGCAGACTGAACTTGTGTTCCTCCTGGACCGGGTGGGTTATTATAATTCCGCACTGGAGGCGGCTTATTATTGGTTTGGTTGGCAGCAGAATTAGGAATCAGTCCCGCCCTAACCGGAGCAGGATGTGCAGGAAGGCCGTCATGGTTTGGTTTTCCAGGATTGGCATTGTTATATCCCCCATACCCACCTCGGCCGAAAGGTGAGGCCGGCCGCGCACCTCCCATATTCTGTTCCGCATGATCGTACCATTGAGCGGCTCCCTGAGGACCTCTCTGGCCATTCTGAGGTTGACTTTGATTACTATATTGGCCGTTTGGATCAGCCGGATAGCCTGGAGCTCGAGCCTGTCCACTGGGCATCGGAGGCGCCTCACCCGCCATCTCATACACGGCAGATTGGGGCTGGACCTGGGCGCGGAAATCAGGCTGAGACTTCATCTGGCTCATTGGTGAATACCCATTGACCTGTTGTCGTTGCGGCATGGCATTACCGTTGGCCGTTGGGTATCCCCCGTCCATTGAAGTTCGTCGTCGACGAGGGCCGTTTGCATTTGGCGCATTATCTAGGGGTTCGGGGTCGTAGTAAGCATCATACAGATCGCTGATACTCTCACTTGTTTGATGAGAATAATCTTGTTCTCCAGAACGAGCAGCATTGCCATTTGGATAAGGCTGTTGAGGGGCCTGCTGTGGGTAAGTGCGATGGGGAGGTGGTCGGACATCATTTGCTGTTGCTGGTCGTGGAGGACCCGCTGGTCTGGGGGGACCTCGCCCAACTGGTCCATTATATGGTGCACTGGGTCCCGGACCATTCACTGACTCCTGCGGAGGATAACGTGTTCCACCATTTGCGCCGTAGGACAAATCACTTGGCGTTGTCATGCTCCTCGAAATTGGACCAAAGCCATCATTGACAGGCGATGTAGGAGTACTCGCAGCTTGCTGTCTATGACCTTGATCGTAACTAGAAGGTCCGTACCCATTCTGCTGAGGTGGTCTATCATACCCAGGAGCAGGTCCTGGTCGTGGCCGCTGGCCCTGTGAAGGCCCATAACCTTGTTGTGGTGGATGGCCCTTTGGAGGCATATTCCTTTGACTCTCTCCAGAAGGTCTGCCGTATGGATCACCTCCTGGCGGTCCTCTGCTTCTTGGCTCTGGACTATGCTTGTTTCCTGGTGGATTCTGTCGTTTCGGATCATTTATATCCATAGAACCCATTCCTTGCGCAATATTCTCCTCCTCAGATACAGATTTCTTCTTTACTCCAGGAAACCCTGGAAATGGGTTGTCCCAGGCAACTTCCTGAGGGGATGGCTGGGAGGGGACGAGCGGTCGTCGTGCTTTGGAGGCCAAATATTAGCTCTGAGATTACTTGCAAGTCGAAAATACTCACAGCCAGGGTCAGAATTTCCCGACCGTCCCAGCGGCGGTGGGCGTCCTCCGCTCCCATTCATGGGCGTACCATTACCATTAGGGTAGCCCCTTCCACCTCCACCCCCACGACTATCCGCTGTTGGTGGTCGCCCATAATTTGGACCTCCCCCTCTGCCACCACTCCTTTGTGATCTCGGATCTCCGCCACCTCTAGGCCTGCCATTATCATAGTATCCTTGTTGCGGAGGGTAGCCTTGATTCTGTGGTGGATGGGGTCTGCGTGGACCAGCTCCTCCGCCGTAGCCTGACTGCTGGTACTGATCATCATAGCCCTGCCCATAACCATTGCCATAATCATTACGTCCATAGTCGTCTTGCGCATACTGGTCATACTGTCCTTGAGGCAGATATTGCTGTGGTGGAGGCCCTTGCCCGTACGCTTGGGCTGGTGGTTGGGCAGCGCGACCGTTGTAGGGGCGTTGAGGGGCCTGGTAGTATCCTTGATCGTATGCCATTTTGACAATGGCTCAGGTGCAGTTCGGTAGCCTCGCGGAACTGGTCTCAGTACCCAGAATCGGGACGTGACTCGTGACGGGAGAGACTCGGCGCTAGATCGAGGACAAAGGACACGCTGTGATATTTCTCTTCAATGATCCACGATTATATGCCATCTACGGACGTTCTATGCTCGTTTAAACATATTCCGCCAATCTCACGTCAACACTCGCTTGAGATCACTCGTCCCAATAATATTATCGTTGTCTAGTAATTCGACTCGGCTGCTAAGATGTGGAGGCGGTGCTGCTTAATCTCTGCCGGCAGTTCTTTGAAGTAGAATGATGGTCCTATACAGCGGTCGAAGTGCGACTTTCGTGTCACTCTCGTGAAGTGTTTTAGGGTAGTGTAGTTATGAAGCTGGGTGCGGAGGGACCTCAACTCCCACTAGAAGTCCAGGCCACACAGGTTAGGAGTCGAATCAACAAGTGCGAGTACACCAACGAGACCTTGAGGTGTGCAAGCCAGCCTGTCGTGGACTGCGAAAACAATCTCGCCTTGTGATTTGTCCGGATTGATTTATGGGCAGTGTGTGCCGTAAGGTGCATTAAGTATGGGAGGGATGTATGTAAGGCTCTGTCTCGTCCAGGTCTCACACGTCTCAAGAGTTCCTAGGAATAGGGTCTGAGAGCTGATTGCCGCCAGGAACGCTTGGCTTATTATTGGGTGCACACCTGCAGAAATACTAGTACCCAAGCAGATCCGAGGAACGCCAAAGTACTGAGGGCATTGAAATAGACGGCAACTCCGCAACGCAAAAGTGAGGAGCCGCACGACCGTGAAATTTCCTTGAAATAGCGACGATAGTAATACATCCCAGCTTCATGGAAGCCATGATCACAGTAGTGAATCCTCCGGCTCCTAGAACAAGCACATGGATAATATCAGCTTGTCTCTTGAGGCTGTGCTATAGCGACCTGAAATAGCTAGCTTAAAGATGAAGGTGGTCGGGAAGAAATAATCCGTGCTATTCTGAAGCTGATGGTGGCAGTAAACGTAAAGGTGTTAGAGAAGGATACCTGCACGCACCGAGAACACCTTATTTGTGTCTCACTTCATCTTAAGTCAAAGTAGTTAGTACCTGTAAGGCTGATACATTTCTGCGAGTAAGCCTAGTCCCTGTAATTCACCAACCAAATTGCTTCCATTATGCATAAACAGTTCAAAAATCCGCTACGTTGGGCCAGTCCGTCCTGAAGCGCAGAACTCCAACATTATCATCATCATAATAATAATTCGAGGTCAATCGTGGCTGTCTGCAAGCTGGACCCAAAGGTTCCGCAACTTATTTTCTACCATTCTTTTCAAGAATAGACTAAATCTCCCCAAGTCCACTACAACCGCCGATCAACATGCCTCCCCGCCCCATAAACTGGCGCATGTACTTCAAAATGTTCACATCGTAAGTTTGGTCTTTTCTTCTCCAACCCTATTCTTACAAAAATCTAGAACCCAGCAACTAATTAGTCTATAACAGCGGCGCCGCAATCTGCATCGGCGGTCCCGCCCTCGTCTTCTACGTCTCACCAACCGAAGAAGAGCTCTTCCTCAAATACAACCCTGAACTGCAAAAAAGATCTCTTGAAAATAGAATCGGACGACAACAAGACTTTGACAACTTCGTAGGGAAATTAAAGGAGTATTCTAAAAGCGATAAGCCGATATGGGGGGCGGCGGCGGAAGATGAGAAGAGCAGGGAGGATGGCAGCTTACAAGAACAGCAGAAGTTGATGGAGATGCGGAGGCGGAAAGAGGAGATGAGGAAACAAGGGGGTTTGGAGCCGGGGGGAAGTTTATGAGTTGTTCAGGTGTGTATAGGGGTTTTGTGGGCATTGATGGCGTTTGGGCTGTGATGGATCAATATGGTATTGCAAATGAAAGTCGTTATTGGCGACTGTTGGGCAGAAAGTGCCTTTGATATTCCTTCGAAAACTGTTACTCTAGATGCTATGCTTTTGCATCGAGTAGGCAATCCCTTTGCCATCCAACCAAAATCATGATTTTACATTTTGTCTCCTCTTCATGTGAATCAACCAATGTTCGTTAATTGTCCTTTTCAGCACCACCCACCACGTCTCCGCCGCACAAACCGAACCAGAAGTCCAGCCACCACCATATCCTCCAATATATACTCGCCTGCTGCCAGTCAAAATCTCCATTTTCTAGCCTCGGGATCTCTGTCCCAATAATGTTTGCGCTAAAGAAGGCTAGAAGAGGTATCTTGGCCAAGATTCTTTGGGTATATGAGGGTTGAGGAAGTAGTGCCTGTTCTGCGGGTAGTAGTTGCATGCGCTTCGCGGTAGGGATTCGCCGGCAGTAGATGCCATTGTCGTCTTCCTGTGTTTGGGTTTGAGCAGGGTCCGGAGGTAGTGTGGTTGGTTCTAAAGTGGTAGCCGTTGCGGACGACGCAGTTGCTGTGGACAGTGTTGCGGTATCTAGTGTACTGGATGAGGTGTTAGATCCAGGAGGAGAAATAGATTGTGGTTGTCCGCGCCCAATTTGGGTCATTGAAGGGGTAGCAAAGGAGCGTGGGAGTGTCGACGAGGGTCTCCGGTCTCCACGCGATGCAAAACCAGAAGAAGCAGGACCAACAGTCTGCGATTGAAAGCGATCATGCCGTGACAGTGGTTTATCCGCAACTTCGGCTGGTATAGCTTCTTCTGACGTCGGTGGCATGCCTCGATATGGCTCTGCATAAACCATGTAACCTAAGATAATTTGAGGGGATGAGTATATCGCCGCCTCAGCGGCTTCGGCTGACTCAAAAGTCACCTTTATCCAGTTCTCACCCCCTGCAAACCGCATTGCTTTCGCTCTCTCCGCTGGTGTCAGCGGTCGGGTACGGAGGGTCGAAGGATCGCGAGTGTCGGATTTGAATCGTCGCTGTTCAGGTGGTGGGTCTCGAGGATAGTCTTCGCAAATGCGTCCCGCTATACTTTCATAGTGCTGTATGGCTGCATATTGATGCGTGGATTTATAGCCACGCAAGATGACTTCGGTAGGCTCTTTCTGCACGTATCGGCTGGAAGAACTGGTACTGGCATCAACAGAGCCAAGGACTGGTTGGGAGCTGAGGTTTGATTGTGACGCAGATGAGGGCACACTCTTCCGTTGTGAAGAATCGGGAGGCACTGGAGCAGCCTCTGAAAGATATTTCGAGAAGATAGCATCAGCGGCTAGGATTGTAGGATCTTCGCGCTTTGCAGGCGTGCCAGTCTTCGATCGCGACCGCCGTGTAGATTTTCCAAAGGCGCCGCTCTCCGGGGCATGCTTTTTGGTCCTTGTGGCTGCTGAATGGGAATCAGAACTACTATCGTTAGTGAAGGAATTGGACATATTCTAGCGCAGAAGCTTACCCAGGAAAGACCATAGCATATGGTCTTTGAACTCCATCATCACCGACGTACAATTCGTCGTCTGGAACGTTGTGGAGAATTAATGGCGGCATGGTGATGAATTCGAGCTCCTGAAAGAACCCGGGAGAATCTACATGAGCTCAGTGTAGCTCGCGATTCGGGTTCCAGCGCCTAGAAAAGAATCTTAGGACGAGGCTGTCTTTTGGAGTTCGGAATTCTATGGCCTCCCCTAAGCTAACGACACCGCGAAGGCCTAACCGCGTTCTGATTGGAAGCGGGTATTTGCCGACTACTCCATAGCAACAACGTCATGCGAGGGGTCGAGCCTTCCGAAACTCAACTCTCAAACAGTAGGGACGCTTCCTGATAGCAATCAAAATGTTCCGCTTTGTAAGATTGATCTATGATTCTATTCACTATGTTTATGTCTACAGTGACAATGCTAACCATTGAGCGTGCTAGAAACCCCTCGATGTTATCACTTTGTTTCACAAGCCGAGCTTGTCAGCTTCAGTGCGGGTTCATAACATTCTGAAGCAAGCTTCTGCCATGGCTACTGAACACGCCACCGAAGATCAGGCAAGTGATCACTCACATCAGATAAAAGCCAATCGACAGCCATTCGAACTCAATATCACTGAAGATCTACCAACTCCAGATCAACTCAAAAGCATACTGGAATATGTTGGTGCTCAGAAGGCAGGTACGATTATAAAAGGCGCAAAGGATGAGGCGGATGCAATGAGAAAGTTGAAAGAGAATGCAGAAAACTTTCAGAGGCCACTCGTAAGGCACCGTTTTTTCCGTAGAAATCTATGGTAAACTTCTTGCGGGATTACTGACTAACCGATCCTGCAGATTGTTGATTGGAATAATGGAAGAGCCATAGCAGGGGATAATAAGTCTGAAATAATGAAGCTGCTGGAAACCTTACCAAAGTAGTAGATCATATGCTCTATCACAGGAGATCATGACCAGATTGCTTCAAGTGAATGCAGATATACGATGGCATGATTGTATCACCAAAAGTTTGTATTCTTCACCTAAATCCGGAATTAAATTTCTTCTCTGGCCCATCTAGTTTCTTTGCAAAGCTTTAGTTCTATGACTGTCCTACGACTTGGGTGAAGAGTACATAACGCTCTGCGATACCAGTAGATGGACAATCTAGTAGGATTCTCTGAGTTATGTAATTGTAAACCTCTTTTATCACCGCCTAAAATAATCTGAAAATAGCAGGCCAGAAAGTATTTGAGAGAAAAGATCAGAGACGAAATGCGAGCGCCGTTCCTTTGATCCATAAAGGACGGTAGGTGTCGAGTTGGGATCTGAGGCCGTTCACTTGGAAGCCGCACGTTTATCCTTGACCCATTGTAAATAGTGCGCACTCAGCAATACATTCACTTTAAAGGTCATTTCTCCAAGTCAACATAGTGATTCTTCAGCTGTCGAGTGTTCCTTCCTTTGCTTCGACCGAGCTCGTCACTTTTCTCACTTCGACTATTTGCGTCGGGCTTCTGTCTCACCACGACAACTCAGCTTCTTCTATTACAATCATTACTTCATCTAAGAAGGCCGATGGTTATCCTTTGCAGTCTCTGCGCCTAGCCGCATCAATCGCCTGCAATATACACCAGTTGCTATATTCCTATCTTTCTTACTCTGACGTTAGCGTTGCGGTGATCTTCAAGCTAAGAACTACTTCAGTCGATCTCCTGACTAGACCTTTACGCCAATTAACTCCCAGTGAGTGGCAGTCCTACTCTTCTATTGTTTATGAGGCGAATGCTGACACTCAAGAGTTCTCCACCACTTAGAAGCGCCCTTATATCTTCAAGATGGCTTCTGGCCTCGAAACGGTGGAGCTCGACCAAATCCAACTGCCACCTA
>Ga0335072_10015893_pt1 | contig 10675 bp, 7 predicted proteins | sample Lox_Sample_21_FD_206725 | JGI IMG/M metagenome (GOLD analysis project Ga0335072, IMG submission 206725) | Soil microbial communities from Loxahatchee National Wildlife Refuge, Florida, United States - Lox_Sample_2.1 | ecosystem: Environmental > Terrestrial > Soil > Wetlands | place: USA: Florida... | reverse complement strand
TGCCGTCCGCGCGGGCGGCAGTGATGAGGATAGCGGACAACTCGCGTGCATGCGACTCAGCAATGCCCGCAAACCTCGGCGCAGTGGAACCTTACCGTAGGGCCGGCCGTGAAACCTTAGCGTGGGTAGCCTGCCAGGGCCTCAAGGCGCCGGACCCGCTCCCTGGTGGGCGGGTGGGTCAGGAACAGGCGCCCGTATCCGTCGTCGGGGAACGGGTGCGCGATCATGAGGTGCCCGGATGCCGCCAGGGAGCCTGACGGCGGCAACGGCAGCGAAGCCGCACACACGTCGATCTTGCGCAGCGCGCTGGCCAGGGCCATCGGGTCCCCGGTCATCAGCGCCCCGGAGGCGTCCGCACCGTACTCCCGCGACGTCGGGGCCGTCACCCGCAGGGCGAGAGCCGCGAGCGGGCGTAGTCGCGCCAGGGACAGCACCGCCGCGAAGCCGGCCGCCCACGAGGACACGACGATCTCCCGGCGCGACACATGGGCAAGCTCGTGCGCGAGGACGGCCCGAAGCTCCGCCGTCGTCAGCGAGCGGAGTAGCCCTTCCGTGCAGCACAGGGACACCCGGCGACAGCTCCTGCCGACGGCGAGGACGTTGGGCTGGCGCGCCGGGGAAATGTAGACCCGCGGTACCGGCAGCCGGGCGGAGGTGCTCAGCTCGCGCACCATGCCGTAAAGGTCGGGCCGCTCCACCTCACCCACCGCGCGGGCTCGCAGGGCAGTGAGGACAGTCCGTTCGGAAAAAAGGAAGATGGTCAGGGCGCATCCGGCCGCGAGGGCGGCGGCGGCGGCCAGCCCAAGCGGGCCCGCGATCGCGAAGGCGGCGGCGAGCAGTGGGAGGCACAGGCCGGCGGCCAGGGCAGCGGTCCGCAGCCAGTGGCTCGATAGCCATCGATCATGCACGGCCCCTCCCTCACATGCGCCGCGTTACGATTCACTGGGTTCAACGGTCACCTGCGGGCTAGGAGTTCCCCGGGACCTTACGAACCGAGGAACATCCAAGGCGAAGTACATCGTTACCCCTGATTAGGGGTGGAGCGTACGGGAGATGCGCAACGTGGCGCGTCCCACACCGCCCGGATTGTGCCGACGTTCCCGTAACGACGTAGAATTAAACACGCTTTTTACTCGCACCCTGCACATGGGTGGGTGCCGGCCGAGGATCCCCGGACCGGCGTGCGGAGGAGGCTTTGCGCTGTGACCAAGCAGGTCCAGGAGCTCGACCACGTTATCATCCGGTTCGCAGGTGACTCTGGCGATGGCATGCAGCTCACCGGTGATCGCTTTACTCAAGAGACGGCAGTTTTCGGTAACGACCTGTCGACCCTGCCGAACTTCCCAGCCGAGATCCGCGCCCCGGCCGGCACCCTGCCCGGCGTGAGCAGCTTCCAGCTGCACTTCGCGGACCATGACATCCTCACACCGGGTGACGCACCTGACGTGCTGGTGGCGATGAACCCCGCGGCGCTGAAGGCCAACTTGAAGGACCTCCCCCGCGGCGCGGACCTGATCGTCAACACCGACGAGTTCACCAAGCGCAACCTGCAGAAGGTCGGCTACGAGAAGAACCCGCTTGAGGACGGCTCGCTCAGCGGCTGGCACCTGCACGCGGTGCCCCTGACCAGCCTGACCGTGAAGTCGCTCGAGGACCAGGCCATCAGCCGCAAGGACGCCGAGCGGGCCAAGAACATGTTCGCGCTCGGCATGCTGTCCTGGCTGTACGGGCGGGGCGCCGAGGGCACGCTGAGCTTCCTTGAGCAGAAGTTCGGCAAGAAGCCCGAGATCTACAAGGCGAACGTGACGGCGTTCCAGGCCGGCTGGAACTTCGGCGAGACGACCGAGGCGTTCTCGGTCAGGTATCAGGTCAAGCCGGCCGCGCTCAAGCCGGGCCGCTACAGGAACATCACCGGCAACAGCGCCCTCGCCTACGGCCTCATCGCCGCCGGGCAGCTGTCCGGGCTGCCGCTGTTCCTCGGCTCTTACCCGATCACCCCGGCCTCCGACATCCTGCATGAGCTGGCCAAGCACAAGAAGTTCGGCGTCCGCACGTTCCAGGCCGAGGACGAGATCAGCGCGGCGAGCTCGGCGCTTGGCGCGGCGTTCGGCGGCGCCCTTGCCGTGACAACGACGTCCGGCCCTGGCATGTTGCTGAAGGCCGAGACGGTGGGCCTCGCGGTCTCCGTGGAGCTGCCGATGATCATCATCGACGTGCAGCGGGCCGGTCCCTCGACTGGCATGCCAACCAAGACCGAGCAGGCCGACCTGCTGATGGCGCTGTACGGGCGCAACGGCGAGTCTCCCGTCCCCGTCGTCGCGGCAATGAGCCCGTCGGACTGCTTCCACGCGGCCATCGATGCGGCGCGGATCGCGCTGACCTACCGCACCCCGGTCATCTTGCTGTCCGACGGTTACCTGGCCAACGGCTCAGAGCCGTGGCTGATCCCTGACGTGGCCAAGCTGCCCGACCTGAGCGCCGCCTTCGAGTTCGCCACGGTGGAAGCGCACGTCAGCGACGACGGCGAGTTCCGGCCGTTCAAGCGGGACCCGCAGACGCTGGCCCGCCCGTGGGCCATCCCCGGCACGGCGGGCCTTGAGCACCGCATCGGCGGCATCGAGAAGGCCGACGGCACCGGGGCGATCTCCTACGACCCGGACAACCACGACCTGATGGTCCGCGCCCGGCAAGCCAAGGTCGACGGCATCGTGGTGCCCGACCTGGAGGTCGACGACCCGGACGGCGACGCGAAGGTCCTCGTGCTCGGCTGGGGGCTGACCTACGGCTCGATCGGGGCCGCGGTCCGCCGGACCCGCAAGGCGGGCCTCAAGGTGGCCCAGGCTCACCTGCGCCACATGAACCCGTTCCCCGCCAACCTCGGCGAGGTGCTGCACCGCTACGACAAGGTGCTGGTGCCGGAAATCAACCTCGGCCAGCTCGCCCTGCTGCTGCGGGGCAAGTACCTGGTGGATGTCATCTCCTACAACCGGGTCCGTGGCCTTCCGTTCCAGGCGGCCGAGCTCGCGAGCGTTATTGAGGAAGTGATCGGAAATGCCTGACACGATTCCGAACGGGAACGGCCACCGCCTCGCCTCCCTGGACCTGGTCCCGCGTGGCACTGGCCTTTCGGCCAAGGACTTCAAGTCGGACCAGGAAGTGCGCTGGTGCCCAGGCTGCGGGGACTATGCGATCCTGGCGGCCTTCCAGTCGTTCCTGCCCACCCTTGAGGTGCCGAGGGAGAACGTCGTCGTCGTCTCGGGCATCGGCTGCTCCTCGCGGCTGCCTTACTACGTCAACAGCTACGGAATGCACTCGATCCACGGGCGTGCCCCGGCGATCGCGACCGGTCTTGCCGCCTCCCGCACTGACTTGTCGGTGTGGGTGATCACCGGTGATGGCGACGCCCTGTCGATCGGCGGCAACCACCTGATCCACGCGCTGCGCCGCAACGTCAACATCAAGATCCTGCTGTTCAACAACCGGATCTACGGGCTGACCAAGGGCCAGTACTCGCCGACCTCCGAGCAGGGCAAGATCACGAAGTCGACGCCGTTCGGCTCGCTCGACTACCCGTTCAGCCCCGTCTCGCTGGCACTGGGCGCGGAGGCGTCGTTCGTCGCCCGCTCGGTCGACTCCGACCGCAAGCACCTGCAGTCGGTGCTGACGGCGGCGGCGGACCACAAGGGGGCGGCGTTCATCGAGATCTTCCAGAACTGCCCGATCTTCAACGATGACGCCTTCGCCCCGATCAAGGAGCCGTCCGCGCCTGGCCTGATCAGGCTGCAGCACGGCGAGCCGATCCGCTTCGGCGAGCACGGCTCGAAGGGCCTGGTGTTCGGCCAGTACGGCGCGCTTGAGGAAGTTGACGCCGCGTCGGTTCCGACGGAGGCACTCGTGGTGCATGATGCCACCCGCACGGACCCGTCCTACGCGTTCGCGCTGTCCCGGCTGGACAGCGGCGACTTCTCCCACACGCCGATCGGCGTGTTCCGCTCCGTCGACCGGCCCTCGTACGACTCGCTGATGGCCGAGCAGCTTGAGCGGGCGCAGGAAGGCGGCCGGAGTGACCTGGCCAGGCTCCTGGCGGGCAACGACACCTGGGAAGTCGCCTAGCGTCTTCCTGCTGGCTGGCTCGGCCGGACCTCGATGGACAGGTCCACGCGGCTAGGTCAGGACTCCCTAGTCGGCCTTGATCAGGCCGACCGGGCAGCTCACGCCGGTGCTGTGGTCCGGGCAGTAGCCGTGCGGGACCTTGTGCAGGTACTGCTGGTGGTAATCCTCGGCGAAGTAGAACTCCCCGGCCGGGACAATCTCCGTGGTGATCTTGCCGTAGCCGGCCTGGCCGAGCCGCCGCTGGAAGTCCTGGGCCGACTCCTCGGCCGCCTGCTTCTGAGCCTCGTTCTGATAGAAGATCGCGGACCGGTACTGCGTGCCGACGTCATTGCCCTGCTGCATGCCCTGGGTCGGGTCGTGTGACTCCCAGAAGACCTTGAGAAGCTGCCGGTAGCTGACCTTGGCCAGGTCAAAGACGACGCGGACGGTCTCCGCGTGGCCGGTCTGGCCCGTGCAGACCTCCTCGTAGGTCGGATTGGGCGTGTACCCGCCCTCATAGCCGACGGCGGTGGACACGACGCCGGGAACCTGCCAGAATGTCCGCTCCTCGCCCCAGAAGCAGCCCAGCGCGACCTCAGCGACGTCGGTGCCCTCCGGGTATGGTCCCTCAAGTGGCGTGCCGAGCACCTCGTGACGGGGCGGCACTGGCATCTTGGCGTCCCGTCCGGATAGCGCCTTCTCGGCACTGACCATGGTCGGCTTCCGCGAACTGAAAATGCCCATGCCAACCTCCCTCGTTGCTGGCCTCCCCGGCTAGCGGTCAGGCCAAACCGCTAGCCCACCCGGGTGATGACGAAGTGGCAGAGGGACTCGAAGGCGGCCCGCGCGGGGACATCAGGCAGGCCGAGGACGACGTCCAGCGCCCCGTCGATCCAGGAACGCACCGTTCCCCTGGCCTGATCCATGGCCGGGGACTTGCGCAGCAACTCCAGTGCCTCCGCGTGCAGTCCCTGATCGGTCAGCTCGTCCAGTGACAGGAGCTCACGCAAGCGCACGTCGTCGGCCGACGACGACATTGAGCGGAGCGCGTAAAGCACCGGCAGCGTCCGGACGCCTTGCTTCAGGTCGGTCCCTTCCGCCTTGCCCGATTCCTCCGGCGACGAGGCCAGGTCGATCACATCGTCAGAAAGCTGCCAGGCGACGCCAATGCGCATGCACGCGTCCGCGATCTGCTCGACTAGGTCGGAAGGCGCGCCAGAGAACAGCGCACCGAACCGCCCCGAGGTGGCGATAAGCGACCCGGTCTTGTCCTCGATCACCCGCATGTAGTGGGCCAGCGCGTCGCCGCCCGGCTGGACTCCCACGGTCTCAGCCAGCTGCCCGTCGACAAGGCGGGAGAACGTCTCCGCCTGGATGCGGACGGCCTCGGGGCCGAGGTCGGCGAGGATCCGTGAGGCCCGCGCGAACAGGTAGTCGCCCGCGAGTATGGCCACCGAGTTACCGAACACCGAGTTGGCCGACGCCTGCCCGCGGCGCATGTCGGCCTCGTCCATGACGTCGTCGTGGAACAGCGTGGCCAGGTGGGTGAGCTCGATGGCCACGGCGGCGGGCACGATGCGCTTGTCCCTTGAGTCGCCGAACCGGGCGGCGAGCAGCACGAGCATGGCGCGGAACCGCTTGCCGCCGGCTTCCATCATGTGCCGGGAGACCTCGGTGAACATCTCGTCCCCACCGAACGAGGTCTCGCGCAGCGCGGCCTCAACCACGGCAAGGTCGTCGGCTATCTCCGCGGTCAGGGCCTCATCGGCGAAGGCTACGGGTACAGCGATGGTCACGGAAGCTCCATGTGATCGGGGCGTACGAACATCCCAGCATAACGCCGCGTTCTTCCCTGGGGATGGCGCACCATGCCCCTGAATAGGCAAGTGCCTCCCACCCTCGCAGCGGAAGGAAGGAGGCACAAGCCATGCATAACGGGACCAGCGTCCGTTCTACCGGACGAAAAGCTGACTCGCGGCGTCATGCGCCAGCGACAGCACGGGGGCGGGCACAATGCCGAGGACCACGGTCGCGAGCGCACCGACAGCCACCGCCGTGCCGGTGAAGACGCTCGGCACGGCGACTTCAGGACCGTCCTCGACCGGGTCGCTGAAGAACATGAGCACGATGATCCGGACGTAGAAGAACGCCGCGATCGCCGAGGCCAGCACGCCCACGATGACCAGTGGCAGCGCGCCGCCACCGATAGCGGCCTGGAAGACGGCGAACTTCCCGATGAACCCGCTCGTCAGCGGGATGCCCGCGAACCCGAGCAGGAACAGGGCGAAGATCGAGGCGACCAGCGGGGACCGTCGGCCAAGCCCGGCCCAGCGGGACAGGTGCAGCGCCTCGCCGCCCGGGTCACGCACCAGCGTGATGACCGCGAAAGCCCCGATCGTGGTGATGCCGTAGGAGGCCAGGTAGAACAGCGAGCCGGACAGGCCCTGGACCGAGGCGGCGACCACCGCGGTCAAGATGAACCCGGCGTGCGCGATCGAGGAGTAGGCCAGCAGGCGCTTCACGTCGGTCTGAGTGATGGCGATGACCGCGCCGACGATCATGGTCAGGATCGCTACCACCCAGAGCGCCGGCCGCCAGTCCCAGGTCAGGCCGCCGAACGCCACGAAGAACACCCGCAGCAGCGCACCGAAGGCCGACACCACCGTGCAGGAGGACATCAGCGCGGTCACGGGCGTGGGGGCGCCGCCGTAGACGTCGGGCTTCCAGTTATGGAACGGCACGGCGCCGACCTTGAACAGCAGGCCGATGCCGGTCAGGGCGATCCCGGCGTACAGGAGCGTGTCGTTGCTGGTGTTGCTCGTGGCCGCGGAGGCGATCGAGGCCAGCGAGACCGACCCGGAGAAGCCGTAAAGCATCGCGATGCCGAACAAGAAGAACGCCGAGGAGAACGCGCCAAGCAGGAAGTACTTCATCGCCGACTCGTGCGACTGCAGCCGGCGCCGCCGAGCCAGGCCGCACAGCAGGTACAGCGGCAGGGACAGCACCTCGAGCGCGACAAACATCGTCAGCAGGTCGTTGGAGGCCGGGAAGAGCAGCATGCCGCCGATCGTGAACAGCAGCAGCGGGTACACCTCGGTGTGCACCAGGCCGGCCAGCAGGCCCTCGCGCTCCTCGGGCGAGCCAGGAACGGCGGCGGCCTGCCCGGCGAAGACCGACACGTCCTGCGAGGAGTCGGCGATCAGCAGCGTCGAGACGAAGGCGAGCACAAGGATCGTGCCCTGCAGGAACAGCGTTGGCCGGTCAACGGCCACCGCACCCATCGCGGCCACGTGCCCGGGCGAGCCCTTGGCGAACAGCGAAGAGGACGTGGCGATCACGCAGGTCCAGACGAACGCGGCCGCCAGGCTGCCGAAGGTGATCACCAGGTGGATCGGGCGGCGCACTCGCCTCGGCACGAACGCCTCGACGAGCACCCCGACGACCGCTGCGGCGAAGACCACCAGCATCGGCGCGAGCTGGCTGTACTCGATGCTCGGCGCCGGGATCGACCCCGGCGTCGTAGCGGCAGCGCTAGCGAGGGCTAGGCTCACGGCTGGTCTCCATTCTGGACGGCCGCAGTGTTACTGGCTGGATGCGCCGGCACCGGGTCACTGACGTGAATCTGCGACATCGTGGCCCGTACCGCCGGGTTGATCACGTCGAGCACCGGCTTGGGGTAGACGCCCATGGCGATGATCAGCGCGACGAGCGGGACGACGGCCAGAAGCTCTCGTGCCTTCAGGTCCTTGCCCGCCAGATCGGCGGCCACCGGCTCAGGGGTCGGCCCGTTCATCGTGCGCTGGAACATCCACAGGATGTAGATCGCGGCCAGGATGATGCCCACGGTCGCGAACGACGCCGCCACCTTGTAGCGGTCGAACGTGCCGACGAGCACAAGGAACTCGCTGACGAAGGTGGACAGGCCCGGCAGCGAAAGGCCGGCCAGGCCGGAGATCAGGAACAGGCCGGCGAAGACGGGCATGATCTTCTGCACGCCGCCGTAGTCCTCGATCCGGTCCGAGCCGCGGCGCGCGATCAGGAACCCGCCGAGCAGGAAGAGGGCACCGGTCGCGAAGCCGTGGTTGACCATGTACAGCGTCGCCCCCGCCTGCCCCTGCGAGGTCATCGCGAAGATGCCGAGGACGATGAAGCCGAAGTGGGATATCGACGTGTAACCGATGAGCCGCTTGAGCGACTTCTGGCCGATGGCCACGATCGCGCCGTACAGCACGCTGATCACCGCGAGGACCAAGATCACGTCGGTGAAGTAGTGCGCACCCGCGGGGAAGAGCTCCAGGCAGTAGCGCAGCATCCCGAACGTCCCGACCTTGTCCATGACGCCGAGCATGAGCACCGCCGCCCCGGGCTGGGCCGACGCGGTGGCGTCAGGCAGCCAGGTGTGGAACGGCCACAGCGGCGCCTTGATCGCGAACGCAATGAAGAAGCCCAGGAACAGCCACTTCTGCGTCGTCGAGGACAGCGACACGTGCAGCAGCGACGTCAGCAGGAACGTGCCGTGGTGACCGGTGGCGGCCGACTGCTCGGAGTACACGAACAGCGCGATGATCGCGGCCAGCATCAGCAGGCCACCAAGCAGGCTGTAGAGCAGGAACTTGACCGCCGCGTACTGACGGGGGCCGACGCCATAGGACCCGATCATGAAGTACATCGGGATGAGCATGGCCTCGAAGAGCACGTAGAACAGGAACACGTCGGTCGCCGCGAACACCCCGATGGTCATGGTCTCAAGGACCATCATCGCAGCCAGGTAGTTCTTGACCGGCTTGCCGCTCTTATCGGCGTCGTTCCAGGAGGCGAGGATGACCAGCGGCTGCAGCACCACCGTCATCCCGATCAGGACCAGCGCGATGCCGTCAACCCCGAGCGCGTAGTGCACGCCGAACTGCGGGATCCACGAGTACTGCTCAACGAACTGGAAGGTCGGGCCCGACGTGTTGAAGCGGGTCGCCATCACGAGGAACCAGATCAGCGTCACGACAGAGAACAGCACGGCCAGGATCTTGGCCAGCCGGTTCCGTGCTTCCACATCGCCAGGGGCGCTGTCCGCGGGCATCGACGGCACGAGCGCGAGCACGATCGCGCCGAGCAGCGGGATGCCACCCAGGACGGACAGCCAGGGAAAGCCGTTCATTTACAGCCTCACCACCAGTAGGCCGGCTACCAGGAGCACGGCGCCGATGAGCATGGACAGCGCGTAGGAGCGCACGTAACCGTTCTGCACCTTCCGGAGCCTCCCGGAGCTGCCGCCGATCGTCGCGGCGATCGAGTTCACCAGGCCGTCGATACCGCGGTTGTCGAAAAAAACCGACAGCCTGGTCAGCCACTGGCCCGGCCGCATGAGCACGGACTCGTTGAAGGCATTGCCGCCAAGTTCCGCGCGCGCGGCCCGGGTGAAGATCGAGCCGCGGGGGGCAGCCACGGGGACCGGCACTCGCCCGTACATGAACCAGGCGATCCCGACGCCAACCACCGCGAGCACGAGCGCGATGATGCCTGGCGTCGTGAAGATGCCGTGCGACGACGGCGGGGATCCGACCACCGGGGAGAGGAAGGACGCGAAGCGCCCGTCGACGATGAGGAAGCCGCCCGCGACGAACGACCCGATCGCCAGCAAGACCATCGGCAGCCACATCACCCAGGGCGACTCATGCGGCTGCGGCACGTGCTCGTGGGGCTTGGGCTCGGGATGGCCGCTTTGCGGCTCGTTGCCGCCGACCACTCCCTGCTCCTCCCAGCGGGCCGCGCCGAAGTAGGTCATCAGCATCATCCGCGTCATGTAGAACGCGGTGATGCCAGCGCCGAGGATCGCGCAGGCCGCGAGAATAGGGCCGGACGTGCCGCCCTTGTCCCAGGTCGCGTCGATGATGCCGTCCTTGGTGAAGAACCCGGAGAACGGCGGGATGCCGATGATCGCCAGGTACCCGATCCCGAACGTCACGAAGGTGATCGGCATGAACTTGCGCAGCGCGCCATAGCGCCGCATGTTGACCTCGTCATCCATGCCGTGCATGACCGACCCGGCGCCGAGGAACAGCCCGGCCTTGAAGAAGCCGTGCGCCAGCAGGTGGGCGATGGCGAACACGTACCCGGCCGGCCCGAGGCCAGCACCCAGGGTCATGTAGCCGATCTGCGACATCGTCGATCCGGCGAGGGACTTCTTGATGTCGTCCTTGGCGCATCCGATGATCGCGCCAGCCAGCAGCGTGACCGCGCCAACGACGGTGACGGCGAGCTGGGCGGAGGGCGAGTCGTTGAAGATCGGGTTGGACCGGACGATCAGGTAGACGCCGGCGGTAACCATCGTGGCCGCGTGGATGAGCGCGGAGACGGGGGTCGGGCCCTCCATCGCGTCCAGGAGCCAGGACTGCAGCGGCACCTGGGCGGACTTGCCGCAGGCGCCAAGCAGGAGCAGCAGGCCCAGGGCGGTCGTCACGCCGGTGCCGCCCGAGCGGGCCGAGGCGAAGACCGGGCCGAAGTTGAACGAGCCGAACTCGGAGAACATCAGCATGATCGCCAGCGACAGGCCGACGTCGCCGACGCGGTTGGCGATGAACGCCTTCTT
>Ga0335072_10015892_pt1 | contig 10676 bp, 8 predicted proteins | sample Lox_Sample_21_FD_206725 | JGI IMG/M metagenome (GOLD analysis project Ga0335072, IMG submission 206725) | Soil microbial communities from Loxahatchee National Wildlife Refuge, Florida, United States - Lox_Sample_2.1 | ecosystem: Environmental > Terrestrial > Soil > Wetlands | place: USA: Florida... | reverse complement strand
CGATCGAAACTTTCTTGTTGGCCAGAGGTCCGCGGAAACCGCCGCCGACGCCGCCGCCCCAGACTGTGTTGTTGTAGGGCGTTCCACCGGTGGGATAGATGCGGTCGCGGAAGGAACGGCCGATGCCGAAGAGCTCCCAGTGACCCCAGCCCGGCTCGACTGCGAGCTTGGCGATGAAATCCGGTGTCAGGTTGTAGGAGTAATTGCTCTGGTTATCGTAGAGACCGCCCGTGTTGCCGACCGTGGTGAGGAGCAGGTTGCTCGGCAGGTTCTGTCCGGCCGGGTTGAGCGTTTCCGCATTCTCAGCCGAGATGCCGAGGAAGGCTGATTTCCCGAAATCCTTCGACACGCGGAAGCTATACTGGCGAGTCCACACGAAGCCGGCCATGTACTGGGGATCAATGGAGGCCGGGAGGATCTCCGTTCCGCGGGTGAGGCCCTGTGTTGTTTCCGTGGCGAGCGACCAGCCCTGGCCGCCTGAGAAGTCCCATCCGCTGACCGTCTTGGCGTCTGCCCATAGCTGGCGCTGGCGCATGGTGTAGCTGTTCGACTGGTTGTTGTTGGAGGTGACGCCGCTGCTGAGCCAGTCAGCCTCGTAGTAGCCGGACATCGTGAAGTTGGCCAGCTTGCCGACTGCCTTAATAGCGACGCGCGACTGACGACCGGACCCCTGGAACTCAGTCAACTGTGCAGCCTCGGAATGGTCAAGCGGGACACCGGTGAATTGCGTGTTGAGGCCGCCGCCCGTGCCGCCCTGGCGCCACACAGTTTCCGCCGCCAGGAAGCTGCCCGCGGGCGAAATGGTGATGCCCTTGTAGTAGAGGGCGTCGGGGCTGGTGACCAGCTTCTTCACGTTCGCGGTTTCGTCAGAGATGGTATTGGCCAGCGAGGTCTGGTTGGCCTTCAGGTCGGTCACGGTTCCCTGCAAGGTGGAGACCGCCGCGGCATTTTCCGTGAAGGACTGCTGCTGCGCGTCCACCGCAGCCTGCGCCTTGGCGGCGGCCGCCTGCGCATCCGCTGCGGTCTGCTGTGCCTGTCTCAGCTGGGTATCCTTATCGGCCAGGTCGCTTTTCAGCGTGTCGATCTGCGTCTGCATCTGCAGGCGCAGCTTTTCGATCTGGTCTTCGACGGAAGGCGGGGGCGGTGTCTTTGCCTTCCTGACGACATGCTTTCTCGCGGGCGGATTGTCCTGGCCGGCGTAGGCTTGGGGAACGACGACACCGGCTGCAATTAGTGCGACTGCAGCCATGCTAACGTGGAGTTTCATTGAGCCTCTCTTTGTCCTCTCGGATCAGGTTGTTGGTTACAGCACAAATGCCGACGGGCACCGCACGTTCTCACCCTGGGGATACGGAATTATCGAGGTGCGCAGGGTTTCCCATCCGCACCAGAGCGTAACCGTGAAGCGGTGGAGAGCTTTGACTTGATGAAAGATTACGTAGCCACTTCCGAATGCAAGCGTCGCAGATTCAGATGAATATTTGACGAATTCACATATTTTTTACAAGGGCACTTATGCGACGCTAACCTGAGCATTTGTGCATAAATTCATCGTTTTGTAACACTCGACGTGCGAGCGCGAGGGACAACCTGCCGGCAGCTCCAGCAATCCAAATCGGCGCACAAATCTTACTTCGATGCCGGTTGTTTTCCTGCGCTCAAAAAGTTGGCCATCAACCGGTATGCACCCGGTACGAGCTCGGGGAACTGGCGGTATAAGGCGTAGGCGACGTAGATGTAGGTTCCCTTGCCGGGATGCGTCACGAGCAATCCGCCACGCTGGGGGTCCTGGCCTGCGTCGGCGGTCTCGGTGAGAGCGGTATAGCCGGGATCCCAGCTATCGAGGAACGAATGGCCGCGCTCTTCTACCCATCCATCGAAGTCCGCCGAGGAAATTTTGTTGGGCCAGGAGAGCAGCGGGTTCGAAGGATCGAGCAGCTTGACCGCAGACCGCTCGTCCACAACGCGCTCGGGAACGCGGCTCATCGAGAGCGGGAGGGGGGCCGGGAAGTTGGCGCTCTGGTATTGCACGATCAGCGTTCCGCCCTGCTCGACGAATTCCTGCAGCCGCTGTTGCGCAAGCGCGAGAGCGGGACGGGTGGAGTAGGCGCGAATGCCGATGACCAGCACGTTCCACTGCGACAGATCGGCGGAAGCCAAGTCCAAATCGGAAAGAAGGTGCGGTTCGACACCTAACTCGCGGATCGCCTCCGGGACCAGGTCGCCGGTTCCCATGATGTAGCCGACCCGCAGGCCTGGGGCGAGCTGCACATCCACCTTGCGGGTCTCCAGAGTCGCGGGCTTGTACTGGTTGTAAGGCCGCAGGCCCTGATAGCCAATACTCTGCCAGCCGCTGGAGTAGTTCCGGCCGCTTGATTCGGCCACAGCTTGAATGGTGTAGGCACCGGCGCCGACATTGGGCGCGGTGACGGAGAAATCGAGCGGCTCCGAATCACCTGCGGCCTTGAGATGGAACTCCCGCTGCGCGGGTTCCGCATGCCATCCCTCCGGCAGCTTCAGCTCGACCATTCCCCCGGCGGCCGATTGCGCGTGGATGGTGACCTTTACCGGAAGCGAGCTGCCATCGAGAGGAAGAATGCGCGCCTCGGGCTGGACCTCAACGCCGATCTCCGGCGTGACGACGAGGGGCTCATAGATGCCGCCGGGCCCGGTGACGCGTTCAAGAGTCTGCACCACCTTGCCGAGGCGGATGGGCAAGCCGTCGAAGGTGAACTCCGCCCAGGCAGAGAGCGGCCATGGAGCGAAGGAGTCGATGCGCAAGCTGGGATCGGAAACGTCGTAGTACGGCTGCTCGACGGAGGGGCGCGTGAAGAAGGCGCGGGTGGGTGAGGCGTCTTGCGGAACCTGCACGTGAAAGATGCGGTCTGCGACGGGCGCAGAGGCGGAATGCGCTTCGGTGCTGCCGTCCGTGGAATCGATCTTCCACGATGGACCATCGGCGCTTGCGAGCCAGACGCGGCTGAGCTGCGCCGCTCCATCGGCCTGCGCGGTGTGGACGCGCACCTGAAAATTTTCGCCGGGAGAGACGCTGCGCGGAGTCTCGTCGGCGGTGCCGCCGCGGGCTGAACCACCTCCCTGCCCTCCGCCCGCATGGGTGGTGAACGCGATCATGTCGAGGCCGAGCAGGTCCTGGAAGGCTTTCTGGAACTCGCCGATCTTTGCGGAGAGTTCGAGCTCAAGACCCGCCTTGGCTTCGGGATCGAGATCGCTCGACTGCACGCGCGCGTAGAGCTCGAGCGTCTGCCGGTAGACCGGCGCCAGCTTGTGCGCGGCGCTCGCACCGGCATCATTGCGGCAATCCCCCGCGAATGCATTCAGGCCAGTCTCGATCTGGTGCAGGCTTTCGGTGAGCCATGCAGGCGGAGAGCCTTTGACGAGCTGCGCGAGGCCTTCGATGCTGGTGTCGATGTGAACCTTGCTGTTTTGGAAGAGACTGCCATCGCCAGCGCTGCTGTTTGTTGCAGCCCCGGGCGCGACCGCCCACAGGTGGTACTCGGAATTATCCGGACCGCTCAGCGCGGGACTCGCGCCGCCGTACTGCGACTTCTGCATGCCCCAGCCTTCCCTCGCGATCTGCACATAGGTGCGGCCCAGCGTGGGGTCCCATGTGCCGACGGGAATCGAGACATCCGCCGACAGGCGGCCTTCCATTGATTCGCCGGTCACATAGTTGTGGAACTTCGGTGGCGCCCATTTGCCCGTTGCGTAGTCGAAGATGCCTTTGCTGGTGATGGAGGCAAATGGAACCCGAGAGTAAACAGCCAGCGGCTGCCATGGGGCAAGACCGAGCCTGAACTGATCGGGAAAGACCTTTGGATCGGCAGCGGCTTTGAAGGCCTCCTGCGCGATTTCGCCGGAGACCTGGTGCTGGCCGTGGCCGTCGCTTACCGCGCCAACGAAGGTCGCGACGATGATCTGGGGGCGGACTTTGCGCACCGCCATCACTGCGTCATAGAGAACGCGGTCGTGTCCCCAGCGCGCGAAGGATTCTTGCAGCGTCTTGGAAAAGCCGAAGTCGGCTTCCGTGCCCCAGAGCTGCTTCGCGCCGTAGTAGTCGTCGGCAGTCAGCAATTCGTTGGTGCGAATCAGGCCGAGGGCATCGTCTTCTTCAGCCGACATGGCGTTCTGCCCGCCTTCGCCGCGGGTGAGCGTGAAGAGCGTGACGCGCGCGCCCAGGCCGCGGCTGAGATAGGTCAGCAGCGAGCCGTCCTCATCGTCGGGGTGCGCCACGATATAGAGCACGCTGGCGGTGGTGCCGAGACGCTTGAGGGTCTGCTCGAGATCGGCCTGTCCGCGGTCTTCCGGCAACGGCAGCGCGTTCACCGCGGGCTTTGAAGGTGGAAGGACGAACTCGCTCGGCGCGGCGGACGCAGGCGCCTGCGCGGCGACCGGAACCGCCGGCAGCGCCAGCAGGCTCGCGAGCGCGGCGCACACTGTGAAGGAGTGGGACTTCCCGGAAAAGAACATGGTCATGGCCAGTGTACAATCCGTGGAGCACCGTAGCCGCATGACTCTTTCTCCACACGCATCCACCAGCAGCCAGAAGCTCGAGCGTCGTATCGGGCTGCGCTCGGCGGTGCTGTTCAACATGCTGGAGATGATCGGCGTGGGGCCGTTCATCACGCTGCCGCTGGTGATTGCCGCAGCGGGGTACCGGCTTTCGGTATGGGCGTGGGTGGCGGGCGCGGTGATCGCTGTCGCCGATGGATTGGTGTGGGCGGAGCTGGGCGCGGCATTTCCGCTGGCAGGCGGCTCGTATGCTTTTCTGCGTGAGATCTACGGGCCGAAGGGCGCGGGCAACTGGCTGAGCTTTTTGTTCGTGTGGCAGGTCGGCTTCACGGCGCCGCTTTCGATCGCGTCGGGGTGCATCGGGCTGTCTGGATTTCTGGCGGTCTTCTGGCCGGGGCTTGAGGGCACGCCGATTGCGGCTCTGCCCGCGCTGCACTATGCGAACTTCGCCGCGGCCGCGGCCTGTGCGCTGGTGACCATGCTGCTGTACCGCAATCTGCGGTCGATTACGCGGCTGGCGTGGGTGCTGTTTGCGGGCGTGATGGCTGCGCTGACCGGGGTCATCTTTTCTGGTTTTGCGCACGCTGCTGCGAGTGGCGGATGGCATCTGCCCAAAGCGCCGGCATTGTCTGCGGCGCTTGCGATCAGTGGTCTGGCGCAGGCCACGCTGATTACCACCTACGATTACTGGGGTTATTACAACATCTGTTTCCTGGGCGGGGAGGTGCGCCGGCCAGAGCGAACGATTCCGCGCGCCATTCTGCTCTCGGTGCTGTTTGTCTCTGCGTTCTATATCGCGATGAACCTGGCTGCATTGCCTTCGCTGCATGATGCGGCTACGCACGCGGCTGAAAGCGCCGCGCTGCGGGTGCAACTGGTGGCCGACATTGCACGTTCAGCCTGGGGGCAATGGGCCGGTTACGTGATCGCAGCTCTGATTGTGTGGACTGCGTTTGCTTCGGTGTTTTCGCTGCTGCTTGGCTACTCGCGCGTGCCCTACGCGGCGGCGCGCGACGGCAATTACTTCAGCTTTCTGGCGGCGCTGCACCCGAAGCACGGCATACCGCACCGGTCCCTTGTGGCACTCGGAGTGGTCGCGTGCTGTTTCTGCTTCTTCTCGCTCACGCAGGTGATCACGCTGCTGGTGATTACGCGCATCCTGCTGCAGTTTCTGCTGCAGCAATTTGGCGTGATGCTGCTGCGCGTGAAGAGGCCGGGGCTTGCGCGGCCCTTCAAGATTCCGCTGTATCCGCTGCCTCCGCTTGTGGCGATTGCCGGATTTCTCTTTATCCTGGTGAACCGCGTGCAAGCGCTGGCCGGGCTGGCGGTCGCCGCGGCGATTGCTGTCTCCGGCACGGTGCTGTATCTCATCCGCGCGCGGCGGCTGCGCCAGTGGCCGTTTGTGAGGGCGAGCGCAGCCACGGAGCAAGATGCAAGATGACGGTTGACGACCTGGCTTCACGCGTTCGTCTGGTGCCGATGACCGAAGGGCGCGATGAGGAGTTCGCCGCGATGCTCGATGAGTTCAGGGCGGCTGGGGAACTGCATGTGTACGCGGGTAACTTCGCGATAGCGTGGGACGGTTACGCGAAATTCTATGCACTGCTGTCGGAGATGAAACAAGGCGGATTCCCCACTCCCGAGATTGTGCCTATGGATGCGTACTTTATCGAAGCGGATGGGAATATACTGGGCGAGCTCTACATCCGTCACAGGCTGTCGCCGCGGCTTGAGAAAATAGGCGGCCATATTGGGTACAAGGTGCGGCCATCTTGCCGCAACCGCGGCGTGGCCACTGCGGCGTTGCGGCTCGGGTTGACGCAGCTGGGTGATCTGGGCGTGGAGCGCGCACTGGTCACCTGCAACACCACGAATGCTGCTTCGGCGCGGGTGATCGAAAAATGCGGAGGCGTTCGCGTCGAAGACGCCTTGCTGGAAGATCGCATTGAACGGCGCTACTGGGTTACCACTGCCGGGCAGGCTGGCTGAGATGCGCAGCGCGCGGCTAAGTTGAGCAGATACAAACCAATGACAATCGCGCTGTAACTTCGGCGCCTCGGCGGGTGTCTAATAAGTGCAACGGTCCGTTCGTCCCCGGGGGGTCTGCTCATGCTTATCGGCAAAGCTTCTGACATTCCATCTTCAGAGATTACGTCTCGCGACGCTTACCGGTTTTATCTCGATCGCCGGCGTTTTTTGCGTGGGGCCGCGGCTGCGGGCGCGGCGGTGCTGGGAGCCGACCGGATTGCGGAGATCTTCGATCCGCAGGCGACGGCGCATGCCGATACCAAGCTGCAGACGGTGCCCAGCCCTCTGACGACGACAGGCGAGCAGCTGACGAGCTTTGCGGACATCACGCACTACAACAACTTTTACGAGTTCGGCGTGGACAAGGGTGATCCGGCGAAGAATGCCGGCGGATTGCCGACACGGCCATGGACAATCAAGGTGGAGGGCCAGGTCGCGAAGCCGCTGACATTTGATATCGACGACCTGCTGAAACTCAGGCCGCTCGAAGACCGCGTCTATCGCTTCCGCTGCGTGGAAGCGTGGAGCATGGTCATCCCGTGGGTCGGCTATTCGCTGTCGGAGTTCATCAAGCAGTGCAATCCGTTGTCGACTGCGAAGTTCGTGCAGTTTCTTTCTTACTACGACCATAAGGTGGAGAAGTGGGCGGGCGAATCGACGATCTACTGGCCGTACTCGGAAGGGCTGCGGATGGATGAGGCGATGAACCCGCTTACGCTGCTCACCTTCGGGCTGTATGGCGAGGTGCTGCCCAACCAGGATGGCGCGCCGGTGCGGGTGATTATCCCGTGGAAGTACGGATTCAAGTCCGCCAAGTCGATCGTAACGGTGCGGTTCGTCGAAAAGATGCCGCGCACTACGTGGAACGACATGGCTTCGAATGAGTACGGCTTTTATTCGAACGTGAATCCGAATGTGGACCATCCGCGCTGGAGCCAGAAGACGGAGCGGCGCATCGGATTGCCGTTTTACGAGCAGCGGCGCACGACGCTGATGTTCAACGGCTACGCGGACCAGGTGGCGTCGCTCTATACGGGGATGAATTTGAAGAAGTATTACTGAGACAGGGAATAGGGATGAGGGATCAGGGAATCGTTTGTCAGGGTTCTTCACGCAATTGAGTAGACCCGCCGCTGACCTGCCAACTGCCAACTCGCTAACTTGCCACTATGAAACGCTCGACTCTCATCATTGTTAAAGCAGTTGCCTGGATTGCGTGCCTTTGTCCGCTTGCCGATCTGCTGTGGGGTGCGGTGAACAATAATCTGGGGCCGGATCCGACGGCGGAGATCGCCAGTGTGACCGGGCTGACCACGCTGTGGATGCTGGCGATCACGCTGGCGATTTCGCCGGTGCGGAAGCTCTCGCCGCAGCTTGCGTGGCTCATCAAGTTTCGCCGGCTGATGGGACTGTTCGTATTCTTTTATGGAACGCTGCATCTGCTCACGTGGATTGCGCTGTACAACAACTTCAATGTGCACGCGATGCTGGACGACGTGACCAAGCGCCGCTTCATCACGATGGGTGTCGCGACGTGGCTGCTGCTGCTGCCGCTCGCGCTGACGTCCACCAACTGGGCGATTCGGAAACTTGGCGGCAAGAACTGGAACCGGCTGCACAGCCTGATTTATCTCGCCGCGATCTGCGCGACGATTCACTACTGGTGGAAGGTGAAGACGGGTGTGCTTTCTCCTGCGCCGTTTACTGTGGTGCTGGGGCTGCTGCTGCTGGTGCGGCCGGTGATGGCGTGGAGTAAGAGGCGGAAGGAGCGCGCTGTCACGGTGTGATCTGCTATCCCGCCCTTTTCGAATTGGGGCTGAGAATGGCTGGTTATGGATTGTGCTTTCCCACCCTAGGCGCACCAACAACGACGCGCCAAGAATGGGGCACCTGGTTCCTGGCGAGATTAGACTTTTTCTAGAGGCATCTCTTCGCGTCGCGGGGCGCGTTCGTGGCCCTTCAGGTTGGGATCACTCACGCCGATTTCGCGGAAGTATGCGCGCGCCTGGTTGAGGCTGGGCGCGTTGGCGCAGCCTTCGTAATCAGGATCGGCGAACTGAGCGGGATCATCTTCCCACCAGCAGACTTCGCAATGCGCGAAGGTTCCGGGCGGCTGCTGCAGCAGCGTGAGGTAACCGCAGCAGGGGCAGGCGAAGCGCGGTTCGCTCGGAGCGACTTCTGTCAGGTGAACGGACTCCGGTCCTTCGATTTCGACCGTCTCGATGGCCAGGGTTTCCACGGCAGCTTCCAAGGCCGCTTCATCGTCGAACTGCAGCACGGTCTGCGCTACGGGAGAAAAACTTTTCCGGTGCAAAGGGGTCGGTCCGAGCAGGGCCAGGGCTTTGAGGTGCTCGGCGGAGCAGTAGCCTTTGTGGCGCGCGAGGCCATAGCCGGGATATTGGCTGTCGAGCTCGATGAGCAGGCGGTCGCGGTGAACCTTCGCCAGCACGCTGGCCGCGGCAATGGAGAGGCTGATGGAATCGCCCTGCACGACGGCCTGTTGCCGGCAAGGCCAGTCGATGGTGTCGACGCCGTCGATCAGCAGGTAGTCGGGCGTGAGCGCGAGCTGCTCGACCGCCAGGCGCATGGCCAGCAGCGAGGCATTACGAATATTGATGCGGTCGATGGTCTCCACATCGACGGCGGCGATGGCCCAAGCCACGGCGCTGGAGCGAATTTCGCGATCGAACTCGTTGCGGGCTTTTTCCGTGAGCTTCTTGGAGTCCGTAAGACCGGGCAGATTACAACCTTTGGGAAAGATCACGGCTGCCGCAACGACGGGGCCGAACATGGGCCCGCGGCCGACCTCGTCCAATCCGGCGACGAGCAGGGCGCCGCGGCGGCGCGCCGCGCGCTCCAGCTTCCATCCGCACACTGGTTCGGCTGCCGCAGATCGGACCATGTGTCCAGTATAAAAAGATCGCAAAAAACCCTCAGCTGTGGGAGCTGAGGGTTCTGTTGAAAACAGGAGGAAAACCTGTGAAGCTACACGCGAACCTTGCCGGTTTCGCGGTCGATCTCTTTCAAGCGGGCTGCCTTGCCGCGGAGTCCGCGGATATAGAACAGCTTCGAGCGGCGCACCTTGTAGCTGCGGACCTTCTCGATCTTGTCGATGACCTTGGAGTTGAAGGGGAAGATGCGCTCGACGCCCTGGCCGAAGCTCATCTTGCGTACAGTGAAGGTGCCCTGCGGGCCGTTGTTGATGGCGATCACGAGACCCTCAAAGGCCTGCAGACGTTCCTTATCGCCTTCCTTGATCTTCACCTGGACGCGAATCTGGTCGCCGGGGACAAATGCCGGCAAATCGGTGCGCTTGAGCTTCTCAGCCAAGCGCTGCATAACGGGATGAATGGACATTGTGGCTTCCTGCGTTGAACTCAGAACTTTAAGTTTATCAAAAGCCGGCCGGATTTGCCTAATGCGGCCGGTTCAGGCGCAGGAGCAGGCAGGGCGAACCAGATCTTCGACGATCCGGTTCGCCGCGATGTCCGTGCTGCGAGATAAGGGAAAGTTTATTGCGGCCGGGGCGCCGCGGGGGCTTCGCCGCGCTTGGCAACGAAGTCGGTTGGAGGGCGATCGCCCACGGTGCGGGTGAACTTGATGGTGTCGCCGTCCGCTTTACCGGCGTAGTTGATGGTGACGTCGTTGCCGTTGAAGCTCAGCTTCTGGGTAAACGAGATGTTGTCTCCATCCACCTTGCCATCGGTGATGTCGGTATCGCCGCGAGGCGTCGAGATCTTGCCGGTGAGTGTTGAGCCATCGACATGGAAGTCGAAGGTGAGAGTTTGTGTGCCCATTCGTCCCTGGACCTCAGCGTTCCATTTGCCGTTGAAATCGGCCGCCAGCGCGGCGACCGAAGTGAGCGCGAACAACAAAACTGCAAGCCCCAGTTTGCGCATCATGCGAAAGTCCCTCCTGCAGAGTGATTCCGTGCACAAGAAACCTGGAATCTGTGAAGAGGGACGGGGAAAGATGCTTTTAAGTTTAGCTTTCAAAGAGAGGAAGGCTAAATTTCGCCCGGCGCGCTATTTCACCAGGCTGGGCCGGTGAATGTGCTCAATCTCGCGTCCGTAGCGGCCCAGCAGCGCATTCCAACGCACGATGGCGATATCCTGCAG
>Ga0335072_10015891_pt1 | contig 10676 bp, 8 predicted proteins | sample Lox_Sample_21_FD_206725 | JGI IMG/M metagenome (GOLD analysis project Ga0335072, IMG submission 206725) | Soil microbial communities from Loxahatchee National Wildlife Refuge, Florida, United States - Lox_Sample_2.1 | ecosystem: Environmental > Terrestrial > Soil > Wetlands | place: USA: Florida... | reverse complement strand
CGGGAGTTCCTCGGACCAATCGCAAGCTGTCAGCCAGGTTGAGGCCCTGTCGCTGAGTGTGTGCAAACGCAGATCAGGCGACAAGATGTCGTGCACGAGTTGTCATGATCCGCATAGCGAACCGGCCCCGGCGGAGAAGGCGGAGTATTACCGTGGGAAATGCCTGAACTGTCATGGCGAGGGGTTCGGAGCGAAGCACCATCCTGACAGACCGGATTGCACGGCGTGTCATATGCCTGAGTTGCCGAGCAAGGACGTGGCACACACGGAGGCGACGGATCATCGGATTTTGAGATATCCGGCCGGTCCGCAGTTGGACGATGCGGTTGGGGCGCCGCGGCTGGTGCAGTTTCCGGAGGGTGATGCATCGCAGGCGACAACACGGGATCTTGCTTTGGCGTGGGAAACGTTGGCGCAGCGCGGAGTCGGGGGAGCTTCACACGAGGCGGAAGGATATTTATTCAAAGCGGTGAAGGAGCGGCCGGATGATCCGGTGTTGTTGACGGCTCTGGGATTCATTGAGCAGGAACACGGGCACGAGAAAGAAGCGCGCGAGTTTTATGAGCGGGCGCTGAAGATGGATCCCTTGTCGAACGATGCAGCAACCGATCTCGGGACCCTTGAGGCACGGGCAGGAGAGCTGCGGCAGGCAGTGGAGTTGTGGCAAGGTGCGTTTGAGCGCGCGCCATACCGGAGCGCGATCGGGATGAATCTTGCGATGGCATTTTGCGCGGCGGGACAGAAGGATGATGCGCGTAAGTATGTGCAGCGGGTGCTGGAATTCAATCCGGACTACGGGAAGGCGAAGTCATTGTCGAATCACTTAGAGAAAGACCCGGTGCAGTGCAAGCCGTAGGTTCTGGGGGATTGCCGACAACACTAACCAGGGGCTCCGCTAGTTTGAGTCGAGTTTTGTCCGCTTCGATCGCAGTGCCAGAAAAGTCAGCGTCAACAGCATCAGACAAGCGAGGCCGCTCCACAGATTCATAAGCGGGTAAAGCCAGGTCTGAATCGTGGCGATGATGACCATTGCGAATCCGAGGATTGAACCCCATCGACCGAGAGGGGAACGCAGGGGGAGAGCGGCCAGTTCCACCGAGGAATGGCGGCTGCGGAAGCGGATGTGCGCTGCGAGGGAGACGAGAAGGCCGAGGATCATCCCGGTGAACGCCGCTCCCAGTAAGTAGCGAAAAGCATTTTGTGGAGCCCAGAGAACCAGAGCGAGGGCGAACAAAATTCCGAAGGACGAAACGAGCACGGCGAACTGAGGGGAGCCTTCGTGATTGAGGCGGCCGAGTCGAGCTGGCGCCCATCCCGTACGGGCAAGAGAAAAGAGCATGCGAGAACCGACGTAGAGTGCGGCATTGGCTCCAGAGAGGGCGGCGGTGAGCACGACGAAGTTCATCACAGCCGATGCGGCGGGGATTCTCGCGATGCGAAACGTTGTAACGAAGGGGCTCTCGGTGACCCCAGCATGATTCCAGGGCATGACGCCGAGCAGCACCACGATCGCGCCCACATACACAAATGTCAGAGTGAGGAACGTGATCCAGACGGCGCGGGGAATTTCTTTGGACGAGCGTGACTCTCCGGTAGTGACGGCTACCATCTCGACGCCGCCGAAACTGTAGATTGCGAACGTCATGGCTGCGAGCGGAGACCAGGCGCCTTTGGGAAAGAATCCTCCCTGGGCATTGTATTGGGGAGCAACCCGGCCGCCGACGAGCAGCGCTGCGCCGATCACAATGAAAGCCACAATAGTCACAAGCTTGATCATTGAAAACCAGAACTCGAATCGCCCATAGGAGCCGACACTGCGCAGATTGATGAAGAGCAGCAGGGCGGAGAAGGTCAGCACCCAAACATAAGCGCGCACCCCTGGGAACCAGTACGCCATATACGTGGCGGCGGCGACCATCTGGACGCCGATGTTGAGCGAGATCCCGAGCCAGTACCCGGCTCGCGCAATGAATCCGGAGAACTGGTTCAGATAGATGTCACCATACACGCCGAATGAACCGGCGGCGGGATGGGCGCATGCCAGTTCCCCGAGCGCCATTGCGAAGGTCCAGCTGATGAACGCCGCAACGATGAAGCTGATGATGGCCGCCGGTCCAGCAGCTTCGATGGCAGCGCCCGAGCCCAGGAGGAGGCCTGTACCAATAGATCCTCCTACGGCGACCATCGCCATTTGACCTGCCGTGAGTTGGTGGCGCAGGCCTTCTTCGTGGATGAGGGGCGGAGCCGGCTCCGTAGGCATGGAGCACGATATCAAGAACGGAGCGCAATACCCAAGCGAGCAGTGCGCCCATTTGCTCGACGCCGGAGCTAACGAATTGAGACGTAACGGGGAACTGGCGTGACCAAGATCACGGGTCAGAGCGCGGATGATCACAGTTCAATCGTTAGTCGGCTCTTAACCTTAGATTGGGGAATCCTCTCCGTGGATTTCCTCGCGGTCGCCGTGCAGAAAACAAAGTGTTTCGGCTAACCATGCCTCGCAAACTTGGTCCTAAGCTGATCCTCTCGCTGACGATCCTCATCGTCGCGATCAGCGGCGTTAGCGGATATCTGAATTTCCGCACTCAGAAAAAGCAGCTGGTTGAAACCATGGTCCTCGGCGCCGATCAGCTGTCGCGCGGCATCACGGGGGCGACCTGGCATGCCATGCTCGACGACGATCGGCCTGCCGCATACGAGATCATGCGCGTAATTGCCGACAAGCAAGGAGTGGACCGGATCCGCATGTTCAACCGCGAGGGACGGCTCGTGTTCTCGACCGACTCGCAAGAAAAACCGGGGGTGACTACCTTATCGAACGAAGTTTGCGCCAGTTGTCATAGCCAGAAGCCGATCCAAAACCGTCCGACTGAGGATTCGCGGGTGCGATACACAACTTCGCCAACTGGCGCCAAGACGATCAGTATGGTGACGCCCATCTACAACGAGCCTTCCTGCAGCAATGCCAGTTGCCATGCGCATCAAGCATCAACCAAGGTTCTCGGAGTCGTGGATGTTGCCCTGAGTCTGGACCCCGTGCGGAAGCAAACCAGGGCGATCACGCTGCAGACTGCGCTCTGGACGGCGTTCGAAGTGGGGATCGGAGCGGCATTCGTCATTTTATTCACGAGGAGGTTTGTCGCCACTCCGATTCAGGATCTGATCAGAGGCACGAAGGCTGTTAGCGCGATGGAACTCGATCAGCCCATTGTCAGCGCGCACCGTAGCCAGGAAATCGATGAACTGGTGGACTCATTTAACCGGATGCGCGAGCGTTTGAAGATTGCGGTTGCCGAGCTGAACGAGATGCAGCAGACGTTAGAAAGCAAGGTGGACGAGCGTACCCAGCAACTGAAGACGGCCCAGCGAAAACTTATCCAGTCCGATCGACTGGCCACTCTCGGGCAACTTGCCGCCAGCGTGGCTCATGAGATTAACAATCCGGTGTCCGGGGTCCTGAACCTTTCCATGCTGCTGGAGCGCCTCATGGCGAAGGGTGAATATCCTGCGGGACGCGAGGCTGAGTTCCGAAAATATCTAGGGCTGATCTCGGCGGAGACGGCGCGCGTCGGCCGGATTGTCTCGGATCTTCTGGCGTTCTCGCGGCGGTCGAAGCCGCAGCGCGCTCCGGCTGATCTGAATAAGCTCGTGCGCACGACGCTGGGCTTGGCCGATCACAAACTCAAATTGATCAGCGCCGAAGTAGTTCTGGATATGCAGGAAAACCTGCCTTTGGTGGAGTGTGACTCTTCGCAGATTCAGCAAGTAATTCTGAACCTCGTGCTCAATGGCGCACAAGCCATGCAGCCGCGCGGAGGCGGCCAACTCACGATTCGCACTCGTCTGGCTGATCAGGAAAGCGTCGAGCTTTGCGTTCAAGACACGGGCGAAGGCATCGCACCGGAAAATCTCTCCAAGATCTTCGACCCGTTCTTCACGACCAAGGCAGAGGGCAAAGGAGTGGGCCTGGGACTCGCTGTGCTGTACGGCATTGTGAAGGCCCATGAAGGTGAAGTTGAGGTGACGAGCCAGCGCGACGTCGGAACAACGTTTACCGTGACTCTTCCGCTCAAATCGCAAAAAAGCGATGCGGAGCTTAGAGAAGTTCAGGTACATACGGTGTGAATGCCCTTTATCTCGTGGCGATCGGGAGCGTTCCGGAGCAGGCCTGGGAGTGGATCGAAAGTGCAACTGCCGAGTGGTTTCCGCTGCCGATTCGGCGGTTGCCTCCGGTATCGATTCCAGAGGCCGCTTACGACGCAAAGCGAGGGCAGTACCAGTCGGTGGAGTTTATGAAGATGCTCGCTCAACAGGCTCCACAGGATGCGGCTCGGGTTCTGGGAATAACCGACGTCGATTTGGAAATTCCGATGCTAAGTTTCTTGTTTGGACAGGCGCAGTTCGACGGGCCAATCGCCGTGGTTTCGCTATGCCGGCTTCATCAGGAATTTTATGGGCTGCCCGCGCAAGAGGATCTTCTGCGCGAGCGCACCGTCAAGGAAGTATTGCATGAGTTAGGGCACACTTTTGGTCTTGTGCACTGTTCAGATTCGAAGTGTGCCATGAGCCTTGCGACCCACATCGGGTTGGTGGATGAAAAAGCGGAGCGCTACTGCACGCGCTGCGGAATGCAGCTGGTGGAGAGGTTTGCTTCGCGAGAGGAATCATTATGAAGAAGAATTGGCCGATCCTGGTGGTGGACGACGAAGAAGTCATGTGCGAATCGATGGGAGCGTGGCTGCGGGAAGACGGCTACCACGTTGACACTGCGCCCAACGGCCAGAACGCGCTCGCACTCGCGAAGTCGATGGACTATGCCATCTGCTTTGTCGATTTGAAGATGCCTGGGGGCATGGATGGCATAGAGACCATGATGGAAATCCACCGTATTCGTCCGGAAGCGTCGATCATCATTATTACTGCGTACGCCACCGTCGACACGGCCATTCAGGCGATGAAGGAAGGCGCGCAGGAATATATTGTGAAGCCCTGCAATCCGCAGGAGATCTCCATGCTGGTCTCGCGAATCCTGAAGCTGAAAAAGCTGCAGAGTGAAAACGCGATCTTGCGAAAGAAGCTCACGCGGCAGTATCGTCATCACGGCATCATCACGAAGAATCCGCGAATGCAGGAGATTCTGGCCCTGACGCAGGACATCGCGAGCCTACGTAGCACGGTTCTGATTCGGGGAGAGAGCGGCACGGGAAAAGAATTGGTGGCGCGCGCTGTACATTTTTCCGGCAACCGCGCCGAGAAGCCTTTCATTGTTGTGAGCTGCGCCGCTCTCACCGAAACGTTGCTCGAGAGCGAGTTGTTCGGCTACGAAAAAGGCGCCTTCACCGGCGCCACGGCCCAGACCAAAGGGAAGTTTGAACTTGCCCACGGCGGCACGATCTTCCTTGATGAAATTGGCGACATCTCTCCCAAGCTGCAGGCCGATTTACTAAGAGTTTTGCAGGAGCGGCGCTTTTACCGCATTGGTGGAAACCAGGAGGTGGAAGTCGACGTTCGCATCATCGCCGCGACCAATAAGAATCTTGCCGAGGAGGTGCAGCAAGGCAGATTCCGTGAGGATTTGTACTACCGCCTCAACGTGATTGAGATTCGGCTGCCACCGTTGCGCGATCGCCGCGAGGACATTCCATTACTGGCTGAACACTTCGTACATCACATCTCGTCCGAACTTGGCAAAGATATGACGGGCATCTCCGCTTCTGCGTTGAAGCTGCTCATTGCCTATGACTGGCCGGGAAATGTTCGCGAACTGGAGAACGTGATCGAGCGTGCCATCGTTACGTGCCGCAATGGCATGCTCGACGAGCAGGATTTTTCATGGCTTCAGAGGGATACGGCATCGGCGCAGAACTGGGAGGTGCCGGACGTTCCTCTCGACGACCTGGAGCGCCGTGCCATCGTCGCAGCCCTTGAGCGTAAACACGGCAACGTCAAGGAAGCGTCGGCCGCACTGGGGATCGATCGCTCGACGCTTTATGACAAGTTGAAACGCTACGAGATCGTGCACTGATTCGACACTCGGCGAGGGAACGCCTCAAGCCTCAAGAAAAGTCTCCGCAAGCACGGTGTCCCAATCGGCCTGAGGCACCGCATCCATCAATCCCGGCAAGAGCACTCCGCCGTCGGCTAGAGCGGGCTGTGTACCGGGCGCACGTAGTTCGATTTGCAATCGCTCCAGTTCCCGCGACAACCATCCGTCCACTTCAGGTCCGCGCAAGAGATGGCGCAGAGTTGCCGGGTCGTTCGCGTTCAGCCGGGGACTGATTTTCAGATACCAACCCTCTTTCGGGCCTCCGGTGTCGACCACCTTGCCCTCAATCGGAGCGTGCACCCGAATCTCGTTTCCGTTCTTGCTCATCTTCCACGCAGTTTCGTTGATTTCCAGGTCGCTGCCAATCTCGGGCATCTTCACGGAATCAGCCTGCCCGATCAGGTGCTCCGCGAGTGCGTCGAGGCCGATTGTAAGGATTCCACCTTCTTCCGGTTTCACCCAGGTATGCCCGCGATGGTAGAAGCGGTCCTGCGGGTAGTCGAGGCCTAGAGAGTGTTCCACACCGGTGGCGGGCAACACGGCAAATTCGGAGTACTTGTTGCAGTGCCTGCAGTCAAAGGCGTTATCGCAGGTTCTCGATATCACCCTGCCTGCAAGCTCGTGCCGGCAGCGTCGCTCCGCCTTCGCCAACTCGGCAAAGTTCGACTTCCAGCAAAACTCAATGGCTTTTTTCGTGTTGAAGTCATGGGCCGTGCGCCGCACCGCTGCTATGACCGTCGCCAAGATCGTCATTACCACCGCAAAAAATAAAGATAGAAATATGATGTGGCCGGCGGTCCAGTGAAATCCGTCAATCCCCGGAAACATGCGAGTCCTCTCCTTTTGGCTGCGCAAACATGGGCAGATAGCGATACGACAGCGAGTAGACAATCACCCCATAAGCAATCACGCCACCGAAGCTCGCGACTTCCTGCCAGCTGGGCGTGTATCCCAGAAATTCGTCGAACGGAAGAGTGGGCAAAGCCAGAGTCTGCACCGTGAGAACGAACCGGTTGAGCAGCACGCCGCAGCAAGCTAGACTGGCCGCACTTAGAAGCCAGCCACGCCGCATTGCTGTTTTTCGGAACGTCAGCAGAAATGCCGGAAGTAATCCGAAGAACACAATCTCCGAAAACAGGATGGGCGTCCCAAATGGTTTGTGGATGTAGAACTGCCACGGGGCAAAGCCCTCCGATGGCGAAGTGATGTTCAACCAGATCAATGTGTCGATTGATTTCGCGGCTACATAAATCGCGAGCAGCGCGCCGGAAATGAATCCCAAGCGGCGATAGACCTCAGGAGGCACGAGTTTTCGCCCGGTCACTCTTTCGACCGTTGCGGTTACCAACATTAGAAAGCTCGGGCCCGCTGCGATGGCCGACAAAATGAATAAGAAGAAAGTAGAAGGCCAAATGAAGAATCCTTGGCGGAAGGCGAACGGCCGGCCGCGCAGGACTCCGTAGAGCCCGCCGAGCGATCCCTGATGAAAGAAAGAGAGCAAGGTTCCCACGCCGGCCAGTACTGGAACCAGCTTGTGCAGTTGGTGTTCAAACACCAGAAACGACGGCAGCTTGCGGAGTTGCCGGTTGCGCAGCAAGAGCGGTATGTACTCCAGGCAGAGCACCAGAAGGTAGCAGGAGATGCAGAACGTGACTTCGGTCAGCATCGAGTGCGTGTTCGGATGCCAGAACGTGAACCATGCCCGCAGCGGCTGACCAACGTCGATCATTAAGATCGCAACGGCTCCGCTGTAGCAGATGAAGCCAACAACGACAGCGGTGTTGAGAATCGGCCTGAGCTCGACGCGTTTGAGAATGTAAACCAGGAATCCGGTGAAGAACGCTCCGGCACCTAGCGCAATGATGCCCAGGTCGAGAAAGATCCAAAGGCCGAACGCGAACCGGTTGTCCATGTTCGTCTGATTCAGGCCGTAATACAGGCACAAGCCGGCCGCATAGACTCCAACGGCGAGCAGCACGGCCCACGGAGAGAGCCAGAGTAGGAACCGAGAGAGAGAAGTGCGCTCCTCGCCACGGGCGATCCACCGGCTGTCGGTGAGGACGGTACTAGCCATGGTTGACCTCCGAATCGCGGCCGGAACTTGGTTCTGCCAGCGCTCTCACCCATGCCTCCTTTGACTTGTAGTAAATCTTTGGCTCGGTTCCGAGGCGGGCGAGGAATCGGAATGCATTCGGCGAATGGGCATCTTGCGTGACGGGATCGTTCTTGTCAGCTAGATTGCCGAATCGAATGGCGCCAGTCGGACAGGCCTCCACGCAAGCGGGAACATAGTCGGCCATATCGATCTCGCGTTTTTTCGAGGCAGCCGCTTTTTCCTGCGCTGAATGTAGGCGCGCGTGACACAGATTGCATTTCTCCACGACACCGCGCATCCGCGACGCGACTCCAGGATTCAGACTCTTCTCCATTCCCGACGGCCATGCCGGATCCCACCAGTTGAAGTAACGCGCATGATAAGGGCATGCGGTCATGCAGTACCGGCATCCGAGGCAGCGTTGCGGCATCTGCATCACAATTCCCGTGGCCTTATCCACTTCGACCGCCTGCTGCGGGCAAACTTTTACGCACGGCGTGTCGTGTTCGCAGTGCATGCACAGGATAGGGACGAAGGCCTCGCGCCGAGCTCCACCGTCCATTCCATTCGAAACTTTGCGGACCAGAATCGGCGTGATGCCCGTGCGCGCAGTTGCCTGAGGAAGTGAAGGCACGTTGTTCTCGGTCGAGCAGGCCACCATGCATGCTCCGCAGCCCGTGCAGCGGTCGAGATCGATCACCATGCCGTAGCGGGCGCTCATGCGTTCCTCCTCTCGGGTGGCTTCCGCAGACTCGACTCCCGGTAGAGCTTCGTTGCGAGCGGCGGCAACACAGGTGCGCGCCATGAAGTCGTCCAATCCTCAAGTGGGCTCGGACCAGTTGGTGTGGGCCATTCCTTCAGTACGCACCGCAAGGATTCAGAATGAAGAGCCTCGGCGACCCAGACATCTCCCTTCGAGAGTTGCTCTTCGAATTTCTGAACAGAGGCGATCTTCGCGAGTGGCATCGTTTCCTGTCCGCACAGAGTTCCGGCGCGCGCGCGGAAGAGATCTTCGCAACGTGAGTGGATAATGCTGTCTGATGAGGGAAGACTGGAATCGATACTGGCGAGAAACTGCGCCGAGCTCTGCACGTCGGCCGGCGCCTTCACAAGGGCGGGAGCTACAGCATACGTCTCAATCGCCGAGGTCGGCGCAGGCGGAACATCAGTCTGATCTTCGAGGAATCCCGGCGCCGGCAGCAGCCATTCGGCTTTGCTCGATCCACCATCCCACGCGGCAAAGCGGAAGATCTCGGCGTCGGTGTGTGGAACGAAGTCCCACGGCACCGTGGAGTCGATCAGAACTGCGCGCGCATTTTGAATGACTGCGTCAGCGGAGACGTTCACATCGGAGTGCTTCGATCTCCGAACGATGCCGCCGCGGGCGCCCGTTGCGCCGAGCACGACATTCAACGCCGCGATCGATGGATTCTCATCGTTCGCGATTGCCACTACGGGAGGCCGTGCAACGAGCGTCCGCGCAAGATCGCGAATCGCATCGGACGTGAGCTCGGTCTGATCTGCAGCTTGCGCGAGTGTCAGGGGCGGCATTGGGCCTTGGGCTGAGACAAGATGTTCTTCGAGGAGCACGCGCGCCAACCCTGTAGCCAAGGCAGCCTCAGAGCCATCATGAAGCGGCACCCACTGCCATGCCCGCGCGGCCGTGCGAGACAGAGACGATTCCGCCTGGATCAGCCGCAATTGCGGATCCGTCATGCCCGCTGCCCGCTCTGCCCACAAGCGAGTGAAGCGTCCAGGTGCGCCCCAACCATCCAGCAACGGTGCGCCGAAACTGATGACGGTCTGCGCGTTTTCCAGGTCATAACCGAGCGCCGATGCAGGCACTCCGCTCCAGTCTTCATAAGGCACCAATGACCGAGCGTCCGAAGCGAACACGACGCGATAGTCACCGTTTCGCTTTTGCGCAAAGGTTCTCAGTACCGACGAGGCCGCGCGCCCGGGATAGCCGTCGATTACGACGATCCGACCTTCACCGCACGCCTTTGCAAACGCTTTCCGAGCCTCGCTCCACGACGAAGGGGTTGCACCGTGCCGAACACTGCGCAACCGCTGCGGATGCCAGTTCAGTTGGTGTGCTCCGTAGGCAAGCGGACACAGCGCTCCAAGGCTCACTGGATGGCTGCTCACGCCTGAGACGCCAACGGGATACCCTGCGGACGTTCTTACTTTTATGGCGCAACCTTGGGGGCAGAGCGTGCAAGCGGACTGCTTCACCTCCACCGGACCGCGCACGGGTTGCGGGATCCAGGCCCAGTTCTGACTCCAGATGGAAGTATCGTCGAGCAGCTTCCAGGGCACCGGAGTGACGATCAGACCTGCGGCCGCTCCCGCGCTCCATACCAGCAGATCTCGTCGCGTGACCTTCATGCTTCTCCCTTCATTCTTCCGCTACTCATGGCAACCGAGACATCCGACCTCAAGGTTGTGCTGCCGGTGGCAGCCTTCGCAGTCGCTCATCTTCATACCTTCGTGCGGTGCACGTCGCAGTCGCGACATTGAGTGTCCCCAGATATC
>Ga0335072_10015890_pt1 | contig 10676 bp, 5 predicted proteins | sample Lox_Sample_21_FD_206725 | JGI IMG/M metagenome (GOLD analysis project Ga0335072, IMG submission 206725) | Soil microbial communities from Loxahatchee National Wildlife Refuge, Florida, United States - Lox_Sample_2.1 | ecosystem: Environmental > Terrestrial > Soil > Wetlands | place: USA: Florida... | reverse complement strand
ACTGCACTCTATGTCCGTAAAGTCCTATAAACCTGCAAATTCCATGCGGGTGTCCGTAAAGCTCAGTCTATGCCTGTAAAACCGTCCGTAAAACTGCCCAAACCTGCCGTGGACAGCTTTGTACGTCCGTCTGTAGGTTCCCCACTGATCCTCCGTCTGATAATGATCCTTTCCGGATTCCTTGGATGATGATCCTTACAATATCCTCCGAACCAGCTATATACATCAAGGTGCCCCGGCATGGGAACAACAATTGCCCAGATCAGCTGACCCAACCCAACTCAACCTCGCCTAAACCATGTGATTTTGTAGGGGACCACGGAACCCCACCACACTAGTCTCCTAATAGATTGAATATCAAGGCTCTTTATGCACTCCCATATAATAGAATATACTAAAAAAGACTCGAATCTCATTTGCATTTGTCGGCCACCAATATCGAGAATTTGTTGAGGTTGGTGCTATAGCTGCTCTTCGAGCAATTGCATATAGATTTGTGTTGTAGAGGGCTAGGGTGGGTGTGCCGTCGCAGTGCACGATCATCAGGGCGATAGGTGGGTCAACGTGCGCTCAATGAGGTGCTCAGCAGAAGGAATGGGACCCAAAACCACACAACAAGTAGCCAACACAAGAAACAACTGCACTCTGCGTAAAGTCCTATAAACCCGTAAATTCCATGCGGGTGTCCGTAAAGCTCAGTCCATATCTGTAAAACCGTCCGTAAAACTGCCCAAACCTGCTGTGGGCAGCTTTTGTAGGTCCGTCGCGCGTCCCTTGCTGATCCCTATCTGATGTCTGCCTCCCCGGATGATGATCCTTACAATATCCTCCGAACCAGCTATATACATCAAGGTGCCCCGGCATGGGAACAACAATTGCCCAGATCAGCTGACTCAACCCAACTCAACCTCGCCTAAATCATGTGATTTTGTAGGGGACCACGGAACCCCACCACAGTGTTCTCTGCAATAGTAGCATAAATTGTAGGTTGAATAAAGAGGTCTAACAAACTCGATGGATTGGTAGCATCAATATCAGGTATAGTGACTTTAGGATCTCAAATCCGACCTGGCAAGAATGGTTCAAACACAACGCCACTTGTCTTTGGGATCTTCTTTAAGATCTCCTCGAATTAAAGCATCTTTAGACCAGCTATTTCTTCTGCTTTTACTTTTTTTTTGGCCTTAAGATCTTCTGCAGCACTATTTGCAGCTTTGCTAGACCTAATCTCAGTAGGATTTGACTGCAGATTAAGGCCTTGGGTCTGCTTGCAAAGTAACTGTACAGGATCCCCCTGAATAATTCCATTATTAGAAGATTCAGCAGATGCGGGGTCATGGTAGGGCTCTGGTGCTTTAGTGACCTTAGTTCGTGGCTTTCTGGGCTTGGCAGGCCTATCTGGCTGGGGTACAGTTTCATCAAAATGTACTACAGGCTTCCTCTAACGATTAGACCTTCGTTCAGCCATTATTAAAGCAGAATATATAATGGAATATCGATTTGTTGGTGTTGTGGGATATTTTGGCGCTAGTGGAATGCCAAGGCGCTAAAATGCGTAGCTCTAGCGGACGAAGGGATAGTAGGTAGTGACAGAACATACTAGCTAAACTTTCATAGAGCGCAGCGAACCTAGGGGCTTAGGGGCCGGCCTAATCTAACCTAATCTATTAATCTACTAAGCTGTATACTTAGCTAAAGCAAGCTTCTATTCTGCTTCTCCCCCCACTTGCCCTCCGCAGGAGTCTGGGGGCGAAGCTCCCTGGTTGAACTTTCTCGCTTCTTTCGTCACGTGATGTTTTTCTATATGGGCTCAAATTGAGTCAGGTGACCTAGAAAAAAACAGTAACGTGACCCGGAATGCACCGGATTCTTACTAAGCCACCCGTAATTTCCATTTCTCCAGCTTTCTTTCTAAGCCTTAAATGTGTTTTAATACATAAAGTAGCTGTAATTTTATATGCTTTTAAATATAGAAAAAGCCAGCGCAGCGAAAGGGGGGGGTCCAGGGGGTCCCCCCCTAAGAAAATAAAGAATTTAAGGAAAGGGTGTTCTATAAGGTCTTCCTTTAAGAATTAAAGATTTACTTTTCACACTATTAGGGATTTTAGTAAGGAGCAAGCTTGCATTGTTTTTCGCGTCTGGGGCGGCCCCAGCGGGGTTAGGGGCTGGCCCCTATAATAAAAGATTCTGGACCAAAAAGAGTCTTAATATTAACTAATCGAGCGCAGCGAGCGCGGGGGTTTGGGGGCTGGCCCCCATAAAAAAAAGATTCTGGGCCAAAAAGAGCAGGTTGAATTTACAAAGCAAGCTTCTACACGCCGGGTTTACATTACACGGTCCCTTATTGGCTGTATTGAAGAGTTCACTAATCACTGCGATAGGTCAGCATACGTTAAAGACGAAGTCATGTGACTAGGAGTGACAGGATGTACTCGTGGTGGGCACAATCGAGTTTTACTGCTTTGCTCCTGAAAGATATCTACAAGAATATTTAACTATTGTGGTGGGGTTCCGTGGTCCCCTACAAAATCACATGATCTTGATCCGTACTAGGGTATTGGTGTATTTAGCTAGCTCGTAGACTTCCTTTTTCATGATCATTCACGACGGGATCAGAGATTTAGGGACCTACGGTTTTACAGATGCGCACAGGACGAGCGATTGTTGTAATGGTTAGTTACGGACGAGTTTAAGGGTTTTACAGACGATATACGAATCTTTGGACAGAGCTATCTTCACGGACACGGAATGCAGTTGTTTCTTTTGTGTGTTTTGCCTCGAGCTGTACGCTAACCTATTCATTGCCCTGACGATCGTGCACTGCGACGGCACATCCATTCTATCCCTCCACAATATCCACAACGTTTTAAACCATAATCAATATGGGGATAATATTTATCACGTCTGACATAGTGATAGTTGGCATAAGCAATCCCAATATCGATCCTTTTCAGCGACCTCACTCAGTCCAATACCAGCTACTCAAAGTCCGCCTTAATAATCAGGACAGTTGAAACTATCAACACTTGGGTAGCGCGACTCTAATGCCTTATTAATATCACTGCCCGACCCCTCTAATGTATTAAACCAAAGTTGAATATTCCCGCCCGATTTCACACATTGCCAATTGGACAATTGGACCGAAGACCATTCAAAGTTATTATCCACCAATGGGCCGCCGTTTTCGAGAGCTTTATATGTGTCATCGCAGTCCTGTGGACCAATATAGGGAACTCTAATCAAGATGCTATAGGATTCAAAAAAGCCGTGGTCGTAACAGTGGCAGGACTGGGTTGCGCGACGTTCGAGAGAAGTGCGTATATTGGGAACGGGGGCAGCGTTGACAGAACCTATAAGAGCAAGGGCTATAAGGATCTCTTTGGAGAGAAACATGACGTGGAGATCAAGCTTCTAGAAAGAAGAGCTCGTCTAGAGCATTTATAAAATTAGGGTAGTATTGATTGATAGAATAAAACAGATGCAGAGTCCGCCGTTATCTCTTAGGGATGAAGCTGAGTTATATAGGGCTACCTCAGGCCCTGTCAATTTTAAAACCCCTTCTATGATCCCTTCTCGTTTCATCTTGATACCTGACATTTCTGCCCCGGGGGCCTCAACTGGACGAGATCGAAGTTGACAGGGGGATACGGGGTAATGGGGGCTGCTGCATCCTCCGAGGCCGTAGACAATCTTCATCAGCTCTGGACTGCGGAACAACGCCATCTCGGTTCGAAACAGATAGTGTGGTGGGGTTCCATGGTCCCCTGCATCATCATATGACTCTAGGAAATAGTTGTTCCTGTACCAAGAGCTATGATGTATATAGCTATTCGCATGGTGGTGGGGGACCCACGAATAGTCCAGAGGCCTCGTTCTCATGGACATCTACCTACGATCATCTTTACGGATCATCCTTACGGTCCAAGATAGGGCCACGGGTTAGGACAGGTTTTACGGACGCTTTTACGGACGAGCGGACAGGGCCAGAGAGGGCTTTACGGACAGAGAATGCAGTTATTTTTAATCGTCGGTTCTGATCCCCGCTCCCTCGTCAGCGAAAGCAAATGAAACGCGTCGTAGATAGCCGAGCCCCCAAAATTGTATGAAAACTCTATCTTTTACCAATCTGCAACTCTCCATGGTGACATACCTTCTTGAAAATGAAGCCTACCGACGAATACAAAGCCTCTCTTTCCAATGCGACAGCTTTTAAGCACGGATACCCTGAAGGAAGGTCTACTACGGCTGCTTGAATCTACAATATTAACGATAACACTGTCCGGGCAATCCTACATCGAGAGCAACAACATGGTGAAGCAGCTGTCAAGCATGGAGGGCATAATAAGATACTGTTAGAGGTACAAGTTGAAGCTATATTGTGGTGGGTTCCCGTGGTCCGCTATAAAAATCACATGATTGAGGCCTGCACTAGGGTATTTATGTATTTAGCCAGCTCGTAGTGTTGGAATTTTGACTTAATGTACTCAGCGGAATAGACAGATTGCTTTGAACGAGTGACTTGAACTTGAATTCTCAATGAAGGACTAACTACAGGTTTATATAGTGGTAGGTCGGAGAGATTGGATCCTCCGTATTACTATAAAATCAAATTCCATGGTGTTAATGATCCTCCTCGATCCCTATATCAATAACTTCAATAATGTAGGCGGCTCTATGAGCCGGGGTAATATTAGGCCGAAGCCGTACCTAACCAACACGTAGACTACCTCCAAGCAGCATCCTTACAGTTATCTTTTACGGGTCGAACAGGACAGGTCTTTACGGATGCTTTTGTAGTCTGGTTTTACGGGTTTTAATAGGAAGCTTTATGGACATAGAATACAGTTTTTTTTTTGTGTGTGTTTTAAGCATTGCGCTGAGCGTTGCCTTCGTCTTTATCGCCAGCTATTCCGTGGTTTCAAGTCTGTACGCTAACCTACCTATTGCCCTAACAATTGTGCACTTCCACGGCACATTCATTTATTCCCTCTACAATATATAAGTATGTAGAGGACTCGTACCTAAGTGGATATGGTGCAACGAAGGCAATAGTTTATAGTGCAGTTAGCTGTTTAAGGGCTAGCCAAGTTCCAATAAAAGATCCACCAACCTGGCCCTAGTTTTAGCTCAAGCTACAGTCACATGATCTTATCTTAACAATTAAGGTGTCAGAATTGTGCGCGAGTGTATCAGTCACGCACATATAGTATTAGCAGCGGATGGCTTCTATACAGGCGGTTAGGCCTGTTCACGTGTGTATTCAATTGATTGTATTAATAATTGAAGATGCTTAGTTAACTCAACACTAGGGATGCTCCCCTATAAGTAGAGGTATCCCAGCCACCTCATTTATTAGGTAATGTCCTATATTACGTAAGCACTTCCTAACACTCCCCCATGCGTCGTAATATCTAGTGCTCCATATCCCATCTGCCTAGGCCTCATTAACTCCTACAACGAGTATGGTACCCGTAGCCCCTACATCTCCTTCGTGGGAGTTTAATAGCTCCACGGTCTCCCGTGCTGTAGTACAAGAGTGCCCCTAGCTGTATATATATCCATCCTGTAGCGCCAGACTCTGGGCTGGTCTCCCAAGGAGCTATTTCCTATTAGAGAGGCTCGTTCCACAGCCATCTTATTAGGCGCATGTAGGGATAGCAAGCCTAATGACCTTAGTATGCCTAGTGTTCCCTCAGTTTTCCCCTATCTGTAGTACGCTGTATTTGTGAGCTTGTAAGGGTGTTTCGTTGTTAGTTCGATATGTCGTTGTTAGATGTTGCTGCTGTCAATCTAATATTTTGTCGATCTAATTGATGTTGTCGATTAAATCGATGTTGTTGATAGTATTAATGTTGTTGATATAAGGCTTTCAACTTAGCCTAGCTGGCAGGGCGTCCTAGTAAGACGCCATCAAACACTTACTAGGCTGCTATAACCTTGTTGATGCCTTTAGCCTAAGAGGATTTAAGCGTCTTAGCTTGACCAAGATAGAACTTGCTAAATAGGAGATTAGATCCTTATTCTCAAGGTATTTATATGCTTCTAGAATTAGTTGACGGGTAGTTGCTTTATAAGAATGTCTGCTAGCTGTTTGTTACTAGGAATGTGTTTAACTTGTAGTCGCTAAGCTTGAACTATATCTATTTAAATGTAGTTGTATTAGATATCAATGTACTTCAACTTCTTATAGAACTTGTAATTGTAGATGAGGTTGATAGCACCTAAGTTGTTAATAAACAGAGTGGGAGGGGACTTATATTCCTCCTTTAAATTATCTGTAAGCTTCTTTAGCCACACAGCTTCCTTAGAAGCTTTACTTCCAAATATAAATTCTACTTCAAGTAAACTTTGTGCTATAAATCGTTGTTGTTGTACTATCTACAATATTACCCTATTTGCCCTTATTGCTGCCTATCCTTAAAATAACACTCTATTACTTTTAGTTCTTTAAGTCGTATTACTATAAAGTGTGTACGCGTTTGTTCCTTTATAATTTGTATTATTATAAAATATGCTTATTAATATTATACCCTTTAAGTATTATAAGGTTCGTTTCTTAAGTTGTAAGTAAAGTAGTTTAAGTTTTAATATGTATTATACAAGTTGCCTAATAGTATAGCTGAGATTAAGTCTTATACAGTTTACTAGGTATAATAAGGAGCTAACTATCTAGTAGTAGAAGTTGGCTTTAAGTTTGTTAAGTAGCTAATGTTCTCCAGCTTCGTCTTTGTCTTTAAATAAATTTAAGGGTTATACAAGTATTATGCCAACTAGGATAAGCAGTTGTACTACGTTGCAGTCTTTCATCTTAAAACATTCTAGCAACTTAATAATATACAAGGTCTAATAGATACATAGGGACTTAGCTGTTCTATTTCTTTATATCTAAAAGCTAATAAACAGCTTTGCCTCCTTTAAGTCCTTATATTTCTACTTCTTTTTAATTGTAACTTTAACGTAATCCACTTTTAATCTCTTACTAATAATTAGTATGTTATTAACAAATAGAAGTATATAAACTTTATTTTTAACAAAGAGGTTTAAATTTAAGTTGCTAGGTTTAAAGCCTATATCTACAAAGAATATGTTAACAGTTAGAAACTATACTTGTAAAGCCTGTTTTAGCTTGTAAAGTGCTTTTTGTAGTTGTAAATAATACTGCTTAAAGTTAGCACTTATTATAACAAGTTTAAAGAACTTAAGTATCTCTATATAGACTTCTTCTTATAGCTCTAAGTTGAAGAAGGCTGTATCAACATCTATCTAGTCGATCTTAAAGTCTTTAGCAGCTGCTTTTACAAGTAGTACTTGTAGAGTTGCAAACTTAAGCACTAAAGCAAATGTCTTTGTATAATTAACATTATACTGCTATTTAAATCCTTAAATTACAAGCTTAGCTTTATAACTTAAATGCTCCTTGTTATCTTTAAACTCAATCTTATACACCTACTTGCTTGATATAACCTTATAGTTCTTTAGAATCTTAACAATTAAGTAGGTATTCGTCTCTTTTAACAATTATAGTTTATAAATAATAGCCTTCTTCTAGCTCTTTAAGTCTAACTTTATAGCCTCCTTAATTATAATTGCTTTAAATAGTATTATAAGTATTTTGTAATTTAATTCCCTATTTATATATACTACTTTCAACTCTTCTATTAGTAGTAACATACTATTAGGGAAAATCTTCTTCCTTGAAATCCTCTTTGACCTTATAGCTTTAAATATATTAGAATTTAATGTAAGCTCTCACCCTTTCCCTTTTATAAGACTTATTTTAGTTATACTAGCATCTGTTTTAATGCGTCTGCTTATTTTAGTACTACTCTTACTTAATTGCAGTTAGAAGCTACTATTCAACTACTATTAGGAGTTAACATTTAACTATTAATAGGAGTTATCACTTAACTGTTATTAGGAGCTACTACTTAATTGAAGTTAGAAGCTATTGTTAGAAGCACTCTACTTAACAAGGAGTCTTAACAGACTGTTATTAAAAGCTACTATTCGACTACTAGAAGCTACTACTCGACTATCCCTAAATTCTTTGTATAGTATGTTTAAGCACGCCTATTTCAGCTTAATAGGGTTTTTAAAGGGGTTTTCAATAGGCTTCTTAGTAAGTGGATTCTTCTTAGTATTTAATAAATTGTTAGTAGAATCTAACAGTCTAAAGAATTTGTACTTATTAAAATCAACATTTTTATAGACTTCCTCTTTTAAGGTTGTTGTATTAAGTACTTTAAATATTGCTTTACCTTATAGTCTTATAAATATATACTTCTTATATATTTGCAGATTTATATGTGCTAGTAGTCTTTATAATAAGTTGTAAGAGTATGCTGTGCATCTAAATACTTATAGATTTTATACATCTAGCTTCTTTAAATTGTAGGATTTATAAGGGGTTTCTGCTATTAAATTATTGCTAAATAGTAAAGTAGATGTTAGTATTTAATTCCTAATTTAAACAGTATGTTTAGTAGTATAATACTACATTATAAGTAACAGCTTAACTTAGTACAACATCAATCTTGCTAGCTAGTTGATCATTTAAATCGATCTCTCTGCTACTCTATTTATAAAGTGCTTGTATAATAAGTATAATTCAAACTGCATCCCTTCTTGTATAAGGTGATCTTAAAATATTATATTAAACTCTTCCTTCTTATTGTTTAATCTTACAAATACAACCTTCATATTAGCCTCACACTCAAATTCCTTTTAAAGTTGTTTGAATGCAAGAACAACTTTAACTGCTTCTTTTAATTTGAAGTGTTATATTCATACTGCCCTTATAGCATTATTAACAGCAATTAGGAAGTATTAGTAACCTTATATGCTCCTCATTTGTATTCCAAATAGGTTGTAGTATAATTGTTATAGTTTGACTTCTTCTTTTAAGTTAGTCGACTTGTTAAATAACTCCTTCATCTTCCTAGTAAGACATAGTTTGCACACTATCTCCCCTACCTTGTAGTTTTCTAATTGTAAGTATTAAAAGTTTACTCTAACTAAGTATTCCCTTATTTTGTTAACACTCTTATAGTTAATGTAAGTAAGTTGTAAATGCTATAGTTCCCTGTCTTTTTATACTTAAACTGTATTCTTTAATGTAAATGTCGTAAAAGCCTTCTCTATAAGCTAGTCGACGTAATAAAGGCTGTCTCTTCTTAACCCTTCAAATAGAATGTCTTAACCCTTTAGTGCCCTTATCTTTTAATCCTTAAAAATGATTGTGAACCCCTTATTGTTAAGCACCCTTATAGAAATTAGTTTGTAGTAGAAGCTAGGTGTATACCAAACTCCTTTAAGTTGTACATCCCCTTTTATAGTTTGTATTATAACATCTTTATACCCTTAAGCTTTAATTGTAGAGCTATCTGCAAGTCTTACTACTTTAAGCGTGTTTTAGCGTTTAATAACTTTAAAGTTGCTGCTGCTTCCACTAAAATGCTTTAAGGCTTTAGAATTAACAATCCAGCTTAAGCTTCTATTAGCAGAGTATGCGCATTAGAACTTGTTGTAAAAAGAGGAATTATTATTATTATATTTAAATATTTAAGTAATAGTATTTACACGCTCTTCCTTCTTTAAGCTCTCCTTCGCTTTCTCTCTAGCTTTAGTCTGAGCCTTCTTGTAGTCCCTGCAATCAGCTTGGAAATGTCCCTTCCTTATATAAAACCTGTATTAATCTAAGTCTAACTTCTCCTAATCTCTATTCTTCTCCTTGTAGTTTTACTTGTAGTTTTACTTCTTCTTATAGCCTTTAAATCTGTCTTCTTTCCTCCCACCCTTATTCCTTCTTCAGCTTTGAGTTCTAAACCTATATGTAGTATTTGCAGTTGCAGTTGTAGCTAGGATAATTGCAGGTTAGTAGGATTTAAGAAGAGTTATAGCGCTTTTAAGGCTTTAATTCTTATTAAGGTAGAAGTGCTTAGCCTGTTGCTAGTAGGGATCCTTAGGAAGAGAGTGTAGTATTCAAATAAGCAGATCAGCTTTTAAAATTGCCTTTAGCGTGCCAGCTAGCTGGGTTTTATACGTATTCAGTTTGTCTAAGAAGCTGCTAAGCAGCTTAGTCTTTAAATCCCAAGTTTCTTTTGTAAAATGATATATAAGGGTGTCCTAGTACATCGAATCTAAGGAGCAGTTGTGCTTTGCAAGCTCCGTTCAGATGCTAACAGCATTAGTAGCGTCAATTAGTGCGTTAATAGAGTGAAGTATATTTGGTGATACCAAGTTGCTTATAATCTATATAGCCCTTGCAGCTCTCTAGTCCTAATCTGCAAGTAGTCTGACGTTATTGGCAGGCCTAGGTTTATCTCTAGTAACAATCCTCCACGTATTAGCGGATAGCAGGGCTACCTTGCAGGTCTAGTGGAAGAGGGAGTAGTTCTTGTCGTTCAAGATAGCAATCCTTCTGTATTTGCAGGTATAATACTAGGTCTTAGTTGTAGTTGTAGCAGTAGGTGCTGTTGCACTAGAGGCATTAGTGGAAATAGGGGTTGCTATATTGTAGAGCCACCCGGGCTTATAACCTGTTAGAATTGTATGCGAGTGTATCAGTCACACACATATAGTATTAGCAGCAGATGGCTTCTATACAGGCGGTTAGGCCTGTTCACGTGTGTATTCAATTGATTGTATTAATAATTGAAGATGCTTAGTTAACTCAA
>Ga0335072_10015889_pt1 | contig 10677 bp, 10 predicted proteins | sample Lox_Sample_21_FD_206725 | JGI IMG/M metagenome (GOLD analysis project Ga0335072, IMG submission 206725) | Soil microbial communities from Loxahatchee National Wildlife Refuge, Florida, United States - Lox_Sample_2.1 | ecosystem: Environmental > Terrestrial > Soil > Wetlands | place: USA... | reverse complement strand
GCGGAGTACAGAGCAAGGGCAAACCCTTGCTCGCAGGGCGATGAAGACTGTGCAGAAAGGTGCTTGTCGCGGTGATTGGCGGCTGAAATGATTTGGCGGTTGAGCATCGAGTCCAATAGAGGAAAGACGGTCGAAATTATGCGCATTATGCCATTGAATCGTTACTTACGTGGCCAGGGTCTCTTAACGAGTTACTATGATATGACGCAAAATGAAGCAACGGCCTCTCCAACATCGGAGGAGAGATGCAGGGCCGCAGTGGAATTGCAATTCCCTGCGTGATCTGTCTAACTTTTACTCTGTAACAGCGGGGCAGCCTCGACCTCGAGTCGAGTCGACCCTACAGGAATGTGGCATCTGGCAAAAAGTGAGGTGGTTGTCAACTGCAGGGGGGCGTCAAGTACCACTCAAGGTCGGTGGACGTTGGAAAAGGCACCCCAGCGTGGGGATTGGCTGGAGGGAACCAGCATGTGGCAGCCTCCATGCCCGCTCATATGCACCTCAATCACTCCGCTGCCCAATGACGTGCTGGTCCTGGCACGAGACAAGCCTCGTCCTGTGCTTTACCTGCAAGCCGAGACGGCTGCCCAGTCCGCCCCTAATATAGAAAAGAGCGCTAGTCAATATCCGGGTTAGCTCTTTTTTGCTGGCGCCTGCACACGAATTGTTACTGGTGCTGCCATGCCATTCTTCAAAGACGCCTGTCCGATTTGTTCCATCCATGTCACGTTCCCAATCGTGACTTCGTACCTCTTGGGACCCCAAACTGCTTCCAGTCAGTTCTCGTAGACCGTGATGTGTATGACAATAATATAGAAAAAGGAGCTAGACTCCGCAAGACTTTAATACTCGAGGCAACCACGTTTCTTAAACGCTCGCCTACACGTGGTAGCAGCATCCATGGGAATGGCAGAGGGAGGTTGCGAATGTGGCTTCCCCAGTCCTTCATTATCAGAACTCTCCTTCGCTCTAATATCCATCCCATGCAGAGTGACAGTCGAGGTTGCAGGCCCTGGCCGGATGATCGTTATCTTCATCACACTGCGTCACCGTATTTTTAATTGCAACAGGTATTTTTGAGTTGGAGCTATGTAAGGAAGCATCCACGCTCTGCATAAGCACGATACTCTGTGGGGTATGGTGAGTGTCAGGAAGGCTGTACGACATCCTAAGCTCTCCCGCTGCAATCTGCATCAGAGTCAAAGCTTCTTGTAAGCCGTAATGGAAACTTCTGTTTCTGCCGGTCTATCAAGATGGCCGCGGGGTTGCAGCTACGAAATGCAGCTATGTTCCCAGGACTTCTCTTAGATGCATCATTGTCTCGTACCTGCTTCTGCGATACTGCTATCTGGAATTCGGGTATCCATAGTGGCTATCGCTTCGTCGCTTTAGTCGTCCAGGCCTGCCACGCTAGGCATAGAGTTCGTACTTCGCTTCGTGAGTCTCGGTCACATCGATCACAGAAAAGCAACGCTGCAGCCATGCACAAGGAACTTTTGATTGGGCCGCAATGGCGAATTTCTATTTTACGCATGTTTCATTGGTTGATAAATGTCTTTAATTGTGCAATTAATTATGTTTCGGGGAACAATTATCCATTTACGCGCTGTACTAGCTTATCGTGGCTTTCCACACCCATGTGGCTGCAGAAGCCTGCAGTGCTCTCATGCCTCATTACTCAATCTCGCCGCCTCCTTCGCCTTCTCCTTACCCCCTGGTGCGGTGCATGAAAATCGTTTGTGATCCACGGAAACACGCATACGCACTTAAGATCACCTCATGCCTTCTTCTAAGTTCCCATAGGATCATTAAGATGTGATTTGAATTAGGATTTCTTTAGCCGTCACCTCCCGTCCCATCTTTCAAGCACATCGGACATGTTTCACAGTTGATTCTGTGCCACCGCCATTTCTCCTCCATCACTTCAGCCATCCCGGTCTTATCCGTAAAAAGTGATCTGAAACGGATAGCGGCGGCTGAGGGCACGTTCTGATCCTCGAGATGGGCGGAAGGGGAAATCATCACCTCGTGTTGGCGATGTGCCGTGTGCGCCGCCGCAGACTAATGGAGAGATAGCGATAGAGATATCGAAGCCCCTAGGGCATGATCTGAAACCAATATATTGGTCAAAGTGGTCGGAGCACGAGACACGGTACCCGACGCCTCCACTTTCAACGGATGCTGGGATGGGTAAGCCGGAGCAGCACGAGCCACCTGTTGGGAGCAGTAATAATGCGGAGGTTATCGATAGCAATGATCGCGCGACGCGTCCATTTCGCGTCTTCAAGATGACCAGCCAATTTAAGGCCTGATATTATATTCTGACGACGTTAGTCATGTGGACTTGTACGATTGGCATATAGATGTAATGTGACTCACCATCGTAACACTAACAAATCCACAACGATCCTCACTCCCCAGCCTCCTGGATTGGGCTCATGGGCTTCGCAGGCCCACTCCTCGACTTTCTCGAGCTTGAACTCGAGCCCCTTCTCTTTCTCCTCTTCTTATCAGGCTGTAGCTCTTTGTGCAATGCTAGCATGTTTCGCACTGCCGTGAATGAGACGATTTCAAGCTCTTCCATAGTGGCCCGCGGCGGCGACCGGCAAGGACTTGCGATAGGTGTGCAGTCCGAGTCATTCTCGTCGAAGACCTCGGGGAACAAGTCATCGTCCGAAATGAAGCTCGTAGGCTCTTGCGCTACAGCACCGTCGAGCGATGACCGACGAGGCCATGAAGGATAGGCGCATGATGGGCCTTGGCTGCTGGAATCGCTAGATGGAGTAGGTGAGATAGAGTAGCTTGAATAGCTAGAGTATAGCGAACTCCCTGGCGAAGACGTTGGGGAGGTTGTAGAAAACATATTGTTTTTATCGTCACGCCCACACCGATAAGATCTTGGTATCGCAGATAAGGACTGCTTATCGAGATCGAAAGCGCGCAGCCTTATATGGTAAATAGGGTCAACGTTGCTTGCTTCCGTTTTCTCACCGACGGAATAAGATAAGATATTATACGACCTGTGGCAAGTTTGCGTTGCTTTTGGCGTCTAGTTTCTGGCATTTGAAAATGAAGAAAAACCAACAACAGACGGTGAGCGCCCACGCGCGACGGCAAGTCTGAATCATATATGTATGTGTATGACCGCGGAAGGCCGCAGCGCAAAACACGGGGACGACCCACGCGCCTCCCGCAACAGCAGGGCATTTCCGTGCTTCCCCGTAGGCTGAAAACTGCAGCGCCAGCACAACACCAATATCGTATCCCAAGGCGGGAGCCTGCGCAACCACAAGCCGACAACACTGCAAACAGCCAATACAGCCAATACAGCCCCCCTTGCTCTGCCTGTCTAGACTCAGACTGACGAAGCCTGACGGGGCGAAAAATGGAGTTGGGGGCCTATAAGGATGCGGATGCAACGCGTAGACCGCCGGGGCTCAGTACAAGAGTCAGCCTGTGAAGAGGCTTCAGCGCGACGGTGGAGACGCGCTTACACAGGCGACAAGTGCTGAGTGGTAGACGTTGCATATTCTGTCAGGCTTCACCGATTTTACAAGAAGGGCGGTGACTATGGCGGGGCTGTGGTTGGTGAGATGAAACATTTCACCGCCTTCGCGCAATCAGCACTTCCAGAACGATTCGGCGCGACGCGCCCGTGTCAACGAGTTACGGCCGCACTGCAAATTTTGTGTCTATTGCTATTATGTACGGAGTAAGGAGGGTGACTGTATGTGACTCAGATTATTTAGAGGATTCCAAAGCGCTTCTTATGCTCTTCCTATTCATCGATATTTGCAGCAAAGCGCCGAGTTTCCTGAGTTATGCACCCTCAGCCCCTACCTGCTGACTTCGTAATGCTCAACTCAGCACTCATCTCATACAAATAGACATGACAACTCGCCGGCGCTATGTTTATGTAATCTCGTATTTTCTATAACTCTCCTGGTTGGAGCTTACTGTGTAGAATTTCCGGCTGTAGTGATCCGATAGATTCTCTTCGGATACAGATGTGAATAATTATTTGTTTTGCGTAAAGCAAGGAGACTCGGCTGGGCCTTCCGGATTCCCTAGGAACTATTTCCTTACTCCGCGAGCCTATGCCATCGCAAAGCGGAGGATGAAACGGGATGAAGTTGCTTGAGTTGAGCCTAGAAGCTGTCGTCGCGAGAATAAATCGCATAAACAATGCGTGGGGTTCTTTTCTCCCACAAATGCCCAAATTCAGACGCTGTTTCCGAGCAAAAATGGGGTTACAGTCGTTGAAGTTGGGGGTTTGCAACCCCCCACGATCAGCCGGACTTCGGAGGTCGACGACCGTATCATTACTTGCCGTGTGTTAATTGCTAGTTGTGCCGGCCAAGACGTTACTATAGCTACCTGACCTAACAAAAGTGTTGAACACAACGTTCCAAGACATGTCGAAGTTTTCGCTTGCGACTGGCTGAGCAGAAATACTGTTGAAAATTGTTGCCTTGACGATGCCCTGCTGACTATGTCCAGAATCAGCAGGTACAAAGTCATTTGGGAGCTGAGGTGTTGCGAAGTTGCCATGAGGGTCGCGACTGACTGGAGAGGGCAGGCTGAGTGCCGCCGCCATGTGATGTTGCAGTTTGGACCAGTCCAGCCTTATGAGCCAATAATCTCTGAAATATTCAGGCGACGAATCAACCCTAAGTCACGTGGGTCTCAGACTGTATAACCCCACACTTCGTATCCCTATGAATTTTTGGTTAACCGCAAGAGCCGGACGATAATCTTTCAGTTGTGAATGATTCGATGGAGTCAGTAATCATCAGATGCCCAGTTAGAATGTAAACTTGCACGTAATGCTTGTCAGTTGCTGCCGTCACCTTGACCACAAAGAGTGCGATTTTATACTGGTTTTCTCTACTAACAAGATTATGACTAACTCTTAATCCAGACCCCCTGCTAAATGACCATAGGAAACTGACTATTGTGCAATAACAGCAAGGCATCCGAGCCTTTTTGCCTTGAAGGCGGGCGCAGTAACGACAGGAGCATCCTTAGTCGTGATATCTACAGCTCCAACAGTTTCTTCATCAACAGCGGTGCTGACCACGATGATAGCCTTTGGGTGGTTGAAGGATCCGTGCCATTTCTTGGTAGCAATAGATCTGGTTGGGTTAATCGACCAAATTGTCTGGGTACCGACGACTATTTCGATATCTGACATCCATTTCATGGCCTTGTTCTGCATATATCCGCTCTTCGCGCCTTCAACGGTCTTAGGGAGCTTGCTAGTTGAGTAGTTGCCTCTAAGACCGAAGTCCCGGGTGTCTCTTTGGCGTATTCGAACCACATCCCGATGTTTGGCCTTTCGGTCTATAGTTGCCTGAGAGGCTCGCTGGTAGTGGTTGGCTGTAGCTGCGGGATTGAAGTCTCGGATGCAAGAGTGGTAGATCTATGCTTTCCAGTTTGATGCCAGAGAATGCGACAATCGTATGCTGAAAAGGTAACAGGGCTTGTCATCGCAAGAGAAATAGAGACATGAATCTTGTGACCGATATGAAGGTGTTGGCCAGGAACGATCTGCTTCTCAGAGATTGACATGGATGACGCTGGGTGATAAGTCAGTAGAATAGGTAAGTTGAGCCACCGGTAGCGGAGAGTCCTCATTTGTATCACAGCAAGGTGCTCGGTGACGGTGATGCTTTCAGTTATGACGGGGCCGGCCAGCGAGAACTGCTGCCAGTTCAGTGATATTGGGATCAGGGACGAATGCAGATGCGGTGGCAGTTCCGGCAAGGACCACGAGGACGATCTTTGAAAAATACATCGCGACGAGCTTGAGAGAGTTCTAACTGAGTGACAAGACTTTCGAAGATTTCCAGCTTTTGAATATCGAACTGTTGGAAAGAAAGAAAAGAAGGAAAGCAAACCATGAGATCTTATGCGAAGCATTGCTGTTTGGACAGGAGATCCATCTGGAAGTATTGCGTAGAGAATTGAATTTGTGCTAGCTGCTTCATTGCTGATCATTCCCTTCTGTATTCTCTACTGAGGAATTTGCTCGCAAAGTTGTCTAAATACTTTTCTAAATACTTCTCTATTTAAGTCTATCCTACACCAGCCTTGGCCATGCGTTGGAAGCATTGTGCATAGGCCTCGTGAATCTCAGGAACCTCGTAGTTGTACTCCTTGAGCTTGTTAACAAGCTTGGTGGTGTCAAGCTTGCAGTTGCTCCGACTAGCCTTCATAACCTTTGCCTGCTCCTCCAACGTAAAGTCCCTTCACGTGAGGCTGGGACGAACATATTGCTTGAAGAGGCTCAAAGCCTCATTATGAAAAATAGCGCTAGGGTTGGTGAAACTGTAGATACCAGTCTCGTTATGCTCTGCCAAAAGAATAGAGGCGGGGAGGAGGTCAGTGAGAATGGTGTTGGAATTGGAAACGTCAACTACACGTCTGTACTTTAAGATCTTAGTGACGAAGTTTCGTGAGTGCAGATCATCGCTGAGAGGTATTCTCAGTCTTAGAATAAGAACGCTCTTATAGCATTTCAAGATCTGTTACTTATTAGCCTTGGAACTCAGAACCGCGTAGGACCTAACAAACATGTGCCTTTGTCTCTGAGTAGAACGATTCAGCAAAGTTAGCGGGGTCGGTCTCAAGATAGCCAGGGCCGTTGATAGGGTGCTTCTCGTTGTATTTGTAGATACATCTAGTGGCGTATACAGTGCAATGAATGTTCTCTAGGAAACAGCAGTCAGCCAAGTTGAGAGTGTCGATAACATTGCTTCTGATAGTCTCTTCTTTGTGGCCTTTGGTCTTCGCACCAGTCAACATTTGGGCGTCCAGTGCGGCCAACACAGTTGAGAACGTGAGTAGGTTTGATCTTCATTAGCCCCTCTATAACAGCTTCTCTGTTCTGCATACGAACAGTATTGGTAAAGACCCTCTTGCTCTGACTCTCCAAGGTAGACTTAAGGTGGCCTGCGACCCATCCCTTCCCAGATGAGAAGACATCGTCCTTTGACACACCGTTGGTGGTAGTCGTGATGATCGAATTGAAGTGAGTGTGATTAATGACTTGATCTAGATAGGCGAGTATGAGTGCTTTTAGCAGTTGTTTCCTAGTTAATGCGGTAGGAAGAAAGAAAGAATGGAAGAAAACAACGAGGAAAGCCGACGCAGTTATCAGCTCAGTGGGCGGGATGTCACATCTTCAAGTTAGTCCGCGCGTTTAGTGAATGTCGGGGCACTAACGGGCAGGTTCCATTTTGAAATAGACCAGAGTAACCTCATTGGTACCAGCGGACTAAATGCCCTACCCTTTAAATCAAAAGTAGTCATGCCATTCCCGATCCTAAATAGAGTATGATACCTCATTGATATCATAAAATCCTATTCATATCCTTATTCTTTTCACCGCAAACGCCTAATGACCATATTAATCTTTCCTACTAACTCTTGAGAGCTTCAAGCCGGCCCCTCATTTGACTGAGCATCTCTTCTGGGTCCTCTTCCTCTTCCTCCGCCACAGGCTCTGCAGGAGTAGGTTCCACTGGTGTAGGAGCCACTGTAGCCATCTTGTCCTTCAGGATTTCTCCAAGCACCTTATCCACCTCTGACTCAGCCTCCTCTTCATCCTCTTCATCAAGCTGGCTTTCAGGCAACATGTCTGATGTCATCTCCTCAATAACACCTGCCTTGACTAGCTCGCGACTGAGTTCCTGCATAGTGCCCATCAATTCTGGTAGTCGTACAAGACTATTCACGTCCTTCATGATGCCCGTGCTCGTTCGAAGACTGCCCTCTATCTTTCGCATAGCAAAAGCCTCCGAGACCTGCATCGACACACTTTGAAGCTGGGCTTTCGAGGTATTTAGCCGCGCTGATTGCTTTCTCGTCCGTACAAGTTCCCGTGCAAATATCCGTGTTTCAGCTGAGGCTTGCTTGGCTTGTGAAGGGTTGCGATCTGCTCGTTTCGCTGCTTGCCTGATAAGGTCTTTGGTCTTATTTTCAACGATCTTGAGCTGTGCAATGTCACGATCAAGTTTGCGCGCGTTTTGCCTTATTAATTGGTTGCATTTGCGAGCCTGAGCGCAATATTAGACTTTCTGGAGGTAAATGAGGGGTCTTCACGGGTGACTAACTTGGGCCTGTGGGTCTGGCGGGTAGAAGACTGCTTTGAGGGCTTCCATGATGATCCGTTGCTCTCGAGATGAATCTCAGCGGAAATCTGCCTCCTTAATACAGGCCCCTCAGGTTATTTGCGTAGGTGTCAATGTCAAGCGGTCGTTATTCCTTGATTCCAGATCTAAGATGTGACCAAGATTTAAGCCGCATTGTTCAGCAAGGCGTAAGGCCAACCAGTGACGTTTTAGGCTCCCGAACTGCCCCAATGGTGCAGAAACCCCACCGTGAAATCTCTGAAACTTCTGAATCTAAAAAATTTGGTCAGACCGTTGATTCATCCATATCTGCATTATCAGCTCTCTGTCTCTTTGTGAAGAAGAAACGCCACCTTCCGTTTTGAAGACATTTTGGGAAATTGGCATGGTGGTTCTTTCTTCCATGTTCGTAGAGCTTCTAGACAGGGTCCATTCACAGCCTCGTCTACTGTCCCGCGCACAACTTTAACCAAACACCGCCGTTTCTTACTGCTGCAGGCACAAACCCTTCAATCTCTTAAGATTGCAACCACCGTACGAAACCAACCTCTTCTCACCTCAGCTTAAGCATTCCCCTGTTCAAACTTACTCAGTCGGCCAAATGTCTACCACTATGGTCACTCCAGAAGGTGAGCACTGACCCTGCCCTCTGCCGTGTTGCTCTTTACTTTGTCAATCTCACATTGTCTCTTTTACCTCATGACTTTACCGTTTGGGAATCCATTCCCCGCATGCTTCTTACTGACGGACCTATACAGTCCTTTGGGCTCAACGCTCCTCCAAGACCGATGCCGCAAAGAACTACATCTACCTCACCATTTCCGTACCGGATGTTCCACCTTCAAAATTCAAGCTCGACCTTACGCCATCCAGCCTGGCCTTTACTGGCTATTCCGAGACTCTGAAGCAGACATATCATGTGGAGCTAGAATTTTATGCAGAAATTGATAAGGAGGAAAGCAAAATCAACCACACTGCAAAAAACATCGAGATGATTTTGCGGAAGAAGGAGTTGAAGGAGGAGTTCTGGCCAAGACTCCTAAAGGATGCGAAGAAGGTTCACTTCCTGAAGACTGATTTTGACAAGGTAGGGATCAAATGACAAGTACATTTATTGGCGGCTGACGATTTTAGTGGGTCGATGAGGATGAGCAAGATGAGGCGCCAGATGATGATCTAGGTGGCATGGGCGGTATGGGAGGCATGGGTATGTGTATCCCTTTCTGGTAGAAGTGATTGATTTGCTAACAGTTGGTGTAGGAGGTATGCCAGGTTTGCACGACATTTCATAAACTCACACTCTTACTAACAAATGCTTGACAGGAATGGGCGATATGTCCTCCATGATGGGCGGCGCCGGTGGTGATTTTGGAGGCATTGACTTCTCCAAACTTGGCGGAGGCGACGCCATGGATGCTGACGATGATGACGATGACGACGAAGATGAGGAGATGCCAGAACTTGAAGGAGAGGAAGCAGGAGAGGAGTCCAAGGCTGCATCCGGCGAGACTAGCGCCTCAGCAACAGAGACTGCTTCGAAGATTGAGGAAGTCAACTGATAACTCCAATGGTGATACTATGGCAGGTCATCCAATGGCATAACTATGCTAGGTATTTCAAGGCTGGGAAGGCTGCAACACCAATCTGGACTGCAAAGATGGTATACATGATAAATACAAATCAGGCGTAGGAGCAAATCAGAAGCTTGGAGTCATTCATTCTTTCATCTATGTGAAACGACATTAGATCGAGCAAAACTTAATTCCGAACTCTTCGAGATTTCCGTTATGTCTCTACATCATCTTCAGTTCTCTGATATTCCCTGCTGCACGTTTGCTTCCTTATCCCAGAAGTCTTAGTTGAGAATCATTCCTGACGAGCAGGTGAGTCTATGAGCTTTTCTTGTGCGGTATGCCTTGTAATGTAAGTATAATTGTTGTACACACAGGCCAAATGAGAACACTGCTACAGAGAATGGTTGAAGGCACAGATATGTTAAGATCTGGCCAAACTCTCCTTCCCTTAGTAACTCAACTGCCAGACATAAATTTTAACTAGGTCAGCATACTGCAAAGACACACATCTCTCAAGCTATTTCAATGCGGAACTCAATGATTCAACAACAGCAAATCAGTTGGCGACAAGGAAGTGACAGTGACAAGAGTGTTAACGGCAGGAACATCGCTGATGATAACAACGAAATGGCCGGATCAGGTGAAGCACGTAGAGGTAAGTCTAACAGTGGTTTCGAAGACAAGAACGGGTCCTTAAGAGACAGGCTCCAAATGTTCGGAATCTTACGCTTTGGCAATTGTACCAGCCTGCTTTGCGCCCTCTATGATTTCTAAATGAAGTTTCGTGGCTGTAGGAGACTGAAGCAACTGTTGTGGACATATACTAGCCCTGAAGGCATTCTCATCTTCAGGATTTATCTTTGGATACTGATGAAGAATGATGTAGAATTCATAAGCCACATATTCATTAGATTGACTGTATGAGGAAATACAGCGAGGTTGTCGTTATTCTTCTGACAACCATCATT
>Ga0335072_10015887_pt1 | contig 10677 bp, 9 predicted proteins | sample Lox_Sample_21_FD_206725 | JGI IMG/M metagenome (GOLD analysis project Ga0335072, IMG submission 206725) | Soil microbial communities from Loxahatchee National Wildlife Refuge, Florida, United States - Lox_Sample_2.1 | ecosystem: Environmental > Terrestrial > Soil > Wetlands | place: USA: Florida... | reverse complement strand
GCGGCCCGCCTGGCCCGGCCCGCCCGCCTGCCCGTGGTCGTCCCCGTGCCCGGTGGCGGCACCCGGCTGCAGCAGCCGGTCCACGTCGCCGACCTGGCCGAGGCGGTCCTGGCCGCCGCCGAGCGGCCGCAGTCCGCCGGGTCCTGCTACGACGTGGCCGGTCCTGAGCCGCTGGCGTTCGGCGAGTTGCTACGGCTGTCCTCGGCCGCCGTTGGCTGCCGGGCCCACCTACTGCCGGTGCCGCTGCCGGCGGTGATCGCGCTCACCCGCGGCTACGAGCGGCTCGCCCGCCGGCCGCGGATCCGCGCCGAGCAGTGGCAGCGGCTCGCGGAGGACAAGGCGTTCCCCATCGGCGCCGCCGTTCGCGACCTCGGCTACGCGCCGCGCTCGTTCGCCGAGGGCATCAGCCAGGAGGCCACGGCCCTCGGGCTGGCTCCCGGCCACCGTCACCTGTCCGCTTCCGATCTACCAGCGCAGGAGCCATGCTTAACCTTGCCAAGAGTCCCGTCGCCCCGGCCCTCGGCCGGCGCGTGCCGCTGCGCGGCCCGGCCCGGCTGCTGTTCAGCTCCTATGCCCGGACCCGCCATCAGCCCCAGCGGTCGGCGGTCAGGCTGACCACCGAGGCCGGCGACGTCTTCGACGCCGACCTGTCCAGCACCCTTGAATGGCAGCTGTGGGCATTCGGACGCTACGAGCCACACTTCGCGGAGCTGTTCCGCCTGCTCGTGCGGCCCGGCGACCGGTGCGTCGACGTGGGGGCCAACGTCGGCGTGCACACGATCAGGCTGGCCAAGCTAGCCGGCCAGCAGGGCGAGGTCATCGCGATCGAGCCCGACCCGCAGATCATGCGGCGGGCCCAGCGGAACGTGGAGCTCAACGGCCTTGAGACTGTGCGCCTGGTCAACGCGGCCGCCAGCGACCAGCCGGGCGAGACGCAGCTCTTCCGGCCCAGCCCGTGGGATACCAACCGGGCCCGGGCCAGCCTGCTGCATCATCCCTACCTGACCGGGGCGGCCACCACCGTTCCCGTCGTCACCCTCGATGACGTCTGCGCCGCCGGACGGGTCTCGCTCATCAAGATCGACGTGGAAGGGCATGAGGCCGCCGTGGTCAGGGGCGCGGCCGCGACGATCGCCAGGCACAGGCCGTCAGTCATCTTCGAGTACGCGCCCGAGCTGCTCGGGAGCACGGCCCAGTCGCCGTTCGCCTGGCTGGCCGAGCGCGGCTACGTGATGTTCGCGATTCACGCGGTCAGGCACCGGATCACTGGCCGGACGAGGCTGGCCCTCGAGCGGACCGCCCAGGAGCCGGATGGGGGCGGCAACATGCTGGCCGTGCCGGCCGTGGCCGCCGCGCGCATCGGCTCGCTGGCCCGCTAGCGGCGGCCACCCGTGAGCACCACGCCGCTGGCTAGCCTCGATGACCTTGGCCGGCTCAGCCGGACCGTCAGGCACCTGCGGCCCGGTCAGGTCGGGCAGCGGATCAGGCTGCGTGCCCAGCGGATGGCCCTTGACCATTCGGTTCCGCTGGCCCATCGCTGGCTGCTTGATAGCCCTTACCATCGCCCGGCCGGACCAGCGGCCCGGCCCGGCTGGCCCAGCGGGTTCGCTCCGCTGGACGCGGGGCTGTGGTGCGACGGCCGGGCCAGCGCGGCGCTGCGGGCCGGGCGCCTGCCGCTGCTCGGCCGCTGTCACCAACTCGCCCCGGACAACCGCTGGGCCGACGCGGACTGGGAGGCGGCCAGCGCGCCGCTGCTGTGGCGCTTTCACCTGTACTACTGGGACTGGGCCTGGGCACTGGCCACCGATCCGGGCCGCGACGCGGGGCCGCTGCTGGCGGAGATCTGGGCGTCCTGGCGCTCGGCCGTCGCACCGGGCCGAGGCCCGGCCTGGCATCCCTACCCGGTGGCGCTGCGGGCGTGGTCGTTCTGCGGTATATATCAGCCTTTGATCGTGGGCAGCCGCGCGGAAGGAGCGTTCCTCGATGAGCTGGCCACACAGGCCGGCTTCCTGCGCAGGAACCTGGAAACGGACGTCGGCGGCAACCACCTCATCAAGAACCTCAAGGCGCTGGCCGGGCTGGCCGTCTTCTTCGCCGATGACGCGCTGCTGCGCTGGGCGCTGGGCCGGCTGGACCAGCAGGTTCACGTGCAGGTGCTGCCGGACGGCGGCCACTATGAGCGAGCACCGGCCTACCACTGCCAGGTGCTCGCCGACCTCATCGATGTCGCCGGGCTGCTGCGGGCGGCCGGGCAGGGCGGACCGGCCGCGCTGGACGAGGCCATTGGCGCGATGCGCGGCTGGCTCGGCTCCGTGCTGGCCCCGTCGGGTGATGTCCCGATGCTCAACGACGGGTTCCCGGTCAGCCGACGGCTGCTGGCCGCGCTCGCCGCTGACCCGCCCCCGGCCGGCCCGCTCACCATACTGCCCGACACGGGGCTGGCCAGGATCACGTCGGGCGGCTGGCAGGTGCTGGCCGACATCGGGCCGCCCTGCCCGCCCGAACTGCCGGCCCACGCGCACGCCGACAGCCTCGGCTGCGTGGCCTACCTCGACGGCAGGCCACTGCTGATCGACACGGGCACCTCGACCTACGCGCCCGGCGAGGCCCGCGAGCGCGAGCGCTCGACCGCCGCCCACAACACCGTGGAAGTCGATGGCCATGATTCAACCGAGGTCTGGGGAGCGTTCAGGGCCGGGCGCCGGGCACGGGTGTCGGCGGTACTGGCCGGCCAGGACGGCCCGGCGACCACGCTCGAGGCCGCACACGACGGCTACCGGTTCCTGCCGGGCAAGCCCGTCCACCGCAGGCGCTGGTCGGTCACCCGGCACGAGCTGCGGGTCGATGACACCGTGGCCGGCCAGGGGCGGCACCACGTCGCCCTGCGCTGGCACCTCGCACCAGGGACGAGCCTGCGGCTGACCGGCGGCGGAGCCGTCGCCACCACCGCGGCCGGCGAGGTCGCCATCGCCGTGACCGCGTCGGCCGGGCTGGCCGTGATGGCGGGCACCGCCCGGGTATGCACCGGCTTCGGCGCGACGGTCCCGGCCCCGGTGCTCACCTGCACGCTTCACCACGAGTTGCCCGTCCAGGTCAGCACGACCTGGCGGCGAGCCGAACCTGAAAGGAGTTGACATGAAACAGATCGTCCAGCCGGTCCGCGGTGGCCCGGTGACACTCCTCGACGTGCCAGCCCCGGTGCCGGAGCCTACCGAGGTGCTAGTCCGCACGCTCTGCTCCGTCATCTCGCCGGGCACCGAGCGGGCGGTCACCGCCCTGGCCCAGTCAAGCCTGCTGGCTAAGGCGCGGGCCCGGCCCGACCTGGTCCGCCAGGTGGTCAGGAAGGCCCGCACCGAGGGGATCAGCGCGACCCGCCAGGCGGTAGCCGGACGGCTGGCTTCCGACGTGCCGCTCGGTTACTCGGCGGCCGGGCTCGTGATCGAGGTCGGCGACGCGGTCACCGGGATCAGGCCAGGCCAGCTCGTCGCGACCGGCGGGGCGGGCAAGGCCAACCATGCCGAACTGCAGGCCGTACCGGGGCTGCTGTGCGCGCCCGTGCCGGAGAGCGTGAGCGCGCAGGATGCCGCGTTCACGACGATCGCGTCGATCGCCCTGCACGGACTGCGGCTCGCCGAGGTGGGGCCGGGCTCCAAGGTAGTGGTGATCGGCCTCGGGCTGATCGGGCAGCTCACCGCCGGGCTGGCCATGGCCGCCGGGTGCGAGGTGGCCGGGATCGACCCGGCCGCCTATCCGCGCGAGGTGGCGGCGCGGGCCGGCGTGCTCGCGCTTGACGAGTCCGGGCAGGCGACGACCGAGCGGGTCCTGGACTGGTCGCGGGGCCGGGGCGCGGACGCGGTGCTGGTCTGCGCGGCCGGGCCGTCGCCCGCCGCCGTGATGCGGGTACCCGAGCTGTGCCGCGACCGGGCGGCCGTGGTCATCGTCGGGGATGTCGGGCTGCAGTTGCACAGGACCCCGTTCTACGAGCGGGAGCTGTCATTGCGATTCGCCCGCTCCTACGGGCCAGGCCGTTACGATCCGTCCTACGAGGCCTGGGGCGTGGACTATCCCGCTGGCCTCATCCGCTGGTCCGAGGGACGGAACTTCGAGGCCGTCCTCGATCTGCTGGCCGCGGGAAGGCTGGCCGTCGCCAGCCTGGTGACCCACACCTTCGACATCGGGGACGCCGAGAAGGCCTACCGGCTGATTGACGACCGGTCGCAGCCCTATCTCGCGATCCGGCTCGACTACCCGGGGACCGCCACGCCGGAGCGCCCCGTCCGCATCCGGCAGGCGCCGGCCGGGACGAGCGGCCCGGGGATCGGCCTGATCGGCGCGGGGGCCTTCGCCACGGGGACCCTGCTGCCGGCCTTCCGGGCCGCCGGCCTGACCCGGCTGGTCGCGGTGGCATCCGGCGGCGGGCTGACCGCGGCCCGGGTGGCGCAGCGACATGGGTTCGAGAAGGCGGTCGCCGGGGTGCAGGCCGTCCTGGCCGAGCCCGAGGTGTCCATCCTGGTGGTGGCGACGCCGCACGACACGCACGCGCCACTGTCGGCCGCGGCCCTCGCCGCGGGCCGCCACGTGTGGTGCGAGAAGCCGGTGGCGCTGAGCGCTGGCGAGCTCGAGTCGGTTCGCTCCGCCTGGCAGGAGTCCGGGTCGGTGCTGGCCATCGGGTTCAACCGCCGCTGGTCCCCGGCCGTGGCCGCGGCCCGGCAGGCGCTGGCCGGAATCACCGCGGCCAAGCTGCTGGTCTACCGGGTCGCCGCCGGGCCAGTGCCCGAGGGCCACTGGTACCGCGACCCCCGCCGGGGCGGGCGCCTGCTCGGCGAGGTCTGCCACTTCGTGGACACCGCGCAGGCGCTGGTGGACGCGCCCATCGAGGACGTGACCGCGCTGCCGGGCGGCAGTGGCGGTGGCCGTGACGACGTGGTGGTGGCGCTCCGCTTCGCCGACGGATCGCTGGCCAGCATCGGCTACGGGAGCGCCGTCCCGTCGGCGGGCAAGGAGTGGATCGAGGTCCATGCCGGCTCGCACCGGGTCGTCATCGACGACTTCCGGTCGGTCGCGTTCGATGGCCGGCGGATCTGGCGGGGCCGCCAGGACAAGGGGCACGCGGCCCTGGCCGCGGCGTTCAAAAAGGCGGTGACCGGAGGGCCGGACCTGCCCACCGAGGACATGCTGGCCACGATGGCCGCCACCATCCAGGCGGCCGCCGGGCACGTGATTGGCGACGGGCCGGGCGGCCATGACTAACCGGGCGACGGCCTCGGCTGGCCGGCATGCCGACCAGGTGCAAGCGCTATTCGACAGGAAGGCCGGCGGCTGGCCGGCCAAGTACGCGGCCGACGGCGCGCTGACCGGGCGCCTGGCCCTGCTGGCCAGCATGGTGCGCGGCCTGACCCGGCCGGGTGGGGACGTCCTCGACCTGGGCTGCGGCAGCGGCGAGCTGGCCAGTCACCTGGCCGCCCGGGGCTACCAGGTGACGGGGTGCGACATTGCGCCGGCGATGCTGCGCCAGGCCAGCGCAGCTGACCCCGAGGGCGCCGTCCGGTGGCTGCGGCTCGAGTCCCGCTGGAAGGCGCTGCCGTTTCCCGCCGGGCACCTGGACACGGTGGTCGCATCGAGCGTGCTCGAGTACGTGCGGGAGCCGGCCGTGGTCCTCGCCGAATGCGCCCGGGTGCTCCGGCCGGGCGGGGTGCTGGTGTGCACCGTGCCCAACCTGGCCCACCCGGTGCGCTGGCTGGAGTGGCCACTGCGGCTGGCCGCCCGCGGCCCGGGCGGCACGGCCGCCCTGGCCGCACTGGCCAGCCACCCGGCGGGCTCCCGCGGCCGGGAGTACCTCACGTACCTGCGGATCTCCGGCCAGCGGCGGCGGGCCTCCTGGTGGCACTCGGCCGCCAGGCAAGCGGGCCTGCAGCCGCTGCCGGCTCGCAGGCCGTCCCGGCAGCCCCTCAGCCTGCTCATCCTGGCCCGGCCCGCTGATCACACCGGGCCGGGACCCGCGAACCTGGAGGAACAATGCCAGCGGCAGTAACGATCGACATGGCGGGCGGGCAGGTAGGCGGGGCCGGCCGGTACAGAAAGGAGCTTCGCGGCTACCTGGAGCGGCAGGGCCGCCAGGATGTCAAGGTGATCGGCACAGGTCGCAACCTGACCCCGGCCTGGCTGGCGGCCCGTGAGGCCAGCGCGGTGCGGCGCGGCCGCCGGGTCGCGCTGAACAACGTCAGCTTCATGACGCCCGGTGGTGAGCGATGGACGCTGGTCACCAACGCGCTGTACTTCATGACCGACGCGGAGCTGACGACCGTGGATCCGCAGCTGCGGGCCGGGGCGGCCCGGCAGGGGGCAATAGTGCACCGCGCCGCCCGACGGTCCGACGTAATCGTCACGCCGTGCACGGCGATGGCCGAGCGGATCGCCGCCGTCCTGCCTGATGTCACCGACCGGCTGGTCGTGCGCATGCACCCGATCACCAGTCCCCCCTCCCTCTCGGCCGACGGGTCGCTGATCTTGTGCCCGGTGCTCTTCGCACCGTACAAGCCGATGCCCGAGCGGATCGCCGAGTGGCTGGCCGCGACCGGCGGCGCGATGGACGACTCGGTCCGGCTGATCGTCACGGCCAGCGCCGCCGAGGTGCCGACAGCGCTGGCGGCCAGCCCGCGGCTGCACTTCGTTGGCCGGCTCAGCGTCCAGGACCTGGCCGGCCTGTGGCACCGCTGCCGGGCCGTCTACTTCCCGACGAGCCTCGAGTCATTCGGCTACCCGCTGGCCGAGGCCCGGGCTCACGGGCGGCCGGTGATCGCGCTCGACACCGCCCAGAACCGGGAGATCGCCGGCCCGGCCCTGTGCGGCTACGCCCCAGGCGACACCGACTCACTGCGGGCCGCGACCGAGGCGGCGCTCGCCGCCGACCTGGCCCCCGATCCGGGTCCTTTCGACCCGGACGCCTACTTTGACTGGATGCTGGGGGGCCGTCAGTGACCGGGCTGGGCCTACGGCCCTACCGGGCCGGGGACGCACCGGGACCCGGCAGCGTCCCGGTCACGGTTGTGGTGCTCACTCGCGATGAGGAGGCCAACATCGCGCGCTGCCTGGCCTCGGTCGCCTGGGCCGGGCAGATGATCGTGATCGATTCCGGGTCGTCGGATAGCACGGTCGACCTGGCCAGGTCGTGCGGAGCGGACGTCGTGCACCAGCCCTGGCTGGGCTTCTCGCAGCAGCGGGAGCTCGCGCTGCGGCACCCGGACGTCAGGCATGACTGGATCTACTTCGTCGACGCGGACGAGTGGACCTCGCCCCAGCTGGCCTGCGAGATAGCCGCCCGGCTACGCGACCCGGACTGCGCGGCCTTCACCCACCGCCTGCGGCTCGTCTTCCAGGGCACCTGGATACGGCACTGCGGGTGGTACAGCGGGTCATGGGTGGTCCGGCTGGTCGACCGGCGCTACACGAAGTACGACGGAAGCCTGGTCGGCGAGCGCGCCTGCGTCGACGGCCCGGTGGGGCGGCTGGCCAGCGACATCGTGGACGAGGACCGCAAGGGCCTGGCCAGCTGGCTGCACAAGCATGTCCGCTACGCCCAGCTTGAGCAGCGCAGGCGCGGCCGGCCCCTGTCCTTGCGGAAGCGGATCGAGCGGTTCCGCAGCCGGGACCGAAGCGATACCAGGCCGGTCGCACGGGTCGTACTCAAGGACCTGATCTTCCCGGTCGTGCCGGCCAGGCCGGTGGCGCTGTTCGCCTACATGTACCTGATCCGGCTGGGCGTGCTCGACGGGCGGGCCGGGCTGCGCTTCTGCTTCTTCCACGCCTGGTACCAGGCGACCGTGGACGGACTACAGGCGGAAGCCCGGCTGGCGCCGAACGCGGATGACTAGGCAGGAGGCAGACATGCCCATCGGGCAGCAGCGCGGCCCGCGTCCCGGCGTGGCCGGGACCGCCTTCCGCCCGCGGCTTGGCGTGCTGGCGACCCACCCGATCCAGTACCAGGCCCCGCTGTACGCCGCGCTCGCTCAGCGGGGCGCCGTACGGCTCGACGTCGGGTTCCTCAGCACCGACGGGGCCAGGCCCTGCTACGATCCGGGCTTCGGCGTGACGCTGGCCTGGGACATCGACCTGCTGGCCGGCTACCCGTCGACGCTGCTGCCCAGGAGGCGACTGCGCGGCAAGCCCGCCTGGCTGCGCTCGGCCAGCCAGTGGCTGCGCCGGCAGGACATCGTCGTGCTGCACGGGCACTCTGACCCGGACATGCTGCTAGCCGCGGCGGCCTGCCGACTACTGGGGATCGCATACCTGCTGCGCGGCGACGCGCAGCCACGGGCATCAGCGGCGGGCCCGCGCCGGATCGCGCGGCACCTGGTGGCGGGCACCGTCGTCAGGAACGCCGCGGGCGCGCTGCCGATTGGCCACCGTAACGCCGCCTTCTACCGGCGTTACGGGCGGCTGCCGCTATACATCGCGCCCTACAGCGTCGACAACGAGCGGTTCAGGGCCGCCTCCGACGCGGCCAGGGCCGCACGCGACGAGCGGCTGGCGTCGCTCGGGCTGGACCCCCGGCGGCCGACCGTCGTCTTCTCAGGCAAGCTGATCGCGCACAAGCGGCCGCTTGACCTGATCGCGGCCATCGGGCGGGCGGGGATCGCGTTCAACCTGCTCTTGCTGGGGGACGGGCCGCTGCGCGGTCAGGTGCGCGAGTACGAGAAGACCATGCCCGTGCGCTGCCTGGGCTTCGTCAATCAGTCCGAGATGCCGGGCTGGTATGCCTCGGGCGACATCCTCGCCTTGCCGAGCGGCCACGAGCCGTGGGGCCTTGTCGTCAACGAGGCGATGGCCTGCGGCCTGATTCCCGTGGTCAGCGAGGCGGTGGGCTGCGGGCCTGACCTGGTCGACGGCATCGGCGAGGTCTTCGCGACCGGCGACATCGACGCGCTGGCCGCCGCCCTTTCCGCCGTCGCCCGCGACCTACCACGGCGCCGGTCGCTGCTGCCCGGCAGGCTCACGGGCTTCACGATCGCGCAGACAGCGGCCGGATACGAACAGGCCGCCGTTACGCTGGCTCGCCGTTCGCGGGGGCCAGCGACGGCACGGACGGGCGGCGGCGGGCGAACGACATCGTGACCACGCACAGCCAGAGCACGAGCATGCCGGGAATTCCGGCCAGCAGCGTGGCACAGTCCGACCCGGCCTGCACGGTGTCGGGAAACAGCAACAGGATCAGGGAGGCGCCGTGCGCGCTGCGGCGCAGGTCGGCCAGCTCGTCAATGATCCGAATCAGGCAGCCAAGGACGAGCATCCCCAGGAGCAGCGGGAACCAGCCGCCGTGCCGGTACAGGTCCCCCTCCGAGGTGACGTCTGACGACATGTACAGCTGCGCGGGCAGCTGGTAGTACTTCTGGCTGACCCGGTAGCCGGAGGCAAGGATCGGCTTGCCCGGCCACAAGATCCTGGGGATCAGCTCGACGACCGGGGAAACAAGCAGCCGGACGGGACTCGCGTACGGGATCTGGCCGGGCGTGCGCTGCATGATGATCGCCGGGCTGTCAATGGTCCTGATTCGCTCGGCCGGGAAGCTCGCCGACTCACCGATGATGGCCAGCGACGCGTCAGTCGCGACGACCCGGCCGGCGATCGCGGGCGCGGTGGCAATGGCCTGGCCAGTGGACAAGGTGACCTTCCCGCGCACCGATGACCGGTAGGCCTGGTTGAACGGGATGATCAGCGCGAGGATGACGACGACGAAGCTTTCCTTAGCCCCGGCGATGGGCCCCCTCGGCGACCGCCGCGGCCAGGATGGCCGCCACGGCCAGCCAGGATCCCACGGTCCTGATCCGATAGGCGCGCATAGCGGCCGCCATGACCGCCAACGGCACGCACTGCCCGACCACGGCCAGGTACTGGCTGTAGCCCGATGCGGTCGTCACCGACGCCGCGACATTGCCGACATAGCCAAAATGACCGGTCAGTATGGCGAATCCGAACTGCGAGACGAGGCCGGCCGCGAGCAGTACCCACTGGACCACCGGGCTGCGGATATCGTCGGTGAGCCGGTGCCGCAGCCCGTCGGTGACCCGCCGGGCGCGGGCGGCCGCGAGCCGGTAAGGCCCGGCGCAGTAGCCGACCGTGAGGGCGGCCATGGCCACGCCGATCATCACCAGTGCCCGCAGGATGCTGCCCGGCAGTATCTCGGCCGCGGGCCCGGCCTCCGGGCCGATCCAGCTGATCGTGGCCAGGCCGAAGGCGAAGGCGGCCCACACTAGTGACCAGGGGCCGATCCGCCAGCTGGCCAGCCCGAGCCGGTCGTGCCTGGCCGCCACCGCCATGAGCATCAGCAGCCCGCAGCAGAACGCGGCCAGGGCCATCGCGCCCCAGCGGATCTGGTCATCGGTAAAGACCGCGGAGATCGCCAGTTCCGCCAGGGCGACGGCCACTGCGACCGCGAGCAGGCCGCCGATCAGGAACGCGGAGCAGGGCTTGCGCGCGGCGGGTACTGGCGAGTCGATGGCTGTCACGGAAAGGCTCCCTTGTCGGTTCAGAGCAGCCGGTCGATGGCCAGCTCAGCGTACCGGCCGGGAGCGAAGCGCTCGCGGGCCCACGCCCCGCCGCGCCTGCCCATGCCGGCCAGGCGGGCGGGCTGCCCGACGAGGCCGTCGAGGGTGGCGGCCAGGGCGGCCTCGCTCTCGTCCC
>Ga0335072_10015886_pt1 | contig 10678 bp, 9 predicted proteins | sample Lox_Sample_21_FD_206725 | JGI IMG/M metagenome (GOLD analysis project Ga0335072, IMG submission 206725) | Soil microbial communities from Loxahatchee National Wildlife Refuge, Florida, United States - Lox_Sample_2.1 | ecosystem: Environmental > Terrestrial > Soil > Wetlands | place: USA: Florida... | reverse complement strand
GGTGCGGCGGATCGAGCACGACGGCAACGGCGTCCGGGTCATCGCCCGCGACGGCTCGCAGTACCAGGGGGACGCGGCCATCGTGGCGCTGCCCGCGACGCTTGCGGGCCGGCTGGAGTACGACCCGCCGCTACCGTCCTGGCGCGATCAGCTCACCCAGCGGATGCCGGCCGGCTCGGTTATCAAGGCGTACGCCATCTACCCCGAGCCGTTCTGGCGCAAGAGCGGATTGAACGGGCAGGCCGCGTCCGATGTCGGGCCAGTGAAGGTGACCTTCGACAACTCGCCGCCATCCGGTCGGCCTGGCGTCTTGATGGGGTTCATGGAAGGCCGGGAGGCGCGCGCGTGGGCGCGCCGCGGCGAGGCCGAACGCCGGGAGGCCGTTATCGGCTGCTTCACCCGGTACTTCGGTGACGCTGCGCGCCTGCCTGACCAGTACATCGAGCGGGACTGGATGGCCGAGGAGTTCACCCGCGGCTGTTACGGCGCGCATTTCGCACCAGGGGTCTGGACCTCTTACGGCGAGGCATGGCGGGCGCCGACCGGACGCGTCCACTGGGCCGGCGCCGAGTGTGCTCCGCAGTGGAACGGCTATATGGAGGGCGCGGTGCGTAGCGGCGAGGCCACCGCAGATGCGGTCGCGGCGCTCTGACGGCCGTTTCGTAGCTGGGCTGTCAGGGAGAAATCACGACTCGGCCGCGGACATGCTCCGACACCGCAAGGTAGGCGTCCATGCCGTGATCCAGGCCGTAGCGGTTAGCTCACCGGGTGGGGTCTCCGCCCACCCGTGCGGCAGGGGCCCTTAGTCGGGCAGCGCTTAGGCGGTCTCCTGCAGGTCAATGCTCTGACCCGCCTGGCGGAGGCGGCCGAGTGTGCGGGCGAACTGCCGCAAGGTTCGTTCCGGTAGGGCCGCTCCAAGCCAGCGCTCCAGCTCCTCGTCGAATGCTGCGCCGGCGTTGGCGAGGATGCGGCGACCTTCTGCGGTGAGCTCAAGCAGGGATGATCGCCTGTCCGCCGGGTTCGGCAACCTGCGGACATAGCCGCTGGCCTCGATCCGGTCAACCAGCTTGCTTGTCCCGCCAGTCGTGATTTTCAGCTCGCTCGCGATGTCGTAGACGCGGCAACCTGGTTGCCGATCAATGACCAGCATCGGCTCGAAGTGCGTCAGCGGCAGATCGAAGTCCCTCTTCAGCCGAGCGTCGATCGCGTTCCAGATCTCGATCTCGAACCGGATCAGGTCGTTGAATAGCCCCCTCAGGTCGGTCACAGTCAGCTCCACTTCCACCGCGGCAGCTTCGGCTACGCGCCACGAGTGTAGCTGCCTGCGGCTAAACGTCTGCAGCGATGACCGTGGCACCAGTCGAGCCGAGCACGACGGGGCTAAGGCGTCGCTGCTCGTAGCGCAGGCCGAGGAATAGCAGCACGAGGCCCGTGATGATCCCGACACCCGTCGATGCGAGTACCGGAGCCTTGACCGCCAGAGTGCCTACCAGTGCCACGGCAGCTCCGCCGAGAACCGAGTTCACCAGGATCACCATGCTCGCCATCGTGAACAGGAATGACCACCGGCCGTAGCTCACGCCATGCGTACCGGTGACCGAGTCGTCTGCCTCGAAGTATGCAGCGGAACCCGGGACGATCGAGGCGTAGTAACGGCGGATGCGCTCCATCCGGCGCAGCGACACGATGTTGGCCACGCTCGTGTCGACCAGTCGCACGACGGTGAACCAGCCGAGAATGAACACCGTTGGCAGAACAGTGAAAGCCAGCGCTGCCAGCGCATGTGGTGACGAGCTCGCGAACCCCAGCGCCACCAGCCCGCTCGACAGCGACGACAGGTAGATCGCCACCCGGCTGCCGCTCTCGCTGATGGTCGCACTCGCCGCGGACTGAAGCACGAAGTGCTCGGTTACGAGCGCGCTCATGAACTCGGGCGGCGGCTTGTCATCAGACATCGTCGGGCCCCATCAGCGCTAGCTTTCCGCTCGGGTGCGGCCCGGCGAGCATCGCCACCGCTTCACGCGCGTCCTCGAACGCGAAGCTGCGAGCGACTGGCACCTCGAGTTTGCCTGCCGCGGCCAGCGCAACGATGCCAGCCCGCGCCTTGGCCCGGAACGGGCCGCTGGCGGGATTGCTTGCGCCGATCGCGACGAATCCGTCCTGAGCAGACCTTCGGAATGCGGTCAGAGTGACGAATCTGCGGCGGTCGTCAAGTAGCTCAAGCGACGTACTCACGGCCTCGTCGCTGCCAACGGTGTCCAGGACCGCAGCGATGCCCTCCGGAGCCGCCTGGCGCACCCGGTCGGCAAGACCGTCGCCGTACGTGACCGGAACTCCCCCGAAGCCCGCCACAATGCCGAAGTTGTCCTTGCTGGCAGTGCCGATCACCCGCGCTCCTTTCAGCATGGCCTGCTGCAGCGTGCTCATGCCGACGGCACCGGCTGCCCCGTGCAGCAGCACGGTGTCGCCGTCGCGCACGTCGGCAGTCGCCAGCAGTTCCGCCGCCGTTGTGCCGGCCAGCAGGAGGTTCGCCGCCTGAGCGAAGCTCAGCGTGCTGGGCTTGGCGAAGACATCCTGCGCCGCGACGGTGATGGCTGAGGCGTACCCGCCGAGAATCTGAAACGCGATGACCTCGTCACCGGGCGCTCCGCCGCCAGTGGCGATCTCGGTGCCTGGACCCAGGCTGGTGATGACGCCTGCGGCCTCGTACCCCATGATTAGCGGCAGCAGGCTCCGGTCCTGCCCCGGTGCGAAATGCTTAAAGTCGGCTGGATTCATCCCCGACGCGCGGATCGCGATCGTCACCTCACCCGGTCCCGGCGGCGGCACGTCCACGTCTCTCAGCTGCAGAACCTCGGGACCGCCGAAGTCGGTCGCGACCCACTGCCTACCGGTCGTCATCGGTTACGTCCCTCCCGGTCGGTGCAGATGACCTGACGTCCTATCGGTACGCCATCATGTTAGCGAAACAGCGATCTGAAGAATATGCTTCCACGGATGGGATGTCCTCTAGCCGTCAGGCTCGCGGCCGAACGGACGCTGGTTGAATGTCTGCTGGTGGCAAGCGAAGCACTTCCGAGGGGGACACATGATCGCGGCATGGTATGACCGGCAGGGCCCGCCAGCGGAAGTCCTGCAGGTCGGCGAACTGCCCGCCGCCGGGCCAGGCCCGGGTGACGTCCGGGTTCGCCTGAGCCTGTCCGGCCTGAGCCCTGGCGACATCAAAAAGCGACAGTCCTGGCTCGGGAACCCGATGGCCTTCCCGCGGATCATCCCGCACAGCGACGGTGCGGGAGTCATCGAGGCCGTCGGCACTGGCGTCGATCCGGCCAGGGCTGGCAGGCGGGTCTGGGTGTACGGGGCGCAGTCGTACCGGCCGTTCGGGACCGCGGCGCAAACCACCGTTGTGCCCGACTCGCTGGCCGTTGACCTGCCCGACGCGGTCAGCAACGAGGTCGGCGCGTGCCTTGGCATACCTGGGATCACGGCACACCGCGCGGTTTTTGCCGACGGCCCGGTAACTGGCCAGACAGTGCTCGTGCACGGCGTGCGCGGCTCCGTGAGCTCGCTGGCCGCCCAGCTGGGACGCTGGGGCGGCGCCACCGTCATCGGCACCGTGCGCACCAAGGCCGAGGTGGACCAGGTGAGCGCGGCCACCGCCGATCATGTCATAGCGCTGGACTCCGACCCTGAGATGGCGATCCGCCGCGTTGCGCCTGCCGGAGTCGACCGGATTATCGAGGTCGCCCTGTCGGCTAACGCTGACCTGGACGCGGCGATCGTCCGCAACGGCGCAGTCCTGGCCGCTTATGCCAGCCCGGACGACCGTCCGGAGCTGCCGTTCTGGCCGATGCTCTTCGCAAACGTGACGATCCGTCTGCTCGGCAGTGACGACTTCCCACAGGGCGCTAAAGACGCCGCGGCGCGGGATCTCTCGAACGCTGCAGCGCAGTCTGCACTCTCGATCCCGATCGCACAGATCATGCCCCTGGCGGATATCGCTGCAGCCCACGGGCTCATCGAGTCAGGAACCCCAGCAGGCCGGGTACTCGTCTCGATTCCCTAGCAGGTGGGTTCCAGGATGATTACTTCCTAGAATATTGATTCCATGGAATAGATTGTGGTTGACTTTCGGCGGGGCGCTGAGTTACGTGCGGACCGAGGAGGAAGCGACCATGACCACTATCGGAATCATCGGCAGCGGCCATGTTGGCACGAGCCTGGCGTCCGCCGCGGTCGCCCACCACTACGCCGTTGTCGTCAGCAACTCGACCGGGCCGGACTCCCTGGCGGGCCTAGTGGCCGGCCTGGGGCCGCGGGCACGAGCTGCGACGCCCGCTGAGGCCGCGGCTGAAGGCGACTTCGCCATCGTGGCCATCCCCATTACGACGGTCGATCAGGTTCCCGTCGAGCCGCTGGCCGGGAAAGTAGTGATCGCGACCATCAATTACTTCCCCCAGCGCGACGGCCCGATCGCGGCCATTGACGACGGCACGACCACGGCGCCGGGCATCCTGCAGGCGCACCTGCCTGCCAGCAAGGTCGTACGGGCATTCAGCATGGTGGACGCTGCGGACATGTCCGGCGACGGTCATCCCCGGGGCGACCCGAAGCGCAGAGCGCTCGCGCTGGCCGGAGACGACCCGGCGGCCAAGGAACTCGTCCGCCGCATTTACGACGAGTTCGGGTTCGACACGGTGGACCTCGGCGGCCTTGACGAGAGCTGGCGAGTGGACCCCGGCCAGCCCGCGTTCGTCACGCGCCAGAACCTGGCCGAGCTCGAGGCTAATGTCGCCAAGGCCAAGCGCGGCACCTGAGCGGCCGGACATATCCGTCAGCTACCGTTACGCGGCCGCGGCACCACGTGCGATGGCCGTGATACCACATGCGATAGAGGCACGCTCGGCGCGCGCCACGCCGAGCCCAGCCACGACATGCTGTCCGTCACCGGCGGTACCAGCCACCGCAGCCATTCCTGGCCGTCCAGCGCGTCTAGCCAGTCGTGTACCTGGCCAAATCCATCCGACTGGCTGACATGCGCAGCCGCCGCCGAGCGCTGGACAGCGCGGACCGCAGACCTCGCGGCGCCCAGGTCAAGCGGCCAGCTATTCACAGCACCCGGCAGGGTGCGTGCAGCAACCGGCAGGCCGGCCCGTCGGGCAGCCAGACAGGTCGCCCGCGCCAGCCGCGCGTCGTCGGGGCCAGCGTCCACCGGGTCTGGGATCAGCAGCAGGTCAGGTCCATGCTCGCCGATCGCGCGCTCGACTCGCTCGGTCAGCGCCGACATCCCAGACTGGCTGAGCCTGCCATCGGCGAAGTCCGAGAGCATGACTGGCGAGACACCGACGATGCCGCAGGCGACCTGCAGCTCCCAGGGCCGGATCGTCTCCAGCCGCTCGCACGTCGAGTTAAGTGGCGATGCCTCGCCCCTGGTCAGGCAGAGCAGCCCGACGCTGCAGCCTGAGCGAAGGAGGGCGCTCAGCAGGCCGCCGAGCTCTGCCGATTCCTGGCCAGGCCGGGCCGTGACGGCCAGAACGCGAAAGCCACGCGGTGGCGGGAAAGGGTCTGGCGCTGATGCGGGCTGGACGGCAGGTGCGGTTGAGGTGGCGTACATCAGGTAATTCCTCCCTGGCTCGGCGTAGCGGTTGCTGGATGACCAGCGGCTCTCATCTCACCGCCGCGCCGTGTAACTACGGCGCGATGGCTGTGGAGACCGTGTGGACCTTGGCGCCAGGACTCAGCAGCCTGGCGCAGTCGCCACAGCGACGTGTGATGATGAGTTCGCAGGCCACGCAGACCGAGGAAGGAATCATTCGGATGACGCAGGCCGCGTACTCGCCGCTGTTCGACCCGTTTGCCCCCGGATTCACCGATGACCCATATCCCCAGTACGCGAAGCTGCGCGCTGATGCACCGGTATATCAGCATCCGTTCGGATTCTGGCTGCTCACGCGTTATGACGATGTGTCCTGGCTACTGCGGGCCGGTCTCTCAGTGGAAGACCGTAATGTCGCGGACGGCCCGTTCCAGGAGCTGCGGGAGCAGATGTATGGCGATGAGCTCGTCCGCGCAGACAAGCTGTCGATGCTCGACAGGGACCCGCCCGATCACACCCGGCTGCGCCGGCTCGTATCTAAGGCGTTCACGCCACGCGCGGTTGAGGCGCTGCGGCCCCGCATCACGGAACTGGTCGACGGCATGCTGGATGGCGCCGACAGGCTCGGCCAGGTTGATCTAGTCGATGCCCTAGCGTTTCCCTTGCCGTTCGCGGTGATCGCCGAGATGCTCGGGACCCCGCCAGCCGATCACGCGCGCCTCAGGGAGCTGACCGGCACTGTGGTCCGCTCGCTGGAACCAGTGGCCGACCCCCAGCTGGTCGCGGCCATAGCTGCCGCTGATGCTGAGCTGACCGTAATGGCGGCCGACATGATCGCCTGGAAGCGCGCCAACCCTGCAGACGATCTCCTCACGGCCCTCATCGCCGCGGAAGACGACGGGGACGCACTCAGCGACGATGAGCTCGTCGCCCAGACCTTGCTGCTGTACATCGCCGGACACGAGACGACGGTCAACCTCATCGCTGGTGGCGCCCTAGCGCTGCTGCGCAGCCCCGGTCAGCTGGCGCTGCTGCGTTCCGACCCCGCCCTCGCCGGGGGCGCCGTCGAGGAACTGCTGCGATATGACAGTCCGGTCCAGGCCAGCAGGCGGATCACGCTGGAGCCAGTCAGCATCCGCGGGACCACCATCCCGGCAGGCGCCTTCGTCATGGCCAGCCTGGGCTCAGCGAACCGCGACGAGCTGTTCTGGGGTGCTGATGCCGCCGAGGTCAGGCTCACCCGCGAGAACGCGCACCACCACGTTTCCTTCGGGGCTGGACCTCATCACTGCCTGGGCGCTTCCCTCGCGCGCCTCGAGGCGGCGATCGCCTTGTCGCGGCTCGTCGCGCGCTTCCCGGCCCTTGCTCTTGACGGTGATGTGACCTGGAACGGCCGCATCAACCTACGCGGACCAGCGCGCCTCCCGGTGCGTCTCCGCTAGCAGGCCCGATTATGGCCACCGAGATGTTCGTCCTGCGGGCATATGGGTACCCCGGTTACAGGCCGGACTGGGGATCTGGTAGCTGATCAATCTGACAGGGATATGAGGAGCAGCATGAGTGGCGACCGGGCGGTACTGTCCGCAGACAAAGTCACGCATGAAGAACTGCGTGAGCTAGGCCAGCAGCTCAGGGTCGATTCGATTCGGTCGAGCACGTCGGCGGGTTCGGGGCATCCGACCTCCAGCATGTCGGCGGCAGATCTGCTCGCTGTGCTCATTGGACGGCATTTGCGCTACGACTGGAACGACCCGCATGAGCCCGCGAATGATCATCTGATCTTCTCTAAGGGGCACGCGTCGCCCTTGTTGTACTCGGTCTTCAAGGCGGTCGGCGTCGTGTCGGACAACGAGCTGATGACTGAGTACAGGCGGTTTGGGTCGCGGCTGGAAGGTCACCCCACGCCGGTTCTGCCCTGGGTCGACGTCGCGACTGGCTCGCTCGGCCAGGGCCTGCCCTACGGTGTCGGCATCGCACTAGCCGGCCGGTATGTCGACAAGCTCCCCTACCGGGTATGGGTGCTTTGCGGCGATAGCGAGATGGCCGAGGGGTCCATCTGGGAGGCGCTCGACAAGGCCTCGTACTACCACCTGTCGAACCTGATCGTGATGGTCGACGTCAACCGGCTCGGCCAGCGCGGACCGACCGAGCTGTCCTGGGAACTGGACTCCTACGCTCGGCGCGCTGAGGCTTTCGGCGCGCGCGTGCTGGAGATAGACGGGCACGACGTCGCAGACATCGACAAGGCGTTCGCGCACGCGGCCGAGCCTGACAGCGACCGGCCCACCGTGATCCTGGCGAAGACGGAGAAGGGCCGTGGCTTCAGCGAGGTGCAGGACCGCGAGAACTGGCACGGCAAGCCATTGCCCGCCGATATGGCGCAGCGCGCGATCATCGAACTTGGCGGTGAACGGAACCTACAGGTCAGCGGGCTACGGCCGCAGCCGTCGGGACGGCCGCAGCGCCCCGAGCCCGGCACCGGGCAGGTGACCATGCCTACCTATGAACGCGGCGCCAAGGTGGCGACGCGGAAGGCCTACGGCGACGCGCTGAAGGCACTGGGTATTCGGCAGGACGTAGTCGCGATGGATGGCGAGGTCAGCAACTCCACCTTTGCCGACGAGTTCGCCCAGGCCTACCCCGAGCGCTACTTCGAGATGTTCATCGCCGAGCAACAGCTGGTCGCGGCAGCGATCGGCTTCGGCGCGCGCGGTTACCGGCCCTTCGCGTCCACCTTCGCAGCGTTCCTCACCCGGGCTTATGACTTCATCAGGATGGGGGCTATCTCCCAGGCCAACATCTGCCTCGTCGGCTCCCACGCTGGCGTCGAGATCGGTGCTGACGGCCCGTCCCAGATGGGGCTGGAAGACCTGTCCATGATCCGCGCGGTGCACGGTTCGACTGTGCTGTATCCGTGCGATGCGACGAGCACCGCCGCACTCGTCGCCCAGATGGCCGATCAGCCGGGCATCTCGTACATGCGGACGACGCGCGGCGCCTATCCGGTGCTCTACGCGGACGGCGAGGCCTTCCCCATCGGCGGCTGTAAAGTGCACAGCTCGACGCCAGCTGATCAGGTCACTCTGATCGGGGCCGGCGTCACCCTGCATGAGTGCCTCGCTGCCGCGGAGGCGCTGCAGCGCGACGGCATCGCCGCGCGAGTCATCGACCTGTACTCCGTCAAGCCGGTCGATACCGCGACACTCATCGTTGCCGCTCGCGAGACTGGCCGGCTCGTGCTCGTCGAGGACCATCACCCGGAAGGCGGGATCGGCGAAGCCGTGCTCGAAGCCCTGGCTGGTCAAGGGGTGAGCGGGGTCGCGATAGCCCATCTCGCCGTCACCATCATGCCGGGCTCAGGTACCCCACAGGAGCTGCTCGACGAGGCCGGGATCAGCGCCGACCACATCGCCACGGCCGCCCGGCGCCTGATAGACGGGGGCAAGTCCGCCTGACGCCGGGCGTCCGCACCTCAGTGTCTCCGCGTGGCGCGATTGGGCGGCCTAACGCTGTGCCAGGGCTGGAGCAGGGCCGACGGTGGCCGCTTCCGGGACGGTCGCCTGCTGCTCGGCCTGCGCGCGGACCCGCCGGGTGTAGCCCGCCATCCAGCGGAACAGGCCGGCGATGACGAGGTAGGGCATCAGCTTGATCACCAGCAGGGCAGCGCCGGTCGAGATCGTCTCGACGATCAGTACGCGGGTCGCGGCCTCGGCCAGGAGCGTGACGCCCCAGACCAGCGTGATGGTCCGGAAAGCATGCTGGGCGGCCGGCTGTGCCCACCGTGCCTGCAAGTCCCGTCCGGCCGCCGTGCTGGCGCCGCGCGCCTGCAGCGCGATGCGGTACATCAGCGGCCGGGCCGTCAGCAGCGAGCCGAGGCAGGCAAGAGCGAACACGGCGGTCGGCAGTGAGCCCTCCATCAGCACCAGTCGCGCGCTGTGCGTCAGCAGCCCGGCAACAGTGCCCGCGATGATGCCGGCCAGCACCAGCGAGCCGACAGTGTCGACGCGGCGATGCCGAATGATCCCGATGGCCACGCCTAGGGCCGGCAAGATGCCGCTAACGATGAGTGCGATGACCTCGGCCGTACCGGCTGCGCGCAGCAGCCAGTAGAGCGCCAGTGGTCCGGCGATGTCGAAGACTGCGGTCGGTGCAAGCGCGCGCAGCCGGCTGCGGTCAAAGCCGCTGCCCTGAATCTGGATGCCTGTGGTAGCCATACCTCGACGCTAGGGCCGCCCGAGGCGAGGCCCTAGTGAGCCGCGTCGCGAGCTCGGCATGACACCCGTCACGCGTCTGCCGTGACGTTGACAGCCCTGCGTCTAGCGGTCGCCCCAAGATAGTGTCGCTCGGCGAGGCCTCGTCATCCCAGACCTCGGGCCGTCTGACGTCCGGCAGGCGACAGCGCGCCCTTCCGAGGATGAGCGACTGAAATCCGGCAATGTCTGCGGGTGGGATCTTCAGCGTCCTCGTGATCGCGTTTTCGTCGTATGCCGTGGTCCGCGCCTGGGCGCGCCGGCCCTTGAACCTCGGAGAAGGCTGTCGCGCCATCTTCGGCGGAAATGACTCTGCTGAATGGCTGTGTGCTGGTCATGGCTTCCTCTCAGTCGTGTTCGGTGCCTGTAGCACTCGGAGCCCGCAGCCCCTACGTCAGCGCGGCGACCAGGTTCGCCGCTCGGGCGTCGGGAGTCCCGACGATGACGTAGTTCGTCACGTAGCCGAAGGCCAGCCCGAGATCTGGATCGGCCCAGGCCAGCGCCCCGCTGCGACCCGGGTGGCCGAATGAAGCCAGCGGCCCTGACGGCAGGAACGATGTGGGTAGCTGGTAACCGGTGGCATAGCGGCTCGGCATCTTGGACACCTGGTCTTTGCCAGCTACCTGCTCGCGGGTTGCGGCCGCGACGGTCTCGGGCCGCAGCAGGCGGATGCCGTCCACTTCCCCGATCAGGGCGGCGTACATCCGCGCCAGGGAACGGGCCGTGCCGATGCCGTTCGAGGCAGGGATCTCCGCCCGCCACACCTCAGGCGCGTTGAAGTCGATGACCGGGTCCGTAGTCGGCCGGTTCATCAGCGAATTCGGATCCATCG
>Ga0335072_10015885_pt1 | contig 10678 bp, 6 predicted proteins | sample Lox_Sample_21_FD_206725 | JGI IMG/M metagenome (GOLD analysis project Ga0335072, IMG submission 206725) | Soil microbial communities from Loxahatchee National Wildlife Refuge, Florida, United States - Lox_Sample_2.1 | ecosystem: Environmental > Terrestrial > Soil > Wetlands | place: USA: Florida... | reverse complement strand
GCTACCGGCGAGGTCAGCGTCATGGCCTTTTTTGACCCCGGCATACCGACTGGATTCACGAACATCGAAGAGTGGCTTCTCTTGTACATCTATGGGCACCCGAATGACGACCATTCGACCGGCTCACTTCGCGACCAGCTCATTGAGGCGTTGAAGGACGAGCCATCACGCCTTGATGAGTACAACAAAGTTCAACGGCTGTTCAGAGGTCCCGACCTCACCGCCGAGGAATACGAATCCCAGAAGAAACCGGCAATGAGCGTCGTGCAGAGAGCAGTCGAAACGCTGATTGAACAGGGGACGGCGAAGGGAAAACGGGGGATTGACGCGGATGGAGCGATCTTTTTCAGTGGTCTCAACCTGACGCCTAAGGGGACGCGAGAAGCCATCCGGTCCAGCCGAGCGCGGGAAGCGAAAGCCAATCCCACGCCGAGTTTTGAGAGCATCATCCGGGCGATCCACGAAGGCAAGGAAAAAGAGTCTCAGGATGGTGGCGAGAAGACTGAGCAGTCGAAGTAATCGAAGCGTCAGGCACCTTTAAGCGAGTTGAGTACGGTGTGCTGCGCGAGCGCGTTCGTGCTGGTCTGGGTCACGCCCGGCAGAATGGCAAAACTCTGGGCCGCCCTCTCACCGCCGGCCTCAAAGCTGACCGAATCTAGAAGCTCCATCGCTCCGGTACCAGCAAATCCCAGATCGCTCGTCAGCTCTGCATCGGCCGCACCTCCGTGCGCCGTATCATGGCTGCTCCCCGCGGGAAAAAGTAGTCCCAACGTCAGTTACGCAAGCCCACCGAAAGGACACGATCTATCTTCCGAGCGCACAGCTGATGTCGCAGCAGGCGCCGCTTTCGACGAGCGTTCAGGTGGCGAACAGCAGCACATGCCCGCTAACACTGGCGGATGGCTTCCGCAACTGCGCGGGGATTACAGAGGATACGTATGCGGTGGATCCCAATTTGCGCGTGGGCTACGCGCAGGATTGGGATGTTTCCATGCAGAGGGATTTCCCGGGCGCGCTGGTGATCACGGCTACTTACTCCGGCGTGAAGGGAACGCGCGGGATGCAGGAGTTTTTGCCGAACACATATCCGATTGGGGCAGTGAATCCCTGTCCGTCCTGCCCAACGGGATTTGTGTATCGCACATCGGATGGGAACTCGACGCGGGAGGCGGGCGAACTACAGGTGCGGCGGCGTCTGCGCGGGGGGCTGACGGCGACGGTGGATTACGCATGGTCGAAGGCACTGGACGACGATGCGCAGGTGGGCGCGCAGGGACATGTGCAGACACAGGCGGCGCTGGCCGCGCCGAGCGATACGAACTCGAGCCCGAGCGCGAATCCGACGATCGCACAGAACTGGCTCGATCTGAACGCGGAGCGCGGGCTTTCGACCTTCGACCAGCGCAATCTGATGACGGCGCAGGTGCAATACACGACCGGTATGGGCCTGACGGAGACGCTGTTGAACGGATGGCGCGGGACCGTGTTCAAGGAATGGACAGTGCTGGCGAAGCTGACGGCGGGGAGCGGCCTGCCGGAGACGCCGGTGTATTTCACGGGATCGATCCGGCCGGATGTAACGGGCGCGCCGCTCGACAAGGGGCCGGCGGGCTACTTTCTAAATCCGGCGGCGTACGCGGCGGCGGCTACGGGACAGTGGGGTGATGCGCGGCGGGACTCGATTATCGGACCGGATGAATTCACGCTGATGGCGCGCTGGCACGGACGTTTCGGCTGAAGAGCACGCGCAGCCTGGATGTGCGGATGGATGCGACGAATCCGCTGAACCACGCGACGTACACGACGTGGAATAGCACGGTGAACGGCACGACATTCGGATTGCCGGCGGCGGTCAATCCGATGCGGAGCCTGCAGATCACGGGACGGCTGAGGTTCTGACGATGCCTTCGCTGATAAGACGATCGATGGTGCTGGCGCTGCTGAGCGCAGGGCTGGGTCTGCTTGCGGGTGCACAGACGGTGGGCACGAATCAGCAGGAGGGACAGAATGGCACCTTCATGCTGACGGTGAACTCGCAACTCGTAGTCGAGACGGTGGTGGTGAAGGACAAGGACGGCCAATTCGTCCGTGGGTTGACGGCGAAGGATTTTCACGTCGATGAAGATGGGGTGCCGCAGACGATTCGCATCTTCGAGCACCAGGCGCTGGCGAAAGAGAGCACTCCGTTGCCGGTGGAACCGCCGGACCAGGAGCAGATCACGATGTACCAGCGGCTGGTGCGGACACAAATCGCGCCCGAGGTTCCAGGAAAGACGCAATACAGCGGACATCGGCTGCTGGCGCTGTATTTCGACATGACAGCGATGCCGGTGGGGGATCAGCAGCGGGCGCTGCACGCGGCGGAGAAATTCGTGCGGACGGAGATAACGCCCGCGGATCTGTTGGCGATCATGCGCTACCAGGGCGGGTCGGTCGATGTGCTCGAGGATTTCACGGCGGATCGCAACCGGCTGCTGAGCATCCTGGACACGATGGTGGTGGGTGAAGGGCAGGGCAACGTTGAATCGATTGACGACGCGAGCAGCGCGGACACGGGCGCGGCGTTCGGGCAGGACGACAGCGAGTTCAACATCTTTAACAACGACTGGCAGCTCTCGGCGCTGATGACGGCGGCGAAGATGCTGGGCAGCCTGAGCGAGAAGAAAGCCCTCGTCTATTTTGCCAGCGGGATGCGGATGAGCGGACTGGACAATCTGGCGCAGCTGCACGCGACGATCGACGCAGCGGTGCGGGCGGGCGTTTCCTTCTGGCCCGTAGACGCGCGGGGACTGGTGGCAGAGGCACCGCTGGGCGATGCGACGCAGGGCTCGCCGGGGAATGCGGGGATGTATTCGGGCGCAGCGGCGCAGGCGACTACGAATCAGTTTCAACAGTCGCAGGACACGCTCTACTCGCTGGGCGCGGACACAGGCGGCCAGGCACTGCTCGACAACAACGACCTGACGCGGGGCATTGTGGCGGCGCAAAAGGCGATCGAGGACTACTACATCGTCGGCTACTACACGACAAACACCGCGCAGAATGGGCGTTTCCGACACGTAAAGATCACGGTGGATTCCCCGCTGGCGGCCAAGCTCGATTACCGCGAGGGCTACTACGCGAATAAGACCTTCAACAAGTTCACCGAGGCGGATAAGGAACGACAGCTGGAGGACGCACTGATGCAGGGGGATCCGATCACGGATCTGACGATCGCCATGGAGATCGACTATTTCCAGCTGAATCGCGCCGAATATTATGTGTCGATCGTCGTGAAGATTCCGGGGCGCGAACTGGCGCTGGCGAAGAAGTTCGGAGCGGAGCACACGCTGATCGATTTCGTTTGCGAGATAAAGGACGCGACGACCGGGATGACGATGAGCAACGTCCGCGATGCCGTGAACATCAAGCTGAGCGATGACACCGCGGTGCAGCTGGCGCATCGTCCAGTGGAATACGATGCCGGGTTCACGCTGTTACCCGGCAAGTACACGATCAAATTTCTGGCACGCGATGATGAGACGGGGCGGATGGGGACGTTCCAGACGCAGTTTACGATTCCCGATCTGAACAAGGTGATGAGAAAACCGGCGCTCAGCTCGGTGGTGTTGAGCAGCCAGCGCGTGGATTTGAACGATGCGCTCTACAACGCGCAGCGCGGCAAGGAGCAGGCGAAGGACGACGCGGCGAATCCGCTGGTGCAGGATGGGCAGAAGCTGATTCCGAGCGTGACGCGGGTGTTCAACCGCGACCGCGCGCTGTACGTGTACCTTGCAGGCGTATGCGCGCGATGATGCTGCTGCGGCGGTGGTGGGCTTCCAGTCAGGGAACCGCGGCGACTGCGGGGGCTACCTCGACACCTCTATTTGCTTATGTGAGTTTCTATCGCAACCAGAAGATGGCGATGGAGACAGCGCCCATCGCGGTGACGCCGGAGCCCGCGACGCGGCTCGGAGTCGTGCCGCTGCATTTCCAGGTTGCGCTGGGGAAGCTGGCGCCGGGGCCGTATCAGTGCCGGGTGAGTGCTCGATCCTGCGGGGCATCGGGCGGCGTTCTGGCAGGGGCCGGTGATGCTGGTGCAGTGAGGCGTGGGCCTGATCCGAGGTTGCTCTCAGCGGAAAAGCGACAGGTCGATGCCTTCAGCGATCGCGCGATGTCCTGCGTCGTTCGGGTGCAGATGATCGCCGCTGTCGTAGGCCGGCAGAAATCGGGTGGGGTGAGCGAGGTCATGGGTCATCTCATCCTGATCAATCACGGCGTCGCAGCTGCTGCTTTTGCCCCGGATGAAATCATTGAAGCGCTCGCGGGTGACCTCTTCCGCGGGTGTCCAGTAATTGGCCCCCTGGAACGGTGTCAGGGTCGAACAATAGAAGCGAGTGTGGTTTCTGTGGGCCGTCGCAATCAACTGCTCGGTACCCGTGATCAGCGCCTGCAGCGTGGGCGGAGGCCGGGTCGAACCGAGATCGTTGATCGGGTCATCGGCAAAGATGACCCACCGGGCGCCGGCCTGCTCGACCACGTCGCGTTCAAACCGGCTCTCGGCGCTCGGCCCCGCACCCGCGTGCAACAGTCGATTGCCGCTGATGCCTTCATTGAGCACGCCTACCCTGATCCCCTGGCTCGCCAGCCGCTGCGCGAGAACCTCTGGCCACTGGTCGTTTGCCTCATCCGTCGCTTTATAGCCTTCGGTGATCGAGGCCCCCAGCGTCACGACCGATCCTGAGAGGTCTTTTCCCCACACGTCGATATTGGTCAGGAAATAGTACGACCCGGTGGTCGCCGCATCCGGTAACTCAAGTCGGCCACTCACGTCTCCACGCGCCCGATGGTTGGTCCGGTGCGCCGACGGATGCCAGGTAATGGGGCCCGGATCCTCTGGCAGATAGAAGCTCACGGCGACTTTTGTCAGCGCCGGAAGCTTCATCGGAATTGGATCGCTGACCAGCGAAGAGCCCGGCGCCACAATGACGAAGTTCCGATGCGCAAACCTGGCCGTATGGTCCGTGCCGGCGACGATTGCGCTGCCGGCCGACGCGATCGCCAGGTGCACATCTTCAATCCGGAGGGGCTGCGCTCCGAACCAATTGGAGAGGCGAATTCTAACTTCCGATCCGGCAACGCTGGTGCGCACGATCTGGCGCAGCGTTTGGCCAGCAAGAGCCGGCGATGTTTTCCCCGCCATGGGCGCCGATGCCCAGGTTCCGATCCACGTGCTGCTTTCTCCGCGCTGCCCCGCCGCCGAGAGCGCCGAGCCTGCGATCGCCAGAGCAAGGAGACGACAGGTTTTCCGGCGAACAGCAGCACCTCGTTGTGAAGAGCAGAGAGTCATCCTCTTCCCGCTAGCGGGCTGCCAGCCCGATCTGCACGGGCCCCAGCTTCTTCACGCCGGAAGCAGGCGATCCGCTGACCGGCGCGAATGTTTCTTCTGTAAGCTGCTGGTCGTGGCGGATGAGCAGGTATCGGTCTCCGGCAGCAACGCGCATCCGCAAAACCGGCCCCACATCTCCGCTCAGGACTTTGGCGCCCGTGTTCGACAGCACATCGACCTCCTCCCCGGGCCAGGGATTCCGTACCCGAAGCTGCTGCGTGATGCCCGGTTCAAGAACGACGGTCGTGACCGCACCGTCATGGACCTGCACGTCGACCCGGGTACGCGCCCGCACAAACACTGAACCGTCAAAATTCCATCCCGGCGGGATAGCCGGCGCGATGCGGATGAGCCCGTCGTAGTCCTGCACCAGAGCCTCCTCGAGCGCATCCGCAACGATCCCCGTTTCCTCGATGTAGAACTCGCCGTATTGGCGGTCCCAGTTGGCAAATCCGTTGACCGTGCGCTGCGAACGCTCGGTCACCGTGACGAGAGTCGATCCAACCTCGCTGCCGAGATCGAGGCGCGCGGCCTGGATCGGATCGAAGCTCCAGTCCGCCACTCCGCGAAACAGACGATGCTCATAGGTCCGCTGAGCCAGCGCGAAGAGAGACGATGTATCCCCGATCAGGTCATAGGGCCAGACCGGTTCCAGACCGATATTCTCAGCGTTGTGATTGTGCGCGTCGGGCTGCCAGGACTCCGCGATCATGTCCTGACCCAGAGCATCCGCTGAAGGTGGCAACAGCGTCCGCGTGCCCGCAAGCTGCGTGCGCGGAAAGTCCGGAATCTTCGGAATCACCGCGCGCAGTCGCGCCACCAGATCGGCATCCCGGTCGAGCAACTCCGCTGCCTCAATGGTTGCCGGATACAGCGCTTTCGCCGCCGCGAGATCGGTCGTGGGATCGCTCACATCCCACTGCGTCTCATGAGCATTCGACGGCGACGTATGGAGCAGGCCGTCCGGTCCGGGTTTCTGATACGCCAGCAGGAAGCGTGCGGATGCGGCCATCACAGGATAATTGCGCGCGAGAAAGGCGCGGTCCTGCGTGGCCAGATACTGCTGCCAGATCCGGAGCGAGACTTCGGCGCCCGTCGAGAGAGTACGCGCGTTGTAATACGGGGACCAGTGAGCATCGCAGTCATGGGCGAGACTGATCGGGGTCCAGCTGGATTCATATTCGATGCCCGGTCCGTTGAAGCGCATCGTTTCCGGAATGCACACGCCCGGACGTCCATCCATATATTGATGAGTCCAGTTTTCTATGGTGGGCAGATCTTCGCGGTAGAGATTGAAGTACGGCGCGTTGAGGTCGTAGAGGCCAGCGCCGACGTTGGCCGCCACCTGCATGCGCAGATTCCAGTGCCAGAAGGCGGAAGAGTCCCAGCGATGCGCGTCCCGTGCCGACGACAACATGTCGGCAACGCCCGCCTGGCTGCCCGGATACTCGGCGCCGCGCTCTGCCGCCGCGGCGAAGAGGTAGATGTTGCGGAGGTTCTCCATGTAATCTCCGGCCCCATCGGCCGACGTCACCCGAATGACCGCGGCGCGGTTCCAGAAGGCATGCCACCAGGCGCGATGGGCCTCGGGCGCACTGGATGTCAGATTTGCCCGGACCAGCTGTAGAGCGTTCCCGGAGCCGTCATATTCCGGTGCGGCCACGAGAATGCGGAAATGTCCGTCCGGCATCGGTGTAAACGACAGTGTGACGGTGAGCGGATTCGTCACCGCGGCGGATACATGTCTGGCCTCAGCCGTAATCCCGGCCAGCGAGCCGAAGTGCCGTCCCGAAGCTCCGGGCCTTGTGTTGTCCACCCAGGATTCCGAAAGCAGCCCCACCGCGCCGTCCGCTGCCGCATGCGGCCTGCGCGGCGCCCACAATTCCAGCCGGGCGGTCTGCGGCTGATCCGGATCCGCACCGTGAACATCGACGACCAGAGTATCTGTCCCCGGCTGGACGTCAATAACGGCCTGCATGCCGCCGCCCTGCTCGCGCATCTCGCCGTCATACAGATCGAGTCTGCCGGAATAGTCCGCAGCAGCCGTTAGTCGAGAGAGTCCGGGAATCACCACCTGCCCTGGCGAAAGACGATCCGGCAGTGTATCGGCGCGGTTCAACTGCGCGGTCAATCCGTTGGCCTCCCACACCGCGACGCCGAGGCGGCCATTCCCCAGCGGCATGGCTTCGCTGGCATCGGTGTTGGCCCGCCCCAGAAAGATGTCCGAGCGATGGAGAACGCCAGGCACATCGATATGGAAACTCCCATCGTGCCAGGCCGTCGAAGCGGCCGAAGGGGGTGGAGCAGCCAGTGCGTGGAAAGCGCAGATCCCGGCCAGCAGTCCTGCCGACCATCGAAAAGACATCGTTTTCATGCTCACTCCTGATCGATCGTGGCAATCATCCGTGTGGCCTCCTCGGAGATTGCCGGGCAACCCACGCATCTCAGCCACACCCGGCCGCCTGCCTTATTCCGCGGCCCTCTGTGTCGACATAGAGGGCGGGGCATCCTCGGGAGCGCTGCCCCATTGCGGATTGGGCGCTGGACCCATCTCCAGAATCAGCATCCCTCCATTGGCAATATCGCTGTGACGAAACCAGGGCTGGTCGAGCGGCCGCCCGTTCAGTTGGGCGGACTGGATGTATTTGTTCTGCGCCGAAACGTGATCGGCAACGATCGTGAACTCTTTGCCGTTCCCCATGCGGATCGTCGTCTTCGCAAAAATGGGACTGCCGATCTCGTAGACCGGGCTTCCCGGGCAGACCGGATAAAAGCCCATCGCGCTCAACACGTACCAGGAAGATGTCTCGCCGCCGTCGTCGTCCCCCGGAATGCCGAGCGGGCCGTCGCCGTACCAGATGTCCATTAACTGGCGGACTCTCTGTTGCGTCTTCCACGGCTGTCCGGAGAAGTCGTACAGATAGGGAATGTGGAAGCTGGGCTCATTGCCCTGCGCATACAGCCCAACCAGACCCGTAGCGTCCGGGAACTGACCGAGGAACTGATACTTCGAGGTCCCGTACTGCTCCACAAACAGTTGGTCCAGCCTTCGATTGAAGGCATCGCGGCTGCCGAAGAGATGGATGAGACCCGCGACGTCATACTGCACACCGAAGGTGTAAACCCACGAGTCCATTTCCGTAAAATAATCGCGCCCGCCCTGTCCTCCGCCGAGTTTCGGATCGAAGGGCTCCACCCACTGGCCATCGGCGCTCTTGGGCGCCATAAAGTCGATCGCCGGGTTGAAGACGTTCTGATAATTGTGCGCCAGGTGGGTAAAGTATGCGGCATCCTTCGTTTTGCCGAGGGCGCGAGCCAACTGGGCCGCACACCAGTCGTCGTAGCTGTTCTCAATCGTCACGGAAACCGCCTGGCGGCGCTCCGGCGTCACTGCAGGGACGGTTTCCTTTTCGCCGTACGCCAGCGCCGGGAAGAATCCCTTTTCAAAATAGATTTTGTCCAGAGGCGTCAGCGGAGCGCGGCTCCACGGAAGCAGAGTGGCCTCGGTAGCATTCTTCCGAATGCCCTCATACGCCTGCTCAACATCGAAATTCCGGTAGCCCTTCGCATAAAGATCGAGGATGAAATCCGCCGCATGGTGTCCGATCATCACGGCCTGCTCGCCCGCAACCGACGGAAAGGAGGGCATCCATCCGCTCTGCTGATACATGCGGATGTAGGAGCGCGCCATGTCTTCCTGCCGGTCCGCATCGAGCAGCGTCTGCAGTGGATGCAGAGAGCGGAAGGTATCCCACAGGCCGTCGTCGACATAGAAATCGTGGCCTTCGGCGGAGTGTACCTGGTGGTCATATCCGCTGAAGTAGTGCCCATCCTCGGTGATATCGGTCATGCGGTTGAGCGAGCGATAGAGCGCCGTGTAGAAGATGGTGCGCTGGCGCTCCGTGCCGCCGACGGTTGCGACAGCGCCCAGGGTGCGATTCCAGACGGCGCGCGCCTGTTCCTTCACCGCATCGAAGCCCCACTGCGGAATCTCCCGCTCGAGATTGCGCCGCGCCTGATCCGTGCTGATGTAGGAGAGGCCGACCCGCACCTCGATCGTCTCTCCGGCCGTAGTTGCCGTATCGGTGACAAACCCGATGTCGTCGCCGCTGATTTTCGCTTCGTGGCCGAACGCGCCGGTCTGCCACGTCTGCCAGGAACTCTGCGGAGAGGAGAACTCAAGATAGAAGTACTCACGGGTTTCGCCGTGCGGGTCGGCCAGCGCGGCCACGTCGCCGCCCACCTGCGCGCTGCCCTCCACGGCTTTCGGTCCGTCAACAGTAAACTCCGCATGGTTGTGCAGCCTCAGCACCAGGTGACCGTGCCGGCCCTCCGGATAAGTGAACCGGTAATACGCGGCTTCGCGGGTCACGGTGGCCTCGGCCTTGATCTTCCACGTCTGCAGGTCCGCTTCGTAGTAATACGGAGTCGCGGTCTCGAAATCGTGATCGAAGTCAGAAGCGTACTCCGCCGGCTTCGTCTCTTCTGCTCCGTCCGACGCCATCAGCAGGGCTGGGCCGGCGGGGAATCCGTAGATCTTGTCAGCAAGATAACGGTCTGCGATGCCTGGCGTCGTCACCGGAGCCACGCGGGCCATTCCGTAGGGATACTGCACATACGGAACCGTCGCCGTCAGCAGCTGGCCGATGCCTCCGATGTTGGGGTCCACAAAATCGACCGGCTGTTTCGCAGTCTGGGCCCCTGCCACGCCAATTCCAAGAATGCCGGCAAGAGCCAGGCCACCTGCACAATTCATCCTTATCTCACCCTTCATGTATCGATTCTGAAGCTGTTGATCGTCTCCACCGCGACCGTCTCCAGGGACGGCGTCAGGGCTGCAGATTGAACTCGGTGCTCAGACTGGCTCGGGAAGACCCGCCCACCCAAACCGTATAGCGGCCCGCCTCCACCGCCCATTGGTTGTCCGCATTCCATACCGCTAACTGTCTCTGCGGAATCAGGAAGGTCAAATTGCGCGTCTCTCCCGGCAGCAGATGGACGCGAGAGAAGCCCTTCAATGCGCGCTCCGGCGTCTCCACGCTGCTCACGTTCTCCCGCACATACAGTTGTGCTACTTCATCCCCTGCGCGGTCGCCGGTATTTGTCACATCGACGGTGACATGAATGTTGCCATGGCTGCCCGGTGCCGGCGGCTGAACGGCCAGCCTGTCGTAGCGGAAAGTGGTGTAGCTCAGGCCGAATCCAAAGGGAAAGAGCGGTTGGCCGCTGGCGTCAGCATACTTCCAGACCCGCGACGGATCGGTGTTGTAAAAATCCGGGAGTTGCCCCGCGCTGCGCGGGAAGGTAATC
>Ga0335072_10015884_pt1 | contig 10678 bp, 11 predicted proteins | sample Lox_Sample_21_FD_206725 | JGI IMG/M metagenome (GOLD analysis project Ga0335072, IMG submission 206725) | Soil microbial communities from Loxahatchee National Wildlife Refuge, Florida, United States - Lox_Sample_2.1 | ecosystem: Environmental > Terrestrial > Soil > Wetlands | place: USA... | reverse complement strand
AATCTGGCCCTGAGCCCGTCAAAGCCCGGCCCGATCAGGTACTAACGCGGACGCAGGGCCGAGCCGCCGGTGCGAGCTGTGGTACGATCTGGAACAGCAGTCGCCCTAAGTGATACGAACTGAGACGCCCAGCCGCCGGCACAGATCCAGAAACCGGCCGTTGATTGGCGGCTCCGGTGGCTTCGGTCCTCCATGACCGCCGGCGGCGACCTATCGCGTGTGCGTTCCGCGCATGTGCCCAAAGGGCACGGACCAGACGCACCGACCTCGGACACGATCGTCGACCCGTATAGCCCGGATCGCGCAGTAACCAACACCAACTGGAAGTAGGAACGACGAATGACCACCAGACGTAGGACTAACGGATGGTCGCTGGCCAAGGGACCCGTAGGGTTGCTCGGGCTGGCGCTGCTGGCATACGGTGTCACCGCCCTTATCTTCGGCGGCCACGGGTTCGCACAGCATGCGCCCACTGGGGCGGTTTACGGCAAGACGTGGCTCGGCTTGGAGGTCAACGGGTGGAGTGGTCTGCTGTTCACCGCCGCGGGACTGCTGCTGCTCTTAGGCGCTCCCATGCACTGGGGTGCCAAGACCATGTCGCTGATCGTTGGAGCCTCGCTCGTGGTGCTGTGCGTGATCGCACTCGCTAACGGGCACGGCGCACTCGGCCTGTTCGCAGCTAATGGGTTGACCGAACTCGTTTGGGCCGCGGCCGGCGGATTGCTGATCGTCCTCTCGATGCTGCCGCGCGTCGGCGGCAGGACCAGACACATTGACGAGCGCCCGGCAACGACGCGCTCTACCCGTGGCGTCGAACCCGAGCCCCGGACCATCGCTCCCGTTTCGGACACGACCGACGAACGCTATGACACGAGCGTCCAATCCCACTAATCACCAAGGAGCAATTCTGAATGACTGACAAGCACGTAGACGAAGGCAAGGGCCGCATCAAGGAGGCCGCCGGCAGTCTCACCGGCGATCGCGGCCTCAAGAACGAGGGCAAGGTCGACCGGGGCAAGGCAACGGTCAAGGACAAGGTTGACAAGGTCGTTGACACGCTCACTGGACGCAAGAAGAAGTAAGTAAAGGCACCCCGTGCCCGAGCCCACCCAACCGAACACGTGGGAGGTGACATGCTCACAATTATCATCATCGTTCTGCTAATCCTGCTGCTTACCGGCGGATGGGGGTTCAGCCGCCGCGGGCGGAGCCGCACCTAACGCCCAGACCGCAGACTTACCGCTGGTCGCCGCGCGTCTTCCTACTAGGGGCGCGCGGACGGCCGGCATACGACGCCCACCGCGCAAACGAATGTCCACACCTAACGAAAGATTCCAATATGGCTGACAATGCGATCGATGTGTATTTGAACGACCACTTAGCGGGCGCGATGCTAGGGAGCGATCTCGCCGAGCAGGTCCGGGCAGAGAACCACGGAACGCCGCTCGCACTGCTGATGGAGTCTCTCGCGCGTGAGATCGAGCAGGATCGCCAGACGCTGATGGAGCTCATGCAACATATGGGTAGCTCGAAGAACCCGGTCAAGCAGGCCACGGCGTGGATTGCCGAGAAAGCCAGTAGAGCAAAGTTCAGTGGCGCCACTTCAGGCGACCCCGAGCTCGGCACGTTCATGGCGCTCGAGACACTTGCGCTCGGAGTGCGAGGCAAAGCGCGCATGTGGGAGACGCTGAAGCTGGTAGCGGATCAGCACCCGGCAATCGCGTCAGTGAATCTCGACGAGCTCATCTACCGCGCCAGCATCCAGGAAGACACGCTGGAACGCGAGCGCCTTCTATCAGGCACCCGAGCGCTGGCCAACCAGGTCGGCGCGGCCGCGTGATCGAGGAGCGCGTTGACCGCAATGACCGTGAGTGATGACCCGGTTGAATGATGACCCGGTCCGTTCCGAGCGCGTGTCACTGCATGCCGCGATTCTGACCAACGGTCACTAGCGAAAATGACGATCTGGCGCCTGAAGGTGGCGCGCAGCAGGCCCAAGCTGACGCTGAGGCAGACGCGCGGCGGAGTGACACCGAAGCCCGGCCCGCCGGTTACGCGAGGCCGCCCGGTACACGAAGGCCGATCGCGAGTCTAAGTTGATCCCGATTTTCTCGGGCTCCGCGCCGCGTCCCCGAGCAGAAGGTGCGACGGGGCCCGTGACGCCTGCCGGCGCGGCAACGGTGCGCGGATCACTGAAACCGGGAGCCGAGTTCTCGCTCCTGGAAGTCTGACCTTGTAGCACCAACGAACGAAAGGACGACTGATGAATCAGTCAGAGCAGAAGGTTGTGCAGTATTTGAACGAGGCCCGCGCCTCAGAGCTTGGCCTGGTCCAGGTGCTTCAGGCGCAGATCGCGATGACTCCGCAAGGGAGCTACCGGAGTGCGATCGAGAAGCATCTCGGCGAGACCCACGATCATGCGCGTCGCATCGAGCGCCGGGTGGCCGACCTCGGTTCAGGCGGTAACCCGTTCCAGACGGCGATGGGCTGGGCCGAAGACGCGCTGGCTCAGCTGTTCGCGTTGGCCAAGACGCCGTTTGACCTGGTGCGAGGCAGCGGCGGCGAGGAGAAGGTGCTCGGGAACGCTAAGGATGCGTGCGCCGCCGAAGCGCTCGAGATCGCGACTTATACCGCGCTTGAGCACCTAGCCCGTGCAGTGGGTGATCAAAAGACCGCCAAGCTCGCGGCCTCGATTCGCTCCGACGAGGAGAAGATGCTGGACCGCGTGATGCGCGAGATCCCGAAGCTGGCCGACGCAGTCGTACGCGCCGAGGTGCACGGTGATCGCTCCTATGACGTGAGCGAGACCGGCGCTGCCGATGCCTTGCGCGAAGCCGGCGAGCAGGCCAAGAAAACGGCCCGTCGAGCCAACACGCGCGCGCGAAGCACTGCCCGGCAGGCGCGCAAGGTCCCCGGCGTCGCGCAGGCCGAGGGCCAGATCAAGGGCGCGGTGGCCTCCGAGCAGGACCTGCCGATCACGCGCTATGACAGCCTCACGGCCGCGGACGTGCTTGAGAAGCTGGGCGGGCTCTCGCAGATCGACCTGGCGAAGGTGGATGCCTACGAGCGCAAGAATCAGAACCGCTCGACGGTGCTCGGGCGCACCAGCGCCCTGCGCGGCGAGGAGCCGTGGCCCGGCTATGACGAGCTGACCGTGAGCGAGGTCAACGCTGTGTTGGGCGAGGGAGACGGGGACCGCGCCAAGCGGGTCCGTGCCTACGAGCGCTTGCACAAGGACCGCGCCGGTGTAATCGACACAGCCGAGCGCGAAACATCAACCGCGTAGCGGCTGAGCAGTCACCAGCGTAGTCACCAGCGCCTCCACCCTAGCCAGGGTGGGGGCGCTTTTTGTACCGGGGCCTCCCGGGTGTCAGCCTCGGTGGGAGGTCGCCTTGTGCAGGAGGAAGAATCGGATCATCTCGGCGGACGCGTTGGGACCCGCCGGTTCGGTGTAGGTTCCAGCCGGATTGCCCCCATACCAGGCGTGGCCGCCCCCGTGAACGATCAAGGACTCAGCGACGGCGACTGCCTCGGAGCCGTAGTAAGTAGTTCGGGTGTATGGCCGGGCGCCATCGGCGCGTACCGTTATCGGACCGACCTGGCTCGTGATATCCCCCGCCGCAAGCCGACAGCCGATGAGCTTCTCGGCGTTGATCGGAGCCACGATCGCGTCCCTGTCGCCGTGGATAACGATCAGCGGGACCGTCGCGGTCGCGGACGGTGTCCCCCCCGTTCTCATGGCAGCAAAGGCGGACCCGACGTCGTGCGCCGCCCGGTAGCCGATGCCCGAGTGCACGCCTACTGCGGCATATAGGTCCGGGTAGGTCGCCGCCATGACCGCCGCCATCGCGCCGCCGGCGGACAGCCCGGCGACGTAGACACGGGCCGAGTCGACGGCCAGGTCGCCCATCACTTGCCGTGTGATGCCGGCGATGATTGCCGGCTCGCCGGCGCCGGCCTCCTGGTGCGACGGGGAGAACCAGTTCCAATAGCCGCTCTGGTTCGCGGCCCTTGACTGCTCGGGGTAGGCGACCAAAAACGTGTGGCGTTCGGCCAGTTCGTTCATGCGCGTGCCCGCGGCGAAGTCAAGCGCGTTCTGTTTACCCCCGTGAAGCATCACGACCAGAGGGATGGGGTCTCCGCGGTACCCGCCGGGAACGTAGACGTCGTAGATGCGCGTCCCGGCGGTCTCGCTGTGGCGGCAGCGATGGCTCTCGCCGGCGGAAGCGGTGCGAGCGGGCGCCTGGCCGCCAGCCTGGGCCGACGACAGGCGAGCAGGCTCGTGACCGCCGACATCCTCCGCGCCGGCCGCTCCGGGTTGCGGTCCGCCAGCCGGTCCGCCGGCCGTACCGGCGAGACCGCGCTGCAGCAGGGTTGTGGCCTGCGCCAGCTGCCCCGCGCGAGTGAGCCTCAGCGCGTCGGCCATCGTCCTATTCCAATGTTCGCTCATCCGTGCCCTTCAGGCTCGTGGTTGGTCGCAATCAAATAGTTCGCACCCGACCGGCGCGCTCAGTCGTACGTGTGGCCTCGCGGACTGCCGCACCCGCTAGGCGGTGCGCGACGCCAGCGCGGCCTTCACCGCATCCGGTGCCCGAAACGCCCCGAGAACCTCAACCGTGTCAATCGTCGCCAGAGCGAGCTCGGGCGAGACGTCGTCGGCGATGGTCGCCAACCCGAGCACGCGCAACTGCACCGTGGTCCCAGATGCTCGGATGGCCTCAAGATCGCGGCGGCTGTAGTACTGGCTGCCGAGCGTCAACTCGCGCCGGGCCACAGTCCGGTCCACAGCGCCTGATCGGCTCTCGAGCTGTCGCCTGATCGCAGTGCGGATGAAGTCCGTGCGATTCGCGAAAAAGCCCTCGTCCACGAGGAGGTCGATCTCGCCCAGATCGACCAGACCGATGTTGATCGTGATCTTCTCGCTCTTATCGCGGTCAGCCTTGCCTCTTGAAACCGTCTCACTTCGCTCCATCTTCAACCATCCTACTACCATCCACATGGATGGCGCTAGGATGGCCAACGGATGGAGGGGGCCGAGGAGCGGGGACGCAATCATCACGCCGCCGCAACGGCGGACTGGAGGCTTATGTCTGAGGACGAGAAGTCGATCGAGCATCCAACTTTCACGCAGCGCGATCTGCCTGATTGGGTGAAGACGCTCGGGTTGCCGCCGGCAGCGGCCGAGGCGATCGATCGCTATTGGAAGCCGGCATGGGACGCGATCAAGGACACGCTTCCGCTGCTACCGATTCACGCAGGCCGAGGCACGGTCGGCACAGGCCCAGGCGTCGGCGCCTCGGTCGAGAGAATCCGCTTTGAGGCATACGAGGAGTTAACGCCCGGCGAGCGCTGGCAGGCGAACTTCCAGGAGATGTGGCCGGCGTACCGGGCCTGGTACCTCCGCGACGGAGAGCACGCCCGCCCGGACCTGACGACCTGCCTCAAACGCCTGCGTCGGTACATGCCCGAGCTCGTCGGGACCTACGAGCGGCTGGTAGAGCTAGCCGAGGGCGACAAGCTCGCGGCGCGCTGTCTCTCGCTGTACCGACCGCCGGCCTTCATCGTCGGCTGCTCGCAGGGGGTATGGACGCGCGGCCAACCGATGCTGGTGCGCAACTACGACTACCCGGCCGACCGACTCGAGGGCGTCATCATCAAGACGGACTGGGCCGGCCAACAGATCATCGGAATGAGCGATTGCCTGTGGGGGCTGTTGGACGGCATGAACGACGCGGGGCTCGTGGTCTCGCTGACGTTCGGAGGCCGGCGCGCGACGGGCGACGGGTTCGCGATTCCGCTGGTCGTGCGGTACCTACTCGAAACGTGCCAGACCGTGCCACAGGCCCGCGAAAAGCTAAAGCGACTTCCAATTAACGCGGCGCAGAACCTGTCGATCCTCGACAACAGCGGAGATCATCTGACGGCCTACCTCGCGCCGGATCGTGCCGCCCGCTTCGCGAGCACGCCGGCGACAACGAACCATCAGGGCACCATCGACTGGCCCGAGTACGCGCACGCCGTGCGCACCGTCGAACGCGAACAGCACCTCCTCGCGCTCCTCGCCGACGATCAGGTCACGCCCGCCCGCTTCGCCGACGCCTTCCTCGACCCGCCGCTCTACAACAACGGCTACGCGAGTGGAATGGGCACCCTCTACACCGCGGCCTATTTCCCCACGACGGGACGCGTCGAGTACCGCTGGCCCGGCCACACCATGCGGCAGTCCTTCGACCGGTTCAACCAGGTCCGGCATATTCAAGCCTTCTCCGAGCAACCCCAAGCCGCCTGACCTGGCACCGGCGGCTGAAAGCACTGAGAGGGTCGACCGGCTTTGCTTAGAGCCGACGCCCGGACTCGAACGGGGGACCCCCCCTTCATTACGAGGCATGCCGACGTGCTGGGCGGCATTGGCCAAATGTATTTGCAGGTAACGGGCGATCACAAGCGCCCATGTTGACCGCCGATGTGCCCGCCTCTGAAGCATGAGGCTTCGATATGGCTTCCACATCGTCACGGGGCGGGCAACGCTTCGCGGACCCCGGCCGCGAACTTGGGGACGCTCCGCTCAAGGCGATCAAGCACGCCGACGACGGTGATGGGCGGCCGGGAGAGATCCGCCGCCTGCTTGACGAGCGCGGCGTGCACCCGAGCCGGCGCATACTCATGCAACTCGCAGAGAAACGTGTCCGGATGGATGATCTCGATGCCGAACGGTTCGCAAGCGTTCGCGGGGAAGTGCCGCAGGTTGAATGTGACAATCGCCTGGGCATCGCTCGACGCCACCGCCGCAGCGAGGACGTGGCGATCCGAGACCTCGTTCGTCAGCTCTGGCTCGCGCGCGGCGATGAAGGCCTCTGGGACTTCCGCGTCTTCGAACGCGCGACGCATCGCATGCAGCAGATTCGTGGCCTGCTCAGTAGTCGCTCGGCGATCGTCGATGAGGTTTCGTGCGACCTCATCGAGGATTCGTCGGCTCCACCGGACCGCGAACAGGTTCTCCCGGGCGACGCGTAAGAGCGTGTCCCGGAGCGGAAGCGGATACAGGACGCAGGCGTCGAGCACTACAGCGAACGGCACGCCCGCACGATATGCGGGTCAGCCGACGACAACCGCCTACTGGTAGCCCCCCGGCAGCTCCTCGGAGAGGCGGGCGAGTTCCCGCAGCGCTGCGTCGCGCTCGGCGTCGCGACGGTCGCGGTAGGCCAACACGTCCTCGATCCTGATCCGACGGTGAGTCCCGACGAGATGAAACCGAAGCTCACCACGGTCGAGCAGCTTGATCAGGTGCGGCCGCGAGACGCGGAGGATGTCGGCAGCTTCCTGGCTGGTCAGCTCTTTGTCGTGTGGGACGAGGGTGATCGATCGACCATCCGCCATCGCTTCGATGATGACTCTCAGTGCCTCGACCGCGGATTCGGGAAGCTCGATGCCTTCCCCGTCCGGGCCAAGTAGATGAGGCTTCTGTGGCCCACCAAACATCGCATCAATCTGATCGCGCAGCTCGTTGAAGCGCTCCGCCTCGGACGAGGCAGGCCGGAGCACGGTTTCACGATTTGGAGTCATCACATTCCTTTCGGATGCCTCCAAGAACTATAGCAAGCTATTCGCAATAATCGAAACGCCAGACCTATCGCATTCTCACCGCCACCGCCGCACGCTCCAAGCAACCTGGTCGGCGCTAGCCGGCGCATCATCGCTGAGCGTGCCACTCGAGATCCACTCTCAGCTGCCAAGCCTTGACCATCGCTGGCGCCGTCGGAGGCCCACTTCTCCGATGTCGGTTGTTGTTCAAGCGAGTCCCGCCCGACCCGCGGATCATCTGGCCCCGTTTATCGACGGCAAGGATGCCGTCGATAAACGGGGGCGCTCGCGTCGCGCCGGTCACCAACAAGTCCACGACCACGACAGTGCGCGACGCGAAAAAAAACCTGGCCGGAAGAGGGCCTCGACCACGCTTCAGAGCCGAACGTCGGCACAAAGATCTCCGAGGAGCCGACGGTCGCGGCGTGCACGGCTTGCTCATATCCGTCGCCGGCGACCGCCCCTGCCGTCTGGCCGATGACCGCCGCCGGGCTCCGCGTCGGTCCGGAGCGGCGCTCGGCCTGCAGGGCGATGGTGGGGGCGTCGACGCTATGCCACGCGAACGCGATCGTGCCGACAACTTCGTCCGCGTGATCGGAAACGTGGGCCAAGCACTCACGACCGCTTGTCCTGGGCGGGCGAGTCGTCTTCGCAGAAAGCAATTGCGCTTGGTGTCGAAATCGTCGGGCTCGGTGCACTGGCAGCATCCGTGGCTGGTAGACATGACGGCCGACAACCTCGGTAGGCGTGGCCGCCTCGCCCGGCGAGCTGGAAGCGCCCTGCGATGGCGCCCACCGAGCGGCGAAGGCGTCTGCTTCTCCCCCGCCTCCCTGGCCTGGAGTCCGACCCGCTTGAAAATTCGGGACTGCAGATGTCCCCTGCTGCCTTCGCCGTTCGTCTCTTCCGTAAACGCGGGTCGCGATCTCGCAGATCTCACTCGACAGGAGAAACAGATGACTGACAGCGATACCGGACAGACGATCTCGCAGGAGAAGTACGTGTCCGTGACCACCTTCCGCAAGAGCGGGGTGGCGGTCGCGACGACGACATGGATCGTCCCGCTCGATGGCAGCCACGTCGGCCTATTGACCTCCTCGGCCTCCGGCAAAGCCAAGCGACTACGCAGCAATCCGACCGTGACACTGCAGCCGAGCGACGTCCGAGGCCACGTCAGCGCCGACACCACGCCGTTGACCGGCGCTGCTGAGCTGGTGACCTCCGGTCCGGACTTCGAGGCGATCACGTCCAAAGTGAAGGCCAAGTACGGGCTGATGGTGCTAATCATCCGGCTGGTGGACAGCTTGCGGCATCTGGGCAAAGGCCCATTTCCCTACGCGGACACCGGCGTAGTGATCACGCTCGGGGCTGATGCCTGCCGGCACCCGGCACGGCACGGCGAGTGAGGGAGTCGCGGACGGGTTCGCCCCGCTCTTCCGACGCGCGCTCTGGTCGCGAAGCACTCGTCGCTGGGCGCTTGGAGCCACTATTTGTATGCCCCACGCATGCGGTCGCGTGGCCTCCGCGGGCTCGGACGAGCGCAGTGGCGAGTTAGGGAGCAGCCGGCGGGAGCCGCGTTCGCCGCCGGATCGATAGTCCGCTCGTCCGGCGGTGTCGGCACGATTTGAGCGATCCGTGATCGTCTGCGTCTCTGGAAACCCGTCGATCGACAAGCTGTTTGAGGTCGAGCACCTGGTTGTGGGTGAGATCCATAGGCCGGTGTCGTTCGTGGCGCTGCCTGGCGGAAAGGGCATTCATGTCGCTCAGGTCGCGACCTTGCTCGGGGCCGGGGCGATCGTGACGGGCGTCCTGGCCGGCCATGCGGGGCGGTGGGTCGCCGAGTGCCTCGCGGCCGAGGGTGTGAGGATGGCGTTCGTGTGGGGCCCAGGCGAGACTCGCTCGAGCCTGTCGGTCGCCGATCGCGCGACGGGTCGGCTGACCGAGTTCTACGAGGAGGGTGTCCCGCTGACCGCGCAGGCTTGGTCGGAGCTGGTCGAGATCGTCGACGGGCTCCTCGACGGAGCTCAGTGGCTGGCGCTGGCCGGTTCGGTGCCTGCGGGCGCCGACATCGGCGGCTACCCGCGACTGATCGCCGCCGCGCGCAGAGCGCGGGTTCCCGTGGCGGTCGACTCACGGGGCGAAGCGCTCACGCGGGCGATCGCCGCCGAACCGGATCTCGTCAAGATCAACGCGCAGGAGGCAGCCGAGCTGCTCGGCGCAGAGATTGACGACATCGCTGAGGCTCGCGCGGCGGCGACCGAGATCCGCTCGCGCGCCGGTGGTGACGGCCATGCGGTCGTGATCACGCTGGGTGAGCGGGGGATGGTGCTTGTCGATCCCGGCGGAGAGGCCTGGTACGGCCAGGTCGCGGCCCGCGGCGACTATCCCGTAGGCAGCGGCGACGCGTTTCTTGCCGGGTTGCTGACCGCACTGACGGCCGGCGATTCCTGGCCGCGGTCAGCCGCGCTGGGGCTGGGTGCAGCCGCGGCTAACGCCGAGATCCCGGGCGCGGCGCGTCTGGACCCCGCTCGGGCGCGGGAAATCGCCGCGACCGCCGACATCCGACCAGCTCCCTAGTCACCAGCCTCCAACAATCCCCGCCAGCCGAAGCTAGGTCACCTCCGCGACATCCCAACGTCGCCAAGGGATTCGCGCGCCGCGTGTCGCCGGGACGACGAAAGGGATTGTCTCGCGTCCGCGGCTCATGCCTATCGGCTGCTGGATGAGTCGGTGATCGACTGCCTCGGGAGTGGTCCGGTCGGGACGGAAGCCCGGCCGGGGGTCCGGCAGGTTCCTCGCGTTCCCGTACTCGCTGTCGCGAATGTTCAAACGGGTGGGATCGAGCCGGTCATCTCGGCACGATCGTTGACATCTGCGAGCACGGCTGGGCCGAGGCGGCGCTCGTTGGTTGGTCGGCGTCGAGCTTTGACAATGATCGTCGCGCGTCGCTAGTCGCGCCGGCGTTTCTGGTTTTGACCGTGTTCGCGTTTCGCGGTGGCGCGCGCGATGTCAGCGGTGGGCTTGAGAGGGCGCCACGATCGCAACAGTCGTGTCTGCACGGTGGTCGGGTCGACCGGATGATGAGATCTTCACGGGCGAG
>Ga0335072_10015883_pt1 | contig 10678 bp, 7 predicted proteins | sample Lox_Sample_21_FD_206725 | JGI IMG/M metagenome (GOLD analysis project Ga0335072, IMG submission 206725) | Soil microbial communities from Loxahatchee National Wildlife Refuge, Florida, United States - Lox_Sample_2.1 | ecosystem: Environmental > Terrestrial > Soil > Wetlands | place: USA: Florida... | reverse complement strand
GGATGGAATTTCGATGACATCAAGCAATACAAGGAATTCGAAATGTCGCCGCAGGGAGAATGGGTGGATTTGGATATCGATTTGGAGCATCCGCACGAGGGCGGCGGATGGAAATGGAATTCGGGATTTCTGGTGGAGGCGCGAATCGACCGCGAGCAGAAGATCTGGTATGGAGCAATGAAGATTCCGATGACGGCGATTGCGAATGGGGCCGTGCGAGGTGGAACGCGATTCCGAATTAATTTTTACAGGAGCCAGTGGGCGGCGGACGGCGGAAAGAAAATCATGTGGCAGGCAGTGATGAACGAGAGTTTTCATACGCCTGAGCGATTTGGAATTTTGGAGTTGATTGCGCCGTCGACGCTCGACGAGAAGCAGGGGCCTGCGGGGTTAGGACACAGAAACCTCGCGGGCGAATTCAAATTTGAAATTCCAGATTTCAAAGAAGGGCAAAAGCGTCCCACCCTTTGCAGGAAGCGCAAAGGGTTGATTGCATAAGAACGAAGGCTCGATTCGGTGGCCGAGTATGCTTCTGGTTGGAGGACCGAAGCATTCGGTCGAAAGGAGCCTTCGATGATGATTATAGGCTGCGATTACCATCCCAGCTGGCAGCAGATTTGCTGGGTGGACACGCTAACGGGGGAGACGGAAGAAAGGAAGTTGGAGCATGCGTCGGGAGAGGCGGAGAAGTTTTATCGCGGATTGCCAGAGCCGGCTGTGATTGGCATGGAGTCCACCGGGAACTGCCAGTGGTTCGTCGAGATGGCCACGACGGCAGGACACCAGGTGTGGATCGGAGACGCGGCGAAAATTCGCGCCAGCGAAGTGCGGCAACAGAAGCATGACCGTCGCGATGCCGCGCTGATATTGAAATTGCTATTGGAAGGGCGGTTTCCGCGGATCTGGACGCCGTCGGGAGAAGAGAAGGATCTGCGGCAACTTCTGATTCATCGGCACAAACTGGTGCGCATTCGCGTGCAGGTGAAAAACGAGCTACAACACCTGGCGATGAACCAGGGAGTAACGAGGAAGGGAAAGTTGTGGAGCAAGGCGGGAGAGCAGGTGCTGCGCGAGTTGCCGCTGAAGCCTTGGGCCGGCCGGCGGCGCGCAGACCTGTTGAATGTAAGGAAGATGTTGGATGGGCAGATTGACTTGCTGGAGGCGGCGGTGGCGGAAGTCGCACAAAAGAACGAGAAAGCGCGACTGCTGATGACGCAGCCGGGGGTAGGGCCGATCACCTCGTTGGCGTTCGTGCTGACCATGGGCGACGTCTCGCGTTTCCCGCGGGGGAAGCAGGTGGCCAGTTATCTGGGGCTGATCCCGCGGGAATACAGTTCGGGCGGCAAGCAGCGGCTGGGAGCGATCAGCAAACAGGGCAACAGTTTCCTGCGCATGTTGTTGGTGGAGGCGGCGCAGGTAGCGGTGCGCTGCGATCCGCAGATGCGTGCGGAGTATTTGCATCGCTGCCACCGGAAAGCCAAGGGAGTGGCCAAGGTGGCCGCGGCCAGGAAGTTGGCAATTCGACTCTACTGGATGCTGCGCACCAAGCGTGGGTATCCAGAGGTCGTTCGTGTCGAGAGCAGCTCGCGGGTGCCGCTGGTCAGCGCAAGCTAGACCGAAGGGTTGATTGGGCGCTCTCGTCCCGGTACAAACCGGGATTCGCATACAAGAATCATGGCGGAAGTTCAGGCCGTATCGATGGCTGGCGGAGCGATCCGCCGAAAGCTGATTCGCCGTGCGAGATTGCGAGCTTCGGTCCTCCAAACCACTCGGACCGCACGCGGTGCGAAAAACCATCGCCCGGCAGAATTGTGCCTTGACACCGCCTTCGTTCTTATCGAGGGGCACCCAACTGCGGGAGGAAGTTCGGTTGGACACGTTGCGGAGGATCAGGGGCTGGGAGGCTGCGGGCGAGGGGGCTTGGGGCCGAAAGCGCGGGCGGTGTCGCGCTGGGGGCGGGTGGTGAGAGAGAGGGCATGCTGGCGAGCGTACTCTTTCGCGGCGAAGTCTTTGTAATCGTCGCTGCTGAGTGAAGCAAGGAAGGCGACGAGGTCGTCGATGTCCTTTTCGCTCAGGCCGAGCGGCTGAATGTCTCCGTCGAGCCAGGGATCCTTCAGGCCGTCGCCTTTGTTGTAGTGATCGATGACGTCCCAGAGTGTGGCCTGGGAGCCGTCGTGGAAATACGGTGCGGTTACCAAGACATTGCGGAGATTGGGAGTCTTGAAGGAAGCCGTATCCGCTGCAGCTCTGGTGACGAGGAATCGGCCGAGTACGGAGAAATCCGAGGAAATTGCGGCTTGGTCGATGGCCGGCAGATCGTTCTGCTGAATGTCCCGCTGGGCCTGCAGCGCCAACGGAACGACGTGGTGGCGCAGGATTCCGATGCCGATGTTGTGGAAACTGAAGTCGGTGAAATAGGTGACGTCGCGTTTGGCAGCAGCGTGACAGCGGCTGCAAAGAGCGCGCGTGTTGAAAAGCTCCCAGCCGCGCTTGGCGGAGTCGCTAATTGCGCTGGCATCGCCCGCGATATAGCGGTCGAAGGGAGAATCGAAGGAGACGAGGGTGCGTTCATAGGAAGCGATGGCGCGGACGAGATTCGTCGAGTCAGCGGGCTTTCCAAATGCTACCTGAAAAGCCTTCTGATAATCGGGAATCCCGGCGATGGCAGCAACAGCGGCATCTAGATTCGGCTGGCCCATCTCGTCGGGGTTGGTGATAGGAAGCGCGGCTTGATCTTCGAGCGTATCGGCGCGGCCGTCCCAAAACTGCTGCTGATTATAGAGCGCGTTGAGAATCGTCGGCGAATTGCGCTGTCCGACGCGGCCCTTGACACCGACTGAAGTGGGCCGGCCGTCGGTGAAGGCACGTGCAGGATCGTGGCAAGTGGCGCAGGCGACGGTTCCGTCGACGGAAAGACGAGGGTCGAAAAAGAGCTTTTCGCCAAGCGCGATTTTTTCGGGGTTCTGGAGATTTTCGGGAGGAGCTTCGGCCAACGTCTGCAAGACCGGAAGTCCGACTTGCTTGAGGGATCGCGGTTGCGCCAAAGGACCTGGGACCGGAAGCGGAGGGACGCTGGCGCGCGACGCTTGTGGCTGGATGGGCGAGGAAGGCTGAGCGCCGAGCGTGGCGCGCGACGGCGCAGAGATGACGATCACAATTAGCGCGGCTGTGGCGGCCAAAATACAGACTTGATGGCTCGAGCGAAGCGGGTTCCATGAAGACATGCAAATCCCCTCGATGAGAGTAGGCCCGTTTTTTCCGCAATGATTGACTTCCACGGATTTGAGTCATTTAGGAGCCGGAAGGTTATGGTCTGTTTGGGAGATTTCAGGCCTTGGGGCGGGGCGTGAAGAGTAAAACCTCCCACCCTTTGCTACGCAAAGGGCGGGGCACCCCGGCGGCGGGAGATGGCGGTGCGAGACGGTCAATTCGCCTATAGGCTCAGGAGAAGGATAGACGCAGGGATCCAAGAGGTAGGGAGAAGACGAGGACTATAGGGAACGAGGAAGGGGGCGCGCCCGGGATGGAACCCTCGCCAGGGTGTCCACCCCGGACGCTTGGGGGGAAAATCGAAGCCAGCGCCAACGGGAGAGAGGGCAGCCGACCCGCAGCGGATTTCTCAGGCCGCTTTGTACGGTCCCGCCAGGCGATGCCGCCAGCGGCCCAGCGCGCGGTTCACCGGATGGCTGCGATGGAGAAAGGTGAGCACCGGTGGACGGCGCATGCCAATTTTTTCAAGCGCCCGGCGGATGCGGAAATCGCGTCCGGCGGAGATCAAACCTTTTTCGAGAATCGAGATGGCTTCGTTCTGCCGCCCGGCCTGGCGATAGACTTCCGCAAGGTTCAGATAGAGCTGGGCATGATTGACCTTCATTCCGAGAGCTTCCTGGCAGAGCGATTCGGCGTCGCCGAAACGGTGTTCGGCGAGAGCGGCGAGCAGCCCTGTGTAGGACAGATAAAAAGGGTTCTTGGGGGCGGCGCCGAGGGCGCGGCGCGCGTGAACCAGAGCTTCGGTAGCCTGGCCGTCACGAAGATTTTTCAGGCATTCCTTGAAGTCGTTCATACCCGCATCGGTGGGCGATGTGGTTCCAATCCAGTGGGACATAGTCTCCTCCCGATCCGGCGGCACCGGCCGAATCGTTGATTCAAAGGCTATATCGGCACAACGAGGGAAGAAATAGAACGAGGGGACAGTTTTGGTTCTAGAACGTTTTCCTGTCTGGAAGGACAGGCGAAAAATACGGGGGAGATGCGAGAGAAATTTCGAGTGTAGGGAGTGGGGAAACCTGCGCTGTGCCAATTTGGGACTGCGCTGTGAGAGTTTCCAACCAGGCAGCTTGGGAGATTGTGCGGGCTAAGGTATACTCGGTCCCCCGAACGCAGAGTTGCACCGCACCAGCCCGGCAATCACAGCCGGATGGCGCGAGCGCTCTCGAAGCTCTGCGACGCTTCGCAACCGGAAGCGGTGAACGTTCAAGCAAGAAATACGAAACAGGCGACGGCGGAAGAATATCCTGGTGGAAAAGAGCGCGCTCTCGAACTCGTCTTCTTCCAAACAAAAATCGTCCCGCAATGTAGCTATCGTCGGCGGCTCCGCGGCCGGACTTTTCACGGCGTCGCTGCTGGCGCGGCAGGGCGTGGACGTGCGTGTGTTCGAGCGGATCGAAACACTCGAACCGGCGGAACGAACGCTAATCGTTACGCACCGGATGCAGGATTTGCTGGGCAAAACGAGCGAAAGCGCGATTTTGAACCGGATCCGGCGATTCGAGCTGTTCACCGACGGGCGAATGGCGACGGTGCCGCTGAAAAATCCGGACCTCATCATCGAGAGGCGGACGCTGATTCAAGGCCTCGCGGAACAGGCGCAGATGGCGGGAGCGTCAGTGGAATTGGGGCGGCGGTTTCACGCGCTGCATCCGAACGGGCGCGGATTGATTTTGGAAGTGGAGCGGACGTCGGACGGAGGGCGGGAAGAGATTCACGCGCCGACGATTGTTGGCGCCGACGGAGCGCAGAGCCGCGTGGCGCGAGCGGCCGGATGGCAGCCCCTGGCGACCGTGCCGCTGATGCAAGCGATCGTGCGACTGCCGAAGGGCATGGCGGCGGACACGTCGCGCGTGTGGTTCATCCCGCAGGACACGCCGTATTTCATCTGGCTGGTGCCGGAATCGGAGACGCGCGGAGCGCTGGGGATTATTGGGGAGACGGGAGCGGAGACGCGGCGGGCGCTCGAACATTTCATGGAGAAGAAACATTTCGAGCCGATGGAATTTCAGGGAGCACGGATTCCCGTTTATACGAAATGGATTCCAGTGCACCGGCGCCTGGGGAACGGGTCGGTGTATCTGGCGGGAGACGCGGCGGGGCAGGTGAAGGTGTCGACGGTGGGAGGGATCGTCACCGGATTGCGCGGAGCGCTGGGAGTGGCGCAGGCGATTTTGAACCACGGGGCGAGCGCGGAATTGCAGGCTCTGCGGAGGGAGTTGGATGTGCATCTGCTGCTGCGAAAAACGCTGCACGATTTCGAGCAGAAGGATTACAGCCTGCTGGTGGATTTGCTGAACGATTCAGCGCGGGAATCGCTGGCGCGATATTCGCGGGACGAGGCCTGGAAGATATTGTGGCGGGTGTGTCTGCAGCAGCCACGGTTGATTTTGCTGGGATTGCGCGGATTTTGGAACCGGTCGAGATTATTGCCGCCGCGGGCGTAAGGCGCAACGAGAATTTCGGTCAGTCGCGACGGCTACGGCGCGCCTGTGTTTGCGCGCGAGTTTTAGTGGCTCTCTTCTCCGCTCTTTTCTTTGAGTTTGGCGGCTTGGACTTTGGCGCCTTGGGCTTTGGCACCTTGCCGATCCTCGAGTCTCCCGCGCGGACCAGGGCACATGCCAGGCGCACGCTTTCCTCGAAATCCTCCGCCTCGACGGGCAGCACCTGCCATCCCGTTTGTCCGACGCCGAGGACGCCGATGGAACGGAGGTTCGGGAATGCGCGGCGGAGAGAGGCGTGATGGTCCTTCGTAGTCGCGATCCATACGCCGTCGTCGCGGTCCTTCCTGCCTTTGTCACGCAGGATTAGAACGATTTTTCCCTGGACATAGATCGCAGTACAGCCAAACATCTGCCGCGTCCACAGGTCGACGCCTGCCAGCTCATCGAACACGAATTCGAAGGGAACCTTTCTCTTTTTCCTTGCAGCGAAGAGGTCGCCGGGATGTCGCCGGATACTCATGGTATTCAATTAAACCTAAGTTCCGCGGCCGTCAACGAGCAATTCGAGACGCCTCACAAAAGCAGAGGCTTTTGCCGCTGGCCGCAGATAGAATGCGGGACCGAAGAAGCATCCGGAGGAAACATGGGCGATTCGCGACGGGAATTTCTGACGAAGACGGCGCTGGGAGTGCTGGCGACAACGGCGGCGACGAAAGCCGCGCACGCGCAAAACCAGCAGAGCACGACGGCTCCGCCACCGGGAGCGCCACCGGCGTTCGGGACGCTACCGGCCGCAGGACCTGTGGTGACGCCGGAGACGTTTACGCAGGCCGAGAAGCTCGAACAGGTGGAACTGACGGAGGCGGAGAAGAAGCAGGCGGCGGATAGCTGGCGCGGAAATATCGCGCCACTGTACGAGCGCAGGACGGGACCGCGAAAGCTGGAACTGGATGTGGAAGATTCGCCGTATTCGCTGTGGAATCCCGTGCTGCCGGGAGAAAAGGCGGGGCCGACGCGGAACCGGTTTGTGCGTAGCGGGAGGGATCCGGGGCCGCTGCCGAGCAAGGACGAGGACATCGCGTTTTCGACGGTCACGCAACTATCGCGATGGATCGAGAAGCGGCAGATCACTTCGGAGCGGTTGACGAAGATTTATCTGGAGCGGCTGGAGAAATTCAACCCGACGCTGCGGTGCGTGATTACGCTGACGCGGGAACACGCGCTGGAACAGGCGAAGCGAGCGGATGCGGAAATCGCGGCGGGACACTATCGCGGGCCGCTGCACGGGATTCCGTGGGCCGCGAAGGATTTGCTCGACACGGCGGGAATTGCGACGACGTACGGCGCAGAACCCTATAGGAACCGTGTGCCGAAGAAGAACGCGGCGGTGGTGGAACGGCTGAACAATGCCGGAGCAGTTCTGGTGGCGAAGCTGAGCATGGGCGCGCTGGCGCTGAACGATATCTGGTTCGGCGGGCAAACGATGAACCCGTGGCTGCTGGAGGAAGGGTCATCGGGATCGAGCGCGGGACCGGGAGCGGCGACAGGTGCGGGACTGGTGGGGTTTGCGGTGGGGAGCGAGACGGGAGGAAGCATCGTCTCGCCGTCGATGCGCTGCGGCGTCACAGGGCTGCGGCCGACGTACGGACGCGTGGCAAGGACGGGAGCGATGACGCTGTGCTGGTCGCTCGACAAGCTGGGGCCGATGGCGAGAAGCGTGGAAGACGCTCTGCTGGTGCTCGAAGCGATTTCGGGGCCGGACGCGGGAGACGTGAACAGCGTGCCGAGCCATCTGGATTTCGATGCGAATGCTTCGGTGAAGGGCTTGCGTGTGGGATATTTTCCGGAGTGGATGAAGGAGGCGCCAGCAACGGATGTGGACCGCGCAGCGCTCGAGACGGTGAAGAAGCTGGGAATGACGCCGGTGGAGGTGTCGATTCCCAATTGGCCGTACGATTCACTGGACGTGATTTTATTTGCGGAGTCGGCGGCGTCGTTTGAAAAGCTGACACTGAGCGGAGAACTGAGCGAACTGAAAATGCAGACTTACGACGCGTGGCCGAATTTGTTCCGCCAGTCGCGGTTTCTTTCGGCGGTCGACATGGTGCAAACGGACCGGATGCGGCGGAAAGTGGCGAAAGAGATGGTGCGGGTGTTCGCGGGTGTGGACTTGCTGCTGGTGCCCTCGCTGCGGGATGAAATGCTGACGATTACGAATAACACGGGGCATCCTTCGCTGACGCTGCGGGCGGGATTTGTGGAGGTGTCGGAGGCGAGGAGCGATTGGGCGCCGAATCCGGCGATGCCGCTGCCGAAGTTTTCGCCGCCGCGAAGAGTACCGCACGGCGTGACGCTGATCGGAAGGCTGTTTGAGGAAGGGACGCTCGGGCAGGCGGGACTGGCGATGGAAGAGGCGTTTGGCGTGGCGGGGGAGAGGCCGGCAGGGTTTTAGGGTCGCTGGTTGCGTCGTGAACGGAACGCTGCAAAGGCTACTACATGCACCAAAGTGCGGCGCAAAAGGTGCTCGCTGCCCGACCGGATTTTTATGTCGGAGCTGAAGCTCCGACCCCCTAGAAAGCAGCCCTTTCAGGAGGCGCGGGCGGCGTCGAGGATTTTCCAGCGCTCCCATTCGGCTTTCTGGGTGAGGTCCTGCATCCAGAGCTGCCATTCGATGCCGAGCGCTTCGTCGTGAAACGAATAGAAGCCTTTCCAGGAGCATTCGACGGCGGGCATGGCGCTCTCCGAGACGTTGGCTCCAGTTGTTGCGTCGAGCACAGGCTCAGGGCTGCGATAGGCGGCGAGCATGGCGCGGTCCAGAGGAATGGCGAAGAGCGGATCGTGGGCGACGTGAAGCGAAGCGGCATCTTCGCGCGAATCGCGGACCGAAAGTTCGAGGAAGTCGCAAGTGCCGCGCGAGACGATTTGGAGTTCGAGAAGGTCGGCGCGTTGGAGATGTGAAGCGGGCGGGTTGAGGAACAGTTCCCAGAGCTTGGCGCTAGAATCACTGGCCGAAGGGGTTGAGAAGAAAAGAACGGTGCGCGTCTGCCAGCGGGCCGACTGGCTGGCAGGCAGAACTTCGGTGACGTTGGCGACGGTGTGACCGCGCCAGCGCTCGAGTTTGACGGAGCCGACGAAGCTGCCAAAATTGTGAATAAAGCGCTCGTCCTCTTCACCAAGGCCGAGCGTGTCCTTCCAGAAAGCCTTGCTGAAACGAAACGTGAGCGCGAAAACCTGCTCGAGAGGCAGCGGCGCGGATTTTTCCAAGCGGCGTCGGAAGGCGGGATCGCCGAGAGCTTCGAGGTCTTGCATGCGGCGGGTCAATTGGCGAATGGCGAGAGTTTGGCGCTGCAGAATCTTCTGCCAATGGCGGGCGAGGATGAAGAAGACAAATAGGACGAGGGCGCAGGGGCCCAGGACGAGCCAGAGAAGATCTAGCCCAGTGTCTATTGAGGCCTCGCAAACATTGGGGGATTGTACAACTTTGGGCAGGTTTTGAGGAGGAGGTGCCTTGTACGCGGCCTGCAAGCGGGAGGCAAGGGGCTAGACGCTAGCAAGCCGGGCACGACATGCCGTGCCCCTACGGCCTCTTCGCATTGGGAGAAGCAGATTGCGCGCGGCTATTCGACGGGACGGAGGCGGGCGGTGAAGTGGCGGAGGACGGGAGCTTGATACGTGATAGCGAGACCGCGGATTTTTTCGCGGCGGCGCCAAACTTCGAGAATGACTTCGACGACGTAGTCGACGTGCGACTGCGTGTATACGCGACGGGGAATGGCGAGGCGGAGAAGGTCCATGGCGCCGGGCTGCTCGACGCCGTCCGCGCCCGTCTTGCCGAACATCAACGTGCCGATTTCGACCGAACGGATGCCGCCTTCGAGATACAGCTCGGCGGCAAGAGCGACGCCGGGGAATTGCGACGGCGGGATGTGCGGGAGAAACGCGCGGGCGTCAATGTAGATGGCGTGGCCGCCGGGCGGCTGGACGATGGGCACACCGGCAGCGGCGATGTGATTGCCGAGATAGGCGGTGGAGGCGATGCGATAACGCAAGTAGTCTTCTTCGAGAGCTTCGTTCAGGCCGACGGCAATGGCGTCGAGATCGCGGCCAGCGAGACCTCCATAGGTGGGAAAACCTTCTGTGAGAATCAGCAAATCCTTTTCGGCTTGAGCGACGGCGTCGTCATTGGAGCAGAGGAAGCCGCCGATATTGGCCATGCCATCTTTCTTGGCGGACATAGTGCAGCCATCGGCAAGCGAGAACATTTCACGGGCGATTTCGCGCGGGGATTTATTTTCGCAACCAGGCTCGCGGAGCTTGATGAAGTAAGAGTTTTCGGCGAAGCGGCAGGCGTCGATATAGAGGGGGATTTTGTGGCGAGAGCAAATTTGCTTTACGGCGCGGACATTGGCGAGAGAGACGGGCTGGCCGCCGCCGGAATTATTGGTGACGGTGAGCATGACGAGAGGGACGCGGGAGGTGCCGACGCGGGTGATGGTCTGCTCGAGGCGAGCGGTGTCCATATTGCCCTTGAAGGGATGCTGCAGCGCGGGCTGGAGGGCCTCGGGGATGGGAAGGTCGAGGGCCTCGGCGCCGGCGAATTCGCAATTGGCACGAGTCGTGTCGAAATGCGTGTTATTGGGGACAACGTCGCCGCGTTTGCACATGACGCCGAAGAGGATGCGCTCGGCGGCGCGACCCTGATGCGTGGGAATGACGTGGCGGAAGCCCATGATGGACTGCACGGAATCCTTGAAGCGGCGAAAGCTGGGAGAGCCAGCGTAGGATTCGTCGCCACGCATGACGGCGGCCCATTGCTCGGAAGACATGGCACCGGTGCCGGAGTCGGTGAGGAGGTCAATAAGAATGTCGTCGGAGGAGATGAGGAAGAGATTGTAGCCGGCGGCTTCGAGAAGCTTTTCGCGCTGGGCGCGGGTGGTCTGGCGAATGGGCTCGACGGATTTGATGCG
>Ga0335072_10015882_pt1 | contig 10678 bp, 9 predicted proteins | sample Lox_Sample_21_FD_206725 | JGI IMG/M metagenome (GOLD analysis project Ga0335072, IMG submission 206725) | Soil microbial communities from Loxahatchee National Wildlife Refuge, Florida, United States - Lox_Sample_2.1 | ecosystem: Environmental > Terrestrial > Soil > Wetlands | place: USA: Florida... | reverse complement strand
TCATCCGCGCCGAACGCTGCTCGGTCGGTGATGTAGTAGAGAAGGCAGCGATCAACCATCAGATTCAGAGAACGGGCTTACGTGCAAATTTCACCACAGCGGACACAGGGAAACACAGAGGTCACGTGGGCCGCCGCACGCGCCACATGCCGCTCTACGGTCTGGTTTTGGCGATCTCAGGGAGGTTTTCCTGTTTTTTTGGCGTGCCGCCGAGATGATACTTCGTCAGGCCGTCACGAAGAAATTCGAAGGCTTCCTTAGGATCGTCGACGATTTTGAAAAGTTCGACGTCCTGCGGCGAAACCGCCCCGGCATCAACGAACGCCTGGAAGTTGATGATCTTGTTCCAGTACTCGCTGCCGTAGATCAGCACGAGAATTTTCTTGGCGAGCTTTTCGGTCTGCGCGAGGGTGAGGATTTCGAAAAGCTCGTCCATAGTGCCGAATCCGCCGGGGAAGATAACCAGTCCCTTGGCGAGATAGGCGAACCAGAATTTGCGCATGAAAAAGTAGTGAAACTGGAAATTTAGCGAGGACGTGACGTAGGGATTGGGATGCTGCTCGAAGGGCAATTGAATATTGAGGCCAATCGATTTACCTCCGGCCTCGTGAGCTCCAAGGTTGGCGGCCTCCATGATGCCCGGGCCTCCGCCGGTAGTGACGACGAAGCGGTGCCGGCGCGCGGGAATTTCGATGGACCACTTGGTCAGGTCATGGGCGAGTTGGCGCGCGTCTTCGTAGTAGCGGGCCATGTCGACGCCGGCCTGAGCTTGCTTTAGTTCTTGCTCGAGCTTATCGGCAGGATATTGCCCATGACTGGCTTCGAGAGCGGCGAGATTTTTCGACGCCGCCGAACGGCCGTGAAAACGAGCAGAGCCAAAGAAGACGACGGTGTCTTGAATCTGCTCACGGCGGAAGCGGGCCAGCGGCTCCTGATACTCGGCGAGGATGCGAAGCACGCGTCCGTCAGGGCTGTCGAGAAAGGGTTCGTTCTGGTAAGCGACAGGAGCGGGTTTAAGAGAGTCAGGCATGCGTCTCAAGTTGGATACAGTTTCACAAGGATACAGGAAGGATCTGGAATTATTGTTGATTTTTGATTACTGACGGTTACTCCGGCGCTGATAACCCCAATACGATCTTCATTGATCGCTAGCAGCCCGATCACCGATTACCGATTGTCATCCTCGCGCGCGGGCTTTGTGTTTCCCAGGTTATTGCATCTCGTGGTAGTGCAGTGCCTCCCAGAAACCGATCCAGATGTCGAGCAGGCCGAGCCCGCTGCAGATGCCGCGGAAAAATCCGCTGCTGACTATGGTGTGCAGCAGCGGAAAACTGAACAGGAGATTGTTGTCGGTCCATTCCGGCGTCCAGGGCAACAGCACTAGCAATACGCCAGCCACAGCGCTGACCAGGACAAAAAGCAGAACCGAGACGCGATGCATCCAGATTTGTGAGCGGCGGGTCACTGGTTCATCCGGATGGAGACCGGACGTTTCTGGCGCGGGCGAAGAACTGGCAGGAGTAGGGCCGGGATCTTGTGAAGCGCTGACGGGATCGTTCATCGAGCGCTGCTCCGGGGGCGCTCGCTTGTTCGCCGCATGGACAAGCGCTGATCAATAAGAGGCCGAACCCTGCAGAGGGTCGGCGCACCACCCGCAAGACCAAATAATTCCAGGCAGGAAAGCTTGGGGAAAAAACCCATCGTGCTATTTTACGACTTCAGGGCCTTAATGCGCTCGGATACGTCGCGATAATCGATGTTCGAGCCGTAGACGTCGAGGAAGTGCTTGAGCGCAGCGCCTTTGTCACCCGCCGCCTCATAGGCAGAGCCGAGTTCATAGTGAAGCGCCGTGCGCGTTTCGCCGTCGATCGTAGGGACGGTCAGGGCTTTGTCGTACCAACGAACTGCGGCTTCAGGCACGTTCATTTCAAGGAAGCAGTGCGCCAGCCAAGTATAGGTCTGCAGGATATTCGGGAACGGATGTCCGCGATCGAAAGCTTGGCAAGCTTTTTGCAACTCGCCCACAGCTTCGTCGAGGAGCCCCATTTCGCGGAATGCAATGCCCAGGTTGTAGTGTGTCTCCGGATCTTCGTCATTACTGGAGGTCGATCCGGACTCGAGATCTTGTTTGAGTTCGCCAAACATCGCCGCGAGGTCTACACCGGCCTCCTGTATGGCGGCCGGGGCCGGAGGCACGGGCGGCGTTGCAATCGGAGCTGCAACGGGCACGGGTATCGCTGCATGTGACGCTGAGATGTTAGGCGCAACCGTGGAAGCAGCGGCTGCGGCACTGGCCAACGGTGGAACAGCATGAATTGGAGGAGCCGCAAGCGGCGCAGACTTCAGAAAATCGGTGGGCAGTGACGATTCGATCTCGGAAGCCAGCTGACCGAGCGCCGGAGCACTCTGAGCTGCGGCGGCAGCAGTTTTGGCGGCGGCAGGCGCGACGGGGATTGTCGGTGCAGCTGCGGGCTGAGCGACAGTTCCGGGCAGGAAGTTGTCGCCGAGCGATGATTCGAGATCGGAGACGAATTCGCTGAGAACGCCTTTCTTTGTGTCTGGCGTCTCCTCTTTTTTCTTTTCGTCTTTGTCGTGTGCCGCAGAAGCGCCCGTCTGCGCCTGGGCGATAACGGGCTGAGGTTCTGGAGAAACGGCAGGTTTTGCAGCTACGGCTTGCGCGGTCTTTGAAGCTGCCACTTCGATTTGTTCGACTTCCGCCGGTACGCTTTCTGTCTGTGCAACTTCGGCCACGGGTGTAGCGACTTCTGCGGCAACGGCGGGCTCGACTTCCACCGCCGGGGAGCTGGGCGACGCTGCCTCGACGGGCGCAGATGACTCTTCCTCAACCGTGATTTCGGCGGAAGGAATGTCGTCGCTGCCGAGTTCTTCCACGACAGGCTCACTGGATGCCGTTTCTTCCGCCTGCAACATGGCGGCTTCGACTTCGGCGCGCAGCTGATCGACCGTGGCTTGATCGTTCGAGAAGATTTGCAGCTTGGCGAGCCCGGCGAGAGCCTGCTCCGGCATGCCGCTCGAGAGGTAGAAACGGATCTCGTCGATCGTCTCGTTCACTTTGGCGGGATCGGCGCCGGATGCGGCGACTGCGAACTCATCTTCCTCAGCTGATGGCGGCGCTGCATTCGCAAGTTCTTCCTGAGCTGCGTCGGCGGTGGAAACTTCTGCCGCTGATTCGTCGCCCTCAATGGTGATGGCATCATCCCACTCGGAAGAGAGATCGATTTCCGCGGCCGCAGAGTCTTCCACCGCCGCAGTTTCAGAAGACGCGGCGGCGACGGGCAGCTCAGCTTCAGGAGTAACGGTGATTTCTTCAGCTTCGGCCGAGGCTGCAGGCCATGGGGCAGCGCCTGCGCTGGTATCTGCATCGACGGTTGCTTCTTCGACTCCTGTTTCGGGAGCTTCGGCCAGAGAAAATTCAGGAAGACTTGAGGCTGCTTCTGCCGCTTCGTGAGCTTCGGCCGACGCGCCTTTCGCCATGCCTGCGGCGGCATGCGCCGCGTGCTCCGCAGCCGACGACCGTTCTTCATAGCGCTCGGAGAGTTCGCCGTAACGCGTGGCTTCGTCGGGATAGCCAGCTTCATGATAGAGATTCTGCAACGTACGGCAGCAGATGGCAGCTTCGGCGAAATGGCTGGCTCGCGTGTAGAGCGCAGCCAGGCGCTGATTGATGCGCAGATCGTTGGGCGCGAGCGGCAAGGCGGCAACCAGCGGTCCGAGCGCCTTTTGCGGCATGTTGTATGAAATGAAAAGTTCGGCGTCAGTCAGCGCAGAGCGCACCGAGAGCGCTACCTCATCGGAATAATGCTGATGGATCGACGGCGCTGTCGCTTCGAGATCATCGATGAGAACGACCGCTTCTTCCGGCGTAATGAGCTTGCTATTCGTCGCACCACCGAGCTGGCTGACCACCTGCTGGTAATTCTGCATGTGCAGCGGGTTCTGGGGCTCGAGTTGCGCCAAACGCTGGTAGAGATCGCGAGCGCGCGGCAGGTCTCCGGCTTGTACGCTGGCATGAGCGAGTAATTCAATCACCTCGCCCACATGGGTCGTCTCGCCGGCTTTATGGAAGAGATCGAGGAGCTTCTGCAATGAGTCGGGGTTTTCGCGCACGTGCCCGATGATGGTGTGCAGATTCTGCAGAACTTTGTCCGCGTTCTCTGCCAACATGCGCTCGGCGTGCTGATCGTAAACCTGAAGTGCGATCTCGAACTGGCCAGCCTGCATTAAAGCTTCTGCGAAACTGGAAATCGCAGCGAGATCGTTGTGAACCGTGAGCAGCTTGTTGGCGACCGTCCCCGCTTCGGAGAGCTGGCCGGTCATCAAATAGGCTTTGAGCACATCGCGCAGCGCGTCGGGCTTGGAATCGAGGTCGGCGATCTTCTGAAATGCTGCAATGGCGCCGGCTGCATCCCCGGTCTCCAACAGGTTCTTGCCCTGCATCTGCAATGCGTAAGAATTGCCGGGGTCGAGCGCAAGCATGCGCTGCAGGACTTCGTCCGCGCCGGCGAGCGAGCCCTTGGCGCGCATGCTTTCGGCGGCAGCGCTGAAAATCTCCCAGGCTTCATTCTTCTTACCGAGCCGAACATAGACTTCGGCAAGGCGGACCCGCATATTGCTGTTTTCCGGGTCCATTTCAAGAATTTTCTGGAAGATGCGAACTGCATTTTCGAGTTCGTTGGACTTCAGAAACTCTTCTGCAACTTGCAGGTACTGCGCGCGGGCGTCATTGAACAAACCCTGTTGGGTGTACAGTTCGGCCAGTTTCAGCAGGCTCTCGAGCGACGGCTTGAGCTTGCTGATCTTCTTGTACATGGCGATGGCCTTGACCGTGAAACCCTGGCTGGCATAGGCATCGCCGACGTTCTTGAAGCAGTCGGTGGCTTTGTCGCTTTCTCCGAGCCGCGAATAGAGATCGCCCACCGTGTTGGTGACCGTCAGGTCCTTGGGATCGTTCTTGAGAATCTTTTCGTACTCAGAGATGGCATTCTGCAGCTTGCCCTGCTGGACATACTTCTCCGCACTCGCGAGGACTTTTTGTTTGTTGAAGCCGAACAACGCCATAAGCGTGCGAACTCCGGAAACCTGGTCTGAATGTTAAAAGCCAAAAGCTGACGACCCGGGAACGCGCTCCCGAGAGCGAGTCCGGAAGGACCACTAGATAGATCGGCAGATGGCCGACCGGACAAGGCCAATTGTACGTCTCGAAGTCATAGAGGGGATGGTTACCGAGGGTTACCAAAAGGGAGTGTACGAACGGGTTACCATGGGAACCAGGGAGCAGGTTATCCCTCGCACGAGGGGTGCGGCAGAGAAGACCGCAGGCGCCGCGTGGGGTAAGATTTGAGTTTCCCCTATGGCAAAGGTTTTACCCCTGCCGACGCTTCTTTCCCAAGCCCTGGTCGCCTTCACCATTGAGTTCGACAATGAGGCGGAGCAGCGGATTCCGCACACCACCACGCGATATGGGTCTACCGAAAACGGCGCGAGCGAAGATTCGTCGGCCGCAGACGAATTTCGCACGCCATGGCTGGTCTCCATGGCGATGTACCTGAACTGCATGCAGTTCTTGGATCAGAAAGGAATGACGACACGAGATCTGGTCCGGAGAGCGCGAGCGAGGACGAACTTTCGGGGAATGCATCGCTGGGGATACATCACGGTGAGACGACCGGAGGATCAGCCAAACGCGCCGAAGGCGGAGTGGATCGTGCGCCCCACGGCGGTGGGACGATCGGCGCAGAAAATCTGGAAGCCACTGATCGGCGAAATTGAAGATCGCTGGAATGAGCGTTTTGGCGAGAAAGAGATTCAGAGGATTCGGGAAGCTCTGCTTGAGATCGAGGAGCAATTCGACTTGGACTTGCCGGACTGCATGCCGATCGTCGGGTATGCCTTTTCGAGCAGCACAAAAAAATATGGGGTGAGAAGGGCATCGGCCAAGCTTTCCGAGCGCCGCTTGCCAGTGTTGCTGGCTCGCGTGCTTCTACGGTTTGCTTTGGAGTTTGAAAGTGACTCGGAACTCTCGTTGGCCATGAGCGAGGACGTCCTGCGGGTGCTCGATGATGAAGGGGCTTTAGTTCGTGACCTGCCGCGACGCGCAGGGGTTTCGAAAGAAGCGATTGCTATGGGCCTTAAATTTCTCATTAATCAGGGATATGTGGTGCTGCAGGTCGATCCTGCGGGTGCTCGAGCCAAGGTCGTGTGCCTCACTGCGAAAGGCTTGATCGCGCAGGCTGCCTGTCAGAAGCGCTTGCGGAACGTCGAGCAGCACTGGCGCGAGCGTTTTGGAGAGGCGGCTATGGATCGCTTGAGAAACGCCTTGGAGCCGCTTGTGGGGGGCGCAACGGCGGAAACTTCGCCACTGTTCGGCGGATTGGAGCCACCACAGAACGGATGGCGAGCCAAAGTGAAAAAACCACAGACGCTGCCCCACTTTCCTATGATTTCGCATCGCGGCGGCTATCCGGATGGAAGTTGATGTCTGCGGCAGAATACGCCCGATCGCTTTCGCTCAAGGACGGGCATCGAAGACAAAACTACCATTGCGCTAACCCTTTCCAAGAGATGCCGTCCTATGCTGTGCGTTAGGAGATGATTCTTGAAATCGTTGCCACGGGACCTTGCGCTTCTTTGTCTTTGCTGCTTTCCTGGCCTCGGCTTGTTTGCAGGCCAGTCAACGCCTTCCGGTCCATCGGTCGCGCCGCATGTCGATCAGCGCGTAGAACTGTTCAGCATTGTGTTCCGGCTGGCGGGCAACTCCGAGTACCACATGGACACTCTGCCGACTTACTCCGCCGACATCGACCGTTACTTTGCGCCTTATAAGAATCACCCCGCGGTACAAATGGCGCATGCGCTGGCGGAAAAGAACGATCTTGGTTTTGACGGCGTGATGTGGATGGCTATTTCCCTCTCTCCTCCTCCGCAACTCGTCCCGCTTATTCCTTTCACGACCGATTCCGTTGATAAGCGCTGGGGCGTTGCCGATACAGATAAGTTTTTGCCCTTACTCCGCGATTTTTGGCGCGACAGCAAGTTCGCCGAGTTCTACGCGGCACACCAATCCATGTATCGGATGGCGGAAGATCGTTTCTCGACGACCCTCGAGGCGGTAGACTTCGGCTGGTACCAGCGTTTCTATGGGAACGCGCCCGACCTCACTTATCACCTCATCTTGGGAATGAACAACGGAGGTGGTAATTACGGACCACGCCTCGTTCACCCCGACGGCCGCATCGAACTGTTCTCGATTATGGGTTGCTGGACGCACGACGACGCAGGGAAGCCAACCTATCCGCCAGACCAGGGTTACCTTCCGACCATCATCCACGAGTTCAACCACTCTTTTGTGAACCCTGTAGTAGCCGAGCACTGGAAAGAATTTTCCGGAGCAGAGCAGGTCTTCGACACGGTCAACTCCAAGATGAAACGCATGGCCTATGACAATGCGCAGACCATGGTGAATGAGTCGCTGGTGCGGGCCGCCGTGATCGTCTATTTCCAGGATGCCGGAGAAGACGGCCGAAAGAATCTCACGCGCATTCGCGAAGAACAGCGCCATGGCTTCTTCTGGATGGACCAACTAGTGGACAAGCTCAAACAGTACGAGGCGGCGCGAGCGCATTATCCTACGTTTAATTCTTATATTCCGCAGACTGCTTTGTTCTACCGCGATCTCGCACCGCATGCCGCCGAAGAAGCCACAGTTTTCGAGGCAAAATGTCCGCATGTGGCAAGCATGCAGCCCTTCGCGAATCAGGCGCAGGACGTTGACCCATCCCTCAAAACGATCACCATTGTGGTCGATAAGCCTCTGGATCCCTCCGGATACTCGATCAACAAAGGCGCCGATGGTGATGAGCACTTTCCGATCGCCGGCAAGCCCACCTTCGAGGCTGGAGGACTGCACATCGTGTTACCCGTGCAGTTGAAGGCGAACCAAACCTACAGCTTCGTGCTGACCCCACAAGGCTTTGCGACTCCCGATGGCTACCCACTTATCAGCTACAAGGTTGAGTTCAAGACAAAATCGTGGAAGTAGTATGAACATGCTATATGGAGGCATGCGAGCTGCGAGTATCGTTCTTCAAATTGTGGGTTCATCCATTGTGGGGAAATAGACTTCTATGACTTGGATCCGAACGGTCTCGCTCGACGAGGCAGATGAAAAGCTGCGCAAGGCCATCGAAGGCGAGAAGCTACTCTATCCCAAGGAGTACGCCGATCCTGTTCATCCCGATGCTTCGGGGGCGTCTTCTATCGTCGGGTCGCACACCCTGATTCCCGATGCGCTGTATCATGCGTTCGCTACATTCGGCTCGCTGATGTCTCCTGACCTGCCGCTGAGTCGCGCCCAGCACGAGATGATTGCCACCATGGTTTCGGTGACCAATCGGTGTGTCTATTGAATCGAGTCACACGCAGAGTTTCTGCGTAGGGTGACGCTGGATCGGAGCCTGGTCGAAGCGCTAGAGAAAAGTTACTCGACGGCGCCGATCGACGAGCGCGATCGCGTGATGCTGGATTACGTCGTGAAGCTGACCAAGGACGCGACGAAGTGCTCGAAACAGGACATTGAGGGACTTCACACCGCTGGATTTGACGACCGCGCAGTCCTGCAAATCACGCTGATTGCATCGTGGTTCAACTACATCAATCGCGTTGCGGATGCGTTAGGGGTGGGCAGGGAATAAATCTCACGAGCGGACGATAAGGGAGGACGATCTCCCGACTCCGTGAACTCACGCATGCCCGCTGTGCTCCGATGACAAGGTGTGCTCAATACGTAAACGACGTAATGTCTGTCACGCCTGACGAAGGACCATCCACAAAGCCGGTGCGGGTCGACGGATTCAGCGCGATGTGGGCGCCAATCACATTAAACGCATTGGAGAAGTTGAAACCGTTGATCGTTTCCTGCAAGTTTCCCTGAGTGTCATAAACATAAATCGAGCTGCCCTTACTCGACGAGCTCGACACCGGTTGGGCCACGAAGAACAGCTTGTTGGTGGAGTCGAATTCGACATCGGCCCCGCTGTAAATCTGCTGCTCGCCGGTGTTGGGCAACACGACGGTGAATCCGGTTTGCGTTGCGAGATCGTAGAACTCGACATTGGCATCGTCTTCCGTTGTGGTGCATGCAATGTTGTCCGCCGAATCGACGGCAATTCCATTCACGAATCCGAATCCGATGCCGGTGAATTCCGAAAACTTCCCCGTGGTCAGATTGGCGAGGCCGATGACGGGAAGACAGCCATAACATCCGTCGCCGCCGCCGAGAATGGCCATATTCGTAACTGTGTTCAATGCCATCGGCGGGGGCACGCTTCCAAAATTGAGCGTGTCTTTAATCTTGACGATCGGGCCGAAAGTGTTAGCTGCGACGTTCGAACTGAAGACCCAGGTGATGAAAGTGCCGCTATTGTCCATGGCCAGAACCGCGTTGTTGGGATTTCCCTGCGTGCGGATTACTTCGCTCAGCAGATGTGTCGTTCCGATGGGAGGCGTCCATTTTCCCGTCAATTTATTCGCGGTCAGGGGATTAATCACCTGAAAAGTACGCTGAACGTGATCGAGGCTGATGACGTGTTCGTGCTCGATCAGGCCGACCGAACTCCCTACGACGCCCAAGGTGACGAAGTCGTCCTGTGTCTCAGTCTTCGTCAAGACGTCAAGGATCTTGCCGGTTTGTTGGTCGAATGTTTCCACCGCTGCCAGAACGTTTCCGTTGGCGAGCGTCAGAGCCTCGCTCAGCACGCCCTCGGTTCCACTCTGATCGATGTCAAAGCCGAAGATCTGGCCCCCAAATCTGCTATGAACGATAACGCGATTCCCGACGCCTGCGTCAGACGTAACTTCATTCGTCTGGGCCGTCAGCGATATTGCGCCAAGAAGAAAGCCACAAAGAGACAAGAGACTGAGTGTGGGACGAAGTGGATGAATCATGATTGGAGCCCATTTCCCTGGGATCATGCCGCGCCGCGGTCGCGGCACGGGAGGCTTAATCCTAACCGCCCCATTTCCTCAGTTGTCACAGATTTGTCAAAGTTAGGCAGAGATTACGGTTTGTACGGAACGCTGTAGTGGGAGGCGATGACCTGCCACTTGCCATTCGCTTTCATCCAGGTGTCGGTAAGGCGGTCGTGATATTCGTAAGGCTTTCCGCTGGACTCTCCTCGTTCGTGATAGGCCCCAGTGACGATTGCGGTATCCCCATGAAGGCGGACCTTCAAATCGGACAACTCGGCGACTTGCACCTTGACCGAGGAGTCGGCGCTATGGCTGATGTATCCAGCTTTGCTGAAGGTACTGCCGTCTTCGATGGTGATGACGAAGTCATCGGCCAGGAGCGAGGAAAGAATATCGATGTTGTGCTGCTTGTAGGATTCGGTCCACTTCATTTCAAGCGATCGGATGGTGGCCGCATCGGATTTTTCCTGGGCGGCTCCGTCGCAGAGTGGCCATGCCAGCAGGCAGAGGATCAGCATCCATCGCGTAAAACGCATGTTCGTATTTCGCACAATTGTTTCGAGCAGACAAGTTCCTTTTCTGGATACCGCAGCCGGATTATGCCTTCTTCGATCGACGCGCGGGCGGGGAAAGCGCGGCGGAGATCCTCGAGATATCTTCTTCCGTCAGGTTCTGCGCGCTACCCAGCGGG
>Ga0335072_10015881_pt1 | contig 10679 bp, 9 predicted proteins | sample Lox_Sample_21_FD_206725 | JGI IMG/M metagenome (GOLD analysis project Ga0335072, IMG submission 206725) | Soil microbial communities from Loxahatchee National Wildlife Refuge, Florida, United States - Lox_Sample_2.1 | ecosystem: Environmental > Terrestrial > Soil > Wetlands | place: USA: Florida... | reverse complement strand
CGCGCAGCAGATTCTGCAATCGCTCGGCATTCGCAGCTTCGCGCCGCAGGTCACAGCCTGCCCGGGCTGCGGCCGCACCACCAGCACCTTCTTCCAGGAACTCGCCCAGCAAATCCAGGACTATCTCCGCACATCAATGCCCGGCTGGCGGCAGCAATACCCAGGCGTTGAAGAGCTGAAGCTTGCGGTCATGGGTTGCGTGGTCAATGGCCCTGGCGAGTCGAAACACGCCAACATCGGCATCTCGCTGCCGGGTACCTTCGAGGAACCGAAGGCCCCTGTTTACGTCGACGGCCGCCTCATGACTACCCTCCGTGGCGACACCATCGTTACGGATTTCAAGAAAATCCTCGACGATTATGTGCGCTCGCGATATGGTAGCCGCGAGCAGGAATTGGAGACGGCAGCGGTCTAGCTCAGTTCTGAAACCCATGTCCACGGAAACGAAAGTGAGCGGATCAGAAACTGGCGCGCAGCGCGGCCGCCTGGACGGCCAGTCCGACATCGCCCGCATTGCGCTCCAGGAACGCGAACTGGTATTCCCCGAATTCAGCGAGGAAACCGCCTGGCACATCGGCAACCGCCTTCGCACGCTCGCCACTGAACGCCGCCTCTCAATCGTCATCGATGTTCGCCGCATAGGTCAGCAGCTCTTCTACACCGCGCTTCCTGGCACCACTTCCGACAACCCGGAATGGGCTCGCCGCAAGAGCAATGTAGTCTTCCGCTTTCACCGCAGTTCCTACGCGGTCGGCCTCGACCTCGAGCAGAAGCAATCCTCCATCGAAGCCCGCGGCCTGCCGATCACCGACTACGCCGCCCATGGCGGAAGCTTTCCCATTCGCGTGCCAAACGCCGGCCTGGTTGCGGCCGTCACGGTCTCCGGATTACCCCAGCGGGCGGACCACGAACTGGTTGTCGAAGGACTCTGTGCCGAACTCAGCCAGGATTACCAGTCGCTTCGCCTGAGCCCTGCGCCCTGAGCCCTGTAGCTTGTAATGGCAGCCAGAACGTAAAACGCGCCCCCTTCCCCACTTCGCTGGTCAACTCAATGCCACCGCCGTGTGCCTCCACGATTGCCTTCGCGATGGCCAGCCCCATGCCCGTCCCCGTCGGCTGAACCCGCTGCTTTTTTCCGCGAAAGAATTTGTCGAACACAAAGGGCTGCTCGCCCGGATCGATACCTGGTCCTCGGTCCGCTACCGTTACGCGCAGCCGATACTCGTCGCTCACCGCGCTTAGCTCGATCGGCGATCCCGCCGGCGAATATTTGACAGCGTTCTCGATCAGGTGCCGCAGCACTCGCTGCACCAGCGCACGATCCATGGGCGCGCGCGGCACATCCGCAGGGACCTGGACCTCGACGGAACGGTCCCTCAGCACCGGCCGCATCTCGTCCACGGTCATCTCCATCAGCTCTCGCATATCCTGCGGCTTTGCGTCGATCCGTACCGCCTCTGCATCCAGCTGCGCCATCTCCACCGCCTGCCCGATCAGACGGTCCAGCCGTGCGCTCTCCTCGTCCACCACAGCCGCCAGCTCCGCTCTCTGCGCCTCCGGCAAATCCGGCTGGCTCACCATGGTCGTGGCGGCCGCCCGAATCGAAGTCAGCGGCGTTCGCAGATCGTGCGTCACAGAATCCAGCAGCGCCATTCGCAGGCGCTCGCCTTCGCGAGAAGCCTCCAGTCGGCTGCTCCGCTCCACGGTGGCCGCGCGCTCCAGTGCGATCGCCACCAGGCTGCCGATCGCCTCGTAGGTTGGCGGCGAATACTCGCCACCAGTCATGGCCAGCACGCCGAGCGAGCGCATACCCAGCGCCAGGGGAATCACATGCAGCCCGTTCCGCGACCATGCCCCTGTGTCGCTTTGATTTGCCGCCAGCCTCAGATCGACCAGCGGCAGCAACTCATTCCGCGGATCGGAATAATAGGCGCCCTCGTCATCGCGTACATAGAGCGCCACAGCACCAAAGCCGAACGCGGCAGCCGCAACCGATGGCGTCGTTCGCGCTACGCTGCGCAGATCTTCCTGCAACAACAACTGCTGGCTGAATTCGTACAGCCGCTCCACTTCACGCCGTCCCCGCTCTGCATTCTCGGCGTGCTGGTGCTCCTGCTCCGACAAATGACTCACGAGCACGCTGCAGGCCAGAAACGCCGCCAGTGCCACCCAGTTGTTGGGATCGGTGATCGTCAATCGCCCCACCGGCGGCAGAAAAAAGAAGTTATAGAGAACTGTGCACAGCACCGACAGGTACACCGAATATGCCAGCCGCCAGCGCGAGGCCGTCATGACCACGAGCATCAGAAAGCACAGGGCCGCGGTGGTCGGATTCACGTGCAGCACCTGCCGGAACAGGACCACGATCGCCAGCGCCGCGGCCGTTAAAACGGCATAGCCCAAGAGAATCTTTATGAATGGCGGCGTATCCTTCTCCATGACAGGCGATCATACCGCGGTGGCGACGCCCGGCAATCGCTTCGCTCGCACATGGCCGAACGCATCCTGGTTGTCGATGACGAAATTCAGATCACGCGCGTGCTGCGCGCCTCCCTTTCGGCACAGCGCTACGACGTCCGCACTGCGAACGATCCCGAAGAGGCTCTGCGCCTTTTCGAGGAGTGGAACCCCGACCTCGTAATCACGGATCTGGCCATGCCTGGCATGTCCGGCATCGAACTGTGCCGGGCCATCCGCCGCAAATCAAGCACTCCGATCCTGGTCCTCTCTGTGCGCGACCAGGAACACGCTAAGGTTGAAGCCCTCGACGCCGGCGCCGACGACTACGTGACCAAGCCCTTCAGCATTCAGGAACTCCTTGCCCGCGTCCGCGCTCATCTGCGCCGCGCTCCTGAGCGCGTCGGCGACAGTGCTGTACAGGTTGGCGATTTTCTTGTTGATCCGGCGGCTCACAGCGTCGCCGTTTCCGGCCATCCCGTGCACCTCACACCCAAAGAATTCGAACTGCTTCTGCTCTTCGCGCGCAACGCCGGCAAGGTGCTCACTCACCGCGTTCTGCTCACCACTGTTTGGGGCGCGCAATCCGCCCAGCAGCCCGAGTACCTGCGCGTTTTCATCGGCCAGCTTCGTAAGAAGCTTCAGGGCGATGCCCGCAAGGAATACATCCAGACTGAACCCTGGGTCGGCTATCGTTTCCTCCCCGAAGGCACACCCGAATAGACAGCGTCACCCTGCCGCGCCGATCAGCTTACGAATTCTTTACGGCTTCCTTAGAACGCCCTCATCGCGCAGGCGTTGTACTAATCAACGACAACGCCATGACCGATTTTCTGATGATCGTCTTCACCGTTGCGTTCTTCGCACTCGCGCTGCTGTACGTCACCGCCTGCGAGAAGCTGAGGTAAACCATGAGCATCGCAACTCTCTCCGTCCTCGTCATCACTGTCTTCCTGCTTGGCTACCTCGTGGTAGCTCTGCTCTATCCGGAGAAGTTCTGAACAATGACCCTCAACGGCTGGTTCCAGTTTCTCGTCTACTTCGTCGTTCTGATCGTCTGCATGCGTCCGCTGGGCATTTACATGAACGGCGTTTTCTCCGGTAAGTACCGGTTCCTGGGCGCGCTCGAGAACCTTGTCTATCGCGTCTCCGGCGTTCATCGCGATGAGGAGATGGACTGGCGTCAGTACACCGCCGCCATGCTGCTGTTCAGCTTTGTCTCGCTGCTGCTGACCTATTTCATCGAGCGCCTGCAACTGCACCTGCCGTGGAACCCGCAGCACTTCCCAGGCGTCGAGCAGTTTCTCGCCTGGAACACGGCAGCTTCTTTCACGACCAACACCAACTGGCAGGCCTATACGGGCGAAGCCACCATGAGCTACTTCACGCAGATGGTGGGCCTCGCGTATCACAACTTCTTCAGCGCCGCCGTGGGCATCGCCGTCGCCATCGCCCTGGTGCGGGGCATCGCCCGCCGCGAATCGAAGACTATCGGCAACTTCTGGGTCGATACCACACGCACCTGCCTCTACGTGTTGCTGCCTATCTGCCTGATTTACGCGCTTGTACTGGTCAGTCAGGGCGTCATCCAGAACCTGCACCCTTACACGGTCGCGCACACCCTGGAGCACCAGACTCAGACCATCGCTCAGGGTCCGGTCGCCTCGCAGGAAGCCATCAAGATGCTGGGCACCAACGGCGGGGGCTTCTTCAATGCCAATAGCTCCCACCCCTTCGAGAATCCGACACCCTTCAGCAACTTCCTCGAGATGTTCTCGATCTTCTTCATCGGAGCGGCGCTCACTGTCACTCTGGGCCGTATGACTGGCTCTCCAGGTCATGGCTGGGCCGTCTTCGCCTGCATGTCGATCCTCTTTGCGGCCGGCTTCACCGTGGCCTACTGGGCTGAATCGCACCCGAATCCAACGCTGCACAACGTCGCCCAGCAGACCAGCGCTTTGCAGGCAGGCGGCAATATGGAGGGCAAGGAAACTCGGTTCGGCATTGCCGACTCGGCGCTCTTCGCCACCATCACCACCGATGCCAGCTGCGGCGCTATCAACTCCTGGCACGATTCGTTCACACCGCTCGGCGGCATGATCCCGCTGCTCAACATCGAACTGGGCGAGATCATCTTCGGCGGCGTCGGCTCCGGCCTCTACGGCATGATCATCTTCGTGGTTCTGTCGGTCTTCATCGCCGGCCTCATGGTTGGCCGAACGCCGGAGTATCTCGGCAAGAAGATTGAAGCTTACGACGTGAAGATGTCGATGTTGTATGTGCTCATCTTTCCATTGCTGATCCTGGGTCTCAGCGCAATCTCTGTGCTGTACCCCGCGGGTCTCGCAGGCATCAGCAATCCCGGCCCTCACGGGCTCAGCCAGATCCTCTATGCATATTCCTCCGCGGCGGGCAACAACGGCTCCGCCTTCGCCGGAATCAGCGTCAACACCCGCTGGTACAACACAACGCTCGGATTCACCATGCTCATGGGCCGTTTTCTCATGATGATCCCGATGCTGGCTCTGGCCGGCAATCTCGCCCGCAAGAAGAGCATTCCTCCTTCGCCCGGAACGTTTCCCGTGAACACGGCGCTGTTCACGGTCCTGCTCACCGGCGTGATCCTCATCGTTGGCGCGCTGACCTTCTTCCCGGCGCTGAGCCTTGGGCCAATCCTCGAGCACCTGCTCCTTCAACATGGAACGTTGTTTTCCTAACTTCGGATAACTTCAAATGTCGAAAAAACAAAATCTCTGGAACTCCGACATACTCCGCCAGGCCATCATCGATTCGTTCCGCAAGCTCGACCCGCGCGTGATGATGAAGAACCCTGTCATGTTCGTGGTCGAGGTCGGCAGCGTGGTCACAACCCTTCTCCTCATTGAGGAGGCGATTCGCCACCTGCCCATCCGGTTTGATCTCCAGATCACGCTGTGGCTGTGGTTCACTGTGCTCTTCGCGAATTTCGCCGAGGCCATCGCCGAGGGACGCGGCAAAGCCCAGGCCGACACGCTGCGCAAAGCCAAGGGCGAGACCATGGCCTATCGCTTCCGCCCCGATGGCTCGCTTGAAGCTGTGTCCAGCTCGCAACTGCGCGCCGACGACGTCATCCGCGTGGAAGCGGGGCAGTTCATCGCGGGCGACGGTGAAGTTATTGAAGGCGTTGCTTCGGTCGATGAGTCCGCCATCACCGGCGAATCCGCGCCGGTAATTCGCGAGGCAGGCGGCGATCGCTCGGCTGTCACCGGCGGCACGCGCGTTCTCTCCGACTGGATCAGGATCCGCATCACCTCAAACCCCGGCGAAACCTTTCTCGACCGCATGATCGCCCTGGTCGAAGGCGCGACGCGCCAGAAGACGCCCAACGAGATTGCGCTCAGCATCCTCCTCGCGGGTCTAACGGTCATCTTCCTGCTGGCCGTCGCCACGCTGCAGCCCTACGCCATCTATTCACATGCGCCGCAGACCATCTTCGTGCTGGTCTCGCTACTGGTCTGCCTTATCCCCACGACCATTGGCGCGCTGCTCTCCGCCATCGGCATTGCCGGCATGGATCGCCTTGTGCAGTACAACGTGCTGGCCATGTCCGGCCGCGCTGTCGAAGCTGCTGGTGACGTCAATACTTTGTTGCTCGACAAGACCGGCACCATCACCCTTGGCGATCGACAGGCCACGGAGTTTCTGCCGGCTCCTGGCATTACAACGGAGCGTCTGGCCGACGTGGCGCAGCTCGCGTCGTTGTCCGATGAGACGCCTGAAGGCCGTTCCATCGTCGTGCTGGCCAAGGAGAAGTACAACCTGCGCGGCCGCGACATCAGCGGCATGCACGCCGAGTTCGTTCCCTTCAGCGCGCAGACGCGCATGTCCGGGGTCGACTTGCCTGGCAGTAAGATCCGCAAAGGCTCTGCCGACGCCATTGCCCGCTGGCTGGAGTCGCAGGGCTCGAGCCTGCCTCGCCAGGTTACGGATCGTGTGGAGGAGATCGCCCGCCAGGGTGGCACGCCGCTGGTGGTCTCCGAGAATGCGACCGCGCTCGGCGTCGTCTACCTCAAGGACATTGTCAAAGGCGGCCTCAAAGACCGCCTTGCTCGGCTCCGTGCTATGGGCATCCGCAGCATCATGATCACCGGCGACAATCCCCTGACGGCCGCGGTTATTGCGCGCGAGGCCGGCGTCGACGACTTCCTCGCAGAAGCCAAGCCCAAAGACAAGATGGACCTGATCAAGCGCGAGCAGAGCAAGGGCAAGCTTGTTGCTATGACCGGCGACGGCACCAACGACGCACCGGCTCTGGCCCAGGCAGACGTCGGCGTCGCGATGAATACCGGCACCCAGGCGGCGAAGGAAGCCGGCAACATGGTCGACCTTGACTCCAACCCAACCAAGCTCATCGAGATCGTCGAGATCGGCAAGCAGCTGCTGATGACACGCGGGGCGCTCACCACTTTCTCCATCGCCAACGACGTGGCGAAGTACTTCGCGATCATCCCCGCAATGTTTGCCGGAGTCTTCCCCGTGCTCAACGCCCTCAACATCATGCGGCTGGGCAATCCACACTCGGCGATCCTCTCGGCTGTTATCTTCAACGCGATCATCATCATCGCGCTCATACCGCTTGCACTGAAGGGCGTCCGGTACGAGCCCATGTCCGCGCAGTCGCTGCTGCGGCGCAACCTCATCCTCTACGGCATCGGGGGAATCATCGTGCCGTTCATCGGCATCAAGCTGATCGACCTGGGCCTGGTCGCCCTGCACCTTGCCTGACGCGAAGGAGAACCCTATGGCAACGACTTCTTACACGAACGAAGAGCGGCTGATCATGCCGACGTCTCCCTTGCATCCGGGTCCGACTACGAAGTCGAGCCTGTTCGTGGCGGTCCGCTACACGCTTGTGACCACCATCCTGCTCGGCATTGTCTACCCACTTGTCGTCACCGGCATCGCGCAGCTCACCATGCGCAACAAGGCCAACGGCCAACTCATCACGCGCGACGGTCAGGTCATCGGGTCGGCCATCATCGGCCAGGGCTTCACCAGCGCGCGTTACTTCCACTCGCGTCCCTCGGCCGCAGGCAACGGATGGGACGCCACCAACTCGGGCGGTTCGAACCTGGCGCAGTCGAACAAGGCGCTGGAGACGCGCATCGACGCCGCCGTCGCGGACTGGGAGAAGCAGAATCCGGGGAAGCCCGTGCCGATCGGCCTCGTGACTACCTCGGCATCCGGGCTTGACCCGGACATCGCGCCCGCCGACGCGCTTTACCAGGTCCCGATGGTCGCTGCGGCGCGGCACCTGCCCGAAGAGAGCGTTGAGGCTCTTGTCCGCTCCCACATCCAGGGCCGGCAGCTCGGATTCCTTGGCGAGCCTCGCGTCAACGTGCTGGAGCTAAACCTTGCGCTGGACGACCTCGCTAAGTGAGAAAAACGACTAAAAGCGACACAAAAAGTCCCTCACGATTTCGGCGGCTCTTTCCGGTTCCCGTTGCAACAGGAAATGAGGCCCATCGAGAGTAACAATTTGAATATCCGTCTTTCGCCTTTGAATTTCCTGCAGAGATCGCTGTTTTACGAGTCGATCCTGGCGTGCACGGAGATACAGCATTGGCAAGCCAATCTCGCTGAGCAGAGACCGAACATCACACTCGAGAATTGCGCGCAGCCGAGCTGCCAGAACACCCGGGTTTACTGAAGAAATTGTCTCTCGCACAGCCTCAACGTGTTCCTCAGTCGCGTCGGCGCCGACAAGCCAGGAACGTATGAGCGATTTAGACAGCGGAACCCGCATCAGAAGGGGCGCGAGAATCCAGCAAACCCAGCGGATCAATCCACGCACAGGACTTGCGGCGAATCCAACGCACAGGATGACTGCCTTCAGATTTTTTGGCCTCTCCGCTGCAATTCGGATGGCGAGTGGTGTGGAGAAAGACTCGGCCAGAATCACTTCTGGCTGAAAGTCCTCGCAAATGTGACGGACTGTTTTTATCAGATCGTCATAAGACAGGACTTTGTCCTTCAAAAATATCGGGACTTCTCTGCGTGTCTCGTTCGGCAGCAAACGAGAAAACTCGACGAGGAGGTTTCCAGTCCCATCCATCCCGGGCAGCAGCAGGATCTTATCGACGGGCATGTTTTCTAAAAGCGAGCTGTTCCCCACTTCCCCGCCTGTTCAATCGCCGCCTCCGCCAGCGGTGCCATCACCGCAAACCCAGCCGCGTTCGGATGCAGGCCATCCTGGGTCAAATCGGCCTTCAGCATGCCGCGGCCATCGACGGTCGCAGTGAAGTAGTCGAGATAGACCAGGCCGTTATCGGCGCAGTATTGCTTCAGCCAGGTGTTGAGGGTCAGGATTTTCTCCGGCGATCGCTGGAGAAAGAACCACAAGGCCCGCTGGTTGTAGTTATTGATGGGCAGCAAAGACGAGAAAACCAGGCGGATGTCGTGCGCCTTCGCCAGTTCGGCCATCGTCGCGTAGTCGCCTTCGATCTGCTCCAGTGTTTCGTCGCCGGTGTTGCCGGCAATGTCGTTGGTGCCAGCGAGGACGACAACCACGGCGGGCTTGAGGTCGATGACGTCGGGGCGAAAGCGCACCAGCATCTGTGGAGTTGTCTGGCCGCCGATGCCGCGATTGATATAGCCCTTGCCAGGAAACGACTCGTCGAGTTTCCAGATGTCGGTGATGGAGTCGCCGAAGAAGACGACGCGCTTTTCACCGGGTGCCGGCGGGCCGATCTTCACATCGTCGTCGTGATAGCGGGCGAGCTGCCCGTAGTCGTTCATCAGCATTCGGGCATTGCCTTCGCGATAGAGTTCGAGACTGCGGGCGGCAGCGTATCCATCCTGCGCCGTCGCCTGCGTCGGGGTGCCGGGGACGGTGTCCTGCGCCCGGGATGCGGCACACGCCGTGAATAAAACGACGATCAGAATTGGCAGATTTTTCATGGGAACAAGCTATCACTTCGAGGCGCTTCGCAATTTGTGAGTTCGGGACGTGCCGGGCCTGAAGGCCTCTCCTTGTGAGAGCCTCTGTTCCTCGGTCTGAAGGCCGGGGCTTCTACCGTGGTGCCGCTGGCGTGGCACTGGATGCGGACGCCCGGTCCTCCAGCCGACTTCTTTTGGCGCGATTCAACCACCTGATATGAGTTTGGCAGGTCGGGCAATAACGATTGCGAGTAAAGCAGGAAGGGGAACAGCTACCGCCGTTCCCCTTCGTAGAACTAAAATCTAATCCGTAATTTCTAAACTCTGCTCTTACGCCACCATCTCCAGCGCGCGAATCTCTTCCTTGCGTACCGTCAGTTTCTCCACCAGATCGGTGCGGACTTCAAAGCCGCGTCCCGGCTTGTCGGGCACGGTAATCTCGCCGCTCTTTGACACCACAACCTCCGGCTCGATGATGTCTTCTTTCCAGTAGCGCTTCGAGGCCGAGACGTCGCCGGGCAGAGTGAAGTTGTCGAGCGAGGAGAGCGCGATATTGTGCGCGCGCCCGATGCCCGTCTCCAGCATGCCACCGCACCATACCGGGACGCCGCGTTCCTGCGCTGCGTTGTGCACCGCGATGGCCTCGCTGAAGCCGCCCACGCGCCCGCACTTGATATTGATAATCCGGCACGACTCCATCTCGATCGCGGCCAGAGCATCACGCCGATTGCGAATCGATTCGTCGAGGCAGATCGGCGTCTCAAGCCGCTTTTGCAGCATGGAGTGGAAATAGAAATCGTCGGCCCAAAGGGGCTGCTCGATCATCAGGAGGTTGAACTCGTCCCAACTCACGATGTGGTCGGCATCGTTGAGGCGATAGGCGGAGTTGGCATCGACGCTGAGCTGAATCTCGGGCCAGCGGTGACGCACTGCCTCAAGCACCTTCACGTCCCAGCCGGGCTTGATTTTCAGCTTGATGCGCTGGTAGCCGGCTCCTACTTCCTTCTCGACTTCGGCCAGCTGCTGCTCGAGGCTCGGCTGGATGCCGATCGACACGCCGCAGTCGATCGTCTCGCGCGTGCCGCCCAGCAGGCTCGCCAGCGGAATCCTCTTCATCTGCGCCTCGAGATCCCAAACGGCATTCTCCAGCGCCGCTTTCGCCATCCGATGCCCACGCACGTGCTTGAAAATGCCAGGGCACTTGCCGCCGTGCTCCGGATCGGACGCGGCCAGCGCAGGCGCCAGCTCATGCTGCGTTACCAGCCATGCCGTATCGATCGTCTCGTCGGAAAAGAAAGGATGCT
>Ga0335072_10015880_pt1 | contig 10679 bp, 8 predicted proteins | sample Lox_Sample_21_FD_206725 | JGI IMG/M metagenome (GOLD analysis project Ga0335072, IMG submission 206725) | Soil microbial communities from Loxahatchee National Wildlife Refuge, Florida, United States - Lox_Sample_2.1 | ecosystem: Environmental > Terrestrial > Soil > Wetlands | place: USA: Florida... | reverse complement strand
TACGACGCGGACTCCAACCGCACCAGCCTCACCGCCTACGCACCCAGCAGCGGCGGCACCTGCCAGGACACCAGTGGCACCACGACCACGACGGCCTACGACAGCGCCGACCGCGACACCAACGCCGGCTATGCCTACGACACCCAGGGCGACATCACCACCACCCCGTCAGCCGACGCCGGGGGATCCGGGAACGTGACCGCCTCCTACTACGCCAACGACGTGCTCGCCAGCCAGGCGCAGGACGGCAGCACCATCAGCTACACTCTCGACCCTACCCTCGCAAGGATCGGGGCCTATACCGACAACGGCGTCACCGAGAACGTCTCTTACACCGACAGCAGCAACACCCCCGACGGCTACTGGACTAGCGACAGCTGGGAGCGCAACGTCACCGACTTCAACGGCAACCTCGCCGCCGAGGTCACTAGCTCCGGCACCATCACCCTGGAGCTTCCCGACCTGCACGGCGACATCCTCGCGACTGCCACGACGAACAGCACCTCGACCGGCCCGACGGCGACCTACGTGTACACCGAGTTCGGCACCCCCGAGAACGGCACGCCCGGCACTTACGGCTGGCTCGGTGCTGATGAGATCTCCAGTACTGCCCTCGGCGGCCAGATGCTCATGGGCGCCCGCGCTTATAACACCAACACCGGCCGTTTCTCCCAGGTAGATCCACTTCCCGGAGGTTCCGCCAACGCCTACGACTACAGTAACCAGGATCCTGTAAATCAGTACGACCTATCGGGTGCCTTCGCTTATGTCAGTGTTTGCTCTGGCCGTTTCTCGTGGTCCGGGTCTTCGCTTGGCTGCACGATCTATGTTACGAGGCATCAGACTCGCCTGTTGGGAGCCGATTTCTCTGATACGGGCTTCTGGGTAGCGCAGTTGGCTGAGGCTCTGATCATAAGCAGACTTCCGATACCGGGATGGGTCCAGGCGGTAATAATTGGAATCCTGGCGGCCGAAGAGTTTGCGACGATACATGAAACCAATACGGCTAATTCAATCGGCGGATGCCTAACCTTCAGCCTGGGAGCCGGAATGTATTGGTGGGGCGGATACAATGTGTGGGCGTACCCGGGAGTGGCGAGCAGCCGAAACAGGTACTGCCATGCTTAGATCTGAAAGGATAGGCTCTCTAATGGGAAGTTCCATTCCAAATTGTGGCTTCATCGAAGGGTCGGTGAAGTGATGATGAAGCGCGTAGTCGGTGGGGCCGCTCCTGAGGCCGAGATTCGGTACCGGGCTACTCTTCTGCAGCTCACTCTTCCTGTGTTTGCGGCAACATGTACAGCGCTGGCGTTCGTGATCTTGATAGCATTGAGGTCTGCGCACCCTTTGACGGCTGCGGAGGTCCGAGAGTCCATTGGCCCCATCTTCGTGCTTGCGAGTGCTTACGCGTACTTTGCGCGGGAGCACGGGATCACTCTTAAGCCGGGAGGCATGGAAGTCAACAAGATGCGCAAGCGGGTGATCGGCTGGGAAGGCATTGCTGATATCTCGATTGAGAGGGAGCTTGTTTATCGGGTAGTGATCGTCCGGGATGTCGGCGGTCGTAGAATAAGGCTGCCTGTGCCCGAGAGCTACCTTGATCACGGGTTCGATGAGAAGGTAAGAGTAATCCAGTCTTGCTGGCTCAGGAAGCACGACTGGCTTGCGTCGACTCAGAACTCCACGCACGCACTCTAGGTCGCGAAGTGGCGCGATCAGTGGGTTGCGGGCCTGTGGTGTCGGTATTTGTGGACACTTGAGTGGCCTGGGCGTTGAGGGGATTCCGACTGCGCTTGGGAACCGGATCTTAAGCTCCCCAAGGCCTTGCGCGGAGATCCTGACACCCCACCAGGGTAAGTAACATAGTCCTCCGACATGGAGCCGGTGAGTGTTTCGATCACGCTGGCGCTGCAGGTTACAAGCACGGCGTCGGCATTCCGGATCAGCATGTGACAGCCGCCCGACGCGGCCGAGGTAACCGGCCCGGGAACCGCCATCAGCGGGCGGCCGAGTCCGGCTGCGGCCCGTGCGGCGTGCATCGACCCGCTCATGCGGCTCGCCTCGACGACCACGGTCCCGGCTGACAGCGCTGCGACGATTCGGTTCCGGTCCAGGAACCGGGTCCGGGATACCGGTCGCCCGGGTGGCTGCTCGCTGACGATGACCCCGGCCCGGCCGATCGCGGCGATGAGGTCGGCGTGTCCGGCCGGGTAGGCACGGTCGATGCCGCAGGCGAGCACCGCGACCGTGGTCCCGCCGGCGGCGAGTGCGCCCCGGTGCGCGGCCCCGTCGATGCCGTAGGTTCTCTCGCCGGTCTGAACGTGTTGTAGTCAAGACCATGGCCGTCAGGCCAAACTGGATAATTCGGTATGTCTTCTGCTGTTCAGGGAGGCAACATTCACTGGGACCGGGGAGAGATCAGCACGCAGGCTCTTATGGCTGAGCTCGACAGATAGCTGGTCAATCACCTGGGCGTAGGCCCGGTTGAGTGCTTCGAGGCGGCCGATCTCGGCACGTGCTTCCTTCAGGTCGAGGGCGAGCCTGGCCGCGTGTTCATCGGCAGCCTGAAGTGGACCCGGCCTCCTGCCGGCTTGCCGGAACTCTGCTTCGTACTTGTTCTTCAGCTGCAGCGGATACTTGTTGACCAGGATCCATCTCTTGATGCCGGCTTCCTCGGCAAGGGACTTGATAGTCAGCTTGCCGTCGGACCGCAGCGGAGTGCCGGCGAGCAGCCGGTCAGCGGCGGCCCGGAGCTGGTCGCAGAGTTCAGCGGGCGGATCGGGCTCAGTTTCGTAGGCGGTCATCGCGATTCCCCGGCAGCGGCGCTCTCGTGGCGGGAGATGATGTTTCCCAGGTGTTCCAGGCGGGCTCGCTCGCGGGCAAGCCGAATGGGCGGGCTGGCCTGGTCGCTGATGATCTGGCGGAGGCTGGCCGCCTCCTCGCGGACGGTCTCGATATCGGTGTCCGTGCGGGCGATGTTCCGGCATCGTGGCTTGCAGTCGTCGACGTCGGGAGTCTGGGTCGCGTCATCGCCGGACACGCTGAGCTGGCACAGCGCCGTGGCGGCGGTGAACACGCACGTCATTCCCTTGCCGGGATAGACCTGGAGGGACGGGTTCGCGAGAATGTGCCGGGCTTGCCGGCCCGACCGGATGACCCGGCCTGCAAAGCGGCCGGACCCGCCGGCCACCCGGCCGGTGTATGCCTCGGCTGCCGGCCCGCTGACATGCTCGCCGTCCCTGAGTCTCTGGTCGGCGGTATCGAGTTCGTCGAGCCTCGTGAGCCACGTCTCGAAGGCGAGGTCGTCGGGGAATCCTGACGCGTAGGTGCCGCCGTAGCCCTGGGTGATCTGCACCCGGACGTGCCCGTACTGGATTGCGGCCGCGACTAGGCCCCGCGGACGGCGGCAGATGAACCAGGCCAGCGTGCGCCGGAACCGGGACAGGGTCAGGCGGCCGTCGGTGCCGCCGATTGTGCCGGCTCGGCCGGTCTCGGCGCAGTACTGGTTGATCCAGTTCACGAAGAGCTGCAGGTCGCCGTTGGCCGACGCGTAGGTTCGCGAGCCCCCGGCGCGGGAGTGGCCGTGGCCGAGAACCCTGACGGGGAACAGCAGCCCGGAATCGTGCAGTCGCTCAAGAACGCGGACCGCCCTGGCGACAGGCTCGATCACGGTCCAGGGGTCGTGCCGGACTTTGCCTTCCGGGATCTTGGAGCCGTCGTCGTCGACGGCGTTCTTCCATTGGCGCCCTGTCAGCTGCCATAGGCCGGTCGCCTCGTCGCGGGCGAGGCAGTTACGGCGGAGGGTGAGGACTTCACCCGGGCGCATGCCCGACAGGTAGGCAATGACGATCATGCAGGCGGTGGAAAGGTGGCGGGCAAGGTGATCCATGTCGTGGTAGCTGAAGCGCTTCATCCATGGCGAGCCTTCCAGGATCGCCGAGGGCCTGGCCCGCAGGTAGGTCCCGGCTCCGACGGGGACTCCGGAATCGGCGATCAGGCCTTGGTACTGCTGCAGGTTCTGGTAGTTGCAGTCGAGGAGCCGGGACAGGTGCCACCAGTCGGGTTCCCGTTCTCCGCCCGGGAGTTGCTTGCCCGGTAGCTCATCTCCGCGGGAGCGGAAGTCATCGAGGAGCTCTGCTAGTTCCGACCGCAGCCCTCCGGTTCCGGGCCTGCGGCAGCGGCGACTGCCGGGAACGGCCCGGCCTCGTCCTGGATGGACGCCGATCGCGGGCCGGAACTCCGCCAGGGCAGTAATGATGTCGTCGCTGAAGTCCTCGACGAACCGGATCGCCCATGCGAGCAGCGTTGTCATGGCTTGCTCGCCGATCCGCCGGGTCGCATTCTCGGCCGGGCGCTCGGAGCGGCCGAGCAGTATTCGCGTGTCCCGGCCTTTCCAGCATGGCTCGGGCGGCAGCCGCCATTCCGGGGGTAGCACGCTCCGGAACGACCAGATCCTCCGGACAGCGTGCAGCAGGTCGCTCTTGTATCCGTCTGGGATGTCCGCCTTGCGGACTGCGGCAAGGTAGTCGTCGAGGTCGTTCGGGGTGATCTGGCCGAGGGTCGTTACCTGCCGCTGCCCGGCCCATTCCAGGAAGGCCCGGATGTTCCGGTGAAGATGCAGCAGGGTCCGTACCGACACGCGTCCGCTGATGCCGGACCCGCGAAGGATGGTGACCTCTCCGTCATAGCTGAGCTCCAGCCAGCAGTAGAGCTTAACGAACGGCCGGAACCGGTGGGTGACGAGGGCGTGGTTCAGGCTCGCGCTCTGGGAGTTCTCTTCGAAGATTGCCGGGGACAGGTCCCACCGGTCGTCTTCGAAACGCGAGAGCCCCGAGGAGGGGATGCCCGGCCGGACCGGCCTGCCGGCCAGCACGATTGTCTCTGGCCCGGGCCAGCCGGACGGGGTGGCCTCGGGTGAGGTCGCTGTCATGGAAGGTCCAGTTCTCGGCCGAGCAGCCGGGTGACAATGCTCTGGTGCTCTGTGGTGACGGAGGCTCGAGCCCGGGTGACAGCCGCTTCCCCGGCCTGCTCCAGCAGGTCGCTGAGCTGGGCTTGCGGCAGCGCAAACCGCTGGGCCCAGCGCAGCGCCGGCATGGCGGCCCGTGCTTCCGCGAGAGCATCATGCGCTGCGACCTGGACGGGCAGGTGGTGAGGCAGCGCCCGGGCGCACGGGCATTCGAGGCATTTCAGGAATGAGGCTCTGCACGCTTCTCCGGGCTCGCTGAACGGGCCGTGGGTGTTGTCGCTGCATCCGGCCAGAGCGGTGTCCGCGTCCTGGCTTATCAGCTGGCCCAGGGCGGCTGGCGTGACACCGTGCCTGGACGCGACGGTTTCCGGGTTGACTGCGGCTTCCGCGATGTCATCCGGGGTGAGCCGCGGTATCGAGCCGATCTTCCGGGCCTTGGCGACCTCTTCGGCCAGCGCGTCAGCGACCACCGCACGGTACTCGTCCAGCGTGGTCCGGTCCCGCCTCAGGTATGTGCTGAGGTGCGTCTGCTCAGTATGGGCGGCAGGGCGCCGTTCCCTGGCCATGAAGGTCGTCCGCATCCTGCCCGTCCCGACCTCAAGCCGCACCCGCTCCGCACGGGGCCCTGCGCCGGGCTGGACGCTGGCCGTGAGGTTGAGCGTCCGGCCCCATTCGCTCACGTGATCCTCAGACGCGACTCCGAAGCCGCGGCCGCCCTGGCCCTTGGGCCGCCAGTACTGCAGCAGCTCAGGGTGGCCGGTGATGCGGCGGGCCGGCCCGGTCAGCTCTATCGCCAGCATGTAGGCACCGAACGGCGTGTGCAGTTCGTCCCGGGCGGACGGGCCTGAGTCCCCTGCGGGCGGGCATGCCCACGGCGGCAGGTCAGCGAAGGTGGCGGTCATGTAGCGCTTGTTTCCCCGCCGGGGCTTGTCGAGGTCCACCTGGGCCGCCGCTATCGCCCCCGTGCCCGCGTCCGGGCGGTGGTGAACTGCCGGAGCCCGGGCGATGGTGGCCCCGTTCTCGCCGGTGAGCCTGACAAGGAGCAGGAGCAGCGCCGATATCTCGGAGAGGCCGGGGAACACGCTGCGGCACAATTCGTCCGAGGTGCCGTATTCGCGGGTCCACGGTTCGGGCCGCATCCGTCGGTGGATCATCGTCTTGGGCACGTCTCCGGTTGCCTCGATGATGCCGAGCAGCCGGCCGTGCTCCTCGCCGGTCCCGGCTGTCCCGGCGCGCGACTGCTCGATCAGGTGGCGTGCGGCCCTGATCCGCCGGGCTGCCTGGCGCACGACGTTCCTGGCGGTGTCGAGGATGGCTTTCTCTTCTTCCGCCGTGTAGCTGCTCCGCGAGCCCATCTGCGCCCGGCGGTTCGGGATCCACTCCGCGCACTTCGCCTGGACCGCCGGGGTCAGGCCCTCGACGTTGAGAAGGAAGGAACGCAGGACGCCAAGATCCATGGGGGCGGTCGGACGTGGTCCCAGGGCGACCAGGAACTCGCTCAGGTGCCGGGGCCGCAGCTCGGAGGGGACCGCGGGTGCCGGCTCCAGCCCCGAGAGGAAGACGCTGAACCTTCGGGTCAGCCGCCATGCCTGCCTGGCGCTCCGGACCGACTTGATGCGGCCGGCGGGGCCAGTATGACGTTCGAAGCCCTCGGCCAGCGCCAGCTGGAACGAGGCCGGGAGCGGCAACTGGGAGAAGTCGAATCGTGCGTGCTCACCGCGGCTGTCTTCGGGCACGAACATCACGGCGCACTGCCCGCCGTCGACCAGCAGGCGGGCGGGCGGCTCGTAATCGCCCGGCGGAAGCGCTGCCGTGCGGCCCCGCGTCATCTGGCCGCCAGCGGATCGCCCAGGATCCTGCGGTCGCCGGCGAACAGGGCCGCCATCAGCTGGGGAACGGTTTCCTCCGCTGCCTGCACGAACAGCAATTCCATGTCGAGAGAGCGGAAGGGCTCAAGGTAAATCTCGCGCGTCGTCTCCGGGCTCCGGTGGCCAAGCAGCATCTGGACGAGATCCCAGGCATTGCCGAACTGGGCCCGGTAGTCGCGCAGCTCGTCCTCTGTCAGGTGGGCGAAGTGCTTGTCATACATAAGCCTGCCGACCGAGTACCAGCGAAGCGCGAACGAGTGACGCAGCATATGCGCGGCCCCGGCGAACCCGAGCAGGCCCAGGCGCTCAAGACGCCGGTTCGCGGTGTCGAAAGTGTGGCTCCATCCGTGCGGGTCGCGGGGCAGCCCGTCCTCGTTCAGCCATACAGCCGCCGGCTCCATCCCGTCCGGCTTCTTCACCAGCAGCTTCCGTCGCTCGCCAGGCGAAAGAGAGTCGAGGGACACCCGCCGTCTGGCCCCGTCAGAACGGCTGAGGGTGACCCGCCGGGCGGAGTTCACCTCGGCTATCACCCAGGTCCCGGAGTCGCGGAGCATCTTCTCGTATCGCCCGGCACTGCGTGCGCGGCGTACAGCGCTCGCCCGCTCGCCCTCGAAGTAGCTCAAGGCCGTCGTGAGAACCCTGCGGGGCAGCCAGTACCTGCGGCCGAACCCGCCTTTCGCTGTCTCTCCCGCCAGGTTGCAGACCATGTAGTACCTGCCAGGGTCGTCCTCCGGCAGCTCGCAGGAGAGCACGGATCCCCATTCCTGCAGCCTGAGGCCCGTTCCGAAAAGCCCGTCCGCGAACGCGCCGTCGCGCTGGGGGTTGCGGCCCCGGAACCCGGGGTCATCCAGTCCTTCGGAATTGAGGCCGAGGAGCCCCACGTCCCGGTATCGCCGGTAGCCTGCCGGGTCGAACCACTTCACGTCCCGGTCCCGACTCCCGCTGGGCTTCGTTTCCGGCTCCTGGCGGCGTTCACCGTTGCGTGCCCGGAACCTGCCACGGCGCGTCGTGACCGGGTTCACGATGCCGAATTCGATGCCGGCCCACGCGTAGAACTGGCTGACCGCGATGAGGTCGTGGTGGTACGTACCGCTCCTGACCGCCCGGGGGTTACGCGGGTCGGTCATCCGCCAGGTCTTGAACGCGTGCTGGTCCCTCCGGCTAGCAGCGTCCCACTCGACGCCGCAGGCGGTGAGGAAGTTCAGCCAGATCAGCAGGGAGTACGCGTACTTCCTCCACGTCGACGCCCGGAGGACCAGCATCTCATCGCTCTCGAACCACTGGTTCACCCTGACGTCCGCGAATCCGTCGGGACGAAGCAGGAACGGCTGCCCGTCAGCCAGCCTTTCGCCCGATCGCTCCAGCACGGCACGGTGACGTGACAACACGCCATCACCCACTATCGGTGCGCCGCCACCCGGGCCGCCCCCGCAGAAGAACACTCTCCATCCGTCCACGGCAGAACAATGCCATCTCAGTTACCGCCTGTGATCGCAACACGCCACAGCAACAACACAGGACCAGCTACAGAACGTAGGCGGCCCCGGACACCACCGCCCAGCCGCGCCGGGCAACCGCCGACGCAATGTCGGTGGCCACCCCGGTGCCGTATGCGGACGCCGCCCGGGACCCGATGATCGAAACGGACCGTCCGGCTGCCTCCCCCAGCCGCGCTGTCCCGCGCGCCCACAAGGCGATGGGCGTGTCCTCCCCAAGGTCATCCAGCCGCGACGGCCAGTCCTCATCCCCAGGGCATGCCAGCCGGATGCCCGACCTGAAGATCGCAGCAAGCTGGTTGCGGTCAGGTACTTCGCGCAGATGCCGGCGTGACCGCTCCAGCGCGGCTCGCGCGTGCGGCGGCAAGTCACCGGGGAACTGCCCGGCGCTGATCATCGTCAGGGCTTTCACGGGTCCGTGAGCCTCGGTGAGCAAGCGCAAGTGACGAGGTTCGGCGGCTTCGGCGAGCCAGGTCAGCGCGGCCAGCGCGAAGTGTTCCGCGTCGAGTTGCAGGCTGGAAGAGGGCATGGCGTTTTCTCCAGACGTGAGTGGTGAAGAGGGCAGGCTCCCGGCGGTCACAGGAAGCACTGCGGAGCAGAGCAGGCACCGGTCGGGGATGACGGGCGAAACATGGGATGGGGTGCCGACCGCCATGAGCAATCGGCACCCCTGCCCCAGTTACTCGGCGGTGGCTGGCACCTGGTCATCGGGGTTAGCGCTGCCAGGCACTGAAGCCGGTACATGAGCGTCGGCGTCAGGTGACTCGTCGCTCTCCTCAGTCGGCTCGGTGCTGCCATCCAGGCTGTCTCCGGCCTGCTCCCCGGTGTAGGGAACCCCGTCGGCGACGGCCTGCTCGATCGGGGAGAGCTCGTGTCCGATGGAGGCCAGGAACCGGAAGTAGGCACCAGCGTCCTGGCGGCTGCAGGAACTGAACTCCGTGGGCCGGTCGGTGCGCCAGGTCATCTTGCCGGTGGTGGCGGTGAGCTTCTCCTCGTAGCAGGTGACGATGGCCGCGAGGAGCACGAGCGGCAGTCGTGCCGCGGGCCAGGCCGTGACTTCGGCTGGCTTGTAGCCGCCGCCGGTGAGCTCGGTGAAGATGGGGTAGCCGGTGGCGTGCCCGAGGTTGTCGTAGACCGGGCCGGGGCGGGTCAGGAGCTGGGCGGCGATGAAGGGCATCGCTTCCTTCGGCGCGGTCTTCCTGGGGAAGAGCTTGTCGGTGAGCCACCGCTGGCGGACGGTGCCGCTGACCGTCCAGGCCTTGTTGCCCTCGATGACGAGCTTGCGCGTGGGGTCGGGCGGCTGGGGCTGGGTGGTTCCGGTGGGGGAGCTGGCGGGGTCGTTCTGGGGATGGGTGGGGGAGTCTTCGCCCAGGCTGAGCGAGGGTGCCTGGTAGCGGTTCTGGTGGCCGTGGGATGTGGGGTCGTTGCAGTAGTGGACGGGCTCCAGCGGTGCGTACGGGTAGAAGAACGCGCCGCGCCCAGGACAGCCCGCGTGCCTTTCGGGGGTCATGGGCTGGTCGTCGTGCTGGAGCAGGTCCAGCCGCATGCCGGGCTCGGGCAGGCTGTCGGTCACCGTGACGCCGTCGGCCTCAAGCTGGGCGACGAGGTCGGCGTGGGCGGCGGCGTCGCGCCGCTTCTGGCGGATGAGCTCGGCGACGTACTCGCCGTTGCCCCCGTGGGCGAACGTCGCGACCAGCCGGGTGATGGCCTCATCGTCACCGTCGAACTCGCCCAGCAGGGCTAGCTGGTCCAGCGTCAGGTCATATCCCGTGCCGGCGACGGTGTCCCGCGCGCTGTCCGACAGCCGCCCGGCGGCCAGTGCCGCGGTGACTGCGTCCTTGCCTAGTCCGCTGGCCCGGCGGATGCGGGTCTTGCTCGCACCGGCGGCGGACGCGGCGAACAGCGCGTCGGCCTCCTCCAGGGTGGTCAGGTCCGTCCGGTGGTGGTTGGCGGCGTACATGTCGAGATACTGGCCGGCCTCGTCGTCGGCCCGGTCGGTGGCGATGTCGCAGGGCACCTCGGCCAGCCCGGCCTCGATCGCGGCGGCCAGCCGCCGGTGCCCCTCGATCACCCGGTACCCGTCGCCGTCCGGTGTGACCCGCAAGGGCGTCAGGATGCCGAGCTCCCGCACCGACGCGAGGAACTCCTCGTCCAGCGCCAGGTCGCGGCGCACGTTGCCCGGATGGGCCTCAAGCAGGGCGACGGCAATCACCGGCCGCCCGCTGTTCAGCGGCACTCAAGATTCCGATGAGGCGGGCCTTTAGCGGCATTGGGGATGCCGATGTGGCTGGCGGGTTGCGGGGCGGGGGAGGCTGATCGTCGGCGGCGGCACCGTGCCTATGGTGGTCC
>Ga0335072_10015879_pt1 | contig 10680 bp, 12 predicted proteins | sample Lox_Sample_21_FD_206725 | JGI IMG/M metagenome (GOLD analysis project Ga0335072, IMG submission 206725) | Soil microbial communities from Loxahatchee National Wildlife Refuge, Florida, United States - Lox_Sample_2.1 | ecosystem: Environmental > Terrestrial > Soil > Wetlands | place: USA... | reverse complement strand
CACAAGAACATTTGGGGGCAATTAGACAAGGGTCACCTCAGCCCTATGGAACCGTCACATGGGTGGCGGCGTGGCCGATAACCTCTGGTAGATGAAAGGTGCACATCACTTTCAGCAGAGATTTTGTAGTCCGCAGAATGATAATGACTAATATTGACGCTGCAAAGCCCACCAAGGACCATTGGCATGGAGCAGAGCCGGAGCTGAACGCTTAGGTCGCTTCCATTTCGTACATAATACATTTAAGGTGTGGTGCTGAGTTATGAAGAGGACTATGTAACGCGTAGTGGGAATATTATTTTGAAATATTCATAATTCATCCCGTGCTTACTGAGACATACGCCTTATGAGGTGGCATCTCATCGTTGCTCACGTTATCTCGGTCACGGTTCCTCCTTGTCAGCATTCACCCTTATCCAATCCGACGTTCCGGCCTCCTGAAGAGGAGAACAGTAATGGTTAAGGCACCGTGGAACGAACATGCGACAAGTCCCGGCAAAAACACCTGGCCATACTGAGGGTTGTCGTCGAGCTGTCTCTGCAAGAGACGGCACCACAGAAAGAAACGAAGAGAACAAGATCCTCTTTACGAACCTTATCGACGTAGAAAATCGCTCAACAGACGGACGAGACTTTGCCACTTATTGAAGCATCTGCTGTGACCTTTTGCGTCCTGCACAAATGATGTCGCGGAAGAAGAGGTTGGAACCGGCAGATCAACTTCGGTCGACCCTCTGTCTATTCTGAGTGTCAATTTTTCTGTTTCTTCCTGCCGTCGAAAGTCTGGCCACTGTCACTTTCCCTTTTGTGCATAAAGGTAGTGAGCGTTCTGAAAGTCAGATTGAGCTCGTGTCGTCGACTATCGTCGGGCGAAGAAGATATGTATGTATAGGTCCAATATACAAGAAGCTAGAGAATACAGTTTGTGACTAACTATCATATATAGATCTATAGAATGACAACTTGCCTTCGTCGAAAAGTATCGAGCTGCACAAACCGTGACTTACTGCTCAGAGGGATTCCATATCGGCTCCTGGTGTTGATTGTCTTTGTGACTAAGATTGAAAGTGTGGATTCATTCTTAGAGGCCTGTGATGGCAGAGGAAATTGCTATCGAGACAGAGCTTGAGTTCCATTGTAGATGGAAAACTAGTGTGACTGTCGTCGAAGTTTTATGAATGCCAACCGTGATAGAATCGACGACAATACCTCGCAGATCTTGGAGTTGCTATCCTTTTGGAAGAACCCGTCAAGGAAAGATGCCTAGCAATAACAAAAAAAAAACCATGTATACCTAACTGCATGGAACTCTTTACTGTGTCTGAGAGAGATTTGTAGAGGAGAGTTTCGCTTGGACAAGACTCATTTCTCTGTTTGTCTCTCAACTGTAACTCCCGGATAGCCTGCAAGTCAGAAGGAAGCACAGCATAGAGTCAACTACTGGATCTGAAAGAGGAGACAAGCTCGATTTTCCAGAAGTAGTAGTGCTTTGCAGTAACTCAAAAGATGCATCCGAGAACAGATCGATCCCCAAAGCTCGCCCATTGCCAATCTATCTGCAGAAGCGTGAGCCACCTCCTAAGAATCCCACCGAACCTCAGCCGTTGCTTATGCTGAGCCACAAGTTCCAAAAACGGACCTCTAAGCAGAATACAGGGACTTCGGCTTCAAATGGCACTGACACCAGGAATAGCTCTTTAATTTGGACCCGGTGTAAATTTCGTGTCTGAGCTGGTCACTCTGGAACTGGGGCATGTGGTTTTTCATCAGAACAAGGGTACGTGTCCAGTGCTGGAACCTCAGGGCCAGCCCCCTGATCCGGAGCTTTCAGCGGTAAGAACTTAAAGTTCACAATAGCCAAATTAGTGCTCATAAAGGGCGGCGAGCAAGAAGGAAGACACGAAGATAATACTCCAACACACCCCAGCGCACGTGCATGTAAGCTTGAGTGGTCCCGCCTCTTCTAGTAACCTAATAATAACAGGTGGAGTGTCGATATCAGGAGGACTCCGACTCAATCTGCCACACGTGTTTCCACTTGGTACGGTAGAGTCATAATTGCCGCCATTGAAAATAGGTTGCTTCGCCGTGATTGATGAATTAATCCCAGATTTATAACCCTTCATCTCTCAAAAGCCACCAATCTAGCCGGGATTGTTTGAGAAACTTTGCCAAAAGAAAGCTCAACGGCGTCTGATAGGTGCTTGTTGCGAGCGTGGTGTTGAGCAATGCAAAAGGGGCTATGTATGATAGAATAGAAAAGACGACCAGGCGGTGTTATCATGCAAGATAGTCCAATATAGCAATGAGTACCAGTTGAGAGACAAAGATAGTGGCATATTATGGACTCGTGAAGGCGCCATAGTAGAATATGATCATTGATTCTAGAAGTCGACGGCTGTTAGTTGGGCAGACTGGTCGTTTAGATAGGCATGTGGCATCAAGATAGCGATGAGATGTGAAAGTGACATAGGCGACATAGCAAAGGCAGCCAAAAAGGCCTGAAGATGACCTGCTCTACGAGTATGAAGCAAGCAGCTCTAGGTAAAGTATCATAATACTAGAAACAAGTGCCATGGCGTTTATCTTCTGATTTCGGAATTTTAAAGTCGTAATCTGAAGATTACTCCTGCATAGGATAGTGTTTCATGCTGCCCCGGCTGCAACATTAGCCCAGGCTCCCCTGATCTTGCGAACCTCATTGGGAAGATCTAACTCATTCCAAATGTCAGGTCCGGATCTGTGACGCACTCCGTGACAATTGGCAGCTTCGTCTGGGTTACAACGTGTAGCATTTGGCAGAAGGGGTCCGTGAAGGCAACAGCAATACCGTGAACGGGTACCTCGGGAGGGGTGAATGAATCATTGCGTAATGACGAGCACCTGACATGATGCGTCGGATTATTCGGTGATAAGCACAAGATGAATGTCTTCACCGTCTCGAAGTCGAACGACAGCCATTTTACCGAAGGATATGAGGGATGTGATTGGGTAGAGAGCAACCTAGAGTCGATTCCAAGTCCCACCAAGCAATGAATGTGTCGGTGTAGGTTGTTGCAGGGCCGAGGCAACAACGTGGGGGCCAAAATATACGACCCGTCTTTGCTAACGCTAAAGATTTGAGATAAATCTTGATAAACAAAGCGCAGATCAGATAAAGCAGCTGAGACCTCAGGCGACAAGACCAATCAAAACTTCGCGTTCGTATATGCACTCCGCAAAGCGATCGCACTTGTCTGATGCATCATCATTTTGGATTAACATATCAAAATTGCAGGTGACTCAGGCTTGCCTCCAGTAGATTGTGGGATCAAAATAAGGCATAAAGGATATGGCTCCTAGGAGAAGGTTCGTAGGTTATGTTGACCGATCAAGTTGAGTCGTCCCAAGAAACGAGCATGACCATGCACAGATTCGTGTGCGATAGTTAATACCTATTATGGAAGAGTAATAGCAAATAAAGGCATTGGGTGAGACCCAACGATACGAGTAGTGGATGAATCAAATGTGGTAGCGCACGCCATGCCGCTCAATCCCAGCATCTGCCATCCCAACACACCTGGGAATCGCGAAAGGGCGTGCGCCGCTGAATGGATTAGGTGCTTATTAACGCTCCGCCCTACAGCCCGACCGTGCATTGGAATACTGTATATAAATTACTGTACGGAGTACAGAGTAGAGGGCTGTATGGCACAGTATCAGTAATGTGGGTTAATTGGCATTGTCATTGTCACCGGTTATTATTATTATTATCATCATCGCTGTTTAATCATCATCTTCTGCGAATCCGCGCGTCAGTTACTACTTTTATATATATTTGGAAGCAGCGCCACTTCCAAATACTTTGTGGACGGCGGTGCATGGGAAGGAACTGGCCCGGCCGGAAAAATAATACCGACGGCAGCGCTGTGATAGGAGAAGCAGTTCGAGTGGACCGCAACTGCTAGACGGACGGTAGTGGGAAGCGTTTCGAGCAATCCTTCATTAGAATTCTAGTGTATTAGGGACCTTGGTGCTGAAACATCAATCACATCCGCCCTAGGCCTCCGCCTCGTCCTGCACGGCGTCGCGACTATCACCGGAGACGCTTCGTACCAGACTCCAATTGTAGATGTGTAGGGCTGGTAGTGCTAGGCCTCTTTTAGGCCCGTTCTATTCACGGCGTTTGAATGGCTCCGCCGCTTTATTATACGACGGGCGGCTTATTAGTGGTCGGCATACCTCCACGGCCACCCGTCTAGCGCCTAATTTATCTACCCATGCGCAAGTTCGGGGGTTTGCAAAGGCTCGCATTAACTTCCCTAGTAGTAGCACGTCACACCTGTTCCTCCCACACCGTCCCATTCTGGTTATCGGATTGCTGGCCTGCTGCACACCCTGGACGCCCTGGCTCAGGCCGCCCTTTGATCCACCAAAATGGCGGATCGACGCTTCTTGTAGCCGTCAAGGGTCTGAGAAACTAGCCCTGCTCCTACGCACAGCGTGCACCGCCGCCAAGGATAATGCAAGCTCCAGCGTAAATCCGACTCGACTGCATGTTGTCCTACGCCATGCACTTATATATCCACAACCTTCCACCCCCCATCTTGAAATTTCGTTCAACATCTACATGATATCTTTCCACTCTCCAAGCTGTTATTACATCCTACAACCAGTATCTCTTATCCAAGTTCACTATATCTAGTACATGTTATAACACTTTCATCATGTCTCGACAAAGTTACTCGTACTCGACGACGACAGTCACTGCACCAAGACAGATTCCAAATCATGGTACCAGCAGTGCTTTCAGCAGCTCTGCCAACCCAGATGAAGATTGGACACAGATTTCTGATCTTGCAGAGCGCAGACGAATTCAGAACCGTATTGCTCAGCGTAACTACCGTAAGTTATCTGCCTGATCCATATCCGCTGTGTGCTCTATATCCGTTGTAGCCGGGCTCCCCGTGAAAGAGTGCTAATGAAAGTTATAGGCAAGAAGCTCAAGAGACGTCTTGAAGATCTCGAACGCCGAGCAGGATCCTCTTCGGCATCCCCGCCAGAGGTGCATGCACAGCTGAAACAGCCAGCCAAGAAGCAACAAACGAACAATTACAAAGCACCAACAACACTCAGCACCTCAAGTGCCTCTCGTCCAAAGTTGTCCCCTAGGATGTTGGCTCGCAATCAATACACACCACCAATGCATAATGATGAGGATCCACTGTTCTCCACCGACTTCGATAGAGAAGGCTCCCACACACCACCGCTATTCGCATATCATCATAGCTATCCGCCTCCAGAGGAGAGCATATACCCACCATATCCAATGACACAGACATACAAGCCGGCAACCACACTCCACCCTACGACATCAAGCTTCTCCGAATACCTTACCCCAGCACCGATGAGCCTCCCTTCAATGATGCATTTCAACGAGGCACTGAAACGTGATTCGTTGTCCGGCAACGACGATTCGCTGAATCCCTTCAGCATGAGCTATGCTGCGATGGCCGGCATCGATATTCAGGCATCTCAAACATTTGGGGACTCACACCCTCATGTAAGCTCCCTCCGCTCCACTACGTCGACGGCTAGAACAAATCGCTGACTTGCCTGGGAATAGACTCCACCTCTTTCCCATTCGTTCGGGGACTCAACATCTTGCTCTGAAAACGGCTTCTCAAACTACCCAAGTACACCATTGTCAATGCCACCTTCACCGCGGCCGATGCAGACCTTGCAATGTTAGTGAACTTCTTGAATAGTTCTGGTTTGAGGATCGAGAGACAGCAATGTCCCCATGTTTGGTGATGGTGTGCTCTCGTATCAAGTTTGGCGATAGGAGCAATGATTTTTATAGCATTTGGAAGCATTTGAAAGGAGTTTGGCGTTTCTGCTGCTTTTTGATTGCGCCTAGGAGCACCTGATGGAAAAAGAGGGCTCCACTCACTGCTTGTTAGGAAAGCTACAGTAGATAGCTGAATATTGACCAAATCCCATGCAAAATAACTTCGTACATCGTGAAAACGCGAATTCCTTTCGCTACACTGAATTTAGCTTTCATCTCTCCGCCTTACCGGTTCGTCATCAGCACAGTAATTGCCGGTGCCAGAGTTACCTTTCGTGGCTTTCTCCTAAAAGAGACTCTGACACGGCGACCATGATACATTGCATCAACACACCAGCCACACGGTCTTGACCAGCCACAATCCTCCAAGACCACCAGCCACGGCAATCCCAGTACCAACCTAGCCACACGCACAGCCACCAGCCACATATCATGAGCCCGAAAATTTCAGAGTTACCGAGGTTTCATTCTTAGCCCCCAACTCCTCGATGCAAAAAGCACCAACAGCAAAAGTCACTCCCTCGTACTGCGTCCAATAACACCTCGAAATCGTCTCCCGTGTTGCCCAGAGCTCGCATTTTATTCCTATAGTTGTCAATCAAATATGTAGGCAATCTGCAGGGCTGAATTATCTTCCTATCTCTACCCCTACCTCCCGACAATCTGCATCCAACAACACGCACAGCTACGGCACAGCCAAAAGAATGGTAAGTATTGACGATACTTGACCCATGCCAAGCAACCCGGCCCGACTACGAGATGCTAACCAGTTTGGGCAACACACGAAACAGCTCGCTGGCATGGAGGATTGCGAACCATGCATGGCCTGCGAAAGCAGCGAGAGGCGCTCTCTCGCACTACTTGCCTGTTGTGGGATTGATGCTATGCGGAAAACGGCTGTACAGACCGGCGTTAGGAGACGCCGATGGTACACGTATGCATTCTGTTGAAGGATGGATAAGGTAGGGCAATACTGGGGGCGAGAGATAATGGTAAGTAAAGGGATGCCTTCGCTGTGGATGGGGTGCGGATTGTTGGGCAGCGGCTAAATTATCCAACGATACGCTGCGCGCGCTTGAGGTGCACGTAAATGCTCGTAAGTACTCGTACGATGAATAATGGGTGAATCCCTGGTCCTTCATGGGACTTCAATGGCACGGACGTTTCAGTCAGGTATTGGGTGAGAAGTGAGAACCTTGAATTGGCCCCGCATGTTCTGTTCTTTTTTCCCCTTGGAATTGAGCGTGGGGTGTGTTCGCTGATAGGTAGAATGATTTCTTATGCTTGGGATGAGAATTTCTCCTAAATGGACTGTGAGCTGCCGTTGTCGGGCACGAAAGATCTGCTCTAATGCGCTGACGCTATTCCTTGGTTTCCCTTAAAAGGGTCATCTATACTAAGATCCATTCATTCAATTTGCTATGTTCTATTTTGCAGGTTGGTATAGTGGAGACTCGAAACTGGCGTCTATATCCTTTGTGACTTTTGGCTCTTGCGTCGGGATCAACGTATAGTATAGGAGAGTGTTCGTTTAAGGTACGCATGCTAAGGATTGCGGGCTAGCACTCAGAGGACCCTTACAAATTTCTCATTCAAGATTCAGTCATACAGACCACTATCCCGCAGTTTCTCCCGGCTTTTTCCTGACATGTTACCTGCTTTTGAGACCTAGAATCTTAGACTGAGCTATTTTTTATGAGACAAGGAGCCATTTGAACTACCTGCGGAGGCGGACAAGGAATACACTACAGTGCGCATTCACCCTGATTTCAAGCTTGTCCATGGCCATGTGGTTTTGATAGTCTAATCACTTATGTCATGAGTCTTCATCTCTTATGAAGCTTTTATTTGTGAGTCTCTCTGAAAGGACGTTTCTGCAATCTAGCTAGACGTTCAGTTAACCGAGCTGATATCAAGTTAGGTTTGATCCATCATGTTACTGCCAGGATTAGTTCTTGATAAACCTCCCGAGCCTTTTCCTTATTTGAAGCTTCCGGGTTGATATGTTTCATGGAAAAACTCGAATTAGCATTGCCATGGACTCCTACGTGATATCAAGTACATATCAAATAAGCTTATTCTCTTCTGAGACGAAAGGGAGTTCCGGTCCTCAAGCATTCCTCCCACGTCTAGCTTAGTTCTTCGTGGTCGCCAACCGCCAGTAGGTTCCTTGTCGAAACCGTCCCTCCCAACGAGCCGATTGGAGACAATAAGTCCATTGAGCACATTGTCCTCGAGTATCATACAGCTCTCCTTAATCAAACGTCAACACCGGTGCTTTAGGGAATAAAAGCTCTTGACAAAAGTAAAACTCGACGACAAGAATAGCAGCAGCGACCGGAACCTTGATCGACGAGAACTCTTGCAATAATATCATCCTCAACTTGAAAAGCGATTTAGGCCTCGCCGTCTCAGTGGCCTCGGCGAGCCTCTTTTGGAGAAGGAGTATGAGCTCCTTCTCCGGGTTCGCAGCTTGGCATTGGGCATCTCGAATGAGCGTTGATCTCGTTAGGTTGAATTACTTTTTTCAAGCTACATTTGGCAGAGCTTGGATGAGGTCAAAAAGTGCTCCTCAGCAGCTACATAAGGCTTATAACATGCTGCCTAAAGATATATTGTCTCCATTTTCCTTTACCAGCCATTCTTCCGCAGGGTCTCCCATGTGTTGATAATGTTCCACATCGGCAACCATATGGTAAAATTGGTTTCATCCTACTTTTTTTTATCTGCCCAGGCTGCTATGCTTTACATCTTCCTTGCCATCACGATGGAATCTTTGCGGAACTAAATTACGAATTCTTCTCGTTAACTTAGGGTTTAGGAATCCATATCGTACGGCAAGAAACACTCAACGACGGGTACGAACGAACCGAAGGGGCAAAATTAATGTGGTTAACAGACAAGTCTACGACACATCCTAGCTAAGAAACTTAATAGGCTGATTGCAACTTGTTATTGAAGCCGTCTTCTCATACAACTTCGTGTGCTATTGTTTTCTTCATTCCACGGGAAGTGTAGAATAGCACAAGGACCTCTCAAGACGAAAAAAAGTTAACAGGTATGTGGCGTATGACATGGCAAATATCAAGTCCAAAAGACATATATGCAAAGGCACAGGCACTAGAGCGACAGGTCCATGCATCGGCATCTGCCGCCAAGGTTGCAGTTACAAGATCAGTGATGGTCAATCCAAGCAACAGCCTTTTCCAATGGAACCGTACTGAGAAGGGTCAGGTAGCAAAGGGAATGTCAAGGGATCAAGCTGTCGGTCAGTTACATCAGTAATGAGGGCTACTTTCGTGGCGGGTATTCGTCTTGCTAAATCCGAATCGTTATTGCTTCGATCTATGTCGTCAGATATTCGACCCATGCCGTCAACCGCGCCGTTATTATTTAGGCCATTCATCATTTACGATCACCATCAGTGCCGTTGTCGATGGGCATCACGATCCCCAGCCCTACTGATCCCCCATGATGGTATGTTAAGGTCGTAAGTTCTGTGACAGTAGTGTTGACTTTGGTGGCTAATCTAGCTGCCGAACTCTCCATCATCATACATAGTGAAACCGCCATATGGCTAGCATGAAACTTCTACAGAATTCGCTCTTTATGCCATGTAGATGCCACCCACAGACTCAGCGACATAGTTTATGCACATATCTGCGAATTTCTCCTGACCAACGCTGTAGCCTTCAGAGGCGCTGCCAAAGCTAATTTTACTCCCTATCTCAACTAATCCTGACAGCTTTTACGTAAGTCTATATTCTAGATTGGTCTCATAGAGCAATGGAATGAAATGTGACATGCCACAAAAGCTAGAAAAGGCGGCTGTAACGGCGCAACTTTAGGTTGTTGAATGAAATGAAGCTTAATTATGCTCAACACGGTGGCACATAAGTCCCCACATATATAGTGTCCCAAATCTGTCAACCATAGCAGCTGAGTCAATTTGCCACTCATAGACAGCTGAAAGCTCAGCTGGCTTGGACTTGCTTGTGGGGGCGGAAACTTCAACATAGGTTAACGCCTCTCACTTTCACGATCGATGGGTCTTCCAAGTTGATGTAGATATGTCTTTAAAATTTGATCAGTATGGGAATTGCTTGTGCCACTTTGAGCCAACAAGTCCCTTTAAGTACCTCTCGATCGAGTAGTGCCACAGTCGATGAAAAAGAAAACAAGATCTAATCTTATCGCCACGCTAAATCCCCGCATCGACCAGGGTCAATCTCGTCATATATCACAAAAGACATTCCTTGTCACCATTCGACGACATCATCAATTCCCACATGGCACTGACGATGGAACTGGACGAGCCTCAATCACTCCTTTACCTCTTCGAAGTGTAGAAGTGTGCCCTCCTCCTCCCTGTCCTCCTGCACACATCACGCCATACACGCTGACGCCAACCCAAGACCCTGGCTCCCTCCAGAGGGGACCTCGTCCGACAACTGCATCTGTGGCGGCTCCTCAATATCAGAACTCCTTATATCGTCCAATCGCGTCTCTGCGATCTTCACCGGGCACCTCGACACCTCGGCGGCGCGTCCCAACACACCACCCCTCGCTCGACCTCCTCCCCTAGGCGTGCTAGTGCTCAACATCCCCCAAAGCGACGGGGATTCACATATGCCTGTTCTCAAAGAAGAAATATTGCCGTTGAAGGAAGATGATAGGGAGTAGAGTACCGTGAGCTGGGAAGCTGATTTCATGTCTGCGAAAGCTGACGGAGACGAAGAGGGAATGGGGGGGCGGATTTCAAAGCTACGTATCGGGGAGGGAGAAGGATGACATAGGAGAGCTGAAGGTGGAGAGCGTGAAGAGTTTTATTTTTTCTTTGTGTAGGAGGT
>Ga0335072_10015878_pt1 | contig 10680 bp, 6 predicted proteins | sample Lox_Sample_21_FD_206725 | JGI IMG/M metagenome (GOLD analysis project Ga0335072, IMG submission 206725) | Soil microbial communities from Loxahatchee National Wildlife Refuge, Florida, United States - Lox_Sample_2.1 | ecosystem: Environmental > Terrestrial > Soil > Wetlands | place: USA: Florida... | reverse complement strand
GTTGCTGTGTGGACCGCGCTCATGTTTTGCGGTAGCTCGCGACGGCCTATCGCCGAAGTGGCTGGCGTCCATCCACTTGCGCTACCGAACCCCGGCAAATGCCATCCTTCTCACGGCGGCCTGCTCAATCGCTCTCGTTTGCTTATCAGCCGGGATGGTATCGATACACTTTCCCTCCACCCCCTACGACGGTCCCACGATTTTCCGGCTCATCGGAAGCTTGTCGAATGGCCTTCCTCGAAAACCTCTTTATGAAATACTCGTTTCATACGCAATGCTCGGCTTTCTGATTTTCAACGCGCTCATGGTCGTCAGTGCACTCGTGCTCCGCGCAAAACATCCCGACTGGCCCCGGCCTTATAGGACATGGGGCTATCCGGTTACGCCGCTGCTAAACCTTTTCGCTACCGCATTCCTCCTTTTCAGTATGCTGTGGACTAGTCCATTTGAGGTCCTGAGTGGAGGCACGATTGTCGCTTTGGGGATTCCGGTGTTTCTGATATGCCGGAGATGCTTTGGTCCCGATCGGAGCGTTGCTAAGACACATAGAACTCCCCTCGGCCAGACCACACAGCAAGAGGGGAGCATCGAATCCCGGAATCAGTGGGGTTTTCAGTAGGGCGAGCCCCACAACAGATATTGCCACGGAGCACAGCTTGATCACGAAACTGGTTGTGCGACGCTGCGTTTTTTTTGTCTTTTCAGTGCGAGATCCGCGAACACTTCCCAAAACATTCGAAGCGGGTGGCTCGGCGCGAAATTGTCGCACTCGCCCTTGCGCCTAAAGAGCCCAACACTGAGTTCGCGTTTGTTCCCGTGCAGTCTGTAAACGTGAAGTGGTTTCGAGCCAGGCACCTGTTTAGCGTGATTCGCGACACGCGGAGTGCAGATCATGCAGTAGTCTTGCATGCTCTGACGGAGGAGATCGAAACCGAAATGGTAGTCGTTGCAAGATTGCGCGATATTCAAAGTCTCTGGACGCTCGACCGAGGCGTCGACGAAGCGCCGAATGACGCCGAAAGTGGGCAAAATGAGAGGTATCCTCCGATCGGTCAAGTCATCGACCTTTAGGGCGGGGCCTCTCAGCCTATAATTGGCGAGAAGCACAAACTCTTCGCGTTGCCATTCGGCGAAGTCAAGGTCTTCGCTAATAGGCGCGGGCTCGCCCGATTTGGAGATCACATCACCGAGACAGAAGTCGAATCGTTTGTCCGCCCGCAGGGTCGCCTGGATGTTGTCCGTGCGAATGTCGCGCAACTCATGAGATAGACGGACGCCGGCGGCCTCAAACCTCTTCGATACTTGCCTCTCGATTCCTGTGATCAGGGGAATCATGAAAGCGGTGAGGCCAATTCTGATTGTGTAGATCGTCTGAAGTCTTCTTAGATCACGGGCTGCTTCAGAGACTGCCTGTAAGATTTCGGTCGCAAGTTGCAGCACCCTGGCGCCTGATCGAGTAAGGTCTGTATGCCCTCCCCTTTTGTCAGGTTTTCTAATTAGCTTCTCGTCGATCAGGCCCTCGAAATTCCGCTCCATGGTCTGAAGTTGTTTCTCAACACTCGATTGATCTCGCTTGATCGATAGCGCCGCTTGGCGCGGCGACTGTTTGTCGCATACGGTGGCAAAAGTGCTTAGCTGATCAATCGTTATAGGAAGCAGTGGTTCAATGGAGTGGCGCAGGTCAATCCAGTCGACGGCTTCGTGCGAGTCGTTCTTCATCAGGGGCCCCTTTATGTCCGAAAGAACATTTCATCTGGTATGAAATCACCTTTCGATCTGTTCTGTAGTACATATTCGTTGACCGTAGCTTACCCCACCTGCCATAAGGTGACAAAGGCCAATCCAAGGTCCTAAGGAGTGCTTGCAGGTGCTAAGTAACTCAAAAGGCACCCCTTGGTGAAGGCCCGGCCACGTACAGGAGAGGGGTAGGACATGTCAATCGGCAATACCGCGGCGAGATCTTCTTTCTCTCGGAAAAAGCGATCGAGAGTTGATGCAAAGCTTTTGGTATGCAAGTTCGCGTTCTTCGTGACGGTGTGTTTGCTCGCGGCCCACTTCTGGTTGTCCGTCGCAGGCGCGCAAACGGCGGCAACGGGAGCCATCACCGGCACGGTGACCGATTCCCTGGGCGCGGTCGTGGCGAACACGAAAGTGACGCTGAGCAGCCTGGCGACGAACCAGACGCGAACAACGACGACGGGGGCCAGCGGCGACTACAAGTTTTCTCTTCTGCCGCCCGGAAACTATACGTTGAGTTTTAGCGCCTCGGGGTTCAACACTGCCACAGTAGCGTCGGTGACGGTGACCGTCACGGAGACTGCTACTGTCAATCAGGCACTTCAGGTCGGCGCGGTGACGCAGACAGTGACCGTTACCAGCAGCCAGCAGATGGTTCAAACGGAAAGCTCGGCGCTTGGAAGCACCGTCACGGGCAGCCAGATCACTGCACTGCCCATGGCCAACGGCAATTACACGGAGATCCTGAGTCTTTCGGCTGGAACGGCTGCGAGCGTGGATAACGCAACGTCGGTCGGCAAAGGCACGCAGGACATTAGCGCGAACGGCGTTGTTCCCGGCTCGAATAACTTTCAGATGGACGGCGTGTCGGTCGATAACGTCACCAATGCCGGAAGCGCGAATGACGCTACGATTCACACCGGAATCCCAATTCCCAGCACAGACGCCATTCAGGAATTCAAAGTCCAGACTTCCACATACGATGCAAGCTACGGGCGCAACCCCGGAGCAAACGTGGTGGTGAACACGAAGTCGGGAACAAATGCGTTTCACGGCTCAGCATTCGAGTTCTTCCGCAATTCGGTTCTAAACGCGGATGATTTTTTCTACGATAAGACCCCGCAGGCTCCGCATGAAGTGCTGGACCAAAACCAATTCGGCGCCACACTTGGCGGGCCCATCAAAAAGGATAAGTTGTTCTTTTTCTTCAGCTACCGTGGCACGCGCTCAAAGAACGGCGTCGCGCCTCAGGGGGAGACGTTTGGCGCGATACTGCCCACTGACCTGAACCCTTACGCAGCCCTCGGATCGCGCGGAACATGCATTACCCCAACCGCTGTGCCGGACTATAGCAGCATCGCCAGCAGCTGCGATGCGACGGCCCAGGCGTTTGCGGCGGCTACGGGAATCACCAATGTCGTGGGGCTTAGAATCTTCCAGCTCACCACCGGGAATTCGGCGGGCGTAAAGAATAATTACTACCTCCCGGCTCCGTCCTCCGATCCACAGTTTTGCAACGCGGAGACCGGAACCTGTAACTTCAGCGTGCCGGCCATCTACAAAGAGAACCAGTACGCGGCCAACGGCGATTACGTGATCAACAGCAGGCAGACGCTCACCACCAAGTATTTCTACTCAGCGAACCCTCAGACTTTGTACATGGGCCAAACCGGCGGAAATCTGCCTGGCACTCCCGAGCTTTTCCCTTGGACCAACCAGACGGCGCTGGCCAAGCTCACCTCGATCGTCACGAATAATTTTGTGAACGAATTGCGGTTCTCATACCAGCGCAACGAACAGAGCGCGACCGCAGTCATGCCGCCGGGTGGGTGTCCCACCGCGGCAGCGGCAAACTGCGGCTCGGCGGCTCAATTGGGGATCGAACAAATACCACCCAATTTCACATTCGCGCCCGGCATGATCGACGTCGACGACAATTTCAGTCTCTTTGGCGGCCTTGTCGGATACTCAGGGGTGAGCAACCAGCTTCAGGCGGCAGACCAGATTTCCTGGCAGCACGGAAGCCACAGCATCCGCGCGGGCTTCGAACAGGATTGGGATAACTGGCCTATCTCGGATCCCGGGATCCAGCAAGGGCTCTTGCTTGTGCTTGGCACGGACGGCATCGCCACGGGAGGCAACGCGGGTCCGTTCTGGAACGTCGGGTTGATTGTCTCCGGGAAGGGCGCGGGCGGCGAAAACGGGATTACCCACTTCTACCAACTACAGAACCAGGACGCCTATGTGCTCGACGACTGGAAGGTAAATCCGCGCCTCACCTTGAATATGGGTTTGCGTTGGGAGCTCGAAGGTCTGATCAGCGATAAGTACGGGAGGGCCACACAGGTATCGCTTAACCTGATGGCTCCGAGCGCGGATGTCCCAACTGCGTTCTCTACCGACCCCGCAGGTCTTCTGGGGTACGTGGTGCCCAGCAACTTCATTTCGCATTACGGTCTGCCCCCGGCTGGCGTTGCCATCTCCTCCAACACACACTCGATCACAGGACACGCCCCTTACAGCAACTTCGCCCCGCGATTCGGATTCGCCTGGCAGCCGCTCAAGGATCGCAACCTGGTCGTGCGTGGGGGAGGCGGCATCTTCTACGATCGCTCGGGCTTGGGCAACAGCTTCACCGCCTACCAAGGACAATCGCCGTACGGCGCTACATACGATTACGCGTTCTTGAGCAGCCGCTGGGCGCAAGCCACGTTGGCGCAGCCTTACCCCGCGATACCCCTCGTTTGTATGCCTTCGGATCCGAACTGCAATACGGACTACGGCCTTGGATTTGCGCCTCGCTTCTCGAACTATCTCACGGGCGCGGATTCGGGCTTGAGCGCGGCATTCATTCCTAACTCGGTCCATACACCGTTGGTCCGGGAATACAGCCTGGGTATTCAGTATGAATTCTTCCCCACTTGGGTGCTGGATATTGGCTACGTCGGATCAAGCGGGATCAACTTGTCCGACACCAGCCATAACCACAACCAGGCGTTGTTGGCTACGCCGACGAACTCGCTCAGTTACCTGTGCAGCGGGACGCCGCCGATCTGCAATACCGCTGACAACGCGCAATTCCGCGTGCCGTATCCCGGCTACGGGACATACGGCTTGCAAGGAAATGACAACGACGGGTACTCCAATTACAACAGCTTGCAGGTGACGGTGCGGCACCAGTTCGCCCATGGACTCACGATGCAGGCGGCTTATACGTGGGACAAGGACCTTTCCGACATCGCCTACGAGGGCGCCGCGAACATCAACGAAGCGCTGTGTTTGAAGTGCCAGGTCGGGCGGGTGGTATTCGACCGGCCTCAGCGCTTCGTTGTGAACTACAGCTATGACCTACCGATCGGAAAGGACATGCAAGGATTCGCGGGCAAGGCGCTCGGCGGATGGAACGTGTCCGGCATCACGATCGCGCAATCGGGCGACCCGCTGACGTTCATCTCTGCGTCGGGCGGCACAAACCCGGTGCTGGCGGAGGGATCCGGCGGCGCTTACGGAGCGAGCACCACATCTACTTACGACGGAGTCGCGACGGCCCAATACTGCCCCGGATTCGGTAACGGGAACGTGAAGACTCCCGGGAGCATCGAGTCGAACGTGAACAACTATTTCAACCTTAATGCGTTTTGCCCTGCTCCGATCGTGCCTTATGGAGACGCGACGGCCACGGGCTATGGCGATAGCGGCGTCGGTGCCGTGCTTGGTCCCGGTCAATTCAACTGGGATATTTCGCTGCTGAAGAACACGCCAATCACCGAGCGGGTGAAGATGCAGTTCCGGGCGGACTTCTATAACGCCTTCAACCACCCGCAGTTCTCCGACCCAGGAGGAAGTGCCTACGCGTCGACTGGTTTTGTGAACGTGGCGTCACCGTCGACGATCCACATTACCGAAACCAGAGTGAACCCGCGCTTGATCCAGTTCGGGTTGCATTTCTTCTTCTAGTCGGTGCCGTGGTGGGGATGCCGGAGGTGGCTGCCTCCCCCACAGCGCTTCCGGCAGAACCACAGAAGTCTTTCGAGTGCTTCGGTGGCAAAAAGATAGGGAGGAATCGTTGAAAACGCTCCGCAAACTACTTGTTATGGTACTCGTTTTGAGCGGCGCCCTCTTCGCGGGGCCCGAAGCAAAAAACTTGCCGGCGCAGTGTGACAAGGCCTGCCTGAGAAGTGCCGTTGATACATATCTCGCTGCGCTCGTCGCTCACGACCCCGCGCAAGTTCCGCTTTCGGCACATGTCGAATTCGTTGAGAACACCAAGGTGATGAAGCCGGGTGAAGGCCTCTGGAAGTCCGCTTCCGCGGTGCCCACGACTTTCAAAATTTACGTGCCCGATCCGGTTTCCGAAGAAGTGGGTTTCTTCGGCATGATGCAGGAGAACGGCGACCCGATCCTTCTGGCGCTGCGCCTGAAGATTCGTCAGGGCCGGATTGTCGCTGCCGAGCATCTGGTTCTTCGCCGTGACAAGTATCCGGGCGGCTATGTCGGCGACCTTTCGCCGTCGGATCTCAAGAACCTGCAGCAACCGCGCAAAATCTTCCTCATTCCGGTGCCGCCGGCACAACGAAATTCGCGCGAAGATATGATACGAATTGCATCCACGTACTACCCGGCGCTCACAAGCGCCGATGCCAATAACGCGCCGTTCGCCGACGATTGCGTCCGCCACGAAGGCGGAACCCAGAGCACAGGCAATCCTCCGCCGGCGACGCCGAGCCTCGATACGCTGGAATCGCTGGGTTGCGCCGCTCAGTTGAAAACTCACACGATGGACTACATCAAGCGCATCGAACCGGTTCGCGTGATGATCGCCGACCCGGAAATGGGCCTTGTCTTTGGCCTCTCGCAGTTTCGCCACCCGATGAAGGAAAAGAGCGAACCGATCGTCGGCGTTCCGGGAGTCACGGTGCGGCCACTGACCTTCAAAGCCTTCGATTGTCCCGCCGGGCATATCTTCAAGGTCTACGGCGGGAAGATTCACGAGATCGAAGCGACGGGAATCGTTACGCCCTACGACTCGCCAACGGGTTGGGAGAACTTCTCCGACCACGGCCGCTGAACCGGAGGACGGGATGTACCGTGAAGTCTTCCGCATTAGCGTTGGCGCCGCGCTTCTCCTGATCGCCCTCGTGAGCGGCCTGAGGGCCGCACCGCCATCGCTCAATAACGCACTCGCGGCCGCAAAAGAAAGTTGCGACCGCGCGTGCTTGGATGGGTTCGTCGACAGCTATCTCGACGCTTTGGCTGCGAACGATCCGTCGCGCCTGTCGCTCACGGAGACGGTAAAGTTCACCGAAGACGGCCAGCGACTGGAACTGGGCGACGGATTGTGGAATACCGCGACCGGAAGAGGAACCTACAAGTTTTATATAGAGGATGTGGAAGCCAGCCAGGTAGGCTTCTTTGGAACGATGCGGGAGGCCGGCGAGCCGATCATTGTTGCGCTTCGTTTGAAAATCGAGAGTCATGAGATCGCCGAGATCGAGACGATCGTCATTCGCAACAAGACCGATGCGGAGAATCTCGAAAAACTCGGCCATCCCGATCCCCTTTTTACGGAAACGATCCCTCCCGCCGAACGAGTTTCCCGCGCAGAACTTGCAAGAACCGCGAACATGTACTTTTCCGGGATGCAGCTCAACGACGGAAAGGGAGACTATCCGTTTACCGACGACTGCGATCGCGTCGACAACGGCTCGGAAGCAACCAACAATCGCGCATCGGACACCGATGCCGACGCCGAGGTCGCAGCACAGGGGAACTCGGTCGATAACGCACGGCGCGGAACCGACCCGAGCTATTCGCCGGAGTGGAGCTGCAAGAAGCAGTTTCAATCCGGGTTGCTGCACTTTGTGACGCGGATTCGAGATCGCCGCTTCGTCGTTGTCGATCCGGAACGCGGAGTGGCGCTGGCATTCGCTTTCTTCGATCACGCGGCGGGAAAGACCCGCACGTTTCAGGTTCCCGACGGCCGCACGGTGACGGTCGGACCTGTGACCCCGTGGACATGGGAGATGGCCGAGGTGTTTCGGGTGGAGCACGGAAAGATTCGCCGGATCGAAGCTCTCGATCAACGATGTCCCTATGGCATGGGCTCGGGGTGGAGCAGCTGGCAGGACTCAATGTCGACGCAGCCTCGTTGGTCGCCTTAAATAAGGGAGAGCATCCGTGAAAAGGTTACATTTGGTTCTTGTGGCGGTGCTGGCGGCGGGTACCGCGCTGTTCGGTGGACCCGGTGCGACGAAACTACCGGCGCATTGTGACAAGGCCTGCCTGAAAGACGCTATCGATGCTTATCTTGCCTCGCTTGTGGCTCACGATCCCTCACAGGTTCCGCTTTCGTCAAACCTCGAGTTCGTCGAAAACGCCCAAGTCACGCATCCCGGCGACGGCCTTTGGAAAACGGCTTCCGTCCTCCCCACGAGTTTCAAGATCTACGTGCCTGATCCCGTATCCGAACAAATCGGTTTCTTCGGGATGATGCAGGAGAACGACAAACCAATTCTTCTCGCGTTGCGCCTGAAAATCCGCCACGGTGAAATTGTCGCCGCTGAGCACCTCATTCTTCGCAGATTTAAGCCGTCGGACCTTGAGAATCTGCAGGAGCCGCGCAAGGCCTTCTTGACGCCGGTGCCGCTTGCCCAACGCAACTCGCGCGCGGACATGATCCGAATCGCATCCATGTATTACCCCGCGCTGACAACCGCGGACGCCAACAACGCTCCGTTCGCCGATGATTGCATGCGCCACGAAGGCGGAACGCAGAGTACCGGCAATCCTCCGCCTTCGACGCCCAGTCTCGACACGCTGGAATCGCTGGGTTGCGCCGCGCAACTGAAGACTCACACGATGGACTACATCACGCGCATCGAACCCGTTCGCGTCATGATTGCCGATCCGGAGTACGGTCTCGTCTTCGGGCTCTCGCAGTTCCGCCAGCCAATGAAAGAGAAAAGTGAACCAATCGTCGGAGTCCCCGGCCTTACCGTCCGTCCTCTGACTGGCAGGCCCTACGACACGCCCTTCGATTGTCCCGCCGCCCATATTTTCAAGGTCTATGGCGGCCAGATTCACGAAATCGAAGCCACGGGAATCGTGACTCCGTACAATTCGAAAACCGGCTGGGAGACTTTTCGCGACTACGGGCGCTAATCCATCGCAGCTTCAGCGCTCGCGTTTTGCCGTGAGGCGGATAAGAGCTGGTGATTTCGCAAGACCGAATAGGGGGACAATCTCTTGAAGACGCTCTGCAAAATCCTGGTGATCGTACTCGTTTCGAGTTGCGCTCTCTTTGCCGCGCCGGACGCGAAGAAACTTCCGGCGCACTGTGACAGCGCTTGCCTCAAGGACACGGTCGATGCGTACCTCGCTGCGGTAGTGGCCCACGATCCTTCGCAAGTCCCGCTTTCATCGCACATCGAATTCGTCCAGAACATCGTGGACATGAAACCGGGCGAGGGCCTCTGGAAAACCGCAACCGCCGGGCCGACCAGCTTCAAGATTTATGTGCCCGACCCGGTTTCGGAAGAGGTCGGATTCATGGGAATGATCCAGTCCGATGGGAAACCCACTCTCCTCGCGCTTCGTTTGAAGATTCGCGGCGGCGAGATTGTCGCGGCAGAACACCTTATCGCCGACAACGTCACGCCCGAGAAGCTGGGGAATCTGCAGGAGCCGCGGAAGGCCTTCGTGAGTCCGGTTCCCCCAGCCCAGCGCAACTCGCGCGCGGACATGATACGCATTGCATCGATGTACTACCCGGCCCTCACGGGCGCGGACTCCAATAATGCGCCGTTCGCCGATGATTGTATGCGCCACGAAAGCGGCGGCCAAAGCACGGGCAACCCGCCGCCTCCGACGCCGAGCCTCGACACGCTCGAATCGCTTGGTTGCGCCGCGCAGCTGAAGACTCACACGATGGACTACATCACCCGCATTGAACCCGTTCGCATCATGATCGCCGACCCGGAATACGGTCTCGTCTTCGGCTTCTCCCACTTTCGCCAACCGATGAAGGAGAAGAGCGAGAAAATCGTTGGCGTTCCGGGAGTGACCGTTCGGCCTCTACCGTACAAGCCCTTCGACATGCCGGCCGCGCATATCTTCAAGGTCTACGGCGGCCAGATCCACGAGATCGAAGCGACCGGCTTCGTCGCGCCGTACGATTCAAGAACGGGCTGGGAGAATTCCCCCGACCACGGTCGCTGATCCATCCCTCTGCAGGCGTGGCCGAACAAAAAGATTGTCGTGGTCACTCGAACGTCTGTTCGGAAACAGCCACTCCCATTGCCAACGACTACAAGAATCGCCGTCCACGAAGCTGCTACGGACCTTGAGAATGCCGTGACGGGGGCACATTTGCGCGGTCACGCTCCAAGAGGGCCTTGACAATGCTGAAATGCTCACAGGTCGAACCCTGCGGGCGATTTGTGCTGAGCGATGGGCTAGCGGGAAGTCATTGCGGGCCAAAAGTCCGCTTGTGGGAAGGTTGAGGTTCTGTTGGGAACTTGCCGCCGATCGTGGGCGACTGACGGGCTACCGGGAACTAATCCTCGCTTATACGAGACGTTAACCCATCCTCGCACTACTAGCCAACTCCAATAACCTCGAGTTCCCTCAGCGAACATTGTGAGGATCGGGGATAGTAAATGCCCAACCTCCGTTCACTCAGCCACTTGCGGAACACCGAGGAAGGCCAATAGAGAGGCAATAGCGCGTCAAAGAAAGGCCAATGGAAGGGCAAAACCTTCACCCGGGAATCGCTGCCAACCCGATTTGCGTTGCAGGGGTGTCGAGAGCATCTCGGAACCGGAGGCAACAGGTCGGGGAGAGTGACTTCCGCATTGACCACAAGTGGGCAGTCCATCACCACGAGTTCACGGAGAATTCCAGGGAACGTGGCATCCGGAAGGTCTTTCATGCTGATCCAGGAAT
>Ga0335072_10015877_pt1 | contig 10682 bp, 8 predicted proteins | sample Lox_Sample_21_FD_206725 | JGI IMG/M metagenome (GOLD analysis project Ga0335072, IMG submission 206725) | Soil microbial communities from Loxahatchee National Wildlife Refuge, Florida, United States - Lox_Sample_2.1 | ecosystem: Environmental > Terrestrial > Soil > Wetlands | place: USA: Florida... | reverse complement strand
CGCGCGGGGATCGAAGCGCCCCGACCGCTGAACCGCCCCCCGACCGCTAAAGCGCCCCGAACCGCTACAGCGCGCCGACCGCGGATCCCCCGGGCCTGGTCGACCAGCGAAAGTCCGCCGGCAGGTTGGCCCCGGGGACGGTGCAGTCCGCCGCCGCGACCTCGACCGCAGCGCTCGCTGCCCTCACGAGCGCGTCGGGGTCGCCGGCGTCGTGCTGGTTGAGCGCGTGCGCCGTCCACCACGTGAGGAAGCCCGCGACGAACGCGTCGCCGGCGCCGATCGTGTCCACCACCTCGACGACGGGCACCGGGATCGACCGCTCGCCAACCTCGGTCAAAACGGTGGTCGGCGATGGTCCGTCGGTGACGAGCACGGCGGCCGGCCCCTGCTCGAGCAGGTCGCGCGCGGCGGTGAGCGGTGTGTCGCCCGGGCGGAGCAGCCGCAGGTCGTCGGTGCTCACCTTGACGACGTCGACCTGGCGAACGAAGGTGTCGATCAGCTCGCGGTAGGCGGGCAGATCGGTCACCGCGGCCGGGCGGCAATTCGGGTCGAGCAGGATCGTGGCTCCGGGTGGCCGCTGCTGGATCAGCGCGGTCAGGCTCGAGGCGGTCGGCTCGATCAGCAGTCCGAGGCCGCCCAGCGCGATCGCATTGCACCCGTCGAGGACGTCGGGCGAGATGTCGTCGGTCGTGAGCTCGGCCGCCGACGTTCGCTCGAGGTAGAACTTGTATTCGGCCCCGCCATGCTCGTCGAGCCGCGCGATCGCGAGCGTGGTCGGCGCCGGCGTGGGCTCAGGGACCGCGATCCGAACGCCGTCCTGGACCAGCGAGGCACGCAGCTGGTCGCCGAATCCGTCGTCGGACAGCTTGCCGATGTACTGGCAGTCGCCACCGAGCCGCGCGACCGTCCGGGCGACGTTGAACGGTGCGCCACCGGGCAGCGCCGTGACCGAACCCGACGCGCCGACGACCAAGTCGATCAGTGCCTCACCCGCGACCGTGATCATGCTCGGGATGTTATGAGGCTCGGCGATCGCCGAGCGCTCCGGTACCACTAGCCCTACCGAGCAGGACTCCGGCTGTCCGGCTGTTCAGACCCCGGCCGGGTCTTCAGGCTTCGGTGCATGCTGAACACAACGATCGCCACCGCCGCGGCCCGTGCCGTTGACCTGACCAAGACCTACGGCACGGGCGACGTCGCAGTGCGTGCCCTCGACGCGGTCAACGTCACGTTCGAGCGCGGCCGCTTCACGGCTGTGATGGGCCCCTCGGGGTCCGGCAAGTCGACGCTGATGCACTGCCTGGCGGGGCTCGACACCCCAACCTCGGGTCACGCCTTCATCGGCGACGACGAGATTGGACAGCTCGATGACGCCGCGCTCACTGGGCTACGGCGGGATCGAATCGGGTTCGTGTTCCAATCGTTCAATCTGGTCCCGACGCTCGCGGCGGGCGACAACATCACGCTCCCGAGTGACCTCGCCGGCAAGCAGATCGACCGCGAGTGGTTCGACTACCTCGTCGACCGGCTCGGGATCGCGGGGCGGCTGTCGCACCGCCCCAGCGAGCTGTCCGGCGGCCAGCAGCAGCGGGTCGCGTGTGCTCGGGCGTTGATCGGGCGGCCCGAGCTGGTCTTCGCCGACGAGCCGACCGGAAACCTCGACTCGAACGCCTCCGCCGAGGTGCTGGAGTTCCTGCGCCGGTCGGTCACCGACGACGGTCAGTCGATCGTGATGGTGACCCATGACGCCCACGCGGCCGCGTACGCCGACCGGGTCGTGTTCCTCGCCGACGGGAACGTGGTCGGGGAGCTGTTCTCGCCGACCGCCGACGCCGTTCTCGAACAGATGAAGAAGCTCGGGAGCTGACATGCGCAAGGTAACGATCAGTGGACTCCTCGCCCGCAAGCTGCGTCTCGCGCTGACCGCGCTGGCGATCGTGCTCGGGGTCACATTCGTCACCGGCACGCTGATCCTCGGTGACACGCTCAACAGCACTTTCAACAGTCTGATCGGCACCGCGTATCAGCACGTCAGCTTCGAGATTCGGGGCAAGGCCGTGCTGAACGAGAGCGGGCCCGCCGCCGTCCAGGGCACGACCGACCGCAAGCCGGTCCCCGAGTCGCTCGCCGCGGAGGTCAGCCGCGTGCCGGGCGTCGCGTTTGTGCACGGCTCCGTTCAGGGCTATGCCCAGTTCCTCGACCGCAACGGCAACGCGATCGGGGGCGGCGGCGGTTCCACACTCGGCTTCTCGTTCGATCCCAACCAGAAACTGTCCCCGTACCGATTGGTCGAGGGGAGGGCCCCGGCAACCGCCGACGACGTCGTGATGGACAGGGCCACCGCGACCAAGCATCACTTCGCGGTCGGTGACAGGGTGCTGATGAATCTTCCGAACCGGGCGCAGACGTTCACTATCACGGGGCTCGTCACCTACGGGAGTGACGACAACCTCGCCGGAGTGACCCTGGCCGGCTTCGACCTACGGACCGCACAGGCGATCTTCAATTCGCCGGGTTACTACGACACGATCAGCGTGCTGACCGCGCCCGGGGCTGACGACGTGAAGGTCCAACTCGCGATCGCCCGGCTCCTGCCGCCAGGAGTCGAGGTGGTCAGCGGCCAGGCGGTCGCCAACGAGCTCTCGAGCGCGGTCGACAACTCGCTCGGGTTCATCTCGACCGTGCTCTTGATCTTCGCCGCGATCGCGCTGTTCGTCGGTGGCTTCACGATCTTCAATACGTTCTCGATCACGGTCGGCCAGCGAACGCGCGAGCTCGCGCTGCTCCGCGTCGTTGGTGCGAGCCGGCGTCAGGTGTTCCGCTCGGTCCTCGGCGAAGCCGCGCTCACCGGACTGGCTGCCTCGCTGATCGGCCTCGGGCTCGGAGTGCTGGCCGCGCTCGGTCTCAAGGCGCTGCTCAAGGCGTTCGGCATCGAGTTGCCGTCGGCGCCGCTGGTGTTCGAGGTCCGCACGGTCGTGGTCGCGATCGTCGTTGGCGTCGGGGTCACTGTGATCTCGGCGATCGTGCCGGCGCGGCGCGCGGTCCGGATAGCGCCGGTCGCCGCGCTCGTGGAGGACGCCGGTTCCGGGGACGAGATCGTGCGCCGGCGGCGCGTGATCGCTGGCATCGTCTTCGCCGCCTTGGGCCTGCTCGCGGTGGTGACCGGACTGGCGGGGCCGACCGTCGCGCTCGTCGGCCTTGGCGCGGTACTCGTGTTCATCGCGGTCGGCATGCTGGTGCCGGTGGTGGCCCGGCCGCTGTCGAGCGCGCTCGGACGCCCACTCGCGTCACTCCTCGGCACGCCGGGAAAGCTCGGGCGCGAGAACTCGATGCGCAACCCGCGCCGCACGGCCCAGACCGCGTCGGCGCTGATGATCGGACTCGCGCTCGTCTCGACGATCGCCGTCCTCGGCGCATCGCTGAGCACGTCGGCGAAGAACAGCGTCGACAGCGCGATCAGCGCCGACTACATCGTCACCGGCTCGGGCGCCTTCAGCAAGTCCGTCGCTCCCGCCGTTGCGCGCCTCCCCGGGGTCATCACGACGACCACGATCTACCAGGGTCAGTTCGAGTTCAAGGGCACGCTCTCGACTTTGGTCGCGGCGACCCCGGCGAATCTGAACCGGACGGTCACGCTGCACGTGACCTCGGGCACGGGCGCGCCGGCGATGGCAGCCGGGAAGTTGCTGGTCGACACGAACACAGCGAACGCCGACGACCTCCACGTCGGCTCGGTTGTGCCGGTCAAGTTCGCGCAGACCGGTGCCTCGACGATGACGATCGGCGGGATCTACAAGCCGAATCCGCTCGTCGGCAGCTTCGTCGTCGGCGCCGGGTTCTTCCTCTCGCACTTCGACAACCCACTCCCGATCGGCGTCCTGCTCAGCACGTCACCCGGTGCGCCCGATCTGGGGCCCGCGCTGAACCGCGTGCTGACGCCGTATGCCAACGTGGGTTACAAGACGCGAGCCCAGTTCGAGCAGTCACAACAGAACAAGATCAATCAGGAGCTCGGCCTCGTGTACGTGCTGCTCGCGCTCGCGGTGCTCGTCGCGCTGATCGGGATCATCAACACGCTGATGCTGTCGGTGTTCGAACGGACGCGCGAGATCGGTCTGCTCCGCGCGGTCGGGATGAAGCGGCGGCAGGTCCGGTCGATGATCCGCTCTGAGTCCGTGATCGTCGCGCTGTTCGGCGCGGTCATCGGGATCGTCGTCGGAGCGGGTCTCGGCATCGCCCTGGCCTCGTCGCTTCGTCGCAGCGGCGTCACCAACATCGCGCTCCCGATCACCAGCCTGATCGCGTTTCTGGTCCTGTCGGCCGTGCTCGGCCTGATCGCGGCCACGTGGCCCGCGCGGCGCGCGGCGAACCTCGACGTGCTCGCCGCGATCGCCACCGAGTGACCTGAGTGACTCTCACCGCAACGTGTAGGCGACGACCTGTGGATTTCCGCGAACCGTGCTCGTGATCCCGCCGCCGGCCGGAACGATCACGGTGTCGCCGGCGATCGCGATCGGCGCGTTCGTCGATGTGGGCAACTGGTGGCGATAGACGATCTTGCCCGTGCTCCGGTCGAGTGCGATCAGGACGCCGTCGTAGAGCGTTGTGAACACGAGATCGTTGGATACCGTGGTCGCGCCGATCGGCAGATAGGGCACCTTCGTGTGCCACTGCACCTTGCCCGTGGCGAGGTTGAGCGCCTCCACCTCTCCGCCTAGGGGACCGGCGGCCTTGACCGGCACGGGGTAGTTCAGGTTTGTGTAGGTGAGCGGTAGGTCGATCGTGGCCACGTATACCGTGTCGCCCGCGACGGCGAGGTCGCTCAACGCGCCGCCGAGCGACCCGGGGAGAATGGTGTAGGGCGCCTTGAGCGTGATCTTGTGCTCGAGCGCCAGAAGCGAGTCGTCGTCGTGGCCGTCGTGCTCGCCGACGGGCGTCTTCCACATCAGCTTGCCGCTCTGGGCGTTCATCTCATAGACATAGCCCACCTTGCCCGACCCGATCACCACGGGAACGCCGTTGACGCTCGCCGAGATCGGCGAGGTCTGCAGGTCGTGGTCCTCGAAATCATTGGGCACGCCCTGGTAGTACCAGCGCAGCTTTCCCGTCGCGGCGTCGAGGTTCACGACGCTGTCGCTGTACAACAGCCGGGCTGGGGTCTTCATCGCAGCGACGGGCGTTTGGTATGGATTCCCGATCCCGTAGCTCACCGACCCGTCACTACTCACAAGCGGCGTCTCCCAGGCGCCGCCTGTGCCGAGGCCGAGCGACTGCACGCCCGGCTGGGGCCCAACCGCGGTGTTGAACTTCCACAGCAGCTTGCCGCCCGAAGCGTTGAGCGCGAGCAGCACGCCGCCGCCGGAGCCCGAGCCGTACTGGCTGGCGAGATACACGCGCCCGTTGGCGACCTCTGGCTGGATGCCGAACGTGCCCTGACCGCTGTTCAGCAGGCTGCTGTCTTCCCAGATCGCCCGGCCGGTCGCGCCGTTCAGCGCGAACACCGCGGTCGGCGATGCTCCGTAGACGACGCCGCCCGCGACCGCGACGCCGTTCGGTCCCGGGCCGCTCTTCTCGGCTAGGTCGAGGCGGCACTCCCAGTCGAGCTTCCCGGTGGCGAGCGAGAGCGCGTACACGTTCGAGTAGAGGTCTTGGATATATACGACGCCGTTCTCGACGATCGGATTCGCCGCCAGCGAACCGTAAGGTGAGATCCCGACCGCGGCCTTTCCGGTGAGCTTGAACGTCCAGGCCTGCGCGAGCTTGGAGACATTCGCGGAGGAGATCGTCGAGCCGACGGCGTCCCGGGTGTTCGCGAGGTCGCCGTTCGGATACGGCCAAGATTCCGAGGTCGCCGAAGCGGGCGCGCCCGCCGACTTCGCGCCGGAGCCGCATGCGGCGAGGGTCCCGGTCGGCTTGGTGCTCGAGCCTCCGCAGGCTGCGAGCAGCAACGCGGCTGCCGCGATCGCCGCGGTTACTCCCAGGCCGCCGTGTGAAGCTTTCACGAGTGCCTCCTCTACGCGATTTCGATGATATCACGTAGATACTACATGGATGTCAAGGCGCTGTCAGGGCTTCACGGCGTCAACCCGAGCGCTCGTGACGCTCGCGCGGCGCCCTCGGTCAGCGACCGCAGCTTCGCCCAGGCGATCTGCGGGTGGGTCCGTCCGCCGAAGCCGCAGTCGGTTCCGGCGATCACGTTCTCGGCGCCGACGACCGACGCGAAGCGTTCGATCCGCTGCGCGACCAGGTCGGGATGCTCGACGACGTCGGTCGAGTGGGTGACGACGCCCGGGACGAGGATCTTGCCCTCGGGCAGACGCACGTCGCGCCACACCGCCCACTCGTGCTCGTGGCGGGCGTTCGCGCCCTCGATCAGGTAGGCCTGCGCGTTGACCTCGAGCAGTACGTCGACGAGGTGGACGAGCTCGAGGTCGTGGGCGTGCGGGCCGTGCCAGCTACCCCAGCACATGTGGTAGCGCACGCGCTCCTCGGGGATGTTCGCGAGCGCGTGGTTGAGCGCCTGGACCCGAGTGCGGCAGCGCTCGCGGAACGCGTCGAGACCCATCTCGATCCCGATCCGGTCCCACAGCGCGGGCAGCCACGCATCATCGACCTGGAGCACGAAACCGGCGTCGACGATGAGCTCGTACTCGACGCGGAGCGCGTCGGCGAGCGCGTACAGATAGTCGACATCGGTGTCGTAGAACGCATTCGCGCGGTAGACCTCGAGACTTGCCGGCGCGGTCGACGTCAGGAACGCGTCCTCGCCGGGGTCGCAGGCGCGAAGGATCTCGATCTCCCGCTGCACCTGCTCGTGTCCCGCGTACGCGATCGGACCCGTGCACACCCACTGCAACCGGCGCGCGCTCACCTGTCCGCCGGCCGTGTAGAACAGCGTTCCGCGCTCGGTCGCGAACCGGTAGAAGGCGTCGAACTCCTCGCGGTCGCGGCCCTGTGCGATCAGCGGCTTCTCGCCGGTGGCATCGGTTACTTCGAACCCCGCGAACCGATCGTCCGCGAACGACAGCCAGTCGCCGCCCTTCGTGTACTCGCCCTCGTTGACCAGATCGAGGCCCAGCTCGCGCTGCCTGGCGACGATGCTCGCGACCGTGCCGCGCAGCTCCGCCTCGCTGGCCGGGGCGACGTCATCGGCGTACGGCAGGCTGCCGGCGTGCGTGGTCAGGATCCGCGAGGTGCTCCGCTTCATCGCTGCTCACAGCGTAAATCGGGCAGCTCCGGGTAGTAAACGACATCGTGAACGAGTTGGAGATCCTCTGGAGGCTTGGTCTTGCCCTCGTGCTGTCGTCGGTCATCGGCATCGAGCGCGAGGTCGGGCAGAAGTCCGCCGGACTGCGCACGTACACGCTCGTGGGCGTCGGTGCCGCCGTCTTCATGCTGGTCAGCACCTACGGCTTCCGCGATGTGCTCGCGAACCCGCACACGGTGCTCGACCCGTCGCGGGTCGCGGCTCAGATCGTGTCTGGAATCGGCTTCATCGGCGGCGGCATCATTTTCGTGCGGCGGGACACCGTCCGCGGTCTCACCACGGCCGCGGGCGTATGGGTGACGGCCGGCGTCGGGATGGCGTGCGGCGGCGACCTGCCGCTGCTGGCGGTCTCGACCACGCTGATCTACCTCGTTGTGGCGTTCGTCTATCCGTTCCTGCTGCGGATGCTCCCGCGCTCCCGGTTCGCGCCGTCCGATCTGCGTCTCGTGTACATCGACGGTCAGGGGCTGTTGCGCGAGGCTCTGGTGCAGTGCGCGCGGCGCGGATTCTCGATCTCCGACCTCGAGATCAAGCGCGAGCAGGATGGCGCGCACAATGGTCATCCACGCCAAGTCACCGTCGACCTCGAGATTCGGGGACAGGGGTCCGTCACCGACCTGGCGTCCGAGCTCAACGAGCTCGACGGCGTCGTCAGCGTGCACGCCGGCGACGCCAACGAGTTCGCCTACTGACCGCCGGCCAGCCCGGGGACGATCAGCACCTTGGCGGAGGCGTCGGCATCGAGGGCGGTCGTCATCGCGGTCGGCGCGTCTTCGATCGCGAACCGGTGCGAGACGATCTCTTGCAACGGAATGCGTCGATGGTGGCGCGCGAGTAGCGCAAGCGTCCCCTCGTAGCACCGGAGATCCTCGCCGCCGACGCCGAGCAGGGTTAGGCTGCGCCCGCAGATCACCGCCGGGTTGAACGCCTCATCGCCCATGTCGACGAACGCGCCGACCTCGATGATCGTGCCGCCGTCGCGGACCATCGACGTCGATTGCGCGAACGCGCCCGGGAACCCGGTTGCGTTGACGACGATGTCGGCGCCCTCGCCGTGGCAGCGCTCGCGAATCTGATTTGTCGGGTCGTCCTCGGGAGCAAACGCGGCAGCGTCGGCCACGCGGGCGGCGATACGCCGGCGCTTTTCCGAGGGGTCGACCACCAGCACCTGCCCCGCGCCCATCAGCGACGCCTTGATCGCGTGGGCGAGTCCGAGCGGGCCGGCGCCGATGATCGCGACCGCGTCGCCGGGGCGGAACCCCGCGGGCCGTCGCAGCGCCGCGGCGCGCTCGAGGCTGTGCGTGACCGCGAAGATCTCGGTCAGCACCGCCACATCGTCCGGGAGCTCGTCGGGTACGCGGAACAGGGCGGTGCCGGGCTTCAGGTAGAGGTACTCCGACCACCCGCCGAACAGGTGCGGCGCCGTTGCGGACGTGAGCGAGTTGCCGTAGTTCTCGAGGTTCCGGCACAGGTAGTACGGGAACCCTCGCGCGCACATGTGGCAGCGGCCGCACGCGCGGTTCGGAGCCGGGATCACGCGGTCGCCGGCGGAGAGCGGCGTCCCGTCGAACGCGGGCGCCCCGCCGGAGCCGACCTCGGCGACGACGCCCACGTTCTCATGCCCCTGGATGATCGGGAACGGAGTGCTGCGCTCGTACTCGGTGCCGAGGTACTGCTCGGTCTCGCCCCGATAGGTGTGCTTGTCGGTGCCGCAGATCCCCGACGCGAGCATCCTCAGCAGCACCGCCCCTGGCTCGAGTGCCGCCGGGTACGGGTACTCGCGGACTTCGAGCTGGCCTGGCGCCACCAGCGTGGCTGCCCGGACGGTGCTCGTCGCGCTCATCATTTCCCTGTGAACGTATACCTATCGGCAGGCGTAAGCTCGCGGCGTGGCCCGGCACGATCAAGGTCCCTACCGCTCGAGCTCGGTCAACTCCTACCTGATCGAGACACGAATCGGCGCGGCGGTGGCGCTGCTCGTGCTCGCCGCCGGCGTCGTGCTGGACCTCACGACGGAGCACTTCTGGGCCCGCAACGCACTCCTGGCCGGGCTCCTTTCGAGCCTGATCGTCGTCGTGCTATCGGCCGCGGTGTTCAACGAGGCGGTCGAGCGGCGCAACCGGCGGCGGTGGAGCGTCCTCGCCCAGTACGTGATGCTCGAGCTCGTCCGTCAGGCGCGGCTCGTGTGGACCAGCGTGATGGAGGTGGCGGGGCTGATGGCGCCGGACGCGACCGACGCCGCCTCGATCGATGCCGCCGCCCAGGTCGTCCACGACACCGAGCGGTTGAGGGCCGCGATCCGCGAGGCCATCGGCGACGATGCCAAGCAGCGGCAGCTGCACGAGGGCGTCTCCGCGTTCGTCGTGCATGGCGACGAGGTGCTCGGGCGATGGGCGGGGGTCATGCTCAACGCCAATGCCTACGCCGAGATCATCGACAGGCAGGTCGAGCTCGCGAGCGACGTCGCCTGGCTCGAGAGCCTGCTCGACAGCAGGCACCCGAACGACGACTTCGTCAAGCGACGCCGGGGCGCGGCCAGCCCGGCGATCCAGATCGCGGGAAACATCGACGACGACACGCTTACCGACCGGATCGTCGCGATCACGCAGCTCGCCGAAGGGCTCGACCGGACGACCCTCGAGCTGGCCCTGCGCATCGTCCCCGTCGAATGGTGGGCGGCGCGGCTGGGCACGACCGTGCCGACGGCGAGCTCCGCCCACGACGCCCAGACGGTCGGCTCAGCCGACCGCGCGAGCTAGATCGGCGCGCACAGCGCCCTGAAGGTCTCACTTATCAGGCCGCCAGGGTCCGCCCCGGGAGTATCGGGGTCGCGCTCCCACCGGCTCAGCTGCAATGAACCCTCGACGACGAGCCGGCACCGTTCGAAGCGCCGCTCGGTCAGCCGTCCCGGGAGCTCCCGGGCGTCGGTCCCGGAGGCAAACAGGTCGGCGAGCACGAGCGCGTCCTCGATCGCGAGGCCGACGCCCCAGGCCATCTGCGGCGTCGTGGTGTGTGCCGCGTCTCCGATCAAGACCGCACCTCCCGCACCCCACGGCGGCGGAACCAGCAGCCAGTACAGCCCGCGGAAATCGATCTGCGCGGGGTCGGTGATCTGTGCGGCAATCTCGGGCACCACGAACCCGAACGCCGACAGGCGTTCGTGGAGCATGTCCAACAAGCGATCCGCCGGCGGCCGGGCAGGGCCCGTGCTGGAGTCGAGCATCCAGACATACGCCCGTTCCGGTCCGAGGGGCACCAGACCGAGCCGCGTATCGCGCCCCAGCATCATCGTGTAGCGCACGAGCTGAGCGGGCTTGCGAACGTCGAGCCGCCAGATGACCTGACCCGCGTACGTGGGCTCCGGAGCATCCGGGACGAGCAGATGCCGCATCGCGGAGTGCACGCCGTCAGCTCC
>Ga0335072_10015876_pt1 | contig 10683 bp, 11 predicted proteins | sample Lox_Sample_21_FD_206725 | JGI IMG/M metagenome (GOLD analysis project Ga0335072, IMG submission 206725) | Soil microbial communities from Loxahatchee National Wildlife Refuge, Florida, United States - Lox_Sample_2.1 | ecosystem: Environmental > Terrestrial > Soil > Wetlands | place: USA... | reverse complement strand
CTCCAAGCGCGCCGAAGAACTGATAATCTTGAGGAGCTATGCTTCTACACGGTATTTTTCCGCCCATTACCACACCGTTCTATCCCGACGGCAACGTCTATTTTAAAAAGCTCGAGTCGAACGTGGAACGATACTCGCGGACTCCAATTGCGGGCATCGTTGTACTCGGATCGACGGGCGAAGCGATCATGCTCTCGGATCAGGAGCGTCGGGATGTCCTGAAGACGGCGCGGGCGGCCGCGGCCCCGCACAAGGCTCTGATAGCTGGTACGGGAAGCGAGTCCGCAATCGAAACTCTCCGGCTGACGGAATACGCGGCCGAGCTCGGCTATGACGCTGCCCTGATACGCACGCCGCATTACTACAAGCGGCAAATGCAGCCCGCAAATATTCTGGCGTTTTATCGCATGGTGGCCGACCGGTCACCGCTGCCGGTGCTGATCTACAACGTCCCGCCGTTTACGGGTTATGACGTGCCCGCCGAACTAGTGGTCGAACTGGCAGAGCATTCGAACATTATCGGCATAAAAGAATCGAGTGGCGACGTCGAGAAGGCGCGCAGGATCGTTGAGGGCACGCGCCATATCAAACGCAGTGCCACGGTCACCGAAACGTTCGATGCCGTCACTCCGCGGATGCTGGCGGCAGCGAGTGCGAGTTCAGACGGCGGGGAACTGGTGCCAGTCGGGGTGTTGACAGGCGATTCCACGCCGAAGCCGTCCTCAGCAGCAGTAAGCGTCGTGGGAAAGATGAAAACGCGCCAGAAAGAAGTTGGATTTCAGGTGCTAGTCGGCGCGGCGCAAAAACTCCATCCGTCGCTTGACGCTGGGGCGGTGGGTGCGATCCTGGCATTCGCGGATCCCGCGCCTACGGCGTGCTACGAAATCTACGCGGCATGGAAAGAAGGCGACGCGGCATTAGCCGCACTAAAGCAGACGCGCATCGTCCAAGCCGCGCAACGCGTTGGTGCGGAACTGGGCATACCCGGCCTGAAGTACGCCATGGACCTTAACGGCTACTTCGGAGGCCCTTCGCGTCTGCCGCTGCTCCCGCTGACAGGTGAACTGAAGGGGGAAATCGACAGCCTGTTCGCGGACATCCGGAGTTGACGCTCGGAACTTGCGTTGCGTCAGGCTCGCGAGTGTGTTACAACTCACCGCCAAATGAGAAAAGCTCTCGCCCTTATCCTGATTTGTTTAGTGGCCGTCATCGCAGGACCAAAGGTTTTTGCGAAGGATACGCCAGCACAAGTTCTTACTTGGCCGGAGAGCGGCACGCCTGTTCTTCGCTTCACCTTTGGGAAATTTAAGGAGATCGGCTCCGTCGGAAACGAACGATCGTACGTAACCGAGACCACGGCGGAAAACCTGTGGAGCAAGCCGATCAGCAACGCAAGCTTCTCCTTGTATCTGTTTGATAAGAACAAGACTCGAATTGCTGAAGCAACTCTTACGGTAAGCAACGTTGCGCCGGGAGAGACGGTCAGATTTCAAACCGCGATCGCCTCATCCGGTCCACCGGCATCGTTATCAGTAGTCGCGAGATATCTACCTAAGGAATTGGGTCCGGTGGCGCCTCCACGGCTCGTTTCAATCACGGTGAACACAGTGCCGCAAGGGGCACTCGCGAGGCTCGACGGAGTCGATGTGGGGACGACTCCCAAGATTGTGCAAGTGTCGGTGGGCAAGCACATCCTGGAATTCAGCAAAGAAGGATTCAACGCTGGAAAGTTTCCCTTCGAGATGGGCCCGGATGATGCCTCAGGCGGGAGCGTGAGTTTTGAATTGGGCACTTCGGCGCACGACACCATAGAACTTCGAGATGGTAGTGTTTTGACCGGTGATCTGGTGTCGCTGTCGGGGATGGAAGTCGTGATCAAGGTTGGGGGTTCTGACCAGCGCCTCAATCGAAACCAGGTAAAACGCATCTTGCTGGTGGAGCGAGACGCGCCAGCTCAGACAAACCAGTGAAGTCCCCGAAATCGAAGGGACTGCATCTGCCTGCGGCGTCGGAGCAAATGAAGGCCTGGTCTGCGGCCCTCGCCGGCGAGATTGCAGATTGGCCGCAAGTTGACCTGCGCTCGTTCTTTGGATTCACGGCGCTCTACCGTCGCGACCTCATTTTCGCAGTGCTTCCGCGCACGCGCGCGATGGGGACATCGAATTCGTTGGCGTTCAAGTTGGAGTCTGCGGGTCCGAAGATTCAGGCACGACTTGAGAAGGATCCTCGCATGGGATTCACGCTCATGCAGCGCAAGCGCTGGTACACGTTCGAACTCTCCTCTGATGCAGATCTACACGATGCCCTTGACTGGCTGGGGCGGGCCTATGAGGCGGCCAGAAACCAATCCGCGAAGGGCATCGGCAAGAAATCAGAGCTAAAGAACCAATCCTAATCAACCTTTAGCTTGAGATCACGGCGGGCGGAAGCGTATACTGATTCTAACGAACGTTCGAATTAGTTTGCAGCTTGTGGGTTATGGGGAGTCCTTCGACCGCAACTCGGATTTCTGTCCGGCGGCATCGCGCCACCCCGCCGGCGACGCGTTATGACCGGCGCCTGGCGGAGATTCTTGCTCACGCCACCGACGTCTTCTGCGAAAAAGGATACGAAGGCGCTTCGATGCGCGACCTATCGCGCGCGAGTGGGATGTCGCTCGCCGGGCTCTACTACTACTTCGAGTCCAAGGAGCGACTGCTGTTCCTCATTCAGAAGCACACCTTCACAACCATCGTGCAGCGGCTGAAGTTGGGGCTGGAAGGAGTGAACGACCCCGAACAGCGCGTCCGGATTTTCATCCTCAACCACCTCGAATATTTTCTGGCGAATCAGGCGGCGATGAAGGTTCTATCGCACGAAGCTGAGGCGTTGAAGAATGGATTCGCCACCGAAGTCGCGGCCATCAAGCGGGAATACTATCGCATCTGCATGGGGCTGCTCGACGACCTGAAGAGTGCCGGCGGTCTGCAGTTCTCTACCCGCATCGCCGTACTGAGTTTGTTCGGCATGATGAACTGGATTTACACATGGCACAACGCACGCGTGGATGCCGATGCCGCGTCGATTGCGCGTGAGATGGGTGACATTTTTCTGCGGGGTGTGATGGCGGGTTCAAAAAAGGGCAAGCGAGAATAGATCCAGATGGTGGGAAAAGCAGGTCCTCGCTTTGCGAGGAATGACAATACCGATTCAAGGAGATTTACATGGCGACGACAGTGCAGTCGGCAGCGGGCGAAACCACAAAGCAGCTTGTCAACTACGGTACGGACGGCGGAGTCGCGGTAATCGAAATGTGCGATCCGCCGGCGAATACTTACACGTATGAGATGAACCGCCAACTCGATGAGGCGATCCTGAAGGCGCGAATGGACAACGAGGTCTATGTCATTGTGCTGACCGGGGCCGGCGATAAGTTCTTCTCTGCGGGCGCCAACATCAAAATGTTGGCCAGCGTCGATCCAACGTTCAAGTATTACTTCTGCCTGCACGCTAACGAAATGCTGCTGCGGCTTGAGCACACGCCGAAGCTGGTCATCGCGGCGATTAACGGACATTGCGTAGGCGGCGGACTCGAAATCGCAATGGCGGCTGACCTTCGCATCGCCCGCAAAGACGCGGGAAAGATTGGGTTGCCGGAGGTAAACCTTGGCGTTCTTCCGGGCACAGGCGGCACGCAGCGGCTTTCGCGGATGGTCGGGAAGAGCAAGGCGATCGAGTTGATGGTTACGGGTAACACGTTTTCGTTCGAAGAGGCGCAGGAGTTCGGCATCGTCAACGACATCTTTGAGCGCGATGGTTTCATGGAAAGCATCATGGAGTATGCCAAACAGTTCTGCCCGCCGAACAAGGCGTCGAAGGCGGTGGGGCGCATCAAGCGCGCAGTCCAGACCGGGTGGGAGATTCCGATGGAGTCGGCGCTCGCCGTGGAACGCGAGAACCAGCAGTTGTTGTTTCAGAGCGAAGACGCGAAAGAAGGACTCGCTGCGTACGTGGAGAAGCGGCCGGCGAACTTCAAGGCGAAATAGCTTGTCGAGAGGCGGACGCACTCGTCCGCTCAGCGAGTGAAAGCTCGAACAGTGCGAGGACTGGATTATGCCAGGAAAAGTAGCAAAAATCGGAACCTTCAGCGATTGGATTGGCCTGTTTAACGACTGGCGCAGAGAGATTGGTGTCAATACCGATGACATCGAGGCCTTCCACTTCGATACGCTCTACGGCGCGATTGAGACGGACGACATTGAGTTCGGGTCATACAAGGGCCGCCGCAAGTGGGAAAACGTGCGCCAGATCCCCACCCAACAGATGCGCGACGCGCTCATGAACATGATCGTCTACCAGGGCGACACCGAGTTCGCGAGCGTCGAACAGCAGCGCAACCTGCTTGAGAATGCCCCGACCGACTGGGATCGCCGAGCCATCACCCGCGTCATGATCGAAGAAATGAGGCATGGCTGGCAGATGTGTGCATTGCTGATCGATCACTTCGGGTATTCCGGAAAGGTTGAGGCGCAGAAGATGCTCGAGCGGCGCGCGTTTGAGAACAAACGCCTGCTAGGGGCCTTCAACGTCGATGTCGACAACTGGATGGATTTCTTTACGTACACCGACTTCGTTGACCGGGATGGCAAGTTTCAGTTGCAGATGCTGAAGTATTCCGCGTTCGCACCGCTCGGCCGCTCGATGTCGTACATGCTGCGCGAAGAGGCGTTCCACATGGGCACGGGCAATGATGGCCTGCGGCGCATCGTGGAAGCAGGGGTGATTCCAGGGTGGCTGATTCAGAAATATCTCAACAAGTGGCTGTCGAGTTCCTACGACTTGTTTGGCACGGATCATTCTTCATCCGCACATTGGGCGTATGTGTGGGGCGTGAAGGGACGCTATGACGAGCCGAAAAATGACAAGGCTCCAGATCTCGACGATCTGAACGACTACAACCGGAACTTGTATCGCGACGAAGTCGCGGGACTGATCGAGCGCTTCAACTCATCGCTGAAGGCCGGAGAGCCGAAGCTGTACGCTCCCGACATCAAGTTCAATCGCGCGATCGGGAAGTGGGCTGGGCAGAAGTTCCATGCCCAGACCGGCGAACCACTTGACGATCGCGCCTACGAAACGCATTTGAACGATTACATGCCGTCCGCCGCGGATAAGAAGTTGCTTCTCGAAATCATCGAGAACGAGAAGAAGTGGATCGCAGAGAAGACGGGCGCCCGCGATCCGCTCTCGACGATTGGAGAAGTGCGGAAGTCGGCAATCAATTTGTAGCTCGCGAAGCCCTTTCACGACGGAGGACGCGGAGGACACAGAGGAAGATATGGGAGTGACATCGGCGGCATCCGGCGTTAGTCGGCTCGTGCTTGAGATGGACCCGCCGGTCGCGCGCATCTTTCTGCATAACCCTCCTCTGAACGTCATCGACCTGCCGATGATGGATGAACTTGCGGAGTCTCTGCGCGAAATTGAGGCCCGACAAGACATTTCGGTCGTTCTTTTCAAAGGCGATGGCAAAGCCTTCTCCGCGGGTGTCGACGTAGCGGCTCATACTCCGGATAAGGTCGAGGAGATGCTGGCGAAGTTTCATGGCGTGATTCGTGCGCTCGTTGCGATGAAGAATGTCACTATCGCCGAGGTACACGGGTACTGTCTGGGTGGCGGCGCGGAACTGGCGATGGTATGCGACATGGTGTTTACGACCGAATCTGCGCAGTGGGGATACCCAGAGATCAAGCTGGGCTGTTATCCGCCGGTGGCGTGCACGGCGCTGGCTGCTCTCGTAGGCCAGAAGCGCGCGGCTGAGTTGATCCTGACAGGGCGGACGATCGACGGTAAAGAAGCCGCAGAGATCGGGCTCGCGACGCGCTCCGTTTCTGAAAATGATCTTGGCGCGAGCGTCGAAGAGTGTATCGATCGCTTGCGGAAGCTGAGTCCGGCAACGCTGGCGTTAACGAAGAAGGCCTCTTATGCCTGGGACTCTATGCACTTCGACAAAGGACTGGCGCGCGCCGAGAAAATCTATTTCGAAGATCTGATGAAGACGGAGGATGCGCACGAAGGTGTACGCGCCTTCATGGAAAAACGTACGCCAAACTGGACAGGCAAGTAGCGCGCGCAGCCAATGGACTACGAGATCAGCCCCGAAGAAGTAAAAAGCAGGCTGGACGCCGCGGAGCCCTTCACGCTGCTCGACGTGCGCGAGCCGTGGGAGGTTGAGACTGCGCAGATCGAGGGCGCCAAGCTGATGCCGATGGGCGATGTGCCATCACGCGCGCACCAGGAACTCGATCCTGACGAACCTATCGTCGTCGTGTGCCATCACGGCGTGCGGTCGATGAATGTGACGGTGTGGCTGCGGCAGCAGGGATTTGAGAAAGTGCAATCCATGCGAGGCGGCATTGATGCGTGGTCGCGGCGCGTCGATGGGAAAGTGCCGATGTACTAGTGGCAGCTCTTAGCTATTAGCTCTTAGCTTTTAGCCAAATCGGCCAGCTAAGAGCCAAAGGCTAAGAGCTAAGAGCTACTCATGAAAAAAGAACTCATCGAGCTCCGGGTCAACGGTCGTACGCACGAGCTGGCCATCGAGCCCAATGCTCTGCTGCTCGACGCACTGCGCCAGGAGCTGCAGCTCACGGGTTCAAAGCGCGGCTGTGATGATTCTTCCTGCGGAGCATGCACGGTGCTGGTCGATGGTGTCACGATGATGTCGTGCACTTTGCTAGCCGCGAGTTGCGAGGGGCAAGAGATCACCACGATCGAGGGCGTGAGCCAGCACGGCAGTCTCGCTGCAATCCAGAAAGCCTATGGAGACTGGGGCGGAGCACAATGTGGATATTGCACGCCCGGCTTCGTCATGACTGTGAAAGCGTTGCTGGCGGAGAATCCGGATCCATCGGAGAGTGACGTGCGCTCCGCGCTGAGTAGCAATCTGTGCCGCTGTACCGGGTACAACCAGATGTACGAGGCGATTCGTGCGGCGATTGCGGCGGAGCGAGCGCTCACAGTGAGCAGCAAGTAGCGAGATGAGCAATTTCTCCATCATCGGCAAGCCCACCGCCATGATCGACGCGGCAGAGAAGACCACCGGCTCTGGTAAGTACACCGATGATCTCAGCGTTCCCGGAATGATGATCGGGAAGATCCTGCATTCTCCGTATCCCCACGCTCGTATCAAACGCATCGACGCCAGCCGAGCCGAGAAGCTGAACGGCGTGCTCGCGATCGTGACCGGTAAGGACGCCCCCAATCCCTATGGCATTCTACCTGTGGGTCACGACGAACACGCGTTGGCGCTCGACAAGGTTCGCTACGTTGGTGACAACGTTGCTTGTGTCGTCGCGGTGTCGGAAGCGATCGCCGAAGCGGCGCTCGAACTGATCGATGTGGAGTACGAAGTCCTGCCTGCATATTTCGACCCCGAAGAGTCGATGAAGGCGCAGACCGATCTCATCCACGACAACAAACCCGGCAATCTCGAGAAGGACTATCACCATGTCTTCGGTGATCCCGATAAAGGCTTTGCCGAAGCTGACCAAGTGGCCGAGGCTCGTTTCATTGCAAATGAAGTGACGCATGCGGCGATGGAGCCTCACTCCACGCTTGCGTCGTTTGAAGTTGATCCGCACACTGGGAGGCCAGGCCGCCTCACCGTCTGGTCGTCGACGCAGGTGCCGTATTACTTGCAACACAAGCTGTCGCTCGTGCTCGACATGCCGATGCAGCAGATTCGCGTGATCAAGCCGCTGGTCGGCGGAGGCTTTGGCGGCAAGAGTGAAGTGATTCCGCTGGAAATTATCGCGGCGGTCGCTGCCCGCAAGGCACAGACTCCGGTCAAAATCACGTACACGCGCGAAGAGGTGTTCTGGGCGCATCGCGGGCGTCCGCGCACCATCATCGACCTGAAGACCGGAGTGAAGAATGACGGATGCATTACCGCCGTGAAGGCGCGCGTCGTGCAGGATGGCGGCGCCTATTGCTCGTATGGCGTTGTTACGATTCTCTATTCCGGCGCACTGCTGGGCGCGCTCTACGACATCCCAAACATTCAATACGACGGTTATCGCGTGTTGACGAACAAACCTGCTTGCGGCGCGATGCGCGGACACGGAACCGTCAACGTCCGATTCGCTTTCGAGGCGCAACTGGACGAACTGGCTGCGAAGATCGGGATGGACCCGGCAGAGATTCGCCAGCGCAATCTGTTGAAGCCGCCTTGCGTCACGGTCAATGGCCTGCGGGTACAGAGTTACGGCCTGCCAGAGTGCATCGAGAAAACGGTTGAACGTTCAGGATGGAAACAGCGCAAGGGCAAACTCCCCCAGGGGCGTGGTCTTGGAATTGCATGCAGCCATTACGTGAGCGGCGCCGCCAATTCGATTATTCGTTCCGACATGCCTCACTCGACGGTAAATATCAAGATCGACCGCGATGGCGGAGTCGTTGTCTATACCGGAGCGTCTGAGATTGGTCAGGGTTCGGACACGATGACGGCGCAGGTCGCGGCCGAAGTGCTGGGATGCTCTCTGTCTCGTGTGCGAGTGATCGCGGCCGACACTGATTTGACGCCGATCGATATTGGATCGTACTCGAGTCGGGTGACGTTTATGGCGGGGAATGCGACGCTGCGAGCGGCGCAGGAAGTGAAGCAGGCGATTGCGGCTGCGGCGGCGAAGAAGATGGGTTGCGACCTTGACGATCTTGTTTTTCGAGATGATGCGATTTTCAAGAGGAACGATCTGGTGTCAGCCGAGGGCAAGTCCGCGCAAACACCGCGCGGACCGGACGGGCTGGGGCGCCCGTCCCCACATGGTTCTTCTTTGTCCCAGCAAGTCGAAACGCCTTCGGTTAGTGGACGCGTAGAGGGCCAGATTCTCCGGGGATCGCTGCAGCAGAGACGCAAAGACGAAGGTCCGAAGGATCGGATGACTTTCGAAGAAGCCGTAGTCGCGGCGATCGATTTTCATGGCGCGCTGACCGGCACCGGTTCGTACGCTCCTCCGCCGGAGGCCCGTGGAGGCAAGCACAAAGGCGCGGGAGTAGGACCCTCGCCAGCGTATTCCTATTCCGCGCAGGTCGCCGAGGTGAGCGTTGACGAGGAGACCGGCGAAGTAACCGTACACAAAGTCTGGGCTGCGCACGATTGCGGACGCGCGCTGAATCCAGTTTCCGTCGAAGGCCAGATCATCGGTTCGGTGTGGATGGGCATGGGGCAGGCCCTCACCGAAGAAATGATCTGGAAAGACGGCATGTTGATGAATCCCGGGTTGCTCGAGTATCGCAGCCCGTCGGCGGTAGAGTCGCCGGAAATCGAACCGATCATCGTGGAGAGTATCGATCCTGAGGGTCCGTTTGGCGCCAAGGAGTGCAGCGAGGGATCGCTCGCTGCGACCATTCCTGCAATTGCAAATGCGATTTACGACGCGGTGGGCGTGCGTTTGCACGAGTCGCCGTTTACGCCGGAGCGCGTGCTCGCTGCGCTACGTGCGAGGAGAAATGCGAAGACTCGGAATTTGACGGGGGGCGTCGACCCGACTTTGCCGTCCCGTTTCCGCGAGCATGGCGGCTCACTTTGTTTCAAAGGTAAGGGCCCGGAGCGGCATGCGCTGGATCCCGCGCGGCGTCAAGTTCCGACTGGAGGCATGGATTGAGCCTACCGGAGTTCAAACTTCTCCGGCCGCGGTCGGTCGACGAGGCGATTGGGCATTTAGCCAGATATGGCGGGAACCTTCGTGTCCTTGCGGGCGGGACTGATCTGATTCCTTCCATGCGGCAGAAACTGTTTGAGCCGGAGTTCGTACTCGATCTTCGCAGCGTCGGCGAAATGCGAGGGATCAGGCCGCACCCAGACGGCGGGGTTGAAATTGGGGCGCTGACGACGCTACGGGTGATTGAGCGCTCGCCACTTCTACGCCAGCACTTTTCAGTACTCAGTGAGGCAGCGGCAACTGTAGCGTCGCCGGTTTTGCGAAACATGGGCACCATCGGAGGCAACATTTGCCTCGACACGCGCTGCCTTTGGTACAACCAGTCGCTCACCTGGCGCAAAGGTTGCGGCTTTTGCATCAAGAAGGATGGCGACCTGTGCCACGTGGCTCCCGGCGGCACCAAATGCTGGGCCGCGTTTTCGGGAGATACGCCACCAGCGCTGCTTTGCTTGAATGCGGAAATTGAGATAGCCGGAACTGCCGGGAAGCGCCGCATCGCGCTGAGTGATTTCTATACTGGTCTCGGTGATACCTTTCGCAGGCTGCAGTCGAACGAATTGGTGACGCGCGTCTTCCTGCCAGCTTCAGCCGCAGACTACAGCGGTGTATATCGCAAGCTTCGCGTCCGTGGTTCGATCGACTATCCGCTGGCGGGCGTGGCTGTCGTAATGAAGCGCTCAAACGGCCACGTCGCCGACGCTCGGGTAAGCATTACCGCCGTGAACCCCTCACCGTTATTGGTGAAGGGAGTGGGGGAATTGCTGGCAGGGCGAGCCGTTGACGAGACTCTCGCAGAAGCCATCGGCGATCTCGTCGCGAAAACCTCGAAGCCCCTGACCACTTCTGCACTAACCCCTGAGTATCGGCGCGACATGATTCGTGTGTTCACCAAGCGGGCTGTGCTGGCAGCGGCCGCCAATTGATGTATCCTCCTTACGAACGAATCGACGCACCTCAGCATGATCACCGACTGCCACATCCA
>Ga0335072_10015874_pt1 | contig 10683 bp, 9 predicted proteins | sample Lox_Sample_21_FD_206725 | JGI IMG/M metagenome (GOLD analysis project Ga0335072, IMG submission 206725) | Soil microbial communities from Loxahatchee National Wildlife Refuge, Florida, United States - Lox_Sample_2.1 | ecosystem: Environmental > Terrestrial > Soil > Wetlands | place: USA: Florida... | reverse complement strand
TTCAGCGGGCCGTGCGCGGCCAGGCTGATCAGCGGCAGTGCGTACGCGTGCCGCCAGGCGTTGGCCGCCCGTTCCAGCCGGGAAAGGTCGCCCGCCATCGGCTGCTCGTTACCGATCAGCGCGCGGATCCGGGCCGCGGCGCTGGACTCGATGGCCCGGCCGCTGGTGTACGGGGCCAGGAACCGGATGTCGCCGGTGATCGCGTAGCCGCGCACCCCGGTCTCCTGGTCGACCAGGGCGCCCTGCAGCCGGTACGCCTGGGCCTGGGCCGGCTCGATCGAGCCGGCCAGGTTGTTGACCGCGCTGCGGTTCTGGCTGAGCAGCGCCAGCACCAGCAGCGCGGCCGCCACCACCAGGACCCCCAGCGCCAGCAGGACCAGCCGGAACCAGCCCTCCGCGGTCAGCTCGCGCAGCCTGCCCCGCTCGGCCGTGGCCGGCTGGCTCGCCACCGGGTCTTTCACCACAGGGTCTTTCACCACAGGGTCTTTCACCACGGGGCCTTCCAGCGCAGGTGCACGATGGCCACGTCGTCGGCGAGGCCGCCGTACTGGCCGGCCACCACCTCGGTCCGCTCCAGCAGCGTGTCCACGAACGCGGCCGGCGGCAAGGCCGCCAGGTCGGCAGCCAGGTCGGCCAGGCCATGCTCGCCCAGCCGCTCGCTGCCCGGCCCGGTCCGGCCCTCGAACAGCCCGTCGGTGAACAGCACCAGGCCGGCCCCGGGCGGCAGGGTCAGCTCGGTCTCGGTCCACTCCGGGCTGGGCACCAGGCCGACCGCGGGCCCGGCCGCTCCCTCGATCAGCTCGACACCGGCGGGGCTGCGCAGCAGCAGGCCCGGATGGCCGGCCCGGAGCAGCCGGACATGCTGGTGATCGGGGCTGAAGGCGACATGGGTCAGGGTGGCGAAGACGTATTCGTCCGCCCGCTCGGCCATCAGCAGCTGCTCCAGCAGCCCCATCATGGCCAGCGGCGTGGCCCCGGCCAGGACCAGCGAGCGCCAGGCCACCCGGAGGCAGACCCCGAGCGCCGCCTCGGCCACCCCGTGGCCGCAGACATCGCCGATGACCGCGTGCACGGTGCCGTCCGAGGTCTCCACGACGTCGTAGAAGTCGCCACCGAGCAGTGCGTGGGCCCGGCCGGGACGGTACTGGGTGACCACCTCGAGATCGCCGGTGCGGATCAGCGGGGTGGGCAGCAGGGCCCGCTCCAGCCGCGCGTTCTCCTCCGCACGCAGCGCACTGACCTGCAGCTCCGCGGACGCCTGCTCGACCTGTTTGCGCTGCGCGGCGTACCGGATGGCGCGGCCGAACACGTCCGGCGGGGCCTGCCCCTTGATCAGGTAATCCTGCGCGCCGGCCGCGACCGCGGCCAGCCCGGCGCTCTCCTCGGCCAGCCCGGTGAGCACCACCACCGGGGCGGCCGGCGCGGCGGCCAGCAGCTGGGTGACGGCGTCGATCCCCTGCACATCGGGCAGGTGCAGGTCGAGCAGGACGCAGCCCGGGGGCGGCGTCCGCGCGGTCACCTCCTTGGCCTCGGCCAGCGATCGCACCCAGGTCAGCGAGGCCTGCACGCCGCTGTCCGCGAGCAGCTCCTCGACCAGCAGCGCATCCCCCGCGTCATCCTCGACCAGCAGCACCGTGTCCGGCTCGCCGAGCCATTCCGGGGTGTCCCGGTCGGCGCCGCTGCCCTCGGCGGCTGGCTCCGCGTGCCGGTGCGCGGCCTCCTCCCCGGGCCGGGCCGACACGGTCACCGCCCACCCACGTGACGTGCACCCAACGAACTGCTCCTCAAGCTGACTGACGGACCGCCCACCCCGGCGGGACGCAGGCCGCGGCCTGGCCTGGCGACTCAATCTGGCGACTCAATCTGGCGACACAATAGTCGGCCATATCTAGTGGCCTGTCGCTGTTTCGGCGCGGCCGGAACGAAACCGCGACCGGCCGCGGGCGGGACGAACCCGCCGCTGCCATGTTCCACGGTTTCCGCGGCCGAAACATCGAAGCGGTGCGGCCCGGAACGGACCGCACCGCCGGGAACTGGTTCAGCCAGCCAGCCGCGCCGTCTGGCCACGGCGGGCCAGCCGCCGCTCCTCCTCCGTGGTGCCGCCCCAGATGCCGTGATCCTGGGCGGTCTGCATGGCGTAATCCAGGCACTCGGGGCGCACCGGGCAGCCCCGGCAGACGGCCTTGGCCGCCGTCACCTCGGGCATCGCCGGCCCGGCCGCGGACAGCGGGAAGAACAGTTCCGGTTCCGCGGTCCGGCAGGCGCCCCGGTCCATCCAGGACAGGCCGGCGGGCGGGAGCCGGGGGAACTCCCGCCCGCCGGGCCGCCGGTTCAGGCCGCCATCCCGGTGGCCGCCGTCTCCGGCTCGGCCAGGATCCGGTCCCGGAGGTAGCCGAGGGCGTGCGCCAGCAGCCGGGACACGTGCATCTGGGAGATGCCCAGCGACTTGCCGATCTCGGCCTGGGTCATGTCGCCGTAGAACCGCATCAGCAGGATGCGCTGCTCCCGGCGGGGCAGCTCACCCCAGTGCACGGCCAGTGCGGCCATGGACAGGGTGTGCTCCATCTGCGGGTCCTCTTCGCCGAGCAGGTCGGCCAGGCTGGCCGTCTCCGGCTGGCCGGCCAGCGGCGCGTCCAGCGAGGCGGGCTGCAGCAGCAGGTCCACGCTGCGCGCCTCCCGCACCTCGGCCTCGGTGAAGCCGAGGTGGCTGGCCAGTTCGGCGTCGCCCGGCATCCGGCCGAGCTGCTGGGTGAGCTGGCGGATCCCCTCGCGGAGTTCGAGCAGCCGCTCCTGCAGCGGCCGCTCCACGTGGACCTGCCAGCGCTTGTCCCGGAAATACCGCTTGATCTCGCCGGTGATGCATGGCTGCGCGTACGCGGCCAGGCTCCGGCCGACCTGCGGATCGAAGTTGTTGATCGCCTTGAGCAAGCCCACGTACCCGACCTGCATCAGGTCCTCGGGCGACTCGGGGCTGCGGCGGTACCGGTTGGCGCAGGACCGGACCAGGGTCCGGTACCGGTTCACCAGCACCTCACATGCGGCCGACCGCTGGGCACTGCCCTGCGGCTCCGACCGGATCATGCCGAGCAGTTCGTCGTCCGAACGCTGCTCCAGCTCGGTGGGGAGGTCCCAGGCCGGGCGCAGTTCCGCATCGGTGTGCTCGGCGATCCCGCCGTGGACTGCAAATGTTTCCATGAGGAAAGAGTGCCACCGTCCTCGTCCGCATGGCAAGTGTTTCCACGAGGAAAAAATTTCAGGAGATCAACCAAGCTGGCCGGGGCTGCTGTTTCGGCCGCTCAGGGCCCTGTTGCAGCCGTCCACACCGATTGCCAGTTCGGCTCGGCCAGCGACACGAAACTAGCCAGCCTGGGTGGCGAGCTCGCCCAGACCGCGCACCAGCGCCTCGCGGCCCTCCGGGCTCATCGCCTGGAGCAGGTCGGCGAGCGCGCCGCGGCGCTGCTCGCGGACCCACTCGGCCAGCCGGCGCCCGGACTCGGTGAGCAGCAGCACGATCTCCCGGCGGCTGCCCACGGCCCGGTCCCTGGTCAGCAGGCCGGCCACTTCCATCCGGTCACACAGCCTGCTGGTGGCCGAGGCCGACGCGCCGACCTGGGCGGCCAGCCTGTTCAGGTTCAGGCTGCCCACCCGGTCGATGATCAGCAGCGCGCGCAGCTGCGCGGGTGGCACCGACGAGCTGATCTTCTCCACGGCCCGCTCGGCCGCCTCGACCAGCGCGGTCAGGCCACGTTCCGCCGAACCCGCGTCGATCTGGCTCTGCCCTGCTCCCCCGATCATGTCAGCACCCATCCAGAATCACCGCCGGGCCAGCCCGCCGCGCGCTGCCAGGCAACTTCCACCGAGCCCAAGCCAGCACGCCGTCACCTCCCGGTTTGTGCGCGGCACCTATGCTCCTGCTCCGGCTACCCGCCTCGGCCGGTTCATTCCGTTCCGCCGCCAAACTATTCTTGCGCCCGGCAATGCGGCCAGCGCCGTCCGCCTGCCCGTGAGAGAGCGGGATGGAGCTTATCAGCGCGGGCCGGCCCCCCTTCCTGACTCAGCCGGGCTTAGCTGCATCATCCGTGCCGCCCGACTACCCACGGCCCGGCGGCCTACACAGGCCAGCATGGGTGTCAGCCGCAGCACCGCCCGGGGCAGCACCGGGCGTTTACCGATCAGCCTGGCGGGCAGCGGAAGCGGGTTGACCCCAATCGGGCGAGCCGGAGGCCCTACCACATGCGAGTCGCCCTGATCACCGACCATGCCAGCCCGGTGGCTGCGCCCGAGGACGCTTACCCAGCCGGCCCAGGCGCCGGCCTGGGCGCCCTGGCCACCGCCTTGGCCGGGCTGGGCGCGCAGGTCACCATGTACGCCGGGGTGCCTGTCCCGGCCGGCCGCGGCCGGCCGGGCGGCACGGCCCGGCCGCGGCGCAGCAAGCTGTGCCCGGGCGCCGTGCTGGAGCCGCTGAGCATCCAGGCGGCGGAACCGGACAGCGGCGCTGCCGGCGACCGCGACGTGACCGCGCTGCGCATCCGCGAGCTGGCCAGCCAGCTCGCCGCCCGGTGGCAGGACAGCCCGCCCGACGTGGTGCACGCGCATTCCTGGGCGGCCGGCGTGGCCGCGCAGGCCAGCGGGCGCGAGCTGAACCTGCCGCAGGTGCAGACGTTCTACTCGCTGGCCGTGCACGATGGCCCTCGCGCGGGCGCCCGGCGGGCCCGGCTGGAGCTGGCCCTGGCCCGCAGCGCCCGGGCCGTGCTGGTCGGCGCGTCGGCGGAAAGCTCCGCGCTGGCCCGGCTGGGCGTGCCGCAGACCGCCATCCGGGTCGTGCCGCCTGGCGTGGACACCGCCCTGTTCCAGCCGGAGGGGCCGGCCGCGGAACGGGCCGACCGGCCCCGGCTGCTGATGGTGGTGACCAGCCTGGCCGCCGACCGCGGCCCGGCCGCCGCACTGCACGCGCTGGCCGCCGTGCCGGGCGCCGAGCTGTTCATCGCGGGCGGGCCGCCCGCCGCCCAGCTGGCCGGTGACCCGGGCCAGCAGGCGCTCAGCAAGCTGGCCGGCCAGCTTGGCGTGGCCGACCGGGTGACCATCGCTGGCCAGGTCACCCGGGCCGGCATACCGGCCCTGATGCGCTCGGCGGACGTGCTGCTGAACCTCAGCCCGGGCGAGCCGATGGCCCGGGTGACGATCGAGGCGATGGCCTGCGGTGTCCCGGTCATCGCGATCGGCACCAGCGCGCACCGGGACGCCGTGCTCGACGGGACCACCGGCTACCTGATGGCCGGCACCCAGCCGGCCCCGCTGGCCCGCCGGATCCGGCAGCTGCTGGCCAGCCCGCTGCGCGAGGGCATGGCCATCGCCGCGGCCAGCCGCGCCCGGGACCGGTACTCCTGGGAGCGGATCGGCACCGAGACGCTGGCCGTGTACGAGACGGCCGTGCCCAGCACGGCCCAGCTGGCCGACGGGGAGCCGGCCGAAGCCACCGGTGCCTAGGACACCATCGGTGGGGGCGGCGGCGGACTTCCCGCCGCACGTGCTCCGTGAGTACGCGCTGCTGGCCGACGGGGAGCGTGGCGCCATCGTCGGCCCGCGCGGCGACGTGGCCTGGATGTGCGCGCCCAGCTGGGACGACGACGCGGTGTTCGGCTGCCTGATCGGCGGTCGTGGCGTCTATGCCGTCACGCCGGACCGGACCCGGTTCGTCTGGGGCGGCTACTACGAGGACGGCTCGCTGATCTGGCGCAGCCGGTGGGTCACCGCCAGCGGCTTCACCGAGTGCCGGGAGGCACTCGGCTACCCGGGCGATCCAGACACCGCGGTGCTGCTCCGCCGGGTGATCGCGGTGGACGGGCCGGCCCGGGTCAAGGTCGTGCTGGACCTGCGGGCCGGCTTTGGCCGGCACCGGATGACCCAGCTCCGGTCGGCCGCCGGGATCTGGACCGCGCGCAGCGGGCCGCTCCGGATGCGCTGGTCGGGCGGGGCCCGGGCCCGGGTCCGGCCCGACGGCGCGCTGGAGCTGCTCCTGGCACTGGACGACGGCCAGGAGCACGACCTGGTGCTCGAAGTGTCCAGCCGGCCGCTGCCCCGCCGCCCGGCCGATCCGGACGCCACCTGGCAGGCCACCGAGCGGGCCTGGGCGGACGCCGTGCCCAAGCTGGGCGCCAGCCTGGCCCCGGCGGGCAGCCAGCACAGCTATGCGGTGCTGCGCGGGCTGACCAGCCGGAGCGGGGGGATGGTGGCCGCCGCCACCATGTCGCTGCCGGAACGCTCCGAGGCCAGCCGCAACTACGACTACCGGTATGTGTGGATCCGGGACCAGTGCTACACCGGCCAGGCCGTGGCGGCCGACGGGCCGCACGGGCTGCTGGACGACGCGGTGGACTTCGTGGCCGAACGGGTGCTGGCCGATGGGCCAGAGCTGAAGCCGGCCTACACGGTGCGCCGCGGCCCGGTGCCGGACGAGCGCCCGCTGCGCACGCTGGCCGGTTACCCGGGCGGCGCGGACAAGGCCGGCAACTGGGTCAACCGGCAGTTCCAGCTGGACGCGCTGGGCGGGGCGCTGCAGTTGTTCGCCGCCGCGGCCCGGCACGACCACCTGGACACCGGGCACTGGCGCGCGGCCGAGGCGGCGGTCCGCGCCATCGAGGCCCGCTGGGCTGACCCGGACGCCGGGGTGTGGGAACTGGACAACCACCACTGGGCCCAGTCCCGGCTGATGTGCGTGGCCGGCCTGCGCGCGATGGCCGCGGCGGGCGCCGCGCCGCCCCAGGCGGCGGCCTGGCAGACGCTGGCCGACACCATCCTGGCCGACGTGGCCGCGGACAGCGTGCACCCCAGCGGCCGGTGGCAGCGCGCCCCCGATGACGAGCGGGTGGACGCGGCGCTGCTGCTGGCCGCGATCCGGGACGCCGTCCCGGCCGGGGACCCGCGCAGCCTGGCCACGCTGCGGGCGGTCACCGACGACCTGGCCCGGGACGGCTACCTGTACCGGTTCCGGCACGACCAGCGGCCGCTGCAAAAGGCCGAGGGCGCGTTCGTGATGTGCGGCTTCCTGATGGCGCTGGCCCTGCACCAGCAGGGCCGGGAGACCGAGGCGGTCGGCTGGTTCGAGCGGAACCGGGCCGCCTGCGGGCCACCCGCCCTGTTCACCGAGGAATTCGACACCCACCAGCACCAGTTGCGCGGGAACCTGCCGCAGGCGTTCGTGCATGCGCTGATGTTCGAGTCCGCGGCCCGGCTGACCCGGCCCTGGCCCGCAACCGCGGCACCGGCCTAGTCCGTACCCCACTGGGGCAGACGCTCACCACGGGCTGGGCCAGTGCCAGTATGCTGCCCCGGGACCGCTCCCGGCGGGCAGGTATTTCCCGAGGCGAGACGAGGGAGGTGGATCCGCCATGGCCACCGGCCATGCTGTGTACGACGACGGGGTGCTGCGGATCAGCCGTACCGCGGACCCGCCTGGCCTGGCCATCGCCGGGGAGATCGACGAATCGACCTACCCGGCGCTGCTCGGTGCGCTGCGGGAGCTCCCGGACACGCCACCCGAGGTGCACCTCGACCTGGCCGACGTCAGTTACTGCGACCTGGCCGGGCTGCGTGCGATCGTGCGCCTGGCCAACCCGGGCGGCGTGACCACCGGCCGGCCGGTGGTGCTGCACAAGGTCCCGGAGCAGTTGCGGGCCGTGCTCGCGATCATCGGCTGGGACGCCATCTCCGGGCTGACCGTGGCCGATCCGGGCTAGCCGGCCGGCGCACGGGCTGGCTATCGCGCGCGCCGTCAGCCGGCCAGGCTGCCGAGAAGGGCGAGCGGCGGCGCAGGTCATCCCGCACGTCCTGGCCCAGCCGCCGGGTCTCGTGCCGGTTCAGCAGCGCACCCGCCGCCGCCCCGGTGAGCAGCGGGCCGAGCGAGGCGGCGCTGCGCCCGGCCCGGGCGACGAGCCGCCGCTGCAGCCGCCGGCGCAGCGGCGAGCCCACGGCCAGGGCCAGCCCGCCGGGCACCAGCGCCACCCCGCTCCGGTCGGCCCAGGCGGCCACGTAGGCCAGCATCCGCTCGGCCACCGGCCCTGGCGCCCGCATCCCGTACACCTCGTGCAGCTCGGCCACCAGCTTGATCTCGATGCCCACCACGGCCAGCGTCTCGACGAGCACCTCGACCGGGGCCGCGGGCAGCGGCAGGAACATGGCCGCACCGACCGCGGCGCCGACCGACGCGGCCGCCCGGGACGAGCCCTGGATCAGCTTGTCGGCCAGCTCCTCCGGGGTCAGCGCGGGGAACTGGGCGCGCAGCGTGGCCTGGTTGCGCACCGGCAGCCGGGGCGCCATCGCGAGCACCTGGGCGGTCAGCCAGCGGCCCCACGAGACGGCACGGCCCCGGCCCGCCTGGCCGGCCCGGCCGCTGCGCCGGACCAGCCGGGTGGCCGCGGCCTGGAACCGCCCCCAGCGGGACGGGGTGGCCTCCTCGGCCTCGGCCAGCTCGCCGGCCAGCCGGGCGACCTCCTGGGTCAGCGCGTCCTGGGTCATGACCTCGCCGCCCGGCGCATTCCCGTCCTGGGCACCGGGCGGGCCCGCTTCGGCCGACCGCGGTCCGGCCGCTGGCGCTGCGCTGGCCGCGGCATCGCCCGGCTGGTTGGCCCGGCGGCGCCGGATCCGGCCCGGAATCTTCATGCGCTCTCGCTACCCCCCTCGGGCCGGCCTACGCAGCGGCGTGAGCCGGCCGGTTCCCAGGCTATGCGGCACGGCAACCTGCGCGAAGGTGGCGCTGCGGCCCACGCGGGTAGGTCCCGGGCTGGTGACGGGAGGTGCCGGATGCCCGGGAAGCTGGCCGGTTATCAGCGCAAGCGCGACTTCAGCCGGACCCCGGAGCCGGCCGGGCAGGCCGGGCCGGCGGGCGCGCCGGACGGCGCCCCGCGGTTCGTGGTGCAGCGGCACCGGGCCCGGCGGCTGCACTACGACCTGCGCTTCGAGATCGATGGGGTGCTGGTCAGCTGGGCCGTGCCCCGGGGGCCCACGCTGGACCCGGACGTGCGGCGCACCGCGGTGCACGTCGAGGACCACCCGATCGAGTACCTGGACTTCGAGGGGGTGATCCCGCGCGGCGAGTACGGTGGCGGGGACGTCATCGTCTGGGACCGGGGCACCTGGGAACCGCACGCCACCGATGACCCGGCGGCCGCGGTGCGGGCCGGCGACTTCCACGCCGACCTGTTCGGCGAGAAGCTGCGCGGCCGGTTCATCCTGATCCGCCGGGACGGCGACCAGTGGCTGCTGCTGCACAAGCACGACGAGTACGCGGTCACCGGCTGGAACCCGGAGGACTACCCGGCCTCGGTGCTCAGCGGGCGGACCAACGACGAGGTCAAGGCCGACCCGGAGCGGATGTGGCGGTCCGACCTGCCCGCCGCCCAGGCCTCGGTGCGGCTCCGCCCGCCGGAGCCGGCCGGGCCGGACCCGGACGAGCTGGCCAGCCTGGACGCGCTGGGCAACGGCGGCAGCTGGGCCGTGTTCGGCCGGCAGCTCAAGCTGACCAACCTGGACAAGGAACTGTTCCCGGCACGCGACGGTGCGGCGCCGGTGACCAAGCGGGAGCTGATCCGGTACGCCGCGCAGATCGCCCCGGCCGCGCTGCCCTACCTGGCCGACCGGGCGCTGAACATGCACCGCTTCCCGGGCGGCGCGGACACCGCGGGGTTCTGGCACAAGCAGCTCCCCGACCACGCGCCGGGCTGGCTGCCGCGCTGGACCGACCCGGCCGCGGAACCCGGCAAGACCAGCACCTACCTGGTGGTGGACGAGCCGGCCGCGCTGGTCTGGGCGGCCAACTTCGGCGCGCTGGAGTGGCACGCCTGGACGGCCCGGACCGACCAGCCAGACAAGCCGGACTACGCGCTGATCGACATCGATCCCGGGGAGACCACGTCCTGGGCCGACATCCTGGTGCTGGCCCGGCTGCACCGCACCGCGCTGGAGCACCTGGGGGTGCGCGGGCAGCCCAAGCTGACCGGCCGGCGCGGCCTGCAGATCTGGATCCCGGTGACCCGCGGGCCCAGCTTCGCGGACACCCGGGCCTGGGTGGAGCAGCTGTCCAAGGCGATCGGCGCGGTGGTGCCCGATCTGGTCAGCTGGAAGTGGGACGTGCGGGAGCGCGGCGGGCGGGCCCGGCTGGACTACACCCAGAACGTGCACAACAAGACGCTGGTCGCGCCGTACAGCCCGCGGGCCGCGGCCGGCGCGCCGGTGTCCGCGCCGATCGGCTGGGACGAGCTGGACGACCCGGGCCTGCGGCCGGACGGCATCACGATCCGGGACATGCCGGCCCGGCTGGCCGCGCGCGGCGACCTGTTCGCCACCGTGCTGGACCGCGACCAGACCCTGCCCCCCATCAGCTAGGCGGGCGCGCGGCCGCGGCGGTGTCCGGCTGCGCGGCGGCCGGCTTCGGCCCGGCCGGCTCGGCCGATGGGGCCGGGCTCAGCCGGACCGACAGCACGTAGGCCACCACCACGGCCACGATGGCCAGCGGCATGACCTGGAGGCCGTCCGAGGACAGCAGCAGCGTGGCCAGCAGCACCGAGGTCAGCGGCAACTTGAGCATGGCCGCGCTCATCGCGCCAATGCCCATGGCCGCGCCCGCCACCAAGGGCAGGCCGGGCAGGTGGGACATGGCTATCCCGCCGGCCGCGCCGAGGAACAGGG